>MWWB01000023.1_pt1 | contig 24745 bp, 28 predicted proteins | sample 1047291 | NCBI WGS metagenome assembly MWWB01 (sample SAMN06349976, study PRJNA376086) | soil metagenome | isolation source: MS4-1 sample Antarctic (ecotone) soil | place: Antarctica | reverse complement strand
TTTTTCAGAGGTTGCGCCAAACGGCGACTCAGAAAAGTGCGACCCGCCGAAGCTCGCGGCGGCGCTGGATTCCATCGCGGAAGGCATCCCCGTGCTGGCGCTCTGGGGAGTCGCCGATGGGATGTGCGATTGCTCGAAAGGTTCGGAGTGTCAGTCGCCGGGGAAGCACCCGCAACCCCGCTTTTCACCGCGTGGTGTTCACAGTGCCACGCTCGAAGCGGCAAAAGTCAGGATGTGGCACGCGAAAGACCCGCGCCTCAACTTCGGGCAGGCGATGGGCGGCGACCTGAATTTGGTTTGTGTGGACGTTGATCCGCGAAACGGCGGCAGTGAGTCATATTTCGACCTGATCCAGCACTATGGCGATGAAGCGTTCCCCGCCACCAGGGAAAAGACGACCGGCGGCAACGGTTGGCACAAACTGTATCGACTATCGCAGCCGGTCACAGGCACCGGCGAGTTAAAGGCGAAACTCGCGCCCGGCATCGATGTTAAAGGGGCGGGCGGCTTGATCGTCGCGCCGCTCTGCGATCACGTCTCAGGGCGTGCTTACGGACCCGACAACGGGCAGGAAATAACACTCGCGCCCGCTTGGATGGAAGAACGGATCATGAAAGCGGCGGAAGGTGAACGCCCGCCGGAGCCGATCAAATTTCAAGCGGACAAGGGACGCACGTTCGCGGCGGGCGGCGCGAAAAACTTCCCGGAAGGCGAACGCAACAACGGCTTGCGCGACGTGATGTGCGGGCGGTGGGTCCACGGCCATGCAACGGACGCGGGCGACCTTTACGAGCAGATGCGCGAAGTTAGGGACACGCGCTGCGCCGCCGGCGGCGACAACGGCGCGACGGACGCGCAACTGTGGCGCATGGTCCACAGCACGGTGCGGAAATTCGCGCGCGGTGAGCGGGTCGCCGCCTAATCCGCCCCGGCGCGGACTTGGGCGGGGATACCGGGGAAGCGGTTAAAATGTGCTCACCGCTCCCCCGGTGATATTTAGAAAGGACGAATTATGGACGAACCAGAAAAGCAAACCGACGAGTCAATCTATGATCGCATCCGTCGCGAGGCGCGGGAGAGGGACGACGCCGAACAAGAGCGCCGCCGCCGCCTCCGCGAGTTCTACGACACACACAATCCGGCGCTGCCGGTCGAAAAATGGGGGCAAATAAATTGAGAACACCATCCACCATCGAAAAAGAGATCGCCGCCGTGCAGGCTAGACGCGAGGTGCTCGCCGGCGACGAGTCACGCGCCCACGTCGCGCTGCGTGCGGCCCGGGAAAAACTGATCACCGGCGCGGGCGACGTCAGCCCCGTCACCAGCGCGCAGAGCACGGCCACCGCTTTAACGGCGGCTGTGGCGGCCGTGGACGCGCGTTTGAGCGAGTTGCGCGCGGAGTTGGCGGAGGCGCGGGCGGGCGAACAAGCGGCCGCCACACGCGCCCGCGCCGCCGAACTTCGGCAACAGCGCGAGGCGTTGCAGGCCGAGTGGAACGCGCAACACGCCGCAGCGGACGCCGCTCTCAGCCAGACGGTGGCGAGCCTCCACGACATCGGCCAACGCGCCGCCGACGCCAGCCGGGAATTAGCGCGACTCGGGCCGGCCGGTGCGCCCGTCAAAGACCGCGGCCTCGTCACCCCGCAGCTAGAGTTCGGCGAGGCGATCTACGCGGCGCTCCAGCACGCCCACAACGAAGCCGACCGGCAGCGCCTCAAGGCGGCCTCACGCGCCGCCACGGAGCGCGAACGGTTGCGGGCAGCGGCCCAGCAGAAAGCCGCCTGAGGGTTGAGATGTCCACTGTTCAGCAGGGGAAAAACAAGGACGGGCGTGACGCGCAAGGGCGGTTCACCAAAGACACGCCGAACACGTTCAAGCCCGGCCAATCCGGCAACCCGGCCGGGCGACCCAAGTCCATCACGCTCTCCGACGCCCTCCGATTAGAAATGGCGAAGGTGTTCCCCGGCGACACTCAGGAGCGCACCTTCGCCGAAGTCATCGCACAGCAACTTGTGCGGTCGGCGGCGAGGGGGAACATTCTCGCCGCGAAGGAAATCGCCGACCGGACGGAAGGCCGTCCGAAGCAAGCGGTGGACATCGAAATGAACGTCAACGACTGGCGTCAACTAGCGCGGCAGCACGGACTGAATGAGCAGGATGTTATCCGAGAAGCACAACGACTTATCGCGGAATCCGCTGCTGATAGCGGCGGCGCGTAATCTCGTCGCCAGACGCCAGACGGAAGAGGCGCACGATCCCGTCATGCTGGCCGAGCGCGTCGGCCTGACGCCGGACGCGTGGCAAGCCGACCTGCTCAAGAGCGAGGCGCGGCAGATGATTCTGCTGTGCTCAAGGCAATCTGGCAAAAGCACTGTCTCGTCATTGCTCGCCTTGCACGCGGCTCTCTATCACCCGCTGGCGCTCATCCTGCTGCTGTCGCCTTCGCTCCGCCAATCGCAAGAGCTTTTCCGCAAGGTCAAAGACTCGTACAACGCGCTCGCCGCCTCGGCAGTCACGGCGCGCGAAGAGTCTTCCCTGCGGATGGAGTTCAGCAACGGCTCGCGCATCGTCGCGCTGCCCGGCAAAGAGGAAACCATTCGCGGCTTCTCCGGCGTCGCGCTGCTCATCGTTGATGAAGCGGCGCGCGTCTCAGACGCGCTCTATCAGGCCGTCAGGCCGATGCTGGCCGTCTCCGGCGGGCGCATCGTGCTGCTCTCGACGCCTTTTTCAAAGCGCGGTTTCTTCCACCACGAGTGGACGGAGGGCGGCGCGGATTGGCACCGGACGAAGGTCACCGCCCACGACTGTCCGCGCATCTCGCGCGAGTGGCTAGCGCGGGAACGCAAACAGATTGGCGAGTGGTGGTACATGCAGGAATACGAAGTCGCGTTCGTCGAGAGCGTTGATTCTGTTTTCGCTTACGACATCATCATGCGTGCGCTGGACGCGGATGTTAAACCTTTGTTCGGGAGTCAAGGCTGATGATGGAGATGGCTGATTTTGCACCCGCGCCGAAATACACGCTCGGTCTTGACCTCGGTCAGGTGAAGGACTACACCGCGCTCGTTATCCTCGAGCGCCACGGTGAAGCGGAGCAGGCAGTCTTCCACGCGCGACACTTGCAGCGATTCCCGCTGGGCACACCCTACCCGGCGATAGTCTCGTCCGTCGCCCGGATGCTGCAACTGCCGCCGCTCAAAGACGAAACGCCGAGACTCGCGGTAGACGAAACGGGTGTCGGCGCGCCCGTCGTTGACCTGTTCCGGCAGGCGCAGCTGAACGCCGCCCTCCATCCCGTCCACATCACCGGCGGCTCGACCATCAACTATGACCGGGGCGTTGAGTACGTGCCGAAGCGCGATCTCGTGTCGGTCGTGCAAGTGGCGTTGCAGACGGAGAAGTTAAAGATTGCGAGCGCGCTGCCGGAAGCGCAGACGCTTGTGCGCGAGCTGCAAGACTTTCAGGTAAAGATTACCGACGCGGCCAACGACACCTATGGCGCGTGGCGTGAAGGAACGCACGATGATCTCGTCTTGGCCGTCGCGCTTGGATTGTACGTTGGCAAGCAGCACGGTGAGATGATCGAGGAGGCGGCGTATTCCTTCGGCTACCACCAGTGGTAGTCGGCGGCTGATGTTGAAAACAAGCGCAAAGTGACCACTTCCGGCGCGTTGGTTCCCACTACATCTAGTGGACGGGTAGGCTTTCCGCCTGCCCGTTTTCATTATCATGGCGGAGTCGGCGCGTTACCGGAAATGCCTCTCGGACAGCGGCGACATTTGGATGAGAGCCAGCGTGCGATGGTGGCCGACAAGTTGACTACGTTAAAGCACGGTCAGCGGGGAGATAGATCAATTGATCTATCTGTTACTCAACCGCAAGCGGCCTCACTTCTGAATGTATCTGTCCCGTCAGTGAAGCGGGCAATGGTGGCGGCGAAGCTGGCAGAGTTGGAGCAGGGAGCAAATCAGCATAGGTCAATTGACCTATCCTCCCAAGCACAAGCGGCAGGGATGGTGGCCGACAAGTTGACTACGCTAAAGCACGGCCAACGCGCAGATGCGTCAATTGATGCATCTGTTACTCAAGATGAAGCGGGCGGCAAAGAGGCAACTTCCGCGTGGTGCGCCCAACTCAAATTTTGCCGCCGGCGGCAAAATTCAACGTGGCTTGCCACGTAGCGAAGGTTGGTGACGGTTGAGTATTTGAAGCCTGAAAGTGAAATAGCCTGCTCGTGTTTGTCGCCGTAATGCGTGCCGCCGAAGTGCACCCAATCGCCCCACCACGATCATCCCCACGCCGTGCGGGCGTCATGATTTGTGCGGCGCCGCATAAATTCAACCATCACCAGCCTCCGCTACGTGGCAAGCCACATTGAATTTGTGCGTCGACGCACAAATCATCACCAACCTTCGCAACGTGGCCAGCCATCTTGAATTCTCCCGTCGACGGGAGAATTTGAGTTGGGCGCACCACGCGGAAGTCGCCACGCCACGTTGAATTTTCCCGTCGACGGGAAAATCATCACGCCCCTGCGCGTGTAGCGTCATACTGAATTATTCCGCCGGTGGTGGAAGAGAAAAGGGCAAGGATGGTTCCCTGCCCTCTCATTCGTTCCGCCGGCGTGTCTTTCAGTTGTTCGGCGATGAGCGCGAACCGCTTTCCAAGTGCGCCCGCAGGCAGAGGGCGACGTACTCCTGCGAGTCGAAGTAGCGCGGTGGCGCGTCAAGACTGTGAACGGCATCGCCGAGCGCGTTGTAGATACTAACGGGCGTGTCGGGGTGGGCGAGGACGGCGGCGATGTGCATGGCTAACTCGTCCGCCGGTGCGCCCGGTTGCGGCTGTGGCGGTTTTTTTTTAGTCGGCATTACTTCACCTGCCTTTCCATCACGGCGAGCGTGAGCGTCAGTTGTTCCAAGTCGCGCAACGTGGCGTGGAGCGCCCGCTGCATTTCGTCGGCGGTCGCGTAGTCAAGCAGGCGGCCTTCCGCCGTCCGCACTTCGCGGGCGACACTCTTGATCCGCGCTCGCGCCCGCTCGACACGCGCGGCGGGGGCTTCCATCTCGCGTTGCTTTTCAAACTCTCGTTTGCTAAAACTCATGGTGTTAGTTCCTTTCGTTGGGGGTAATGGGTGGAAGGGCTAGGCGGGCGTCGAAAGCGCTCACCTAGCCCTTTTGCTTTAGTGACCGCGCTGTCCCGCGAGCGCGATGTGTAAGCTGAGTGCCGCCGCCGCGTGCTTGCACGGCACTCTCGCCGGGCAGTTGCAATCCACAAGCTTCTTGTCGCCGACGCGGTAGCAGAGCACGGTGTAGGTGTTGCCCTTGCTGCCGGAGACTTCGTACTCACCGAACTCAACCATGCGGACTTTCGGGTGCAGCGTGCGGGCGTTCTCAATCGCCTTGCTGATTTGCGCTGCGTTTCTCAAGATGAACATTTGTTTCGTCTCCTTCGTTGGTGTCTGTCTGACAAGAGAAACTATACTGCAAACGAATAGTTATGTCAATAGAATTATTCGCTTGCAGTATAATTATTTTTAAAGTATAAACGGGGTATGGGAAGTGAACGAATGTTGACCACGCCGGAAGTGGCCGAACGTCTAGGCGTCACCACGCGGCGTGTCTTGGCCTTGATCCAATCCGGTCGATTACCGTCTCGGCAGTTCGGGCGCGACCACTTGATTAAAGAGTCCGATCTGGCGTTGGTGAAGAATCGCCCGATGGGGAGACCCAAGTCCTCACCCGCTACCCAAAAACACGCCACAGGGGCAGCACGCGCCAGCAATGGCACTTCTACGAAGAAGAAAGGCGGGAAGAAATAGCGTGTACGTCAGGTGGAACAAGGTCAAGGGTAGGCTCTGCGCCGTCCTCGTCCGCAGCGCGCGGGTGAATGGGCAGCCGCGGCAGAAGATCGTCGGCTACCTCGCCAGCATCCACGATGCCGAGTACATGATTAAGCACCCGCAGTACCGTTATGAGTTCTGGGTGCGTCTCTGCGAACACCTCGACCGCTTCCAGCAGTATGGGGTGATTGACGCGGACACGCGGCAGGCCGTCGAGTCGCGGGTCGCCCGGACTGTGCGCCCCGCGACCGCCGCGGAGGTAGCAGCGGAGGCAGCAGCGGAGGCAGCAGCAGATGAGCGCGAGCTGGCACGCTTCAGGGCAGAGATTGATGGATGAAAGTTTGTAGTGCATGTCGTTGCAAGTGGAAACAACATGCACTACACAGAAGAAAGGCGGGAAGCAGTGAAGCCGCGCAAGCATGTCCCAATCGCACCGGCGCACAAGGCACGGTCGCGGGCAGGTGCCCGCAAGCCGGGTTGTAACGTCTTGACGGCGGGCGGGTTGAAGAGGGTGCTATGCGGCGAGGCTTGAACGTGGGCAGGTGTCCGCACCGGCGGCGAAGGTTTTGCCGAAAAGCGGCAAAACTCATGCGGCGAGGCTTGAACGTGGGCAGGTGTCCGCACACCTGTGATACGTATCACAACTGGCACATGTTGAGAGGCTTTCGAGTAGGTAGGTGTCAGCACCTTCTGTAGCAGGGAGTTTGTCTACCATGGTAGACGTGCGGCGAGGTGGCAGGGTGAGCCGGGTGTCAGCAACAATTGCCATGACACACCGTCTGCCCGGGCAGACGGCTGCGGCGAGGCTTTCGGCGTGGGCAGGTGTCAGCAGTCGCAGAGAATTTGGCACCCATGGGTGCCAAATGTGCAACGCGGCTGAAGGGCGGGCAGGTGTCAGCACAGTGCCAAGTTTGAATTTACGCGCCGGCGCGTAAAATGCGGCGAGTCGGCGGGCGTGGGCAGGTGTCAGCACGTTTGACAACCATGGTTGTCAAATTGCCAATCACCTCAGAGCTGCGGCGAGTCGGCGGGCGTGGGCAGGTGTCAGCACATTTGGGGCCAATTGGCCCCAAAATCACTACTACAGGTGCGGAGAGGTGGCAGAGTGAGCCTCTGTGTCAGCACAGGCAACTTCCGAGTGGAGCGACCAACTCAAATTCTCCCGGCGCCGGGAGAATTCAACGTGGGTGCGGCGAGGTTGCAGGGTGAGCCTCTGTGTCAGCACCTAAGTCCTCTCTACGTAGAGAGGGTTCAACGGGTGCGGGTGGAGAGTGAAGCGCGCCGACTTGGACGCTGACGTGAAGAAACTTTAACCACTTCTGGCCCGCCTCCCTCGCGTTTAGCTAACGCGGGGCAGATCGCAACCCTGTGCGATGGGCGGGCCGGATCCTTAAACAGGGAAGGGGCTGAGACAGGGTAGTCTATGTCTGAAGAAATAAAGCTGCCGCCATTCAAGGCGCACTTTACCGGCCGGCCGATACTGACCATAGATGGTGATAAGGCCACGTTGAAGATCATCGTTGACGAGCTGCTACCAAATCCCACAATCGCTTGCTTTGAGTTTTCTTTGAATGCTTTCGGCGGGGAAGAGAAGTTTCGGGCATGGCTTGGAGACATCAACCAACTCTTGCGCGTTTCTCTGGGCGATGCGTTGCTAATGGAAAGCGCCTTCTACCTGCGAGACCTCTTGTATCTCAAGATGAACGAAGATGGGATCGAAGACTCCGACCCAAACGCAGTGATCAAAGAACACGCGGAGAGCACAGGGAGAAGGCTCAAGGGATTACACCAGAGGTTCTTTCCATTACCGGGTAGGGGGCAACCTTCACAGTGGAATAAAACTGAATTAGCCTTCGCGGTCGCCAAAGCATTCCATTCCCTGTCAGAAAGCCAACGTACTTATAACAAGGTAGCGGATGTTCTTAAGAAGACACATCCCGAAAAAGCCCCTGCTTCAGGCGGATCGTTAAGACAAATGATCAGGCACTTCGGACTCAACTGGAAGTCGATGAAGGCCTGCGGAAAAGACAAGAAAATGATAACGGTCAGTATCTAAAAAGTATTGTAATCGCGCCGAATACTATACGGAATTTCTTTGTTATAAGTTGGTCTTCAATCAGAGCGTAGGGATTTTATATGCTATATTTTGTGCGTGAAGATTTGAATACTTGAAGCATTAAAAGCAAAACGGGCGGCGCATCCATCGTCAAAAACTTCAGCGCGCACCCGTTAGCTTCTTTTGAAAACGCTCGGATTAAGAGCGGGAGCGAATGGTAGCACGGCCGGATCGCCGCGACAAGACCTTTCGATTGATTCCCGCCCTTCGAATTATCCCGAGCACAAAATAGTTTTCGCGGTTCTGTTACCCGCAGCCCTTTATAAGTTTTCTCGCGTGCCGCCGTCCGCGCCGTGAGAATCCGCAAGCCCGGTCAACGGTAACAGGTTGACCGGGCTTCGCTGTATCCGCATGTGCGGATACGAAGAGACGAGGCTCCGCGTGTGACTAGCACGCGGAAACCTCAAGTTGTAAACGGATTTTGATAAGCGGAAAGGACCCAAGCATGCCCATCTTATCCCACGAACCAACTCGGAAGCAACACGAATCCGCCCGCCCACACCCGATCCGGCGTTGGAGACCCGGCCAACCAATCAAAACCTGCCTCCGCTGTGGCTGTTACTTCATCCGTACCGGCCGCGCCTTCACCGTGCGCTGCGCCGAAGGCCGCACCGTCAAATTCTCGATCTGCCGCGCCTGCGCCGCCTTGACCGTCATACGCTCTGTCATCTCATCCCCGGAGGTGCAAGCGGCATGAGCGCACAACCATCCTTCGTTCAATCGCCCGCGCCGGCGCACGTCTTCGTCACCGACAGAGAAGCGCGCAAGGTTAAAACTAACCATCAACAACTCGCGCATGTCATCAACCGCATGACGGCGCGCATGGGCTTCCCCGACAAGGCGGCGCGCTGCGTCGTGGGCCTGCACGGCCTCTTGAACGGACGCGAACCGCACAGCCTGCCGGCGCTCATCGGGCACAAATACGCCGCCCGCCAATTCAACTACGCCGGCAAGGAAGAAAATTCCGACGTCTTCATGGGGCGGTATCTCGACGCGCTCAAGGACGCCGAAATCAAGGCCGGGCGAAAGTGTTTCGAGATTGAACGCGCGAACGGCGTCACCACCATCATCACGACCTATCACGCCGACTACGTCGGCGAGGCGGCGCTGTGGGCGCTGACCGAGGCGCGCGCGTCCGACGAGTGGAAGAAGCACCCGGCCAAAGCCGTCACGGATGAGTTGATTGATCGTGCCATCGCGCGGCTTCCCGAACGTGTCGCACCGGAGCCGGGCGTCACGTCGGACGGCGCGTCCATCACGGACGCCGCGATCATTAAGGGACTGTGGACGCGGGTTGACACGCTCACGGAAGCGGCGATGCGGAAAGTGGCGCTCGCCGGCGGCGATCCGCTCGCCGCGCTGGAGGAAGTACAACGGCGGCAGCGGCGGATCGCCGCCGAAGTCAGGCGCGAGCAGTTAGAGCGCGACCGCGTTGCACAACAAGCCGCCTACTACCAGACCATCCCGTGGCTGGACGACTCCCAACCCGAACCCGACACCCCACCCCGCACACAGACACACACACGGGGCGCGAGTGGTAATAACACATCCGACAATTCTGGAAAGTTTTCCACAGGCGGCGACCACCCGGCGGACGCCGCGAAGCCGACCGATTTAGCGCCGAAAACTGGAACCACAACGGCAGGGGGGGTACCGACAGATTGTCGGATGGATTTGGCAAAAGTCCAGCAAAAACAGCATGTTTTTTCAGAGGCTGCGCCAAACGGCGATGCCGAAAACGGCGAATCGCCGAAGCTCTTAGAGGCGCTCGCTTCCATCGCGGAAGGCATCCCGGTGTTGGCAGTTTGGGGCGTCGCCGGCGGCGTCTGCAATTGTCCGACAGGTTCCGAATGTCGCTCACCCGGCAAGCATCCTTACCCGCGCTTTTCGCCGCACGGCGTTTACAGTGCCACGCTCGACGCGGCCGCAGTCAGAATGTGGTACGCGAAAGACCCGCGCCTCAACTTCGGCCAAGCGATGGGCGGGCCGCTCAATCTCATTTGTGTTGACATTGATCCGCGCAACGGCGGCAGTGAGTCGTATTTCGACCTGATAGAGCACTACGGCGATGAAGCTTTCCCCGCCACGAGGGAAAAGCCGACCGGCGGCAACGGTTGGCACAAACTCTATCGCTTGTCGAAGCCGATCACAGTCAAGGGCGAGTTAAAGGCGAAACTCGCGCCCGGCATCGATATCAAAGGTGCGGGGGGCATGATCGTCGCGCCGCTCTGCGATCACGTCTCAGGAAGCACCTACGGCCACGACAACGGGCGGGAAATAGCACTCGCGCCCGCATGGATGGAAGAACGGATCATCAAAGCGGCGGAGGGCGAACGCGAGCCGGAAACAATCAAATTTCAAGCGGACAGAGGACGAGTGGTCGCGTCGAAGGGCGGGCGGTACTTCCCGGAAGGCGAACGAAACAACGGCTTGCGCGACGTGATGTGCGGGCGGTGGGTCCACGGCCATGCAACGGACGCGGGCGACCTTTACGAGCAGATGCGCGAAGTTAGGGACACGCGCTGCGCCGCCGGCGACGACATGGGCGCGACTGATGCGGAGCTGTGGGACATGGCACAGCGCACGGTGCGAAAATTCGCGCGCGGTGAAAGTGTCGCAGCTTAAACGGGAGTGAAGCGAATGAGGAAAGCACAGCCGAAACCAAAACTGCCGCCGGCGGCAGGATTCGAGCCGAACGCATTCTACGAGCGCGTGCTGGAGCTTCGCCGCACCAACCCGGCGGCATTCGCTTCACTCGCGCCCGTCACCAAGCTGGCGCTCGCCGCGTATGAGGCGCAGCAGCGCGAGGCCGCACGACTACAGGCGATCCGCGATGAACCGGCGGCGACACGCGACGGATGCAGGAACTAAACGAAGCTTTTCAACTACTCGCCGCCTAAGCCGCCCCGGCGCGGACGCGGCGGGGATACCGGGGAAGCGGTTAAAATGTGCTCACCGCTCCCCCGGTTATATTTAGAAAGGACGACTGATGGACCAGCCAGAAAAACAACCCGACGAGTCGATTTATGACCGCATTCGGCGTGAAGCGCGGGAGAGGGCCGACGCCGAACAAGCGCGCCGCCACCAGCTCCGCGAGTGGTACGAAAAACACGATCCGGCGAGGCCGGTCGAAAATTGGGGGCAAATAAATAAATGAGAACAGCAACGATGATCGAAAAAGAGATCGACGCCGTGCAGGCCAGACGCGAGGTGCTCACCGGCGACGAGTCACGCGCCCAAGCCGCGGAGCGCGAGGCGCAACAAGCCTTGATCGCCGGCGCGGGCGACGTCGGTGCCGTCACCAGCGCGCAGGGCACGGCCACAGCTTTAGCGGCGGCTGTGGCGGCCGTGGACGCGCGGTTGAGCGCGCTGCGCGCGGAGTTGGCAGAGGCGCGCGCGGGCGAACAAGCGGCGGCTGCCCGGGCGCGTGCTGCCGAACTTCGGCAACAGCGCGAGGCGTTGCAGGGCGAGTGGAACGCGCAACACGCCGCAGCGGACGCCGGTCTCCGCCAGACGGTGGCGCGCCTCCACGACATCGGCCAACGCTACGCCGACGCCAGCCGGGAATTAGCGCGACTCGTGCCGGGCGGCGCGACGGCCGTGGACCGGGGCCTTGTTACCCCGCCGCTCGAGTTTGCCGAGGCGATCTTCGTGGCGCTCCAGCACGCCAACCACGAAGCCGACCGGCAGCGCCGCAAGGCGGCCTCACGCGCCTCCACGGAGCGCGAACGGTTGAGGGCAGCGGCACAGCAGAAAGCCGCCTGAGAGGCACCTCTGGCGCGCTTCGGCGCTCGCGCTTGAATGAGAGGCTTTGATAAGACTTTGAGAGACGCACGGACGAAATTACCGGGGAAGCAAGCGGCGGCATTAGCGGCGCTCCTCGCGCACCCGACCGTGCGCGACGCGGCGCGGGCGGCGAAGGTGGCCGAAGGCACCATCTGGCGTTACCTCTCCGATCCGACGTTTGCGGCGCATTACCAAGAGGCGCGCCGGCAAGCCACCGAACACTTGATCGCTCGTTTGACAGCGGACTCCACCAAGGCCGCGAAGGTGCTCATCGACGTGGCCGAAGATGAGGCCGCCCCGGCGAGTGCGCGCGTGTCGGCGGCGCGCGCCATCATCGAGCAGGCTTTGAAGGGCGCGGAACTGAGAGACTTGATGGAGCGCATTGACGCGCTCGAGGCGATGCCGAAAGGGAAGGCACGATGAGCTTAACCGGCAGCGTTGAACAGTTGGAGCAGAGCGCCGGCCGCGGAGATGGCTGCTGCCGGTGTGCTCCGGGTGGGTTTGAAGTCCGCTCGTATCCAAGCCCGGACAGCACAGCGAAGGCGCGGGCGGACCCGCGCCCGCCGCCACAGTGTGACACCTGCGGCGGGGAAAAGCAGGTCATCAAAGTGGTTCGCGTCGAGAGGCCGATCCTTGAGTAACCTTGAGTAAATGAAGTGGGGCGTGATGAGTTTACTAAACAGAGTTGAAAAACTTGAGCAGGCGCAGGACGTGGGCAGCGAGAGCGGCGGCTGCGGGTGTCACGGCGTGGGGAGGGTGGACATTCGGATCACCGATGAAGAGAACGCGGAAGAGCGGGCGCACGCCGCCCGCCCGCCGCAACTGTGCGACGAGTGCGGACGGGAGCGGCGGATCATTATCATTAACCTGGTGAGCGGTCCTCATCCGCACGCCACGCTCGGCTAACCCGGCTGCCGCCCGGCTCTCTCGCGCCGAAAGTCGGACGCCAATATCTGGTGGCCGGCGGCTGATGTTGAAAAAAAAGCGAAAAGGGACCACTGACGCCGCACTGGTCCCCACTACATCTAGTGGACGGGTAGGCTCATCGCCTACCCGTTTTCATTATCAATGCGGAGTCCCCGCGTTACCGGAAATGACTCATCCCCACGCGAGCGGTCGATCTTTGCCGTCTTTGCCGGTGGTGGTTTTCAACTGCGCAATCTGCGCAGTTCCATCCACGCGCATGCGCGTGATGGCTGCCACGAGTTTAGAAATTGGTGCGGAAATTCCGCACCAATCACGCCCATGCGCTCCAACCGCTTGACGGGAATGCTCTTCGCGGGTAGGTCAATATCAGGGGTCTTGGCGAGCGCGTCGAAAGCTCTCTGCGCTTGAGCCTTGTCGGTGGCGAAGACGGATGATCGCTTGGCTGGCTGCTTTGTGCCGCGCTTGTCAACGCGCTTTTCATGGTGGGGAATTTCCCCACCAATTTCTAAACTCTCTCTGACAGTGCCGATAGTCTTATGATCAACCTTTAACGTCTCCGCGATCTGACGATTGCTTTTCTCCGGCGTGTCTTTCAGTTGCTCGGCGATGAGCGCGCACCGCCTTCCATAAGTTCGCGCCTTAACTCGCCGGGCAGCGAGGCGGCGATCAGCTCGCCCATCGCATGAATGATGCCGGTCGCATAGTCGTCAGCCATGTGCGACAGGAAGCGCGGCACAAGGAAGCGCAAGCCCGCTTCATCATCCGCCCATTGGTAAGCCGTGTTGTTTGACATCGTGTTGACGATCACGGCTTGCAGCACGCTCTTGAGCGCGGCGGGCGTCTGCGGGTGCATGATGACGCGCGCCAAGTAGTCGCCGAAGTCTGTGTCAGCCGCCATCAGTTTGTCGTCTCGTTCGGTCTTCTTACTTTTCATTGCGGACCCCCTTCCTTGTGCGTCGAGAGCAGCAGCGAAATGTAGGCGGGTGAGTATTCGATCCGCTTCCAGCGCCGGTTTGGCAGGTTGTTGAACAGATCATTTAACCCTTCGCCGATAGCGTCTTCGCGGGCTTCGGGCAGATCGGGATGGTTCAGGACGGCGGCGATGTGCCCGGCGAGCGTGGAATAGTCCGCCGGTGCGCCCGGTTGCTGCTGTGGCGTGTTTTTTTTAGTCGCCATTACTTCACCTGCCTTTCTCTCACGGCGAGCGTGAGCGTCAAAGCGTCAAGTTCGCGAACGGCTGCGGCGAGTGTGCGCTGCATCTCTTCGGCGGTCGCACAGTCAAGCAGCCGGCCTTCGTAAATTTCTACGTCGCGCCGCACAGAGCGCAGCGAGCGGCGCACGCGCTGACAGCGCACGGCCGGCGCTTCTCTCTCCTGCTGTACTTCAAACTGTCGTTTGGTTAGACTCATGGTGCTGAATTCCTTTCGTAAAGGGAAAAAAGAGGGTGGAGGGGCTAGGCGGGTGTTGCGAGCACTCACCTAGCCCTTTCGCTTTAGTGGCCGCGCTGCCGGGCGACGGCGATATGCAGCGAGAGCGCCGCCGCACTGTGTTTGCAGGGCACGCGCGCCGGGCAGTTGCAATCCACGATCTTCTCGTCGCCCACGCGGTAGCAGAGCACCGTATAGGTATTGCCCTTCGATCCCGTCACGGCGTACTCGCCGAATTCAACCATTCTCACTTTCGGGTGCAACTGCTTGGCGTTCTCGACGGCCTGGCTGATTTGCTCTTTGTTTCTGAGGATGAACATTTGGTGTTGATTCCCTTCTCCGTTGATGTCTGACTGACAAGAGAGAATATAGCGTGTTCGCTAATTTATGTCAACACTTATTTGCTTCACGCGCTAATTTTTCTTGATCTTTTTTAGCGGGTACGCTATCTTGCGGGCATGAGCAAACGGCAACCTTCTCTGTTGACGGTGCGCGACGTGGCTGAACGTACCGGCGCAGGCGTTTCAACAGTCACCCTCTGGTGTCGGCAAGGGCGTTTCCCTAATGCCGAACCGACAGACACGCCTCGCGGCGTCGTGTGGTACATACCCGAAGGTGATCTTGAGGGCATTACTGTGCGCGGACGCGGCAGGCCGCCCAAGTCCGCCGCCGCGCCCGAAAAACGCGCCACAGGACGAATACGCGCCAGCAATGGCACTGCTCCGGGTAAGCAGAAAGGCAGGAAGAAATGAGCGACGCGGAGATGCACGCGGGGCATGTTGCCGCCGGCGTGTGGATCGAACACTGTCTTGCCTGCGCGGAGACTGACGAGAAGTGCAGGGAGATCGAGGCGGGTGATGAGGCGGGTGCCGTCGAGTTGTTCAAAGCCTTGTCCGTCGAGCGGCGCCGCGAAGTGCTGCGGCGGCTGGGGGAGCGCAATCACTTGCCGGCGTCGACTGTCGGCACCCTTTTCGGCGTGGCCGGCGGGCCGGACGCGGCGTAAGAAAGGCGGGTGTCAGCACGTGGTCAACAATTTGTCGCCAATTGGAGACATTCGTGCGGAGAGGTAGCGGAGTGAGCCGGGTGTCAGCAGTCCAACCTGCTGTCCGGACAGCAAAGCTCTCATGGTGTGCGGAGAGGTGGCAGGGTGAGCGTAGTGCCCAAAATTTGTCCGCCGGCGGACAAATTCAATGGTGCGGCGAGGTGGCCGCAGTGAGCCGGGTGTCAGCACGTGAACAGTTTGTCGCCAATTGGCGACAAACTCCCGTGCGGCGAGGTGGCAGAGTGCGCCGGGTGTCCGCACAATCCTCCCGCCGGCGGGAGGATTCAACTCGACGGCTGTGCGGCGAGGGAGCAGAGTAAGCCGGTTGTCAGCACCACAGACTCGCAAATTTGCGAGTCTGCCCTAACACGTGCGGCGAGGTGGCCTGCCGTTCGTGACCAGCACCGCTTTCGTCAGTCATCGGCTACGAACTTAAAGGAGGTAATGATGCCAGTCGAAAAAGATTCTGCGACAGGTGATAAAGGTGGTCAGAGAGGAATCAGCACTCCCTCTAACGAGCATGTAGAAAAGCAAATGGAACATGGTAATCCCACGCCAGAGGCAGAGACTTCTAAGCGCGCCAGTCAGAAAGGAAAAGCCCCACAGAAAGGCGGGAAGAAGTCCGGCTAAGGATCGCCTCCTCCCGTGCGGGGGTCAAGGAGGGGGCTGCGGGGGCTGCGGTGCGGCATGGGTGGCGCTCGCTGCCCCCTACATTAACGAGAACAGGCGGGAAGAAGTGCCCACGCTGCACACGCCGCGCGCGCGTCGAAGCGCGCTTCGACCGGCTGGAAACGCCGCCTTGATCGGACGACGAGCGCGGCCCACGAGACCAGAGCCGACGTGCGCGAGTTGAAACGGGAGCTGCGCGAGCACTTCCCCTGCGTCAAGTGAACGGCAACAAAACCCAGCAAAAGTGGGTGTGACAAACCATGTCGGCGCGGCCTGTCACGACTTGTCACGATGAATAAACAAGAGGCTTTGGAGCATCTGAAAGACGCGGGTGCGGGGATGAGCGCGCGCTCTTTTCTGCGCCACGTGGCAAGCGAGAAGATCGGCGTTGACCACACGCGCAACGTCGCCGACTACGACCCCGAAGGCGTGCGCCGACTCGCCGACAAACTCACCAAGCGCAGCTACGTCTCGCGCGAGCCGGGGCAGACCGCGCTCACCGTGCCAGAGCGTGACAACGGCTTGTCACAGCATGGCGCGGGTGGGGCGGAGGAGGCGCTGGAGCGAGTTTTAAGCCGCGTGGCCGCTGTCACTATGGCCGCCGCGTTAGTCGAGCCTGCGCCGTCCGTGTGGCTCACAATTGGACAAGCGGCGCAATGGCTCGGGCTGCCGCGTCGCCGGATTGACGAGGCGTTACGGGACGAGCGCAATCGGGTAACGGACGGCCGGACGCGCACGATCCGCCTGCTCGGCAGTGGCCCCGGCCTGCGTCTCCATAGTGCCGACGTGCGGAACTATTTCGAGTAGGCCGTGCGGCCGTGACAAGACGTGACAAACCGTGACGACACGATCTGACGCGGGTGGCGCGTGAAGCGAACGACTTGGACGCTTACGTTAGGAAGTTGTGAACCGAAAGCTGAGTTGGTGGCAGCGGCGGCAACTATGGAGGTGTCCGTCATGCGGCAGCCAACACCTCCGGCAGCAACGCCGGCGCACGCCGTGGCAGTTCGCCCTTGCTCGGTGGGGAGCCTACCGCTACCAGTGCGCGAATTGCTCGCGTAAGTTCTACCTGCTCAGGCGGTGAAGCACGCCGCCGACCTTAAACAGTGGTGTGGAGAATGATGACATGGCTTTCAATTCTGGCCCGCCTCCCTCGCGTCTAGCTAACGGGATGCAGCATCGCCACCCTGTGCGACGGGCGGGTGAAGCCGGAAGATTTAGACGTTTACGGTAAAAACTCTGATGGAAAAAGTAGCGTGCCCATACTGCGCCGACGCCGACTACCTCGCCGCCTTCACTAAAGGCCGGGCGGAAAAGATCGAGGTGCGCCTGCCGTTCCAAGTCAGACAGTATCGCTTCTTTGCCGTCGCCTGCCGTGGTTACACCGCCCGGGTAATGGTCGAGGTCGAGCGGCGCGGACGTAGGTTGTGGATGCCGCTCTACGGCAAGGACTTCGCACCGGCATGGCGGGAGTTCAAGGTCGAAGTGTTCGGACTCGAAAGCCCTCCAGCGGTTTCAATCTTCCCGCCGGGCGAGGGGGGCAACATGGCGCAGGCACCTTTCCTGTTCTCCGAAGCAGACGCGGGTGCAAACCGCCATTTCTTCGCCCTCCGCATGACGCACGTAAAGCACCCGCTCGTGCTCACTGCGCATTGGTGGCCGACCCACGGGCGGCTCGTAGAATTGCGCGGCCCGCTGTCGGAGGACGACCCGAACGCCGACGTTGAGATCATCCGAAAAGCCTTCGGGTTCTTTCTGCGCGAGACGCGCGGAGCGGAGCCGAAGATCACGGAGCGGGGCGTCGCGGAAGCCATTAAAAAAATCCCGCCCCCCGTCACACAGAAGTCAGTCGCCGACAAGTTGCGGGTGACGGAGCGCACGCTTGAAAGGTGGCGCGCGCGGCAGGGCATGGAGAACTGGCAGAAGGTAGTTAGTCGCTACGGATGAAACACCCGACAGAAAAGGCACTTGATTCTGTCGGGTGTTAGTAGTAATGTACGCAAAGCAAAGGCCGTGACGTTCTTCGCGGGACACCTCACAGCCTCTTTGCTTGATTGATAACCAGTGCCTTCGCACCGGTGTTTGTCTTTTCGCATTATCCGCGAAAGTCGCCGGTGAAGGCAAGTTGAAAAGTTTTCACTGGCGACGACGACCGCCGCTTACATATTTCAGTTTCGTAGCCGCGCCCGCGTGTTGCGATAGTCAGAAAGCCTTTGGTGTTGGGAGTCGTCGCCCTGCATCAAGGGCTTTCTTGTTTTGACAACCGAACGCACGAACGCCCCAAGCGATCAACTTGAGGCGTCGTAACTTTTGACTAACACAATAAAGGGTCTAACAAAATGATTATAGCACGCCCGACCGCCGGAACAAGGCGAAATTCAAAGCCGAACAGTGACCGCTGCTCCCGCTGCCGCCGTGAAGCCCCGACGCGCGGGCGATTCACTCAAACTATAAGAGGCAGGAAAAGGTTTATCTGCGCCGCCTGCTGCTCGACGCTCAGCGCGGTCGCCGCGCTCGTCCGTCACGCCGAAGCCAGCGAACGGGAAGAGACCCGGCGACGATTCACAGAGCGCCGCCCGGCGGATCGGAAGGTGGCGGCATGATGAGCGCACAACCATCCTTCGTTCAATCGCCCGCGCCGGCGCACGTCTTCGTCACCGACAGAGAGGCGCGCCAGGTTAAAACTAACCATCAACATCTCGCGCATGTCATCAACCGCATGATCGCGCGCATGGGCTTCCCCGACAAGTCGGCGCGCTGCGTCGTGGGCCTGCACGGCCTCTTGAACGGACGCGAACCGCACAGCCTGCCGGCGCTCATCGGGCACAAATACGCCGCCCGCCAATTCAACTACGCCGGCAAGGAAGAAAATTCCGACGTCTTCATGGGGCGGTATCTCGACGCACTCAAGGACGCCGAAATCAAGGCCGGGCGAAAGTGTTTCGAGATTGAACGCGCGAACGGCGTCACGACCATCATCACAACCTATCACGCCGACTACATCGGCGAGGCGGCGCTGTGGGCGCTCACCGAGGCGCGCGCGTCCGACGAGTGGAAGAAGCACCCGGCCAAAGCCGTCACGGATGAGTTGATTGATCGTGCCATCGCGCGGCTTCCCGAACGTGTCGCACCGGAGCCGGGCGTCACGTCGGACGGCGCGTCCATCACGGACGCCGCGATCATTAAGGGACTGTGGACGCGGGTTGACACGCTCACGGAAGCGGCGATGCGGAAAGTGGCGCTCGCCGGCGGCGATCCGCTCGCCGCGCTGGAGGAAGTACAACGGCGGCAGCGGCGGATCGCCGCCGAAGTCAGGCGCGAGCAGTTAGAGCGCGACCGCGTTGCACAACAAGCCGCCTACTACCAGACCATCCCGTGGCTGGACGACTCCCAACCCGAACCCGACACCCCACCCCGCACACAGACACACACACGGGGCGCGAGTGGTAATAACACATCCGACAATTCTGGAAAGTTTTCCACAGGCGGCGACCACCCGGCGGACGCCGCGAAGCCGACCGATTTAGCGCCGAAAACTGGAACCACAACGGCAGGGGGGGTACCGACAGATTGTCGGATGGATTTGGCAAAAGTCCAGCAAAAACAGCATGTTTTTTCAGAGGCTGCGCCAAACGGCGATGCCGAAAACGGCGAATCGCCGAAGCTCTTAGAGGCGCTCGCTTCCATCGCGGAAGGCATCCCGGTGTTGGCAGTTTGGGGCGTCGCCGGCGGCGTCTGCAATTGTCCGACAGGTTCCGAATGTCGCTCACCCGGCAAGCATCCTTACCCGCGCTTTTCGCCGCACGGCGTTTACAGTGCCACGCTCGACGCGGCCGCAGTCAGAATGTGGTACGCGAAAGACCCGCGCCTCAACTTCGGCCAAGCGATGGGCGGGCCGCTCAATCTCATTTGTGTTGACATTGATCCGCGCAACGGCGGCAGTGAGTCGTATTTCGACCTGATAGAGCACTACGGCGATGAAGCTTTCCCCGCCACGAGGGAAAAGCCGACCGGCGGCAACGGTTGGCACAAACTCTATCGCTTGTCGAAGCCGATCACAGTCAAGGGCGAGTTAAAGGCGAAACTCGCGCCCGGCATCGATATCAAAGGTGCGGGGGGCATGATCGTCGCGCCGCTCTGCGATCACGTCTCAGGAAGCACCTACGGCCACGACAACGGGCGGGAAATAGCACTCGCGCCCGCATGGATGGAAGAACGGATCATCAAAGCGGCGGAGGGCGAACGCGAGCCGGAAACAATCAAATTTCAAGCGGACAGAGGACGAGTGGTCGCGTCGAAGGGCGGGCGGTACTTCCCGGAAGGCGAACGAAACAACGGCTTGCGCGACGTGATGTGCGGGCGGTGGGTCCACGGCCATGCAACGGACGCGGGCGACCTTTACGAGCAGATGCGCGAAGTTAGGGACACGCGCTGCGCCGCCGGCGACGACATGGGCGCGACTGATGCGGAGCTGTGGGACATGGCACAGCGCACGGTGCGAAAATTCGCGCGCGGTGAAAGTGTCGCAGCTTAAACGGGAGTGAAGCGAATGAGGAAAGCACAGCCGAAACCAAAACTGCCGCCGGCGGCAGGATTCGAGCCGAACGCATTCTACGAGCGCGTGCTGGAGCTTCGCCGCACCAACCCGGCGGCATTCGCTTCACTCGCGCCCGTCACCAAGCTGGCGCTCGCCGCGTATGAGGCGCAGCAGCGCGAGGCCGCACGACTACAGGCGATCCGCGATGAACCGGCGGCGACACGCGACGGATGCAGGAACTAAACGAAGCTTTTCAACTACTCGCCGCCTAAGCCGCCCCGGCGCGGACGCGGCGGGGATACCGGGGAAGCGGTTAAAATGTGCTCACCGCTCCCCCGGTTATATTTAGAAAGGACGACTGATGGACCAGCCAGAAAAACAACCCGACGAGTCGATTTATGACCGCATTCGGCGTGAAGCGCGGGAGAGGGCCGACGCCGAACAAGCGCGCCGCCACCAGCTCCGCGAGTGGTACGAAAAACACGATCCGGCGAGGCCGGTCGAAAATTGGGGGCAAATAAATAAATGAGAACAGCAACGATGATCGAAAAAGAGATCGACGCCGTGCAGGCCAGACGCGAGGTGCTCACCGGCGACGAGTCACGCGCCCAAGCCGCGGAGCGCGAGGCGCAACAAGCCTTGATCGCCGGCGCGGGCGACGTCGGTGCCGTCACCAGCGCGCAGGGCACGGCCACAGCTTTAGCGGCGGCTGTGGCGGCCGTGGACGCGCGGTTGAGCGCGCTGCGCGCGGAGTTGGCAGAGGCGCGCGCGGGCGAACAAGCGGCGGCTGCCCGGGCGCGTGCTGCCGAACTTCGGCAACAGCGCGAGGCGTTGCAGGGCGAGTGGAACGCGCAACACGCCGCAGCGGACGCCGGTCTCCGCCAGACGGTGGCGCGCCTCCACGACATCGGCCAACGCTACGCCGACGCCAGCCGGGAATTAGCGCGACTCGTGCCGGGCGGCGCGACGGCCGTGGACCGGGGCCTTGTTACCCCGCCGCTCGAGTTTGCCGAGGCGATCTTCGTGGCGCTCCAGCACGCCAACCACGAAGCCGACCGGCAGCGCCGCAAGGCGGCCTCACGCGCCTCCACGGAGCGCGAACGGTTGAGGGCAGCGGCACAGCAGAAAGCCGCCTGAGAGGCACCTCTGGCGCGCTTCGGCGCTCGCGCTTGAATGAGAGGCTTTGATAAGACTTTGAGAGACGCACGGACGAAATTACCGGGGAAGCAAGCGGCGGCATTAGCGGCGCTCCTCGCGCACCCGACCGTGCGCGACGCGGCGCGGGCGGCGAAGGTGGCCGAAGGCACCATCTGGCGTTACCTCTCCGATCCGACGTTTGCGGCGCATTACCAAGAGGCGCGCCGGCAAGCCACCGAACACTTGATCGCTCGTTTGACAGCGGACTCCACCAAGGCCGCGAAGGTGCTCATCGACGTGGCCGAAGATGAGGCCGCCCCGGCGAGTGCGCGCGTGTCGGCGGCGCGCGCCATCATCGAGCAGGCTTTGAAGGGCGCGGAACTGAGAGACTTGATGGAGCGCATTGACGCGCTCGAGGCGATGCCGAAAGGGAAGGCACGATGAGCTTAACCGGCAGCGTTGAACAGTTGGAGCAGAGCGCCGGCCGCGGAGATGGCTGCTGCCGGTGTGCTCCGGGTGGGTTTGAAGTCCGCTCGTATCCAAGCCCGGACAGCACAGCGAAGGCGCGGGCGGACCCGCGCCCGCCGCCACAGTGTGACACCTGCGGCGGGGAAAAGCAGGTCATCAAAGTGGTTCGCGTCGAGAGGCCGATCCTTGAGTAACCTTGAGTAAATGAAGTGGGGCGTGATGAGTTTACTAAACAGAGTTGAAAAACTTGAGCAGGCGCAGGACGTGGGCAGCGAGAGCGGCGGCTGCGGGTGTCACGGCGTGGGGAGGGTGGACATTCGGATCACCGATGAAGAGAACGCGGAAGAGCGGGCGCACGCCGCCCGCCCGCCGCAACTGTGCGACGAGTGCGGACGGGAGCGGCGGATCATTATCATTAACCTGGTGAGCGGTCCTCATCCGCACGCCACGCTCGGCTAACCCGGCTGCCGCCCGGCTCTCTCGCGCCGAAAGTCGGACGCCAATATCTGGTGGCCGGCGGCTGATGTTGAAAAAAAAGCGAAAAGGGACCACTGACGCCGCACTGGTCCCCACTACATCTAGTGGACGGGTAGGCTCATCGCCTACCCGTTTTCATTATCAATGCGGAGTCCCCGCGTTACCGGAAATGACTCATCCCCACGCGAGCGGTCGATCTTTGCCGTCTTTGCCGGTGGTGGTTTTCAACTGCGCAATCTGCGCAGTTCCATCCACGCGCATGCGCGTGATGGCTGCCACGAGTTTAGAAATTGGTGCGGAAATTCCGCACCAATCACGCCCATGCGCTCCAACCGCTTGACGGGAATGCTCTTCGCGGGTAGGTCAATATCAGGGGTCTTGGCGAGCGCGTCGAAAGCTCTCTGCGCTTGAGCCTTGTCGGTGGCGAAGACGGATGATCGCTTGGCTGGCTGCTTTGTGCCGCGCTTGTCAACGCGCTTTTCATGGTGGGGAATTTCCCCACCAATTTCTAAACTCTCTCTGACAGTGCCGATAGTCTTATGATCAACCTTTAACGTCTCCGCGATCTGACGATTGCTTTTCTCCGGCGTGTCTTTCAGTTGCTCGGCGATGAGCGCGCACCGCCTTCCATAAGTTCGCGCCTTAACTCGCCGGGCAGCGAGGCGGCGATCAGCTCGCCCATCGCATGAATGATGCCGGTCGCATAGTCGTCAGCCATGTGCGACAGGAAGCGCGGCACAAGGAAGCGCAAGCCCGCTTCATCATCCGCCCATTGGTAAGCCGTGTTGTTTGACATCGTGTTGACGATCACGGCTTGCAGCACGCTCTTGAGCGCGGCGGGCGTCTGCGGGTGCATGATGACGCGCGCCAAGTAGTCGCCGAAGTCTGTGTCAGCCGCCATCAGTTTGTCGTCTCGTTCGGTCTTCTTACTTTTCATTGCGGACCCCCTTCCTTGTGCGTCGAGAGCAGCAGCGAAATGTAGGCGGGTGAGTATTCGATCCGCTTCCAGCGCCGGTTTGGCAGGTTGTTGAACAGATCATTTAACCCTTCGCCGATAGCGTCTTCGCGGGCTTCGGGCAGATCGGGATGGTTCAGGACGGCGGCGATGTGCCCGGCGAGCGTGGAATAGTCCGCCGGTGCGCCCGGTTGCTGCTGTGGCGTGTTTTTTTTAGTCGCCATTACTTCACCTGCCTTTCTCTCACGGCGAGCGTGAGCGTCAAAGCGTCAAGTTCGCGAACGGCTGCGGCGAGTGTGCGCTGCATCTCTTCGGCGGTCGCACAGTCAAGCAGCCGGCCTTCGTAAATTTCTACGTCGCGCCGCACAGAGCGCAGCGAGCGGCGCACGCGCTGACAGCGCACGGCCGGCGCTTCTCTCTCCTGCTGTACTTCAAACTGTCGTTTGGTTAGACTCATGGTGCTGAATTCCTTTCGTAAAGGGAAAAAAGAGGGTGGAGGGGCTAGGCGGGTGTTGCGAGCACTCACCTAGCCCTTTCGCTTTAGTGGCCGCGCTGCCGGGCGACGGCGATATGCAGCGAGAGCGCCGCCGCACTGTGTTTGCAGGGCACGCGCGCCGGGCAGTTGCAATCCACGATCTTCTCGTCGCCCACGCGGTAGCAGAGCACCGTATAGGTATTGCCCTTCGATCCCGTCACGGCGTACTCGCCGAATTCAACCATTCTCACTTTCGGGTGCAACTGCTTGGCGTTCTCGACGGCCTGGCTGATTTGCTCTTTGTTTCTGAGGATGAACATTTGGTGTTGATTCCCTTCTCCGTTGATGTCTGACTGACAAGAGAGAATATAGCGTGTTCGCTAATTTATGTCAACACTTATTTGCTTCACGCGCTAATTTTTCTTGATCTTTTTTAGCGGGTACGCTATCTTGCGGGCATGAGCAAACGGCAACCTTCTCTGTTGACGGTGCGCGACGTGGCTGAACGTACCGGCGCAGGCGTTTCAACAGTCACCCTCTGGTGTCGGCAAGGGCGTTTCCCTAATGCCGAACCGACAGACACGCCTCGCGGCGTCGTGTGGTACATACCCGAAGGTGATCTTGAGGGCATTACTGTGCGCGGACGCGGCAGGCCGCCCAAGTCCGCCGCCGCGCCCGAAAAACGCGCCACAGGACGAATACGCGCCAGCAATGGCACTGCTCCGGGTAAGCAGAAAGGCAGGAAGAAATGAGCGACGCGGAGATGCACGCGGGGCATGTTGCCGCCGGCGTGTGGATCGAACACTGTCTTGCCTGCGCGGAGACTGACGAGAAGTGCAGGGAGATCGAGGCGGGTGATGAGGCGGGTGCCGTCGAGTTGTTCAAAGCCT
>MWWB01000022.1_pt1 | contig 24785 bp, 24 predicted proteins | sample 1047291 | NCBI WGS metagenome assembly MWWB01 (sample SAMN06349976, study PRJNA376086) | soil metagenome | isolation source: MS4-1 sample Antarctic (ecotone) soil | place: Antarctica | reverse complement strand
TCGCCATGTTGCTCGTAACGATACACTGTACCAAACTCGGCTAAACGTAGCGGAAGGTCTTTATAACTACGCGGGGAAGAATTATAAATCTCGCAATGGTGCGGACAGTTCATTGGCTTGAGCATAAACTCCTCACCTTCCTGTGGCGTTTTAATTACCTGGAAACTATCCTTACCATACTTCTCGTAATGACCACTGGTGATGTACAAACTTTTTTGGGCAATATGCGGTGTGATTACAGGAAGATACCCTATATCCATTTGTTCCTTCTGTAAAAATTGTTGTAAGCGCTCTCTTAACATAGCGCCTTTTGGTAACCATAAAGGCAGTCCTAAACCAACCTTCTCAGAAAAAGTAAACAAACCAAGCTCCTTACCTATTTTGCGATGGTCTCTTTTCTTTGCTTCTTCCAGTAATAACACATACTCATCCAACTCTTTTTGATTTGGAAAGGTAACGCCATAAATGCGGGTGAGCATTTTACGCTTTTCATCTCCACGCCAATAAGCTCCTGCAATACTGGTAAGTTTTATAGCTCTTATAAAACCGGTATGAGGTATGTGTGGCCCACGACATAAGTCAGTAAAATTTCCCTGAGTATAGAAAGTTATTTCGCCATCCTTCAATCCATCAATTAATTCTAATTTATATTCATCGCCTTTATCTGTAAAATATTTTACCGCATCGGCTTTGCCTATTTCTTTGCGAACATAGCTACTGTTTTGCTTCGCAAGTTCAGCCATTTTTACTTCGAGCTTACGCAAATCTTCATCGTTAACCTGCCTGTCACCTAAATCAATATCGTAATAAAAACCCTTTTCAATGGCAGGTCCAATTCCCAATTTCACTCCAGGAAATACTGCTTCCAAAGCCTCAGCCATGAGATGCGCGGATGAATGCCAGAATGTTGATTTTCCTTCTAAATCATCCCACATTAAAAGCTGCAGAGAAACGTCTTTATTTATTGGTCGGGATAAATCCCACACTTCGTCATTTACTTTGGCAGCTAAAACCTTCCGTGCAAGTCCCTGACTAATCGACGTTGCAATATCCATGGCTGATAAACCCGCTTCATATTGCCTTACTGCGCCATCAGGAAAAGAAATATTGATCATAAAACAACTGCTGTATTTTGAAAGATTGCAAATGTAACAAACAATCGGCAGAGGATTGGCGGAGTTGCAAACGCTAAAATTATTGATAACCACCCTATTTAAAATACAATGAATTTACCTCTTACAAAAAAAATTAATAAAAACGAAATCTTTACATTTGCGCTTAATTTACAATTTGAAGCATTTGCAGGTATGAAGAAAATTGAACTGGAAATTGTAGCACTATCGCATAGCATAACACAAACACATTCCTATGCTGTGGTTTTAGGTGAAGTAAATGGACTTAGGCGGTTACCCATTGTTATTGGTGGATTTGAGGCACAAGCTATTGCTGTTGCACTTGAAAGAATGCAGCCGAGCCGGCCTTTAACCCACGACCTGCTAAAAAACTTTATGAATGCTTTTAATGTTGATCTGCAGGAAATTATTATTAGTGATTTGCAGGAAGGAATATTCTATTCTAAACTTCTTTGTGTAAATGAACATGATACTGTTGAAATTGATAGCCGCACCAGTGATGCTTTAGCTTTAGCCGTTCGATTTGGTTGTCCGGTGTATACTTATGATCATATTTTAGAAAGTGCAGGAATTTTAATGGAAGATACAGGAACACAGAAGAAAAAAACTCCCGGCGCTCCTTCTGCCGATCCCGGAATCCGTGAAGATTTAAGTGCCTTAACCCTCGAAGAACTAAATAATCTTTTAAACGAGGTGCTCGAGCAGGAAGATTATATACGCGCAATTCCTATTAGAGATGAGATAAAGAAGCGGAAGAAGTAAGTAGGTTGTAAGTTGTAAGCTTTATCTGCCATTTTATACCTATTACAATTCTCTTTAATGGTTTGGTTTCCTAATTGTAAAATTAATCTTGGCCTCCATGTAATTGATAAACGACCTGATGGATATCATAATATAGAAACTGTTTTCTACCCAATCTCATTGAGAGATGCTTTAGAAATAATCCAATCTGCAGAAATGCAATTTGAGGTTTCAGGTTTAGAGGTTACAGGAAACGCGGAAGATAATCTTTGCCTTAAAGCATATCAGTTACTAAAGAAAGACTTTCCCCAGTTACCCAGTTTAAAAATTCATTTGCATAAAGCAATACCAACAGGTGCCGGCTTGGGCGGAGGAAGCAGTGACGGAGCTTTTATGCTAAAAATGCTGAACGACAAATTTGATTTACAATTATCAGAAAAGGCTCTTATTGATTATGCTTTACAATTAGGAAGTGATTGCCCTTTTTTCATTATAAACAAACCCAGTTTTGCTACAGGCCGTGGTGAAAATCTCGAAACTGTAAATCTTGATCTGTCAGGTTACAAAATGATTGTAGTTAATCCAAAAATACATGTTTCAACAAAAGATGCTTTTTTGAAGTTGACGCCAACGCGACCTGAAAAATCTATTAAGGAAATTGTAGCGCTACCTGTTGTAAGCTGGAAAAATGAGTTAATCAATGATTTTGAAAAACCTGTTTTTGACTCACACCCGGCAGTTAAGGAAATAAAAGACGAAATGTATACAGCAGGTGCAATATATGCCTCGATGACCGGAACAGGAAGTACTGTATTCGGCATCTTCCTTAAAACCTTTGAACCTGAATTTGCTTTTCCCAAAAATTACTTATTGGTGGTTATTCCATAAAACCTGTTTATAATTTTAGAATGGAACCAGGACTATTTAATTTTTCTTCTATTCACCTTGTGCATTAGGAGGAGATTAATCATAATATTTTCAATAAAAAAAGCGCGGCAATTACGCTGCGCTTTTAATAATCATGTTTTCAAGTGTCAAGCCACTCTGCCCATCTGCTTCAAATAAGCAATGTGAGAAATTACTGCCTGACTCATTCTTTTATATTCAACATATTCTACCCCATATTCTTTGCACGCATTTTTTATAATCTTACTTATTTGAGGATAATGTACATGCGATATTTTAGGAAATAAATGATGCTCAATCTGAAAATTTAATCCACCAACAAACCACGAAATGAGCTTATTGTTAGTGGCGAAATTAGCTGTAGTTTTTAGCTGGTGAATAGCCCACTCATCTTCAATTTTGCCGGTAACTTCATCGGGCATGGGGAAATGCGTATGTTCAACAGTATGTGCCAATTGAAAAACGATACTTAAGATAAAACCTGTTGCTGCTGTAAAGCAAACGAAGCCAATTAAATAGTTTGTAAAGCCTATGGTGATAATTGGAATAACTATAAATAAAGCATAATAAATAATCTTGAAAGCCCAAAAGCTGATGTGATCGCCCATTGACATTTTTTTAAGCGGAATATCACCGATCTTTTGTCTGAAATATTTCTTATAGTCTGATACAAAACTCCAATGGAAATGCAACAAGCAATAAAAAAACCAAAAGTACACATGCTGAAAGCGGTGCATTTTATAATGCTTTTGTGTAGATGCCATTCTCAAAAACGGCTTTGCATCTAAGTCATCATCAACACCATCGATATTGGTAAAGGCGTGGTGAACAATGTTATGCTTCATATTCCACATAAACGGGCTGCCACCCAAAATACCTAAAGTGATAGCAGCGCATCTATTAATAACGGGCGATTTACTAAAGCTGCCATGTGCCCCATCATGCATTATATTGAAACCGATTCCTGCCATTAAGCCACCTAATCCTGCGGCTTCTAATAATGCCCACGCACTTGTGGGTGTAAAAAATACAAGATGAACATAGGTTATTGAAAAAGCAATAAGAAGAACTATTGCTTTAGTGTATAATTTATAGTTGCCTGTTGTACTAATTCCACGCTCTGTAAAATAATCGTTAATACGTTTTTTTAATTCTGCATGAAACGATTGTTTCTGCGTAGCAAATTTGGGAGTGGTGTTCATTGAGATTTTAATTTAAATGCCTTTTTATGTTTGTATGATTAAGATCTAATCAAGTTGCGTGTTGAATAATTGCATCGAAACTTTTAATACCTATCACCTTATCACTTAAGTAACCTTCGGCGAATTTAACGCCAATACGTTTACCAAGCATCATCGCCCGTGCCTTAACTGTTTCTAAAAACTCAGGACTCGAAATATAGGTTTGAGGTTCGTTAAGGTCAGGATTAAAAAATTGGGTAGTGTAAGCAAGGACAGACTCAATTTTTTTATCCAGAAATTCAGAGATATCGACTACAAAATCAGGTTGTAAAAATCTATCCTGCAAGTAATGGAAAACATACTTTGGCCGCCATGCATCCTGATTATTTCCCTCAACTTCAGTAACAATTTTTCGTAAGCCTGAAAGAAAAGCAGCATCTGAAACAAGTTTAGCGCTTCTTCCATGATCGGGATGGCGATCTTCCGGAGCATTACATAAAAGAATTTCAGGTTGATACTTTCTGATTACCTGTATTGTTTTACGCTGGTTAATTTCATCGTTCTGAAAAAATCCGTCTGCCATTGCCAGGTTCTTTCTTACCTCCACTCCCAATATTTTCGCAGCATTGGCTGCTTCAGTCTTCCTCGTTTCGGCAGTTCCTCGCGTGCCTAATTCACCACGGGTTAAATCAACAATTCCAACCTTTTTACCTTCGGCAATACATGCTAAAATTGTTCCTGAACAACCTAACTCAACATCATCGGGATGCACACCAAAAGCCAATACATCCAATTTTTCAACCATATAATCAACCAGTTATAGAGGGCTGCAAGGTAGCCTATTTAGCAGTTATTGATGTTAATGAAAAGAAATAGATTTCAACAATCTGTAGAGTAAAGAGGATAATTTTTTGCATGCAAATGCCTATTGATACTTATGAGTAACACATGCATCAATCTATATAAAATACTAATCGTCGTTTAACACACATAATCATTGCGGTAATGTATGTTATAGGCGGCTTCTCAAAGTTTGTTACTTTATTAAATACGGTTGAATTGCTTTTTGCCAGATCGCATAACCTTTTTCGTTCATGTGCAACTTGTCTTCAAGAAAAAGATCAGGTTTCGGTTTGCCGTTTGGCAATAGCATAGGATCAAATACATTGATGTAAGAAGTATTTTTTTGTTTTGCAAGAAAAGATTTGATTAATGAATTGGCCTGCTTCATTTTGGGCATCAACCTTTCCCGACTTGGGCTTGGCTTGATGGAAACAAAAGACACTTTTGCTTTTGGCAATGCATTTCTTATCACAGTGAATAGTTGACTAAAGCGACCTGCGACCATTTGAGGTGTAATAGAATCGGAAGAGGCAAGGTCGTTATCGCCACAGTAAATCAGCACTTGTTTAGGACGATAAGGAATAATTATATCATTTGCATAACGCACTACATCAGGCAAAACCGAACCACCAAATCCCCTGTTAATTATCGTATAACCGGGAAAGTAAGCTTGTACATCTGTCCACTTTCTAAACGAAGAGCTGCCAACAAACAAAATAGCATTTGCAGGCGGAGGTGAAACATTGTCCTGTTTTTTAAACGCCTGTATTTCGTTTTGGAAAGCAGGCTGTGCGACAACGTTAAAAAAAGCTGATATGAGCAGTAAAGTAACGGCGGTAATAGATAGCATATTTTTCATGAGAAACTATTGTGGCATGATTTAAAAAAAGTAATTCGTTTTGCAAAATAGAGTTTCTTGTCAGCAACAACAAAAGCAAAGATAATTTTACTCGCTCCTTTTTTTTCGATATTCCGTCTCCATTAAATGCTCCTACTGTAGAGTAAGAGGTTTAACGAAGAGACAAACTTTTTAATAAGAGGAAGTTCAACCCCAATCATTGTATAGCGTTCTATCTATTTCATTTTTTAGATAGATTCTTAAATATGTACAATGAATTATTATCAATTATAATAAGAGTCTGCTAATCTTTTTTGCTACAATAGAAACCTCTATTTCTGCTAAGGCTGAAAGAGATACCCATTTTGCATCTTTGGCTTCAGACGGTGGTACCTTAATTTTTTTATCTCCACTATAAACAAACAAGTATCTGAAATCATGATGAATATGTTCCTTTTCATTTTTATTTTTGTTAGCGGGTATATAATGACTATTTATATCTAACGGAACATTTGCTATGGAATACACGGGAATATAAATTAGGTTAGCTACAGATATACCTGTTTCTTCACTTGCTTCCCGCAGGGCTGCATCTAAAACTGAAGAGTCTCCTTTTTCAATATGCCCGCCCGGTTGCAGGTATCTGTCGTATAGCTTATGTTTTAATAACAACATTTGTTGTGCACCGGCATCTGCAATAAAAGCGCTGGCAGTAATGTGGCCGTTAAAATTTCTTCTGTCGTATAACTGCTCATTTCTTTTCAAAAAGTGTAAAAGCTGTTGATGGTCTTCGTGTTGAAATTGATCTAAATAGGCCTGTAAGATGTGATTGATGTCTTGTTTATTTTCCATTTATTCTAATGCAATAAGGGTAAACTTACATAGTACCTTTCATATAAGCCAACATTACTGTTAGAATAACCTTGTACATTCAATACTAAGTAATCATTAAACTTCCGAAATTAATTATGGCAAAAACAATCTCTGCTAATCATTTTCTATATTACTTTTATTACTACTCTAAACCTAAAACAATGAAAAAATTACGTGCTGTTTTCTTTGTTATTATAATGAGTGCTATTTATTGCTCTTGTTATAGTAAACAACCTCAGGGGCTGGCTCAAGACAACAACACCCCAACTTCCCGAAGCGAAAAAATTAAAACAGGCGCCGACCAAATAGAAAAATATATATCGTACCTCAAGGGCAAAAGAATAGGAATGCTTGCCAATCAAACTTCTATTATTGGCAATAAGCATTTGGTAGATAGCTTTAAAACGCTTGGTATTAATATAGTAAAAGTGTTTGGCCCCGAACATGGATTTCGGGGTAACGCAAGCGCAGGTGCAAAAGTGGCAGATGAAGTTGATCAGGCTACCGGTATACCTGTTATTTCGTTGTATGGAGCTAAAAACAAACCATCACTACAAGACCTTGCTGATGTTGATGTGATGTTATACGACCTGCAGGATGTAGGTTGCCGTTTTTACACAAATATCAATGCCCTTGTACGCTTTATGGAGGCATGTGCAGAAAACGGTAAGGAACTTATCATTTTGGACAGGCCTAACCCTAATGCCTATTTTGTAGATGGTCCTATATTAGACATGAACCTAAAATCAGGCATAGGGATGTTTCCTATTCCTATTAGCCACGGTTTAACCATTGCAGAATTTGCACAGATGGCAAACGGAGAAGGCTGGCTTACAAATAAAATGAAGTGTAACATCAAAATAATTACAGTAGCAAATTATAATCATGATATGCCGTATACTTTACCCGTAAAGCCTTCACCCAATTTGAATACGCAGCAGTCTGTAATGCTTTATCCTTCGCTGTGTCTTTTTGAAGGCACAGTTATAAGCCAGGGGCGTGGAACTTACTTTCCCTTTACCGTTTTGGGCAATCCTGATCTTAAAGGCAAATACTCTTTTTCTTTCACTCCTGATAGCATTAAAGGAATGGCTGAAACGCCTTTGCACATGAAACAGGTTTGTTACGGCCTGGATTTACGCAATTACGATATTGATAAACTTTATAAAAGCAAACGTATTAACATACAATGGATGAAAGAAATGTATAACGCTTACCCTAATAAGGAAAAGTTTTTCGATTTTAAGCAAAGCAAAGAAATGGGCAACATTGATAAGCTTGCAGGAACTACACTTTTTAAAGAACAGATTATCGCAGGAAAATCGGAAAATGAAATTCGTGCAAGTTGGGAACCGGGTTTAAGCCAATTTAAAATAATGCGAAAAAAATACCTGCTTTATCCATAGCCTTTAATATATGTACTTGCAGTATATCCAACCTTTTTGTTGATGGCCACCTTTTAAAATATCATTTGTATACATCCACCTCATCTGTCTTAAGCAATACAACAATTTAAAAAATGTCGTTATTCATACGCGTATTCCTTCCTTATATTTGCCCTCTTTAAAACAAAAAAGGTGCAGGCATCCCAAAAATTCTTTCTGCGTAATCAAACTCTCTGGCTTTCAAACATGCGCTGCATTTATTGGGAGGAACAAAAATCACTTATTGTAAGCGATACTCATTTTGGCAAAACCGGTCATTTTAGAAAATCTGGTATTGCTGTACCCCAAAATGTTTATAAAGAAGACTTGCAACGGCTTATAGATCAGTTACAATATTTTAAGCCGCAGCAATTGATAGTAGTAGGTGATCTTTTTCATAGTGTGATGAATAAAGAACTTGGGTTTTTTATAAAATGGCGGAACGACTTTCATCAATTACATATCGAACTTGTAAAAGGTAATCATGATATCTTGAAGGAAGAGTGGTATACTGCTAACAATATTTCTGTCTCCCAATCACATTTTCACCTTAGTAATTTTTGTTTTGTTCACGATATTAAAGAAGCCTGTCAACCCTCTCCTGCTATTAATTATTATTTCAGTGGTCACATTCATCCCTGTGTAACTATAAACGGCCTTGGTAAACAATCGCTCACGTTTCCGTGCTATTATTTTACCGAAACTTTTGCTGTTCTACCTGCCTTTGGAAAATTTACCGGTACAGCTTCCATCGAACAAAAATCTTCTGACAATGTTTTTGCAATCATACCATCAAATCCTGCTAAAGGAGAGCCCGGTGCGGTAGTGAAAGTGTAAAGTACGAAGTGGGAAGTTTGAGATACGAAGTACGAAATATGAAGTTCAAAATACGAATGTTTAGTTTTCATTTTCGTCTCAATCCACTAATGAACCCGATGACTTAATGACCCACTGACTTAATGACTTACTAGCTCCATGACTATTAAAATAGCTTTCGATCCAATTTATGCTCATCCTTTACCTGAAGGTCATCGTTTCCCAATGTTGAAATATGAGTTGATACCGGAGCAGCTTTTACATGAAGGAACTATTACTGCTAACAATATTTTTGCACCTGCTGCCTGCAGTGAAGAGATTATTTTATTGACTCATACTAAAGAATATTTGGATAGATTACTACACCAGGCTTTATCAGCCTCAGAACAGAGGAAGATAGGATTTCCGCAATCGCCCGAACTGACAAGGAGAGAACTAATTATTACACAAGGAACTATTGATTGTTGCTACTTTGCTTTAGAAAACGGCTTTGCATTAAATGTAGCAGGTGGTACTCATCATGCTTTTTCAAATAGGGGTGAAGGCTTCTGTTTATTAAATGATTTTGCCGTTGCAGCTAATTATTTATTGCATAAAAAATTAGTGCAAAAAATACTAATCATCGATCTTGATGTTCACCAGGGAAATGGCACTGCAAAATTGTTTGAAAACGAAACCAGGGTTTTTACTTTCAGTATGCACGGTCAGCATAATTATCCTTTTCATAAAGAAACTTCCAACCTCGATATTCCATTAGGAGATGGAACTGATGATAGCACATACCTAAAGTTACTTTCTGAAAATCTTCCCCAGCTAATACAAAGCTTTAAACCTGATTTTGCTTTTTATCTTTCAGGCGTTGACATTTTGCAAACAGATAAGTTTGGAAAACTGCAGGTAACATTACAGGGTTGTAAAGAGAGAGATGAATTTGTTTTCACTCATTTGCAAAAAAGTAAAGTTCCTTTTACAGTAGCCATGGGGGGAGGTTACTCTCCTGATATCAAAACTATTGTTGAAGCTCATTGCAATACTTTTAGAACTGCTTTGATGTGGTGAATTAAATAAGTGTAGTATAAATACCTTACGCACAAATAAAATGCACTGCTACTGTTGTAAAAGGTTCCCTTCCCCTCGCCTAAATTGTAGGCCGCAAAAGACTTGTACTAAACGTCGTTTAAAGCATCTGACATCTCCTATTACTTAAAAAAAAAGGTGTCCGGTATCTTACAAAGAAGAAATCCGGACACCGATAGATTGAGGCCCAAGCCAACTTATATCTTAAGAAAAACAATTGAAGCTGTATCTACTAATCCTTTAGGCCAAGGTATTCTTTTACCTGCTTATAATCATTCCAATCAATAGGATTAGCCAGACGGCCGGTATTTACCCCACCAGGAACTAATACGTATCTATATTGGTAATGATTATAGTTTCCTATTTTAAAGGAACTTACATTGTCAGTAGCGACCAAATCAATTTCCTGAAATGAGAAATAAGGATTTATGATAGCTTGTGCAACAAAAGGATCATAGTTAGGTAGTGGTATTATAAATTGACGTCCCGTAGAGTCACTTCCTGCATTCAGGTAAACTTTCATTATCCCTCTATTTAAAATGGAATCAACCAGCCTTGGAGCATTAATTACGCCAATCCAGGCACTACTGTCAGTATATAACGGGGTAAACGATACATTTAGCCAGGCAGAATAAATTACATTGGCGGAACCTGGTGCTCCCGGAGCGCCGGGAGTGCCAGGTGCACCATTAGTACCTGCACCACCGGCAGGTCCTTGAGGCCCCGCAGGACCCGCTGGTCCTTGTGCACCTGCCGGACCATCTTTAGCGCAAGACCCAAGCATTAAGGTAATTGCTAACAAAAAAATACAAGGGATTGTAAAAAGCTTCTGTCTCATAAGGTGTGTTTTAAAATTATTGTTCTGGCTTTTTTATAATTATTCATCAGGCAATTATTATCAAATTAAGAGTGCCTTTTATAAAAGGCTGGAGTGCTAAAATATTCTTTTTTTATTATAATCATATAACTTTTCGAGTCAAAGTTTAAAATGCTTTCGGCACCTAAAAACTCAAGGTTATAAGTAGAACATTGCAAGCAGCATGTATGCCTGCATGGTGGCAACAGGAATATTTTCGGTCATTAGTTTATGCTTAATAATAAACACCAGCACAGAACAAAATGAGCGCTGCGGGCCTAACTGAATAGTTTATTCAGGTAATTAACGCATTAAAAGCAAGCCCAGCCCAAGTTCTCTATTTTGCACAGGAAAGCTGAATAGACAACTAAGCCAAAACAATGGTATTAAAAATGTATGTTCCACTAAAACGAAGGCAAGGGGTTTGATTGCCAGTTTGCAATATTCAAGACACTCAACTCCCATTAAGTCTTACAACATAACTTCTACTGCAAACCCCGGTGAAAGTGTTCCTGTCTATACAATTGAAACCATTTCTGCACCTAAGCTTCCTGCCCTATCCATACCGCGCCGCCAATGCTGCTTCTTCTTGCCCCGGTCACTGTATCAAAAACATTATACTCTTCGCGCCAACGCAGTACACCGATAAGCGCCATCACCAATGCTTCTTTATAATTAATCAGCGTCGCATCCGGAACGATTACCTCTATATTCAGCGCGTACAATACTTCCTTCAATCTTGTTATGAGAAAAGTATTAAAGGCACCACCGCCAGTCACAAGCAATTTTTGATTTTCGATTTTCGACTTTTCATTGATTAATCCTACAGAATTTCTAATCTGCATTACAACATGTTCCGCATAAGTTCTTAATTTATCAGAGGTGGATAACGAAAATGTTTGTATAACCGGAAAAACTTCATCTGTCCCAAAACTATTAGCCAATGATTTTGGGTAAGGTTTTGCATAGTAAGTAAGCTCATTCAATCTCGTTAATAAAGCTGTATTAATGTTTCCTGATGCCGCCATCATTCCGCCTTCATCAAATTGCTTTCCTTCTAATTGTGCAAGCATATTCATGACGCGGTTTGCAGCACATATATCAAAAGCAATGTATCCTGAATCTCTTCTAAAAGAAAGATTGGCAATGCCTCCGATGTTTAAGCATAGTGAAAAATCACTTAATAATAACTTCTCTCCTATCGGTACAATAGGTGCGCCTTGTCCCCCAAAAGCTACATCCATTGCTCTAAGATCGCTTACCACATTTATTTGGGTGGTTGCAGCTATCACGGCTCCATCTCCTAACTGTGCTGTAATACCTGAAGCCGGTGCATGAAATGTGGTATGACCATGACAAGCAATCAACTGCACCTTATGATGAAGATCATTTTCATCAACAAATTTATTTATCTCTTCACCAATGTATTTACCATATTCAGCATGTAAGAAAAGATAATCATAAGCAGAAAGTGTTGTTGCTTTTTGCAGTTTACTAACCCAATCATTATTGTAAGGTTTACAATTGGCAGCTTCTATTTCGTAACTCCATTTGCCACCGGTTTCTTCAAGTTCAACAAAAGCCATGTCCAAACCATCAAGAGATGAACCACTCATTATTCCGATAACTCTGTATAACATAATGTTTAGATTTTAAGCTGCAGGATGCTATAATTGCCGTAATTTTCGCCGCAATCTACAATTTGAAATCTGCAATTTTACTATGGTAATTAATTTAAGCGAGCAACATAGTTTAGTAAGTAATTGGGTAGGCGAGTTGAGAAGTTCAGAAATACAAACAGACAGGATGCGTTTCAGGCGTAACCTCGAAAGAATTGCAGAAGTAGCAGCGTATGAAATAAGTCAGCAACTCGAATGGCAGGAGATAGAAATTCAAACTCCCTTAGGCATAGCTAATTGCAAAACTTTAAAAACGCAACCGGTGCTTGCCACTATTTTACGTGCAGGCTTACCCATGCATAATGGTATGCTTAATTATTTTGACAAAGCCGACAATGCTTTTATATCTGCTTATAGAAAACATCACCGGGATGGTTCGTTTGAAATAAGCCTGGAGTACATGAGTTGCCCTTCGCTCGAAGGAAAAGTTGTAATTATAAGCGACCCCATGCTGGCAACCGGATCGTCGCTTGTAAAAACAATACAGTATATGAAAGCTGATGCTGCCCCTTCGCAAATTCATATTGTTGTTGCTATTGCCTGCACCGTAGGAATTGAATATGTGTTGCGCGAACAACCTGATGTAAAAATATGGTGTGGTGAAATTGACGATGAATTAACAGCAAAAGGATATATTGTACCGGGATTGGGAGATGCAGGTGATCTTGCATTCGGAACTAAGATGCAGATGTAAATTCTTAACATCTGCAGTATAAACGCAACAGAATTCATTACTTTTATGTCTTAAAATAAATATTATCCAACGTTCATCAATGCGGAAAGTTTTTTTAATCATATTTTTTTTATGTGTTCTAATAAAAACCTATTCTCAGGATCCTCACTTTTCACAATTTTTTTCTTCACCGCTAACCCTTAATCCTGCTTTTACGGGCAAGTTTGACGGAGACCTTCGCATGGCGGGTGATTATCGAAACCAGTGGCCCACATTTAACCGTGCATTCACCACCACTACCCTATCTGTTGATTTTCCTATTATTGGTAATAGCATTGCATTCAACGATACCTGGGGTGTTGGTGTAATGGCCTATTCCGACCAAAGCGCTAACAGCGCTCTCAAGCTAAATTACCTTACAGTCTCAACTGCTTTTCATAAAGGTTTAGATGAGGATGGGTACCATCAAATTGGGGCAGGCTTTCAGGCTACATATTCTAACATGCTTTTAAATGTCACTAACCTAAAATTCGAAGATCAGTTGACGCCCTTTGGTTTTACAGGTACAACGACGGAGATCTTCAACTATTCTAATCTAAAAAATAATTACTTTGATGTTAACGCCGGCGTTTTATACACCGGAAGCACGTCCGATAATAATAATTATTATGCGGGTTTCTCAATGTATCACCTGACGCGGCCTCAACACCATTTCACTGGTACGTTCTTCCTGCTAAATACACGAACCACCTTTCATGCCGGTGGATATTTTCCTGCGGGCTCCGGCACGCTACATTTAAGTGGTTTATACAGTACGCAGGCAAAGGCTTCTGAAACTGTTATTGGCGGAGCACTGCAACTATCGGTAGCCGATAATATCGATAGACCTACCAGTCTGTATCTTGGAAGCTGGATGCGGCTCAATGATGCCCTTATCCCTTACATTGGGTTGGAGTTTAATGATTTTCGTTTAGGCATGACTTACGATGTAAACATTTCTTCCCTTAAACCTGCATCGCAGGCAAGAGGCGGAACAGAAATATCTCTTATTTATACCCGCAGGCGCAGCGCCGAGAAAGGCAAGACAGTACCGTGTCCTAAGTTCTAATAGCAAGCTTCTATAGATTATACGGAATTATATTCTTCAGTTGACGGAATTTTGATTTGATTTTTTTAACCTTGATTAGCTTTCTATTGAGCATTATAGCATTGATTGCTTTGCACAAAACAGATAGTAAGATGGAGTTGGAAAAAAAATTGGGCTGTTTTAGCTTTTTTAGAAAGTTCCACTCCTCATAATTCAGTCAACCTTCATCTGTCATCTATTTTCTTATTTCCCGAGCTTAATCCCTTGTGCCTGCTTCTGTGCTTTTAACGCTAATTCGGTGGCGAGAAAACAATGCTCTTGTGTCATAGCGGTTTCGGTGCGGTTAATAACGTCGTCTACCAACTGTTGACCGTAGGGCAAAGGTTCCTTAGTGCAATCGATATACTTCGTTTCTTTTTGATTTACCAAAAACAAGTGATTGCCACCCTGCCGACCGGCAATGTCAACATTCTTTCGTATCTCAATATAACCCTCGGTTCCAAGTACAGTCAACCGCCCGTCTCCCCATGTGTTAAGCCCATCTGGAGTAAACCAGTCCACACGAATATATCCTGCTCCACCATTACCGCGCAGCATCACATCTCCAAAATCCTCAAATGCAGGATATTGAGGATGATTAACATTTCCAACCTGGGCTGCTACCACTTCGGCTTTAGTGGAGCCTGTAAAAAAAAGGTACTGGTCGAATTGATGTGAGGCAATATCTGTGATGATGCCACCAAAACGATTGCGGTCGAAGAACCAGTCGGGACGTGTTTTCGGGCTCATGCGGTGTGGTCCTAAACCGATGGTCTGAATCACTTTGCCAATGGCTCCTGCTTTTACCAAATCACCGGCCTTAATAGTTGCCCGGTGCTCTAACCGCTCGCTGTACATAATTGAATAAATACGCCCCGTCTCCTTTTGAACCTTACGCACTTCTGCAAGTTGTTGCAATGAGGTAATGCCGGGCTTGTCAGACATATAGTCTTTGCCGTGTCGCATTACGCGAATGCCTAAAGGAGCCCGCTCATTTGGGATTGCAGAACTAAGGACAAGCTGAATTGACTTGTCTTCGAGTATCTCCTTTTCGCTACCGGCGAGCTTTGCCTGTGGAAACCTTTTAGCAAAGGCTGCTGCAAGATCAGGCTCTTTCGCATAGAAGGAAACAAACCGGCCCCCACCACGCAACACTGCTTCTACCTGCGAGTTAATGTGAGCGTGGTTTATGCCAATGACAGAAAAGTTAATTCGTGGTTCTGCTTTATACTTTGCACTATTGTCGTCAACATTTATAAGTGGTTTACTTGTCTCAAGTTCCGCAAAAGCATTCTTAGATAAAGCAGAAAGTCCTGCGATGCCTGCCGCAGTAGTAGCAGTATCCTTTATAAACTTGCGCCGGTTAAATTGTGTTTCTTTCATATTACATTGTTTACTTTTTTCATATGGTAATAGTTCTGAAATTAATATTTATTATTTGTACTTGCCACTAATCTACTTTGCTATCTCACTATCTTTTTACTTTGCATTTTTGCTTTTACATTTTTCATTATTCATTATTATTTCTCTTTCCGCTCACATACTTATTCCCTTTTCTTATAAAGCGGTAAGGCAATAAAGCATCTTCTCCTGCATAATCCACACCAATTCTTGCAGTTACTGCTATGTCGCTTTCATTAAATTGCAGTCCATCATCTGCTATAAACAACTCGTCGCTTTGCAAACTCATACCTGTATGTGATGTACATATTCCTAACGCCCTGGCTACATTACCTGGTCCGCGGGTAAGATCAAAACTATGTTGAGTTTTTTTAGAACGTTCAAGCATTGTATCTATTCCAACCATAGGCTCCAAAGCTCGTATTAAAATAGCATTTGGAATACCTGGAACATTGGTAACAATATTAAACATTTGATGAATGCCATAACATAAATATACATAAGCAACGCCTCCTATAGCGTACATCACTTCTGTACGCTTTGTTCTGCGATTACCATAAGAATGTGATGCTTTATCATAAGGGCCATTGTAAGCTTCGGCTTCAACAATTCTTCCGGCTGTAATTGCATTATCAAATTTTGTAACCAGTATTTTACCTAATAGCTCCCTTGTTATTACAGCAACATCAGCACGTTCATAAAAAACAGCAGGTAATTTTTTCCAATCATTCTTTTGCTCTATCATGCTTTATTTTCATTTTATGAATATGTGTTTTATACCTGTTGATTCAAAAAGTCTTTCGCTCCCTTCTGCACCTTACATTTGCATCAACAAACTTCCTTGTACTCCTATAAATTTTGTAAACCGTGATTTAAATTTACTTCAATTAAAAAGAACTCATTTGCTACAAGACCTCATCATTGCCTTTCAAGGTTATGGGCAGGCTCATCGCTTTATACGCCGACATAATTTATGGAAATGGATTATAGTTCCTGGCATTGTTTACATGCTGCTGTTCTGCATAAGTATGTATTTTTTTGGTAAAAGTGCGAGTTCCGTTATTGAATACCTGAGTATAAAAACCGGTTTACACAAGTGGATGGAAAGCATGCCCGGCCGTATAGCTACCTTTTTTGTTACCGTAGGTGCAATGATACTTTGGCTTATTTTGATGTTGTTTTATTTTTCGTTGTTCAAATACCTTTGGTTTATTGTTGGCTCACCCATATTTGCCTATTTAAGTGAAAAAACCGAAGCGATTATCGAAGAAAAAGAATACCCTTTCAGCTTCAAACAATTGATGAAAGACATTCTTAGAGGAATAAGAATCGCATTAAGAAATTCACTGTGGCAAACTGTTTATATCGTTTCGCTTTTATTACTTTCATTAATTCCGGTAATTGGTTGGGTTACCCCTGTTTTTACAATTTTGATTGAATGCTATTATTATGGTTTTTCGATGTTGGATTATAGCTGCGAACGCCATAATCTTACATCTGCGGAAAGTATTAATTTCATCGGCAGCAGAAAAGGCCTCGCAATTGGTAATGGCTTGTTGTTTTACCTGATGCATTTAATACCAATTGCCGGCTGGATCTTAGCCCCTGCTTATGCTGTAATTGCTGCAACATTAAGTATGTATCCGATGAGGAGGGGGGATGTTTGAACCGGGATAGTCTGAACCAGGATTTATAGGATTGAAAGGATTGCGGGGAAATGTACAATGACACCTCCACCCTATAAGATAAAATGATAGACAGGAACATAAAGTACTATCAATGAAAATCTCTTTTTATTTTTTCTTTTACTTGCAATAGAATCTTAGCAAGTTTTAATAGCTGATGAATACAATGGATAAAGTACCTGAACAACAGACCGAAGCATTAAATACAAGCAACAAAGCTTTGGGTATAGTGTTTTTAATTCCAACAGTATTACATGAAGATGCACCCCAAACCATTCCCTTATATGTGTTAGATGCAGTTAAGCAATGCCAGGTTTTTTTTACAGAGAATGAAAGAACGGCACGTCGTTATTTAAAGATGCTTTGGCGCGAAATGGTGATTGATGATTATAAGTGGTTCACTATTCATAAAGCCGAAAAAGAAGTTCAACAATTATTTATACAACTGCTTAAAGAGGGAAATAATATAGGTATTATTAGTGAAGCCGGCTGCCCTTGTATTGCTGACCCGGGACAGTTATTAGTGAATGCTGCTCAAAAAAAAGGTGCAACCATAAAACCTTTGGTTGGACCAAGCAGTATTTTGTTGGCACTGATGGCCAGTGGTATGAATGGTCAACAGTTTCAGTTTTTTGGTTACTTACCAATAGATAGTGATGCAAGAAAAACAGCTATAAAAGACCTGGAAAATGAGTCAGCAAAAAAAGATTGCACTCAGATTTTTATTGAAACACCTTACCGCAATAACCAGTTGATAAAAGATATTATACAAACCTGTAAACCTCAAACTCAACTTTGCATTGCAGTAGATATAACTTCCTCAGCAGAAAACATTGTAACAAAATCTATTACCGATTGGAAAAAAAAATTGCCAGACATTCATAAACGCCCGGCAATATTTTTATTGTATGCTCTATAGTCATTGTACGTTCATTATACTATCTACAATATAGGGCGTTTCACCTCTCCACCAGAGTGCACCATTTTTTTGCTCGTAATGCACCACTATTCTGCGGCCTTCATAGTTCATTAGCTGCTGAGCAACTTTAGGCTTATCAACTGAAAAATAGAATTTCTCGGTAGAGAAGTTGGATTGCCCATTTTGCAGAATTCCACTCAATACTAATTCACCTTCATAAGTTTTAAAAAGATTACCCTTATGCGAAAACTTTTGCAATAAACCTGTACGGTTTCCGTCGCTATAAGTATAGTAGTACTTCCAGTAAAATATTCCACCGACGGCAATAAGAACAATAATTAAAATAAGACCTATAAATCTTCCCATGTTTTATAATTTTTATAAACCGTATTTATCAACAAGATATATTAAAGCCGCCATATTTATAGCACCTAAAAAAAGCTCTCTTTTATTTACCTGCTCAAAAACATCGCTTCGTGCATGATGCAAATCAAAGTAACGCTGGTTATCGGGTAAAAGTTGGGCAACAGGTGTATTAAAATTTGAGTTTAACGGAGTAATATCTGCTCCACCCCCACCTTGTATAAAATCAGTGCCACCATACGTTTGCAATAATGGTTGCCACTGCTTAATTTTTTGTAAGCCTGCTTCACTTACAGTAAATGAAAACCCGCGTGGAGTAAATCCTCCGTTGTCGCTCTCTAACGCAAATACGTGTTTTTCTTTATTTACCTTTGCCTGTTCTGCATACTTTTGTCCGCCGCGTAATCCATTTTCTTCATTAGCAAAAAGCACAAAACGGATGGTTTTTTTTGGCTTATAATTTAATGCTTTCAGTACCCTCAAAACTTCCATAGTTTGTACAATGCCGGTTCCATCGTCATGTGCTCCTTCATTTATATCCCAGCTATCGAGATGGCCACCGACAGTTATAAATTCATTCTGATCAGTTCCCTTCAATTCGGCAATTACATTGTGTCCAGGAGCATCCGGTAAAAAATGTCCGTAAGTTGTAAGTGAAACTTTTACAATCTTATTTTCCTTACAGGTTTTAAATAAATATTCAGCATCTTTTAACCCTACAGCTACTGCGGGTATTTTAGGAAAGGAGTCATTATAAACTGTAGCGCCAGTGTGAGGGTTATTGTCTGTTGCTTCAGTTAACGAACGAACAATAACACCAACGGCTCCGTACTTCGCAGCACGGCTTGGGCCGTTTTTGCGATAAACTCCTGATTCACCATAAGCCTGTCCCGGTCTTATATAAGTTGGATTAAAAGGATAATTATAAAATACGATTTTACCTTTTACTTCGGCTTTACGGTTTTCTAATTCATCGTAAGAAGCTACCGCAATTACTTCGCCTGTTAGTCCTTTTTTACCTGTCCCTAACGAATTACCTAAAGCCAAAACATCTAAAGATCGCTTTTGTTTTTTACCAGCAACATCTATAACTGCAGCCTTGTCCTCTCCTCCCCTAACCCAATGCGGTACCATACATTCCTGCAAGAAAACATTATCAGCACCTGATTCTTTCAGTGTTGTAAGTCCCCAATTTTCCGCCATTGTCATTTGAGGAGAACCCGCGAGCCTTCCACCAATTTTTTTTGTCAGGTAACGAAGTTGTTCATAAGCTCTCCCGTTCACTAAAATGTTGTTTGCTATCTTCCTTATAAAAATAGAATCTTCTTTTTGCGCAATAGCTAAGGCAGGAAGCAAGGCAAGAACCAACACTAATTTTCTCATTTATAAATTTTCGAAGCAACCTAAGCAAATGTCAGGCCTCGTAGTTAACAATGCATGTAAACCAATAACAGAATTTATTGTTACTTAGCAAAGTTATTTGAGGACGGTGACACCTAAAGAAGAGTTGGGAGTTTAGCCCCCAACCCCTAAAGGGGGAGTTTGGAATTTAAAAATAAAGTTTGGGAAGATATTATTAATAAGACCGGTAAGTGAGCAACGAAATAGAAGGAAAGGAAAACCGCTGCGGCCACATAAAAACCAATGCTAATATGAAAATAGGTATAGTTTGCTACCCCACTTTTGGTGGCAGCGGAGTGCTGGCGACAGAATTAGGTAAGGCTTTGGCCGACAAAGGTCATTCTGTCCATTTTATAACTTACCAGCAACCGGTAAGGCTAAATGTTTTTAGCGCAAACATTTTTTACCATGAAGTTCGTGTTCCTACGTATCCCCTTTTCGATTATCCGCCTTATGAAGTTGCGCTATCCAGTACAATGGTAGATGTTATACTTAATCACGATCTCGATCTGTTGCATGTGCATTATGCTATTCCGCATGCTTCGGCTGCATACCTCGCTAAGAAAATTGTAGAAAAACAAGGACGAAAAATTCCGGTGATAACAACGTTGCATGGTACTGATATAACCCTTGTTGGTAAGGATAAGACTTATGCGCCGGTGGTAACTTTTAGCATAAACGAAAGTGATGCGATAACTGCAGTGAGCGATAACCTGCGAAAGGAGACTTTTAATTCGTTCTCGATAACAAAGGATATAGAAGTCATCTACAATTTTGTAGATGTTGCCCGTTTTAGTAAAAAACCTATTGATGCTTTCCGCAGAGTGATTGCCCCGCATGGAGAAAAAATATTGGTTCATGCGTCTAACTTTAGAGGGGTTAAAAGAGTGCAGGATGTGGTAAAGGTTTTTGCAGAGGTAAGAAAGAACCTCCCGGCAAAGCTGCTGATGGTTGGCGATGGACCTGAACGCCCTGTGATGGAAAATCTTGTGAAAGAATTTAAACTTACTGAAGACGTAAGGTTCTTAGGAAAGCAAGAACAAATTGAGGAGATATTGGTGGTTAGCGATTTGTTTGTTTTAACCTCCGATTATGAAAGCTTTGGCCTTGCAGCCCTTGAGGCAATGGCCGCCAGAATGCCTGTTATAAGCACTAATGCGGGGGGGCTGCCCGAAATCAATTTGCATGGTATTACTGGTTTTCTTGCTAATGTTGGCGATGTTGAAACAATGAGTACCTATGCAATAGGCCTGTTACAGGATGAAAGTAAGCTCGCCACTTTAAAACAGAATGCATTTGAGCAGGCACAGAAATTTGACATCAGCAATATTGTTCCGGTGTATGAGAAGTTGTACAGTAGGTTTTGCAGGATGGATTGTAAATGAGTTTTTGTCACAGTAGGCACAATAGAATCCATAGTAAATAGTATTCTATCAAGTAACTTCTTCTATGCTCCTAAAGGTCTAAGTGGTAAAGTATTTCAACTTATCTTGGTCTTAACCAACTTGTAGGATTTAATGGTGCACCTCTTTCGTTGGAAACCATAAATAATATTTCTCCCCCATCACCGTCATCGTTTGTTGCCGCTCTTCCAAGTACTGTTCCGGGCCGTACCTGTTGTCCCTTGTTTACATTAGTGGATGACAAGTGACTATAAGTGGTGAGATATTTTCCATGAAGTACAATTACTGCCTGTTCGCCACCTAAGTCGAATATTGATGTAACCGAGCCGTCAGCAACTGCTTTTACCGGTGCGCCTACAGGGAGTGAAATAGTAATACCCTCACTTCTGCCAACTAACTTGGTTCCGGGAATGGTATAAGTACCAAAGGGCACCGTCACCTGCCCTGCATCTACCGGCCACGGAAGTCTTCCTTTGCTGCTTTCAAAATTAATTGAGAGCGCCTTACTTTCATCTGTGGACTCTAAGGGACTATCTTCTCTTTCTTTTTTCGGCTTTGCAGGTGGTGGAGCAACAGCAACATCTTCAATAGCAGGTTTGGGGTTATCCTTTGGTGTGTTATTAGTATTAGCTTTCGCATTATCCCTGGCAGCCTCGTTAGCTTTATTTTGCCTGGCTATTTCCGCATCTCTTTTTTTCTTCTCATCTGCTGCTGCTTTTTCTGCCGCTTTTTGCTTTGCTATAGCCTGAGCTCTTTTACGTGCTTCAGCCTGCTCACGTCTTATAGCAGCCGTTATTGCCTGCTGAATTTGCTGCCGGTCTCTTTCACGTCTCTTCACCTGCGTAGCCAAATCCTCCTCCTGCCCTTTTAGTTTGTTTACCACTTCATTTTTCTCTTTACGGTCTTCCTCTAAAACCTTCAGTTGCTTACCCTGATCCTGCAGAGCCATACTCTTTTCATTCTTACTATTATTGAGGCTTGCAATCTTATCGCTGATTACTTGCTGCGTGTTCTCGATTTGAGCCACCTGCTGTTCTCGATATTGACGATAACTCTTTAAATAAGTAATTCTTTTTATGGCATCATTAAAAGTTGACGCCGAGAAAATAAAACTGAGATAATTGTAAGTGTTCCGGTTTTTATAAGCAAACTGAAGGTTCTTCGCATACTCCTGCTTCAAAGTATCCAATACCTTTTTAAGGTGATCAATTTCAAGTTGCGACGTCTTTATATTCTTATCGATAATGCGTATATCTTTATTTATATTTTGAATAAGCTCTTCACGCGCAGCTATTTTTCTTTTAACAAGGTTGTAATTAGCTAACGACTTGCTCTTGCTGTTCCTTATTTCTTTTAATGTTTTATTCAGGTTCCCAATTTCTTTTAAGAGCGATTGTTGTTTTTGTTGCAGTTCTTGTTTGGTTTGGGCAAATGCTCCGCAGGTAAATGAAGATAACAGCAACAGAAAAACGATTTTTCTTACCATATTGAAATTTTTAATTCGCATTACAATTAGCATTTAGGACCGGCGTCTTTTAAAATTTTTAGGAATTGTAAAAGGAAAGGTGGTAGGTTCATTAAACGAGTACTGCTTAAAATCAAGATTAATATCGAGTTTGGCTTTTTCGGCTACAGATATTTTCCTTTTTGTAGAAAAAGCCACTCCGGATTTAGATTCGTAATCACTAAACGTTATATCGCACGTACGGTTTCTCACCACATCAACGTCATCAAGTTTACTGTGTAATAACTTAAAGTCTTTATTATCGAGCGTTACGAGATGTTTAAAAAGTTTACCAACCATTAATACAAGCAGTTCATTGTTTGCATTTGTTCTGTACGAGACAATATTGCTGTCAGTAAAAACCGGATTACCAATGATAAGGTCTTGCAATGTGGTAAAGTCAAAAGGAAGTTCAGTAATCTCCTGCAGGTATCCGATGCTTCGTAACTGCACATCCTTTTTTAAAAGGTTCATAACTTTTACACTGTCTTTAGTTACCAGTACTCTAAATCCTTCAATACCTAAGGCACCTCTTAACGAGAGCCATATTATTTTATCTTTCTCTAACCGTGCGTATGCCGTTGCTTCATCGCCACCTTGCTTGCCACTGTATTCAACACGAATTTTAGCATTAAAAGTTTTAAAATCAATTTTGTTTTTAAGTACTTTATTGAAGACGTCTCGCAACAACTGTGCTGAGTCAACTCCTTTGTTGTCTTTACCGGGTACAACAGTAACGGAAGATGTATCTACTTTAGAAATGGCAGTTTGTATTTTCTGAACCTTTTTTGCAGGGCGGCAAGCAAACATCACAATGGATAAACAAAGGATTATGGATAAATTTTTCATTAGTCTTTAATTATTTTAACGGGTCTGATACCCTTAGTAAATGTTTTATAAAAAGAAGTTCGTAAGTGTACATGACTTGTCAAATGTTCAATGTTTTCCTGAATGTCCGAACCCACCTTCACCCCTTGTTGTTGAACTTATTTCATGTACCTGTACCAATGTTACCTTTTCAACTTTTTGAATTACCATTTGCGCAATTCTGTCGCCGGGATGCAACACCTGTGGTTCGTTGGAAAGGTTGATCAACACGACTTTTAACTCTCCACGGTAATCAGCATCCACGGTGCCGGGGCTGTTGAGGCATGTTATGCCTTGCTTTATTGCCAATCCGCTTCGTGGTCGCACCTGGGCTTCAAATCCGTCCGGAAGTTCAATAAACAAACCTGTCGGTATTAACCTCCGTTCTAAAGGCTGAAGCATAATTGCACTTTCAATATACGCCCTCAAATCCATGCCTGAAGAACCTTCGGTAGCATAGGCCGGTAACGGATTATTGGAAAGATTGATTATGTTAATTGTTTGTTTATCCACTTAAGGCAAATGTAATTATTGAGATTAACAGCAAAGGGATTTGTTATACACCGGAATGTTAAAATCAAAGCTTTTGTAATAGTGCAGTTGCATAGGCCACAACACCTTCTTCTCTTCCTACAAAGCCCATTTTTTCTGTTGTTGTAGCCTTGATGGAAACATCTTTGGAAGTAACTTCTAAAATGGCGGCAATTACTTGTTGCATCCCGGCAACGTATGGTTTTATTTTTGGTAATTCAAGCGTTAAGGTGGTATCAAGATTTACAACTTTGTAACCTTCGTTCTGAATTAAGTTTAGTGTACGCTTCAATAAAATCTTACTGTCAATATTTTTAAATTCCCCAGAAGTATCAGGAAAATGAATACCAATATCTCCAAGGCATAAAGCGCCAAGCAAAGCATCACAAATAGCATGTAATAAAACATCTGCATCGCTGTGCCCCAACGCGCCTTTTGTGTGTGGTATTTTAACACCTCCCAACCACAGGTCTCTGCCTTCTACCAATTGATGAAAGTCTATTCCTGAGCCTATTCTATACATATAATCAATTTAACGCGGGTAA
>MWWB01000021.1_pt1 | contig 25233 bp, 21 predicted proteins | sample 1047291 | NCBI WGS metagenome assembly MWWB01 (sample SAMN06349976, study PRJNA376086) | soil metagenome | isolation source: MS4-1 sample Antarctic (ecotone) soil | place: Antarctica | reverse complement strand
GGAAAACGCAGAATGCGGGGGCCAACTGGACACCGCTTTTTGATGAGCAGCCTATTCAAAATATAGGTGCTATTGCTATCGAGCAAACCAATCCAAGTGTGGTGTGGGTTGGGACAGGAGAAGGCAATCCACGCAACTCACTCAATATTGGTGAAGGAATTTATAAAAGCCTTGATGCAGGTAAAACATGGAAGCGCATGGGCCTGGAAAAAACAAGGAACATTCACCGTGTAATTATTGATCCGGCCAATCCTAACAGACTACCGCACCAGCCAGGGCAAAGTAGAAAGTGTGGTGGATGCGTGGATAGCAACAAAGAGTGTTGATAGAAATGCCGATTGGGTATGTATTTGGGGAGTTGAAACAGCTACGGATGCAGCAGGCAAAGTAACCAAAAACCGCATACACGAAATATGGCAACTGAATAAGGATGGAAAGGTGGTTTATATGGCTCAATTCACCGCCATGCCGCCAGCCATGTAATGTCAGGCAAAATAAATAGGGTCATGGTAAAAAAGAAATTTCAGATTGTAAAATGAAATTTATTTTTATCGGGACCTTGATAAAAGAGGCTGTTTAATAATTTTGAAACAGCCTCTTATCTTTATTGAGTATCAAAATGTTTTTACCGGTTTTGATTCAGCAATTTTTGCACCTTCAGGATAAAGCACTGCTTTTACATAATTGTTTAAGTTCAAATATTTCTGTGCTGTTTTTTTAAGATCGTCAACGGTTAAGGCTTGCACTCTTTTTTCGTAGGTTAATATGTCTTCAGGATTGAGGCGGTTAATCCAATCCTCGGATAAATTGCTTAACCAGTAATTATTATTTTGCACGTTTGTTTTATACTGTTTTATCCATGTTTCTTTTACTTTTTGGAGGTCTTTTATATCCACCCCTTTTTGCTGTGCATTTTTAATAATATTAATTAAAGCTGTCGTTAGCTTGTCAACATTTTCAGGCCCGCAAGGCATGCTTGCTGTTATGCTATAATTTTCATAAGGACGCTTTGCAATAGAACCACTAAAACCACCACCGTAAATACCACTCATTTCTTCCCTGAGTTTTTCTGTAACCTGAATATTCAATACATCTAATAGTGCTCTCAACTTTAAATTTTCATCACGTGAATATTTTGCTTCCCCGGTAAACTTCATCGTTATCATACTCTGCTTTTCTTTGCCTTTTTTAATATTGACATTTACCACACCTTTTACAGGCCGTATTTTATTGTCCTTGAAAGTATTTTCTTTTGGTGTAGCTGGTAAAGAGCCGAGGTATTTTTCCAGCAATGGCTTAACTGAGTTCATCTCCAAATTGCCCACAAAGGTGAAGTGCATGCCATGAGCATTTCCAAATACCTGGTTATAAGCGGAAGAAATTTTATTCAAACTTAATTTGTCATAATCTTCTGCCGAAGGCAACATACTTACCCATGGATTGTTTTTATATACAATCTTCATTAGCGTATCCTCGTAAAACAATTCGGGATCCTGTTTTAAAAATTGTATGGAACCTTTTTCTCGTTTTATAAAAGAATTAAAAAGTTTTTCACCTGTCCGCGGCGCAGTAAAGTATAAATGAGTTAGTTGTAAAAATGTTTCAAAATCTTTTACACTGCTGCTTCCTTCTATCCCTTCTTCATGTGGATTCATGTAAGGAGAAACGCTAACTGTTTTGCCTGAAAGATATTTTTTAAGATCGGAAGAGGACATATCTTTCACACCCATTTCCTGTACTATATTAGCTGCATATTGTGCATTGGATTTCTCGGCTAAATCGAATTTATGATACCCGCCCCAGCGCCATGCATCCATTAATATCTGGTCATTTTTTAAAGTGGTGGGTTTTAGGGTCACCGTAATCCCATTACTTAAAATAAAATCTGTAGTGCCCAATTTTTCATTCTTTTTTTCTGATGTTATTTTTCCGGGAGTTGGCTCGGCTTCCATGAGTTTGCCGGCAATAGCTTTTTCTTCATAAGCGGTAACAGGCTTACCCGTAGCGGCAATTAGTGTATTTAATAAGACCTCATTGTTGGGCAATTTATCTTTTTCTTTATTTGGTGCAGTAACCAAAGCAAATGCATTAGTGTTATCGGGCATTTTTTTAGCTACGGCATTAACTTCTTCGAGTGTTATAGATGGCAATACCTGTTTGATAAAATGATAACGGTTCTCCACGCCGGGTATAGGCGTTTTTTGCAAAAAATGATTTACATATTGCCAGACGATCATGCCCGACTCCGATTTATTTTTTTCTTTGAAAGCAGTTTCTGAACTGTTTAATAAAGTTGCTTTCGCTCTTTCTAATTCCGTCTGCAAAAATCCAAACTGCTTTGCTTTTTCGGTTTCTGCAATGAGGGCATCCACTGCTTCCTGCACAGTGTTATCACCAAGCACAGCAAAGGACGTAAAAGCCTGGTATCCACGAAGGAAAGGGCTCATTCCAGTAAACCCATAAACAAATGGAGGATTCTCTTTTTGCGTTAGCTCCTGTAAACGTTGGCTAATCAATGACACCATTAAATTTTCTACAATGCTTTCACGATAATCTGCCCAGGTGGTAATTTGTTTGGCGGGTTTTACAAAATTATATATCTGCAAAATAGTGTTGGTAGCTTCTTCATCAGTAATAACCATTGCTTCTGACTTTGTTCGTTGCTTTATAGGAATTATAGCAGGCCGCTGCGGTGCATTCACGGGGTTTTCAAACTTACTAAAATGTGCTCTTATTTTACTTTCTGCTAAAGCCGGATCAATATCGCCGACTACCACTACTGCCATCAAATTTGGACGATACCATTGCTTATAAAACTGTTGCAGCACTTCAAGCTTAAAATTTGATAAAACGGAATCTTTTCCAATTGGCAAACGCTCAGCATATTTTGATCCATTAAAAAGCAGCGGAAAATATTGACGGCTCATTCTTTCCTGTGCGCCTTTACTTAGCCTGGATTCTTCTAACACAACACCTCTTTCTTTTTCAATTTCATTTTTATCCATTAAGTTATTAAAAGCCCAGTCTTCCAGTACCGTAAAACCTTTTTCAACAATCTCCGGATTTTCAGTCCCAATTGGCAGAATATAAACAGTTTCATCAAAGCTTGTATAGGCATTTAGATCCGCCCCAAACTTAACACCTGCTTTTTGCAGGTAGTTGACAAGTTCGTTCTTTGGAAAATTTTTGGATCCATTAAAACCCATGTGCTCCATAAAATGAGCAAGGCCACGCTGGTTGTCTTCTTCCTGCACCGACCCCGCATTGATTACCAGCCTTAGCTCTACTTTTTTTTCTGGCTTTGAATTTTTATGAATGTAATAAGTAAGACCATTGTGTAATTGCCCAATTTTTACATTTGGATCAACGGGTAAGGCTTCGGTTAAGTTTATTTGAGCAAATGAGGGTAATTGAAAAATGACTAATAGTAGGAGCAATCCTCTCGCGGCAATAAATTTCATAACAGGTGTTTTAAGCTTTCTGAATTTATTAAATTACGGTCAATATAAGTTAGTAAAAATTTATATAAGAACTTTATTTGATCAGACTTCTTACTACTGATGAGAAACCTTTTTTTTAGGATGCATGCGTTTTCTTGCTAAAACCCAACTTATTTTTTTTCAATTATATTTGTTTTAAAGGTTCACCAAGCAGCATGTTAAACATAATTTTATTTGGCCCTCCCGGTAGTGGAAAAGGTACGCAATCAGAAAAGATCGTAGATAAGTTTGGTTTGATCCATCTTTCAACCGGCAATTTGTTAAGGCAAGAAATTGCAGATAAAACGTCATTAGGCCTGGAGGCTAAAAATTTTATGGATAGAGGTCAGTTGGTTCCCGATGAAGTGGTAATTGGTATGATTGACAGTTGCATAGAAAACCATGCAGATGCCAAAGGTTTTTTATTTGATGGCTTTCCACGTACCGTACCCCAGGCGGAAGCATTGGATAAATTATTAGACCTGAAGAAAACATCCATCGGTAAAATGATTGCTTTAGAAGTTAGTGAAGATGAGCTGGTGACACGCTTATTAAAAAGAGGTGAAACTTCCGGCAGATCAGATGATAACAATGAAGAAATAATCAGGAACAGGTTTGATGTTTACAGGAAGGATACCTCCCAGGTAGCCGAACATTATAAAGAACAGGATAAGTTTGAAGTGGTAAAAGGTGAGGGAAGCGTAAACAATATTTTTGAATTACTCCGGCAATCTATTGAAGAGGTAATGCTTGCCCGTGAAGATTATGACAAGCAATAAAATTGACTTTTTAAAAAAAGATTTTTTCTCCTATCTAAGATCTTTAGATAGTGCCACACCACCCTCCTGGGGCAAAATGTCTTTGCAGCAAATGATTGAGCATTTCACAGACTTTGTAAAGATTGCTTCGGGAAAAATAACAAACACTCAAATATTAACTCCTGAAGACCAACTGGTGAAAGCACAGGCGTTTTTAATGTCTGACAAGCCCTTCAAAGAAAATACACCCAATCCTTTACTGCCCGAAGTACCACCCCCTGTTCGAAATATTTCAATGGAAGAAGCATTGAAAGAATTAGAAACAGAAATTGATTTCTTTTTCAGCGTATTTAAAGAAAACAATCAGCAACAGACACTCAATCCTTTTTTTGGTTCTTTGAATTTTGAGCAAAATGTACAGTTATTGCATAAGCATGCCCTGCATCATTTAAGGCAATTTGGGGTTATGGTTTAGCAGGGCATTCACCTTTCTTCCAGTTTTTTACACCTGCGCATCTTGCCACACAATCATTACTATAGGTTTTATTATCGCAGCCGCAAACAGGATCGTATTGCATGGTACAAATACAGTCCGCTACAGCCTCACCTTTACAATCAGTACTGCTTTTGCTGGAGACAGATTTACAATTGCCAGATAGCAATATAATGAGGCCGATGTAAATGAATTTCATATTAGCGTTTAATAATCAAAAGTATTTTCAAATAACTTTACTTCCTTCAATTCAAAAAAATAAACAACCAGCAAAATAGAAATTTACAATGAGTGAATTTATTTACTCTCCGCCAACTGGCGGAGATGGGGGCAGGGGCGTTAAACTTGGAAACTACATTACCGGCAAATGGATTATAGGAGATGGGGAAGGCCAGCCGCTTTATGATGCCGTAAATGGAGAAATTATTTCAACTGCCTCCACTAAAGGGCTTCCTTTCAATGAGATGCTGGAGTATGGCAGATCAGTTGGAAATCCTGCTTTAAGGAAAATGACCTTTCATGAACGTGGACGCATGTTAAAAGCGTTGGCCGTGTACCTGATGGAGCACAAAGAAAAATTTTATAGCATTAGCTATCACTCCGGTGCTACGAGGGCCGATAGCTGGATAGATATTGAGGGTGGTATTGGTAATTTATTTGCAAATGCATCGTTACGCAGAAAATTCCCCGACCTCCCTTATTGTACCGATGGTGATCCTGTAGGATTAAGCAAGGGCGGCAACTTTATGGCCCATCATTTATTAGTGCCAAAAGAAGGGGTGGCGGTACACATCAATGCTTATAATTTCCCGGTATGGGGCATGCTTGAAAAATGCGCTGTTAATTGGTTGGCTGGTGTTCCCGCTATTGTAAAGCCTGCTTCCATTACATGCTACATTACCGAAGCGGTGGTAAAAGAAATTATAGCCTCCAATATTTTACCGAAAGGTGCACTGCAATTAATTTGTGGAGGCGCCGGTGATTTGCTTGAGCATGTAAACTCCCAGGATATAGTGACGTTTACCGGTTCTAAATCTACCGGACTCATGCTAAAATCACTTCCGAATATATTGGAACAAAGCGTTCCATTTAATATGGAAGCCGATTCGCTTAATTGCATAGTGCTGGGAGAAGATGTAAAACCTGGCATGCCGGAGTGGGATATTTTTATTAAGGAAGTGCGTAAAGAAATTACGGTGAAAGCCGGGCAAAAATGTACTGCTATCCGCAGAATATTTGTTCCTGCTAATGTATTGGAAGATGTAAATCTTGCATTAGGAAAAGCATTAGCACAAACCACTATCGGTAATCCATTGAATGATAAAGTGCGCATGGGTTCATTAGCCAGCATGGGCCAACGGGAAGAAGTGAGAAACAATGTTCAGAAATTATTAGCTACTTCGCAAATCCTCTATGGTTCTTTAGACAGTATTGAGGTGATAGATGCGGATTATAAAAAAGGCGCTTTTTTTTCACCGATTCTTTTAATGAATGAAGATCCTTTTGGTTCTGAAAATGTTCATGACATAGAATGTTTTGGCCCGGTAAGTACGGTAATGCCTTATTCAAAAATAGAAGAAGCCATTGCTCTTGCTAAAAAAGGAAAAGGTTCTTTGTGTTGTACCATCGTTACTGCAAATGATAAAATTGCAACTGAATTTGTAATTGGCGCTGCCACGCATCATGGCCGCATTTTAGTGTTGAACAGAGATTGTGCAAAAGAAAGCACCGGTCATGGTTCTCCGCTGCCGATGCTTGTTCATGGCGGGCCGGGCAGAGCCGGTGGCGGCGAAGAAATGGGTGGCGTTCGAGGCGTAAAACATTATATGCAAAGAGTTGCCATCCAGGGATCGCCGACTTCAATAACAGCTATCACAAAATCTTACCAGCCAAATGCAAAAGGGATTGAAACTGCTGTTCATCCCTTCCGTAAATATTTTGAAGAGTTGGAAATTGGCGACCAGATCACCACAGAAAAACGAGTCATTACTTCAAAAGATATCGATGCCTTTGCTGAATTAAGCGGCGATCATTTTTATGCACATAAAAAAGAAACTGATTTTACTGGAACTATGTTTGACGAGCAGGTAGCGCATGGGTATTTTGTATTAAGTGCCGCAGCAGGTTTATTTGTTGATGGAAGTGATCTTGGTCCGGTTTTATTAAATTATGGTATTGATGAATTGCGGTTTACAAAACCTGTCTATCCCGGCGCAGTATTATCTATTCGTTTTACCTGTAAAGAAAAAATACCACAAGATCCAAAGGAGGAATCAGACATTCCAAAAGGAATAGTAAAATGGCTGGTGGAAATGCTGGATGAAACGGGAGAACATGTGGGTGTGGGGACGATACTGACTATGGTGGCTAAGAAGGGCTAAGAGAAGAAAGAAGAAAGAAGAAAGGAGAAAAGGAGGGAAAGGAGATTTTCATTTCAAAATCTTTTTTAATTCATCTTAAGCTTAAAAAGTAATATGGATATAAATAAGCTTACAGGAATTGTAGTTGACCTATGTATAAAAATTCATTCAAAAATAGGCCCGGGTTGTCATGAAAGAGTTTACGAAGAAATACTTTATTATGAACTAACGAAATTAAATCTAAAAGTAGAGCGCCAATTACTGTTACCAATAGAATACGAAAAACTTCATATTCAGAATGCTTATAAATTGGATTTATTGATTGAAAATAAATTAGTATTAGAATTAAAATCTGTTTACCCTTTGCCTTCTGTATATTTTAAACAATTGCGTACTCAACTTTCATTGTTGAATTTGAAACACGGCATGCTAATTAATTTTAAGGTAGAGCTAATGAAAGATGGAATTCACAGGGTATTCAATAATTTTGGCAATGGAGAAATGTAAATTAAAGCTTTCGTAATTCAATCTTTTTCTCCTTTTCTCTTTTTAACTCTTAGCAATGGTAAAAGACACTATAAACGGCTACGTAGATAACGAAACACACAACGGTATCACCACCATTGAATTTTTTCATCCGCAAAGCAACTCCCTGCCACGAAGGATATTGGAAGAATTAGCCAATGAAATTCATACGGCAGGAACGGACAAAGAAACAAAGGTGATTGTGTTGCGTTCCGGCGGCGAAAAAGCTTTTTGCGCCGGCGCTTCTTTTAATGAATTGTCAGCTATTGATAATGAAAAAAAAGGGTTTGATTTTTTTAGTGGTTTTGCAAATGTTATCAATGCCATGCGGAAATGTCCACGACTAATTATTGGGCGCATACATGGAAAATGTGTTGGCGGTGGCGTAGGAATAGCGGCATCGGTGGATTATGCCATTGCAGTTGAAAGTGTGGAGGTAAAATTAAGTGAGCTTGCCATAGGCATAGGCCCATTTGTAGTGGGGCCTGCAGTGGAGCGTAAGATTGGGACATCTGCTTTTTCGCAGTTATCCATTGATGCCACAATGTGGCGCAATTCAGACTGGGCAAGAAGAAAAGGTCTGTTTGCAGAAGTGCACCCGGCTATTGAGAATATGGATGAATCTGTTTCAAGGTTAGCAAACCAATTAGCCCATTCAAGCCCTGAAGCGATGTTGGAATTGAAAAAAATATTCTGGAAAGGAACGGATGATTGGGATGACCTGTTATTCAAGCGTGCAGAGATCAGTGGGCGTTTAGTATTAGGTAATTTCTCCAAAGAAGCCATTGAAAAGTTTAAAACTAAGGCATGATAATTTTTGCAACATAAAATAACGGATTGTCAGGCTGAGCCTGCCGAAGCCATGTTGCACAATTCGCTGAAAAGTCTCTAATGTCAATAATTAAAAAAAGCTGGCCAATGCTGGCTTTCATTTTAAAATGATCAGGCAGTTTGACAAAAATATTTTTTATAAGATATGTGATGAGTTGGCAGCAAAAGATGATGATTTAAAATACATTATTGCAACGTATAGTTATCCACCGTTTTGGGTGCGTCCCAATACATTTGAGACACTGGTTTTAACTATTTTAGAGCAACAGGTTTCGCTGGCATCTGCCTACGCTGCTTACAAAAAATTAAAAGAAAAATCAATCAGGATTACACCCAAAAATATTTTAGCCTTAACTGATGAAGAATTACGTCAATGTTATTTCAGCCGCCAGAAAATTGCTTATGTGCGTGAATTGACAATGGCAATTACCACCAAACAAATAAATTTAAAAGGTTTTGCTTTTCAGTCTGATCATAAGGTGAGAGAAGAATTAATAAAATTAAAAGGAATCGGTGATTGGACGGTTGATATTTTTTTAATTCATGCTTTGCAAAGAACAGATATTTTCCCTCTCGGCGATTTGGCGATGGTGAATGCCATGCGAATGGTTAAACAATTACCACTCGCAACAAAAGGAGAATTGATGCAGATAGCTGAAACGTGGAAGCCTTATCGCTCTATTGCCACGATGATACTTTGGCACTATTATATTAAAAAGAAAAATATCAAATTATTGCATTAGGAGAGGCCACCTGCACTCAGACCCGCATAGTTCATCATCGATTATAAAAACGAAAGGTGTCGCTTTGTAAAGTGATTGGAATTTTGCTTGTATTTTGTTTAAGCGAGGGCTGTGAATAGATTATTCTCCGCCTGAGGCGGAATTAAGGGGGCCGGATCTTACATATACAACCCACCATCTATGCTGATAACCTGCCCGGTTACATAAGCACTCAACTCCGAAGCAAGAAATAATGTAACATTCGCAATATCTTCAACCGTACCAAATCTTCCCAAAGGAATACCGGCTTTATATTTATCTGCCTGCTCGCCTTCTTTTAAATAAGAGGTCATATCTGTTTCAACAAAACCCGGCGCAATGGCATTGCAACGGATGTTACGGCTGCCCAATTCTTTGGCAACGCTTTTTGTAAAACCAATGATGCCTGCTTTACTGGCAGCATAACTGCTTTGACCCGCATTACCCATTAAACCAATCACCGAACTCATATTAATAATGCTCCCTCTTTTTACTTTCATCATGGGACGTATGACCTGCTTTGTCATATTGAAAACACTTTTCAAATTGGTGTTCATTACCTCATCCCAATTTTCCGGTGTTATACGCAGCAATAAGTTATCTTTTGATATGCCGGCATTGTTCACACAAACATCTATAGATCCAAATTCTTTTATTACATCATTTACAAAAGTTTCACATTCAGCAAACTCACTTGCATTGCTTCGGTAGGATTTTGCTTTTACACCACTTGCAGTTAATTTCTCTTCTAACGCTTTTGCTTTCTCTGCACTCCCTTCGCTTACAAAAGTGAAAGCAATATGAGCGCCATGCTCCGCTAATTTTAGTGCAATGCCTTCGCCAATGCCACGGGCTGCACCGGTTACAATCACAACTTTGTTTTCTAATAATTTCATGAATAATTTTTTGTCTTACGCAAATGTAATTCTAATCAACTTTTCTTGAATAGTACGTTGTCACATTCGTTCGCAAAAAAAAATAGTCAATCAATAAAATTGTTTCAACACTATCCGGATATCATTTTATTCCAAATGATAGTATGTTTGTTGCACTTGTTTTAACATGAAATTGTCCGGATTTATAAAAGGCTTGTCGTGGCTGATAGTTCTTAATATTATTGTCAAGCCAGTTTGGATTTTGGGTATTGACAGGCAGTTGCAAAATACTGTAGGGCATGAAATATACGGCAGTTATTTTTCCATTTTAAACTTAAGTATCATTTTAAGCTTTATTATGGATGCGGGTATTACCAACAGGTTAAACCGACAATTAGCAAGCGGCCAGTTAGGGGATGTAAAAAAAATGTTTTGGCTTAAATGCCTCTTATCAATTCTTTATTTAATTATTATTTATGCAGTTTGCCGGATGTCAGGTATTGAAAAAATGGATATTGTTTTATTGGTATGCGGCATACAAATACTGACTTCTTTTTTACTTTTTTTCAGAGGCTTGCTGACGGCTGAACAACAATTTGTAAAAGACGCCTGGGTATCGGTGATAGATAAATTACTGATGATCTTAATCGCGGGTGCATTGTTTAATTTACCTTTTTTTACTTCTGCCATTACACTAAATACATTTTTATGGATTCAAATAGGCTGTACTGCCGTTACTATTTTTGTTGCATTTGGTTTTACTGCAAATATTTTTTCAAAAAACAAGCATTTTACTGAATCATCATTTTATATTGTCAGGTCTGCTTTGCCTTTTATTATCATTATTTTATTAATGTCTGTTCATAACCGCCTGGATGGTTTTTTACTGGAGCGAATTCATATGAACGGCGCTAATGAAGCAGGTGTTTATGCTTCTGCATTTCGTCTATTGGACGCAGGAAATATGGTTGGTTATTTAGCCGCATCTTTTTTAGTTCCTTTCGCAGCAAGGCATTTAAAAACGCCACTGATTATACAAAATCTCGTTCTTAATTTACGGCATGTGCTCTTTATTTTTAGTATAGTAATCGTTTCGTTTATTAGTGTTTTTGCTAACTGGGTCAGGGAGTTGCTTTATCCTGCTATTGCTGATTATGCATCTATTATTTTGGTTTTTACTATTGCAGCATTACCTGCCTATTATTTAATTCATATTTACGGATCTTTACTGACTGCAGCAGGAGAATTAAAAACATTCATACGGATTATTTTTGCATCTGTACTTATTAATATAGTCATCAATCTTTTTTTTATTCCTGTTTATGGTGCCACTGCTTGCTGCATTGCTGCATTGATCAGCCAATACGTTTGCGCTATTTCCTCTTTTATAACGGCAACAAAAAAAATGAATATTTCATTTTCACCATCTTCTTTTTTTATTTACGCCATTTCAGGTCTTTTACTTCTTGCTCTTTTTTACGTAGGCAAAGAAGCCGGTTATCATCCCATCTTTCTTTTAGCGGGCGGAAGTATTATTGCAGCTTTGATTATGTTTGTACAAACAGCAGGATTTAAGAAACTGCTCTTCATTAACAACTGATCTTCATGCCTGATTTAATAAGTATTATAGAAAAATGGTGGAAACTAATTGCAGGTTTGACAATAGTTAATATCATTCTTTCATTTATTCTTTTATTATTTATTCCAAAACAATATTTGTCAACAGCTACTGCTTTACCTGCAAATTCAGTGTCTGCCGACAAGGCAAAAATATTTAACACCAATGTGCAGGAATTATATTCAAGCCTGGGAAACCCAGACGACCTGGATAAAATGATTGGCACAGCTAGCCTGGATACCTTATATATAGCACTCGCTAAAGAAAATAATTTAAGCAAGGGATTTAAAAATGAATTAGCGGCTGCTCTTGATCTGAAAAAGAATACGAAAGTAATAAAGAGTGAATATGGCGAATTGAGGATTAAGGTATGGAACAAAGATGCAGGATTGGCTTCCGTGCTTGCTAACGGACTTTTACAAAAATTGCAACAGCTACACCAATCACTACAAAATCAAAGCAATTCACTGACATTACAAAAACTACAGGAAACGTATGCAGCCATGCAAAACAATTTTATAGCTAGTGCGGATTCTTCTGGCAGCATGGATTCACGAAAGGCACTTGTGCTTTCCATTAAAAATAAAAGCCTGCACGAGCAGTTGAATCAGTATGAGAAACTGATTGCTGAATATCAATTGGTTTTGAATACAAATCTACCGGCAGTTTTAGTGGTGGAGCATGCACGTGTATCTGCAAAACCAGATAAACCAAACATCTTGCAAACCTTATTATTGACGGCATTTGTCTCAGTTGTATTTGGTTTGCTTTTAGCTTTTTTTCTTGAAGGTAGAAGCAGGTATGAAAAGCATAACTAATATACAGTTAAAATACTTTTGCTATTTTTCCTTTCTGTTGATAGCTGGATCTGTTGTCACTATTGTTTTTGATCAAAAAGGATGGTTGCTGTTTTCGTTGGCAGTACTTCTTTGTTTTTTAATTGCCCACCAGCCAATTGCTATATTTTATATTTTAATTGCTTCGATTCCATGGTCTGTCGAATTTACAGTGGCAGATTCTTTGGCTATAGATCTGCCGGATGAGCCCTTAATGCTGCTTGTAATGTTTTCAACTATTGCATTTTCATTTTTCAATAGAATAAAAATAAAATTCCGGAAAATATTTTCTCATTTAGTTCTATTGTTGTTGTTACAGTTTGTGTGGATAGGGATTTCCGTATTGTTTTCAACAAATTTATTGGTCTCATATAAGTTTTTACTCGCAAAAAGCTGGTACTTATTCGCATTTGTTATTGCGCCATTATCCTTATTAAATGATAGAAAAAAAATACTGGCAACAGTCTTGATTTTTTGCTTTTCTATGATTGTATGTGCTATGGTAGCCCTGTACAGACATGCATTGCAAGGCTTTACATTCGGTAGTATTAATGAAAGTGTATTACCGTTCTTTCGCAATCATGTAAATTATTCTGCCTTACTTATTTGTGCACTTCCTATTGTACTTGTTTTTATGAAGGTTGTTTCTAAAAAACAAACGCTTTTCTTATTTATTATTTTTTTCATTTTAATAGTAGCAACTTATTTTTCTTATGCTAGAGGAGCCTGGCTGGCCGTGTTTATTGGCATCATTTCATTCTGGCTATTGAAAAAGCGCTTGCTTGTTTATGCTTATGTTTTATCGATTGTAGTTATGTTAACCGCAGTTATCTGGTTAAAAAAAGATGATAGGTATATTAAGTATGCGCATGATTATAACAATACCATTTTTCATAACAATTTTAAAGAACATCTAATAGCTACTTACCAGCTAAAAGATGTATCAACTGCAGAACGATTTTACCGATGGATAGCCGGTGTAAGAATAGTTAAAGACCATTGGCAAACCGGCACAGGACCGGCTACCTTTTATCCTTTTTACCAGGGTTATACAATTGGAGCTTTTAAAACCTGGGTTAGCAGAAATGATGATCACTCTACTGTGCATAATTATTTTCTATTGACTCTGATTGAGCAGGGTATAATTGGACTGCTACTGCTGCTGTTTTTAATTGGTTACTTTTTTCATAGTGCGCAACGGATTTACAGGAAGACAAATGATATTTTTTGGAAAAGAACTGTTGGGGTTGTAGCTGTTATATTGAGCATGATTTGTTCAGTGAATTTTTTGAGTGATTTAATTGAAACGGATAAAATTGGAAGTGTGTTTTATCTATGTATAGCCGTTCTACTAATTGCTGATATCCAAACAAGAAAAGAATTAAATTCTTCCACGAACATTGAGGGCATCCCGCAACCCATTCCCCAATAAATTAAAGGCTAATACCAATATCATAATAGCAAAGCCGGGTGCAAGCGCCAGCATTGGGTTTTGTGTAATAATGAAATTGTAGTTTTCCTTGATCATTAATCCCCAACTTGGTTGCGGCGCCTGTACACCAATTCCTAAAAAACTTAATCCTGCTTCAATAACAATAGCAGATGCAAAATTAGAAGCAGCGATTACTAAAATTGGTCCCATGATATTGGGCAGGATATGCTTAGCAATAATTCTAAAATGAGAATACCCAAGGGCTTTAGCGGCCTCGATATATTGTAATTCTTTCGTGCCCAAAACCTGCCCGCGTACTAACCTTGCCACATTTACCCACATAGTTAACCCGACAGCTACAAACACCTGCCAGAAGCCCTTGCCCAATAAAAGTGTTATAGCAAATACTAATAATAAGGTTGGTATGCTCCAGATAACATTGATCAGCCACATAATGATATTATCAGTTCTCCCACCAAAATAGCCTGCCATTGCACCAAGGATGATTCCGAGAGTCAACGAGATTAAAACAGTAATCAGTCCAACACTTAAACTAACCCTTGTGCCAATAATGAGGCGGCTTAAAATATCTCTGCCGTATTTATCTGTGCCCAATAAAAATCTTTTCGATATAACAGGCTGCGCTGCTAATTTATTTTTATGAAATGCTAAACGTTCTGTAACTCCTTCATCAATATATTTTTCAACGATGATACTGTCATTAATAACATTCCAATTTACTATAGCAATGAAATCATACAGATCTGCTTTACCTGAAATTGCTCTTTCAAATAAATTAGCCGGCTCAGTATTATTTTCTTTTTTTACCAATAAAAATCGTTGTTCAAATCCAGGTTTTTGTCCGCCTATTTCCAATATAATTCTATTAGCAAATGGCGATGAATCAGGTGCAATAAAATAGCCGAAAATGGCTATCAATAAAGCGAAGAAGATCATCACTAAACCCGCCATGGCCGCCTTGTTCTTTTTTAAGCGGCGCCAGGCAGCATTCCAAAAAGATGATGATTGTTTCATGTAAGAAAGATAAAAAGAATATCGAACAAGGAACAAGGAATATCGAACAAGGAACTAAGAAATAAAAAATCAGAAAAGGGAGTGACAAAAAAAAGTGGCTGTTAAAAAGAAAATAAAATGAACAGGTGTATCAAACTACAAAACGATCAATGATTAACTATAAACGTAAACTTGTGAACCCGGGAATTTCAGAAAACCTGAAATCCTAAATTTTAAACTACTTCAACCTCCTTCCCTTCCATTCATATTTACCAAACTGACTTAACAAGCCCACACCCACTGTATAAAAAATATGCAAGGGTTGAAAAAATGGAAAATAAAAGAGCAATTTTTTTTCATAATAAAATTTGGCTACCGATGCAACAAAAAGCATTTCAATAAGTGTTTTTAATATCCAATACCCAAGTACCATCCACCAATAGAAAGGGTTAAAAAAAGAGGCCACAAGTAATACAATAAATAGCAGGTTAAAAAGATAGACAAATGCCAGTGTGGCTAACACACGTTTATCGTCATAATAAATTGTCTTACTGGCCCAGCGCCGGCGTTGCATTAAAAAATCTTTCCAGGTTAGCATTGGTTGAGTTGAGACAATAGCTTTTTTACTTTTTAAATACTGAACGCCTTGCGGATGTTTTTTCCATATCTTATACATCAATAGCATATCATCTCCACTTGATATTTTATCTATTCCTTCAAAACCATTTACTTCTAAAAATGCCTGCTTTGTATAAGCAAGATTTGCCCCGTTGCACATGCTATGAAAGTTTGCAAAAACACTTGCCGCGGTTATTCCCTGTAATACCATAAAATCCAATGCCTGGAAAATTTGAAGTGCAGAAGCCTCATATGCAAACTTTACCGGTGCTGCAATAAATACAGCATTTTTTCCCGTGGAGAAATTTGTTATTGTTTGCAGCCATTCAGGTCCGGGCAGGCAATCGGCATCTGTAATCACAATCAATTCACCTTTGGCCGCCATCACACCAGCTTCTATTGCTTTTTTTTTGGAAGAAGAATTTTTATCTGACGCAGGATGAATAACACGAACAAATGCATTTATAAAAGGCTGAATATTTTTTAGTGTGTTATCGGTGGAAAAATCATCAACAATAATCACCTCAAACAAATGTTTTGGATGCGTTTGCGCAGTAATAGCTTTTAATAATTGAGGGAGATTATTTTCTTCATTTCTTGCAGCAATTACTACTGATATAAATAGATTATTTCCATGTTCCCGAGTTTCAAAAGATGGAAGTTGATTCCAATGGTACCAATAATAAAAAATAAGGCAAGCATAAAGAAAAAAGAAAAATATCACAACCAAAATAAGTACCATGCGCTCAAAGCTAACGGTAAATTAAATTTTTCGTATTTCCTTTCATTATTAAAAGAAAGTGTATACATTTACTTAGTTGCATAAACAACTATATGTCAAACAACCAATTCAAAAAAGGAGAATTATATAGTTTTATTTCAGGCAAAGCATCGACAGCAATTGCCCGCCGTCTGCAAAAGAAATTCAATGGAAATACCCTGAACCTTACAATTGAACAATGGAGTGTTTTATATCATTTGTGGAAAGAAGATGGCATGAGTCAGCAGGAGTTATGCCACGCTACATTTAGAGATAAGCCAAGTATAACAAGACTGATTGACAATCTTGAAAAACTGAATTTAGTAAAGCGCGTAAACCATGAAAACGACAGACGTATAAATAAAGTGCAATTAACAAAAGCAGCTTTGAAGTTGCAGGAGCAAACCATGCAATTAGCAGAAGAAACATTGAACGAAGCATTAGAAGGTGTGCCCGCGGATCAAGTGGAATTATGTAAAGAGGTATTACAAAAAGTATATGACAATTTGAATGGACAATAATGAAATAAGTACGAAGTAGGAAATATGAAGTACGAAGACGATCAACGTTAAACTTGAAACTTGTGAACTTGCCAACTTCCCAACAGACAAACAACTAACCTTTAAAACTTTAAACGAATAAAATGGAAACAACCGTAAACAAAACCCTTAAAGGCGGTGAATGGCTGATAAAAGAAAGCGATCCGGATAACACCTTTATCCCCGAAGAGTTTTCTGAAGAACAAAAAATGATTCGCGATATGTGCGACCAGTTTTTAGACACTGAAATATTTACAATATTGGATAGAATTGATAATCTGGAGCCCGGCCTTATGCGATCATTAGTTGAAAAGTCAGGCCAGCAAGGTTTGATGGCTACTTCATTCCCCGGGGAATATGGTGGATTAGAAAAAGATTTTGTTACTTCTACTATTGTCAGCGATTATTTAGGGGCCGGTCATTCTTTTTCTGTTGCTTTTTCCGCCCATACCGGTATAGGCACCTTGCCTATTTTATATTTTGGAACTGATAAGCAAAAGCAAAAATATATTCCTAAGCTAATTAGTGGTGAATGGGTAGGTGCATATGGTTTAACTGAACCTAACAGTGGCAGTGATGCCTTAGGAGCAAAGACATCGGCACGTTTGAGTGAAGATGGTAAATATTATCTTTTAAACGGACAAAAATGCTGGATCACAAATGGAGGCTTTGCAGATATTTTTACTGTGTTTGCAAAAGTGGATGGTGATAAGTTTACTGCTTTTATTATAGAAAAAGGGACCGAAGGATTTATGCAAGGTCCGGAAGAACATAAGATGGGCATACAAGGCTCGTCAACTGTACAATTGTATTTCCAGGATTGTAAAGTGCCCGTCGAAAATCTATTAGGCGAAATGGGTAAGGGCCATAAAATAGCTTTTAATATTTTAAATATCGGACGGCTAAAATTAGCAGCCGCAACCTTAGGTGGTTCTAAAAGAGCAATTAATACTTCTGTAGAATACGCCATTACCCGCGAGCAATTTAAGCAACCTATTGCCAATTTCGGTGCTATTAAGTATAAGTTGGCAGAAATGGTAATAAAAATATTTGCCGGTGAAAGTGCCTTATACCGTACTGCTAAATGGATTGATGATAAAGAAGCTGAGCTCCTGACAGAAGGAAAAAACTTTAGTGAAGCTTTGTTGGGAGCTGCAGAAGAATATGCTATTGAATGCGCTATTTTAAAAGTGCAGGGAAGCGAGGCATTGGACTACGTTGTTGATGAAGGCGTTCAGATACATGGTGGCAATGGTTTTAGCGCTGAATATAATATTTCCCGGGCTTACCGAGATAGCCGCATCAACCGCATTTTTGAAGGTACTAACGAAATAAATCGTTTGCTTACAGTAGATATGACCTTAAAACGTGCCATGCAGGGACGGTTAAATATTATGGGTGCAGCCATGAAAGTGCAACAGGAATTAATGAGTATTCCGGATTTTAATGAAGATGAAGAACTGGCCTTTGCGCAAGAAAAAAAATTGGTTAATAATTTTAAAAAAACCGTGCTGCTAACATCCGGTGCTGCTGTACAAAAATTGATGATGAAGTTAGAGACCGAGCAGGAAGTGTTGATGAATATAGCCGATATGGCAATTGAAACTTTTATGGCTGAAAGCTTGTTGTTAAGAGTTATGAAATTAAGCGAAGCAAAACACGCTTCGATTTACCAGGATATTTTAGGATGCTATTTATATGACGCAGCGGATAAAATTAATAAATATGGAAAGGATGCTGTAAATGCCTTTGCCGAAGGCGATGAACAACGTATGATCTTAATGGGTATAAAACGATTTACAAAAGCGCAGCCATTCAATAGCAAAGAGGCACGTAGAAGGATAGCAAACGAACTAATTGATCAAAAACAATACTTTCTTTAACTGTGGAAAAAAACAGCTAATTCTTTTCGTGTTATCTGTACTTCTTTAATTTGCCTTGTCTTTTTATAAACTAAGATCAATCCAACAGACATTAGCAGGGAAGAAATGATGGAAACAATATAATAGATCAGGAAAACATCACTAACGTCGTTTGTCTTTTGTATATAATAAAAATAATAGATTATCATATAACATCCATAAGCAAATAATATAGAAGTGATCATAAAGGTTTTTCCAAATCCTTTATTTTTTTCGATGCTTAATTTTACATGTTGTGCAAATAATATTACTGCCCAACAAAAAATCAATAAAATACCAGGGCCTAATATGTACGTTAAGCTTTCCCTTTTAAATTGAAATATAATACCCACAAATATTTCAAACAATAAAAAAACTGCAAGTGAAATATAGATAGCATTTCTTTTCTTAACTGAAGTACAAAAAATTAATAAGACAATAAGTATCAAAGCCACATCCAGGTAATTACTAACTATACCAAGCTTTCTTCTAAACTCACTATAAAGTGGTATAAGACCTTGATCTGCTAAATTATAAAGGAGGGTAATCAGGTAATAAATAAAAAGCGATAAGAAGCTTAAATGTTTGTATAAATTACAGTAAATAATTATTAACACCGGGAGCAGTAACGAAAAACAGGCCATTACGCCAAGAATTGTAGCCGGATTCATAAGGTAGGATTTTTCAAAAATAGAAAACTTTTAAATTTTTCTACAAAACAAAATACAATTGAATTTCATCAATTTTCAGTGATGTATGAAAATAGGGTACTACTGCTTTTCAGCAGTCGTAGTATTACCAAAAAAACTAAAGAGCATTTATACTTATCTTTCTTTTATGAAGTATCTATATGTACTTACTCTAAGTTTTTTCTGCTCTGATCTTTTTGCACAAAATAATTTTTATGGAAGAACTACAGGGCTATTGCCTTATTTAGAGCATGGATTGGGAGATGATCGTCTTGGTGGCGCTAAAATGACCTATCTCGATACAAATATTTTAATTAAGGTAATAGATAGCGTAAACGAGGATTATAAAGTACAATTATCAACACATCATATTGCTTATTTGCCCAAGCAAAATTTTAAATGGGATAGCAGTATCAAATTAAAGGTTTTTTACTTGTCGACAAGCTGGCGAGTGTATGGGGATGATAAGTATGATTACCTAACACTGACATTGCCAGAACGTTTGCCTTATAGGAGCATGCAGGAAATTAATCCATCAAAAATTATTGTGGATGTATTTGGATTAGTAAATAATACTAACTGGATTACTCAATTAAAAACCGCAAGGGAAATAAAAAATGTATGGCAAGAGCAGGTAGAAAATGATGTATTCCGGATTCATATTGAATTAATTCATCAGCAACATTGGGGGTATTTTATTTATTATAGTAATGATGTGTTGCATATCCGCATTAAACGTCAACCCGCCTCCCTTAAAATAAAGAAGCTGCAAGTTGCAGTTGATGCAGGCCACGGAGGCACAAACACCGGCGCTATAGGATTGAATAGCAAGGTGCAGGAAAAGGATTATACATTAAAAATTGGCAGGGCACTGGAAAGATATTTGACCAGGAAGAAAGCAAATATCTTTATGACACGTAACATCGATACCAACCTGAGCATGATTGACAGAACATTGATGCTGCGGGAGCAGGATGCGGATATATTGATCAGCATTCATTTAAATTCGGCGGGAAACCAGAATATTAAAGGCGTAAGTACCTATTACCGTTATATAGGTTTTAGGCCACTCTCTCAATATATATTAGATAGAATGCTCGAACTAAAACTGAATAATTTTGGAAATATCGGCGCTTTCAATTTTGCATTAAGCGGTCCTACAGAATATCCTAATTGTTTGGTAGAAGTTGCCTTCCTAAGCAATGCAGAAGATGAGCAACGTATTTTGGATGAAGGTTTTCATAAAGAGGTAGCCAAACAAATTTATAAAGGAATAAAAGATTGGCTTAAATCTTTATAAACTTACGTGTATGGAATTTACAGGCTCGCCAAAAAAAATTTCCGCTTTTCTATTGAATTCTTCACTGGAATCAGTTGTATAAAAAACACGTTGTGTATTTTTTGAAATACAAGCATCCATTTCTGAATGGTTTTTTAAATATTGCTTAAGGCTTTTGGCAACAATTTCTCCCTGTGAAATAAGCTTTACAGACGATGGCAAATGTTTTTCAATTTTTTCTTTTAACAATGGGTAGTGTGTACATGCAAGTAATAATGTATCAATTTCCGGATTAGATTTCAATATATTTATGACATGCTTTTCAATAAAATAATCAGCACCATTACCGATGTGCTCTCCATTTTCTATAAGCGGAACCCACATGGGGCAAGCCTCCTGCACTACTTTTACCTGTGGAAAAAACTTTTCAATTTCAATAAGATAGGATTCTGATTGAACTGTTCCATTAGTTGCTAAAATTCCAATTTGGTTACTCACTGTATAATTACCAATAACTTCTGTAGTTGGCCTGATAACGCCTAATAACCTTGCAGTTAAAGATAATTTTTCAAGATCGTTTTGCTGTATGCTGCGTAAAGCTTTTGCAGAAGCTGTGTTACAAGCTAAAATTATCAACGGACAATTTTGATTTAGCATCCATTTTACGCATTCTAAAGTATACTAGTAAACCGTTCCGAAAGAGCGGGTGCCATAAGGTGTACGTGCACTATCACCTAAGTATAAAAAATCATAGCCTGGTAAAGTATTTACAAATTCCCGAAGAACTGTTAGGCCGCCAAAACCGGAATCAAAAACACCTATAGGAGACATATTACCGAGTAAGTTAGAAAGTATGAAGTTAGAAGTACGATATGAAGTAAGAAATCAGAAAGCACTAAGTTAGAAGTACGAGAACCTCTTTCAAAAATAATCATTATTGCCCGACAAAAAAATGAATCGTTTCTTGTAACGCTTGCCAAGACTGGCTTTAGGGCTGTCTCCGCGAGGAGAGGGGTTAGGGTGAGGCGAATTAAGCCAGTGAAGGATTTGGTTAACATAGTTGGACAGTAATAAAAAATAAAAAAAAATCCCGCCAGTAGGCAGGATGATAGATAATTATATAAGGTTTACTTTTTGGGTATACCAGCCGCAGGGTTACCTGGTGGCATTTTAATATTCAGCTTTTTAGCCACTAATGGCAGCAAATCATCTGCCGGAGGAGCAACCAACAAAGCATCCTTGGTATAAACATAACTATACCCACCTTCTTTAGCTACCTGGTTTAGTGCATTCATGACTTTGCGGTAAACGGGCTCCAGCAACTGGCTTTGCTTGCCCTGCATTGCATTTTGAACTATCTGCTGCCAGTTTTGAATTTGATAAGCATAGCCTTCTAGTTCCTGTCTCATAAGATTCCTTGTAGCTAAAGGAGTTTTTGCAGAATCTTTTCCATTTGCCATACTGTCTTTCCGGTTGTACTCAGATACTAAGTAGGTGAATTGGGTATTCAACGAGTCTGTCTGGTACTTTTGAAGAAGGGTATCTATTTTACCAACTTCCGGCATCAGAGATACCACATCTTCTAATCTAATATAGCCTGCCTTTTGTGCCAGGGCGCTACCTGCGCTTAAAAAAATAAATGCTGCAATAACAAATAATTTCATCTTTTTCATTTGAGTTTTATATGATGTTTTAATGATGCGTTTTTTGTTTATATTGGTTGTAAGGGAATTGAACTTTTACAATTGTTTTACTTACTTGACACCCAATTCACGTAATACGTCTTCGCTTTTTTCCAATTTTGGGTCGGCAAATATAACCGTAATTCCTTCGCTCTTATCTAAAATAAAATCATATCCACGCTGCACTGCCAATTTTTGTACGGCATTATAAACTTTATCCTGTATAGGTTTAATAAGTTCTTGTCTTCTCTTAAAAAGATCACCCTCAAATCCAAAACGTTGGCGTTGTAAATCACGCAATGCTTTCTCTTTTATAAATAATTGATCTTCTCTTTTTTTACGCAACTCTTCACTTAACATCACCTGCTCGGCTTCAAAATCTTTGTACATTTTATCTAACACCTGCTGCATGATATCAATTTCTTTTTGCCAGCCACTGGCAATATCATCCATATTTTTTTGAGCAGATTTATAATCAGGCAGTTTATCCAGGATGTATTTTGTATCAATGATTGCATAGCGTTGCGCATTTGAAAAGGCTACCAAGCAAAGGCTACAGCTCAGAAGCAAAAAAAGTTTTTTCATTTTTGTAGAGTTAGAAATTAGAAATATTCAAATTTTGAAATATTAAATATTATTCCGGTTCAAAACCAAGCATGAATGTAAAACGTGATGCATTTTTTAGGCCTTTATCAGCAGGGTTCAAACGATCTAATCCTATACCATAATCAAAGCCAAGCAAGCCAAACATGGGAAGGAAGAAACGCATACCTACACCAACGCTGCGACGTAACCTAAAAGGATTATATTCTTTAAATGAATGCCAGCCATTAGCGGCATCAAAGAAAGTAAGGCCATAAATAGTACTTCCGGGGTTGGTCACCAATGGATAGCGAAGTTCTAAAGAGTATTTATTAAAAATGGTAAAATATCTACTGGCATTACTCAGGTCTGGATTAATAGATGGATCAGATTGATCATACACAGGATACCCACGATGTGATATTACATCATAGCCCAATAAACCATAACTATTCGTTAGGCCATCCCCGCCCACCTGGAAGCGTTCAAAAGGTGAGAAATCAAGCTTGTTATTATACTTCCCCATGAAGCCATATTTTGCCGACATTTTCAAAACAAACTGGCGGTTTTTATCTGCACCTGAAGGCTTCCCAATGGGTACAAACCATTCTGCATTAAAACGCCATTTATGATACTCAGGGTTTTTATAAGCATTAGTAGAATTAACCAAATCTGGATTTAGTAAAGAATATGGAGGCGTTAATTGCACGCTGGCTACAAAATTCGACCCGCTGCGTGGAAAAGTAGGGTCAAAAACAGAGGATCGTTGTAAGCCAAGTTTTAAACTTACATTAGTTGAGGTGCCACTTCTTATATCTGTTCCATCGCTCAGGCGGAAAAATCCCGGGTAATCTTGTAATTTATATTGCGTAAAATTTAAAGAATAAACAAGACTGAAGTAATCATCCGGCCATTTTAATTGCTTTCCCAATGAAAGACCAAGACTTACCGTGCGTAAAAAGCTGGAATCCGCTCTCTCTTTCAACATTCTGCCTGTAAAAGGATCAAAGGCATTTGAGAATTTACTGTTTGAAAAGCTTACAGTAAAAGAGTTTCTTTTTTTACCACCTAACCAGGGTTCGGTGAAAGAAAAATTATAGGAACGATAGGCACGGCCATTTGATTGTAACCGTAAACTCAATTTTTGTCCATCACCGGTAGGCAAAGGATCCCACGATTCTCTCTTCGTAATATTTTTAATAGAAAAATTATTGAAGGTTACACCCAATGTACCGGTTAAGCCAACACCTCCACCCCACCCGGCAGAAAGCTCTAACTGGTCTGATGATTTCTCTTCCAACTCCCAATTAATATCTACTGTTCCATCTTCCTGGTTAGGATTAATGCCAGGATTAATCTTTTCCTGGTTAAAATACTGAAGGGAAGATAATTCACGTTGTGACCGGATGAGATCTGACCGGCTGAATTTATCACCTGGAACTGTACGCAATTCTCTGCGGATTACATGATCCTTAGTTTTTTCATTACCAAAAATATTTACAGCACGTATCGTTGCCTGTGGACCTTCAATCATTCTCAATTCATGATCGATAGTGTCATTATAAACAGCGGTTTCTATGGGCTCTACTCTAAAGAATAAATAGCCATCATCCTGGTATAAACCACCGATATCCCCGCCCTCTGCAGATAATTGTTTTCCAATTCTTTTATTTAAAATGTCAACATTATATACATCACCTTTGTTTATACGCAGTACTGTGTTTAATATGGAATCACTGTATTTTGTATTTCCTTTCCATACTATATTTCCAAAATAATATTTACGGCCTTCCTCTACCTTAACATCAATATTCAAATTACCATCAGGTGTATAATATTGCGTATCAGCAACTATCTGCGCATCGCGGTAGCCTTCTGAGTTATAGTAGGCTAATAACTTCTCTTTATCTTCTTCATATTTTTTCTGATCAAACTTGGCACCGCTAAATAGTTTAAAACGGAAATAAGGTTCCAAAAAATTCCTGGTTTTTGTGAAAGAAAGAAAACCAAAATCTTTAATGTAATCGTTAAATTCTGTACGATCATTTACGCCATAAGGACTTTCCACTTTGTCGGGATGCAGGGTGAATTTTGTCATCTCCTTTGTACCCTTCATTTCTTTTTTAAGCTTCAGGTCAGTTACTGTTTCATTACCAAAAATGCTTACCTGGTTTACACGCACTTTTTGCCCTTTGTCAATA
>MWWB01000020.1_pt1 | contig 25486 bp, 19 predicted proteins | sample 1047291 | NCBI WGS metagenome assembly MWWB01 (sample SAMN06349976, study PRJNA376086) | soil metagenome | isolation source: MS4-1 sample Antarctic (ecotone) soil | place: Antarctica | reverse complement strand
GGTGATCCCGATATTCTTTTATTGGATGAGCCCACCAATGGTCTTGATATCGAAACAATTGGCTGGCTCGAAAACTTTTTAGCCGATTACCAGAATATCGTTTTAGTTGTTAGCCACGACAGGCACTTTTTAGATACTGTATGTACACACGTTGCCGATGTTGACAGGGCGAAGATTAAAATTTTTACCGGAAACTATACTTTCTGGTACGAAAGCAGCCAGTTGATGGCGCGGCAAATAAGTGATAAGAACAAAAAGAATGAAGAAAAGCGCAAAGATCTGCTTGACTTTATTGCACGTTTCAGTGCGAATGCTTCAAAATCCAAACAGGCAACATCGCGTAAGAAGGCGCTTGAAAAATTGACTATTGAAGAAATTCAGCCAAGCAATCGTAAGTACCCGGGAATAATTTTTCAACAGCAACGCGAAGTTGGAAACCAGATCCTGAACGTTGAGAACCTAAGCAAATCTTTGGATGGCCGTAAATTGTTTAGCAAGGTTTCCTTCAGTATAAACAAAAATGATAAGATCGCACTGATAAGCAAAAACGCTTTGGCTGTTACAAGTTTCTTCGAAGTTATTAATAATGAAATGAAGCCTGACGCCGGCAAGTTTGAATGGGGAACAACTGTTACCACTGCATATTTGCCTTTAGAAAATGATGAATTTTTTCAGAACGATCTTAACCTGATGGACTGGCTGCGTCAATATGTTCCTGCCTATGTTACTGATGTGGATGAACCTTTCTTAAGAGGGTTTTTAGGTAAAATGTTGTTTACCGGTGATGAGATAATGAAGAAAACCAAAGTGCTTAGCGGGGGAGAAAAGGTTCGTTGTATGATTAGCCGGATGATGTTGCAAAACCCCAACGTCATCATCCTCGACCAGCCAACAAACCACCTCGATCTCGAAAGTATCCAGGCATTTAACGAAAGTTGTACAAACTTTAAGGGCATTGTACTTCTTACCAGTCACGACCATACTTTTATGCAAACCGTTGCCAATCGCATTATCGAACTAACACCGACCGGAACTATTGACAGGCTTATGACTTTCGACGAGTATATGGAAGACGAAAGAGTTAAGGGCTTGCGAGAGGATATGTATAAATAAAGTACGTTAGCTGGAATAATTGAAGAATCTATAAATTCAAATCTTTCTCCTAAATTTGAGAAACGTTTGTTTATGGCAAAGAATGGAAAAAGTGTTGACGGACATAGAAATGGAGTAGTAAAAAATAGAACTCAAGTATATAATCCTACAACGGGAAATTTTGTAAAGCGTGATGCCTCCACCGGAAAATTTATAGGCGTTAAATCTGATGGAAAAGCATTTAAAGGGGTCATAAAAGAAAAATCAATAACACGAGTTAGTGTTTCCATATCAAAATCTGTGGCAAATAAGGCAGAGCGATCTGTAATTCGCACCTTGAACAATAAGGCAAAGTAGATGGGTGACAATTATTCTTTCAGCATATTTTATAATTGCCCCTTCGATAACGAATATCAACCAACTTTTGAAGCAGTATTATTTACTATCTATCGATGTGGATTTACGTTGAGGTGTGCTAAAGAATTTAATGATACTGGAAAAATTCGAATCGACAATATTATAAAATTAATTAAGGAATCGAGATATGGTATTCATGACTTATGCAGAGTAGGACTTGATGAAACCTTTAAATTACCAAGGTTTAATATGCCGTTAGAATTAGGGATTTTTATAGGTGCTATTAAATTTGGAAGCAAAAATCTTCATAGCAAAAAGGAGTATTTAATTTTAGACAGTGAAAGTTTTAGATTTAAAACTTTTATATCTGACATCGGTGGACAAGATATTAAAAGTTATACTTCCATTGATTCAGTAATTAAAAGGATTAGAGATTGGTTGTCGAATAAAGCAATTGAAATAATACCATCTGCTAAATTTATTTCTGAAGAATATTCCAAATTTTTAGAGGATTTGCCAGAACTATGCCGCCAAAGCAAATGGGATAGGGAAGAGTTGACTTATGAGGAACTCACAAGCCTTACTATTTCGTGGATTGAATTGAATAGAAAATAATATTCCTGCAGCCAAAAATAAAACTTCGTGAATGCGTAGCTCGGATTACGATGTGTCTGTTGTACAGAACCTTCGGTAGTTTGTAATATGGAGTTTTCGGCTGGTAGAGTAAGAGGGTAAAAAGCCTGCGCTTTTTATTATGCAGGTGTTGGACAATGTTCTGCAGCTTTTAATGGTTGCGGCGTAATTGTTCTCAACAAGGTTCTTCTATCGTTATAATTTCTATCCTCGATCCCTGTAATCCTTACAATCGTTACAATCCCTGTCCTTAATCCCTGTCCCTGTTTTTTATCTAATACTTAACCTCAAACTCCGGTATTTTTATGAATTAAATCGTACGCATCACTTCCCTTGTTTGTATTTAAAAATATAGTGGTTTCGTTAGCTGCATTATTTGTAGGCCACATTGCCTTGTCGCAGCCATACAAATATTCTAACCAGCGTACAAAAAAAATAGGGACATTTTCAAATCAGCGCATTGATAGTTTCAGCATCGTACCCCAAACATTTTTCATAAAGGGCTTAGATACTTCGTATTATACTTTAGATGAGGTGGATGCTTTTTTAAAATGGAAGAAAACTGCTGGCGTTGATAGTGTTGAAATTATGTACAGGGTTCTGCCTTATCGTTTGAATGCTGTTGCCAAAAGGTTTACTTACGATAGTGTGATGAATAATTTTATTGCACAGCCTTCTGTCTTTAACAGAAATAGCGGGAAGCAAAGCACCAACAGTTTGTTCAACTTTGGTACGATGAATTATAACGGAAGCTTTGGCCGTGCCTTAAGCTTCGGCAATAATCAGGATGTGGTAGTTAACTCGCAATTCAATCTGCAGTTAAGCGGATTGTTGGGTGATAGTATCCAGGTTGCTGCTGCTATTACCGACAACAATATTCCCATTCAGCCCGATGGTACAACACAACAATTAAACGAATTCGACCGTGTTTGGCTTCAGTTTAAAAAGCATGGTTGGGAAGTAAATCTCGGTGATATTGATCTTCGGCAAAACCAGTCTTATTTTCTCAATTTTTATAAACGACTTCAAGGTATTTCTTACGCAAATGAATCAAACATTTCAAAGAACACGACTAACAAGTTATTAGTGAGTGGCGCTATTGCCAAAGGCAAATTCACGCGTTATATTTTCCAGGGGCAGGAGGGAAACCAGGGGCCATACCGTTTGCAGGGTGCCAATAGGGAATTCTTTTTTATAGTACTTGCAGGCACAGAACGGGTTTTTATTGATGGCCAGCTAATGCAGCGCGGCGAAGACCAGGATTATGTTATAAATTATAACACGGCAGAGATCGCGTTTACGCCAAGACGAATGATTACAAAGGACAGCAGAATACAGGTAGAGTTTGAGTATGCCGACAGAAGCTTTTTAAATTCACTTTTATATGCCAGCGATGAAGTGAACATAAACAAAAAGCTTAAAATTAACGTTGCTGCGTATAGCAATACCGACGCTAAAAACTCACCGATTAACCAAACACTTGATTTTAAGCAACGGCAGTTTTTAAACAACATTGGTGACAGTATTCAAAATGCTTTTTACCCCGCAGCTTCGCTTGATACTTTTTCGGTTGGTCAGATTTTATATGCAAAAAAAGATACTCTCTTTAATGGAGTGAGCGACACTATTTATGTTTATTCTACCAATAAGGACAGTGCGAAGTATAGCTTAGGATTTATTGAAGTGGGTTATAAACGCGGAAATTATGTTTCGGATTTTAATGGTGCAAATGGAAAGGTCTATCGTTGGGTGCAACCGGTTAATGGTGAGCGGCAGGGGAACTTTGAACCTGCGACTTATCTCATTACGCCTAAAAAACAACAGCTTATTTCCATTGGTGCAACTTATGATGTCGATGCTAAGACAAAGGTTTCAACAGAAATAGCTGTAAGCAATTATGATATAAATGCTTTTTCAACAAAGAACAAAGGAAATGATAAAGGTTTTGCAGGCAAAATGATGATCAGTCGATTAATGCAGTTAAGGAGCAGCAAAGGGAAAATGAAGCAAGTAAAAGCAAGTGCCGGTTATGAGGTTGTGGAAGAAACTTTTCGTCCACTCGAAAGATTACGAACAGTTGAATTTTATCGCGACTGGGGATTAGAACTTCAGCCGCAGTTGGCCGACGAGCATCTGCCTTACGCAAATTTTGAGCTTACAGACTCGGCTAATAATTTATTACGTTATCAGACTTCCGCTTATATAAGAAGCGATTCTTATAAAGGTTTCAGACAATTGTTGATCCAGGATCAAAAAATTAAAGGCTGGCAATTCAGGAACATTTTCAGCCTAACCAATATTAATTCACAGTACGCCAAAGGTTACTTTCTCAGGCCTACCATTGATATAAGTAAAGTATTACCGAGGCTAAAGAATTATACTATGGGCGCCTCTTATGCTTTGGAGCATAACGAAATTCATGATAAAAGGACAGACTCTATTTCCAGGCTTAGCTTTGCTTTTAACACTGTTTCGGCATATATAAAGTCCGACCAGGCTAAAGACAACCATTGGGGCATCACCTATTTTACACGAACAGATAAACTGCCTGTACGCAAAAGCTTAGAGCAGTCTGACCGAAGTCATAATATATCATTTAACACCGAGTTGCTTGCCAACAGTCATCACCAGGTAAGGTTGAATGTAACTTACCGGCAGTTGCAGGTAATCAATAAATCTTTATCTAATCTTCAACCTGAAAATACTCTTTTAGGCCGTGCAGAATATGCGATTAATGAGTTTAAGGGATTTGTAACAGGTAATGTATTATACGAAGTTGGAGCAGGGCAGGAGCAGCGACGAGATTTCAGTTATTTTGAAGTTCCGGCAGGACGAGGGGAATACGCATGGAACGATTATAACAACGATGGCATTCCTCAGGTAAACGAATTTGAAATTGCTTTATTCCCGGATCAGGCAAAATTTATTCGCATATTTACACCAACTAATCAATATGTAAAAGCTAATTACACACAGTTTAATTACAGTGTTACTTTGAACCCGAGAACGGTGACTACCAGTTTTAAAAATAAGAAATTCGGAAATTTTCTTGGCAGGTTCAACCTTCAGTCTTCCCTGCAAACCGGTAAAAAAGAACTTTCCACAGGCAACATTATGTTCAATCCTTTTAAAGGATCAATCAATGATACTTCTCTTATAACTTTAAATAACATCTTTGCCAATACACTTTCATATAATCGTTTCAGTACAAAGTGGGGTGTTGATGTTAGCAATGCTATAAACAATAATAAAGCTTTACTTACTTATGGGTTCGAAAGCAGGGAATTACATGAATGGACCTTTAGAGGACGATGGAATTTTGCCCGTGAATTTACTTTCGAACTTATTCAAAAGGCCGGAAACAATTCTTTGGTTACTCCAAAATTCGCTAACCGGAATTATGATTTCACAACCGTTAATACAGAGCCCCGTTTTACTTATACAAAGGGAACCAATTACCGGCTATTGACCAGCTACCAGTTAAATAAGAAGCAGAATAAGCAGGTTTTTGGCGGAGAAAGATCCGTGAGTAATTCTTTGAATTTGGAAGGAAAGTATAACGCAGTAAACAATACCAGCCTTACCGGGAAGTTTACTTTCACGAACATTACTTATACAGGTACACCTAATACTACGATAAGTTATATAATGCTCGATGCCTTGTTACCAGGCAAGAACTTTTTATGGAACATAGACCTTACAAGGCGGTTAGGAAAGAACCTTGAATTAAGCTTTGAATACGAGGGACGAAAGCCTGCAGAAACAAGAACTATACACTTAGGCCGCGCTTCACTAAGAGCAATATTATAATTATTATTGTTGAGGAATGATTTACAAAATTTGGAACAATACTAAAGCAGGATTATGAAGCACGATCCTTAGTTGCAATTCAATTTCAGAATTACCCTGCCTCTATCAAAAGGGTTTTGTCCACTTCCCTTCTCAATTCAGGAGAAGGTGCACAAAGGGCAATGAGGTGGAAAGAGAACGAGGGTGAGGGCAGTAAAAAAGGCAGGAAATTTTCCTGCCTTTTTTACTGAGATATTGGAAAATATGTTAACCAAAAATTCCACCCTTTTTCAAAGACCGTTTACCCTCACCGATTTTAAATCCATTATGATAAACTTCAATCTTGTATTCACCTAACTGGTATCTTCCTTCCTGCTTCCAATCGAAGCCAACGGTTGCTCTTTTTCCCTGCTCGTATGGTACAGTAACAATATTAGTATAAGTTTTAGTGCCATCTTCACGTGTATCAAAAGTACCGCTGCCACTTGCCATTGTTACAGGGCGCCCATCGGGTGCAGTTACAGCTACATACAATTCTTTCGACCCGCTTGACGCTATGCGATTTTCGTCTAATTCGAAGGATATGCGAAGCAAGTCAACTCTTTTTGCAGTACTTGTTTCTTTTTCCTTACCACGATTTTTAAGATTAATTGGGGCTATGTTCATATTGCTTGCATGCAAAGTAGAAGCAACGTCTTCAACTTCGCGGCGGGCAGATTCTGTAGCAGTTACATTTTCTTCTAACTGCGATTTCTCCGTGCTTAATTGTTGCTTTTCTGCATGAAGCCTTTGATTGGATGATGTAAGTGTTTGGTTTTCGCCTCTCAATCTTTCCACTTCAGCATATACCTGGTCAATCTTCATGTTTAATTGATTGATAAGGCCTCTTGCTCTGGAGAGTTCTGCTGCCGTGGCATTTCTATTGTTTGTGATAGAAGTGATTTGTCTTTTAAGCCGGTCAATTTCATCTCTCCTTTCCGCTACAACTCCCTGAAGTTGTGTATTATTTCCTGTTGCAGAGTCTAAGCGGGCTAAGGCATCGTTGTATTCGGATTGAATAGCATTACGTGACGAATCCACATTACTATACTCCGATTGCAAATGGGTAATAGTTTCATTTGATTTACTTTTGTCCCAAATAATATATCCCCACGTACCTAAAAGAGCAAGAATTAAAAGCCCGTAAATAATTTTACGGCTATCATTATTATTTCTTGAGTTTGAAGACGGGCTGGTAGCAGAAGACTGAGATTCGTAAGCCATAATTATGACGGTTTTAGTTAAAAATTAGAAGATTTAAGTTTGAATAATATTCAATCAATATTTGACCTGTTGCTTATTGATATTGAAACCGTTCCACTGGAAGCGGCGAATAATTTGTTGCCGCCTGAAGAACGGAAACTTTTTTTTGACAAAATTTCAAAAACAGTGCCAGAAATTGAAGATGAAGAAGAAGCTTATCGAAGAAGGGCGGGAATTATGGCAGAATTTGCAAAAGTTGTTTGTATTTCAACAGGATATTTTTATGAGGATACGGAAAAGGGTGCAAGCCTTAGAATTAAAAGTATCTGTAATGTAGATGAAGCAGTTTTGCTAAAGGAGTTTTTGGATCTTACTAACAAGTTTTATAAACACAAACGGAAGTTTCTGTTTGCCGGACATAATATTCGTGAGTTTGATATTCCTTTTTTATGCAGACGTATGGTTATTCATCAAATTCCGTTACCGCCTTACCTTCACATTTATGGAGCAAAGCCGTGGGAAATAAATATGGTGGATACCATGCAATGGTGGAAGTTTGGCGATTATAAAAATTATACTTCGCTTAATTTATTGGCAAATGTGCTTGGTATTCCATCATCAAAAGATGATATTGACGGAAGTATGGTACAGGATGTTTATTACAAAGAGAAAGATATAAAGCGTATTGTAAATTATTGTCAGAAAGATGTTGTGGTAGTAGCGCAGATTATTCAGCGCTTTAAAAATCTGCCATTGATTGATGTTGGCAATATTAGTATAGCAGAATAAAACAGGTATATCTGTTGACGGCAGCTTTATCTTAAAAGATTTTGCATAGTTCCCCTCAAACTTCGTACTTCGTATTTCTTATTTTGTATTTCGTATTTCATACTCAAAGAGATGTCGGCAGAAAAAATTATAGCAGAGTGGAAGAAAGGTGTTTACAAGCCTTTGTATTGGTTAGAAGGAGAGGAGCCTTATTTTATTGATAAAGTAGTGGAATATGCCGAAAGCAGTATTTTACAGGAGAGCGAAGCAAGTTTCAATCTAACAGTATTTTATGGCCGGGACGCAGACTGGACTTCTGTTATCAACGCGTGCCGCAGGTATCCAATGTTTGCCGAAAGGCAGGTTGTGCTGTTGAAAGAAGCACAGCAAATGAAGGATATTGATAAACTGGAAGGGTATGTAATTAATCCTTTGCATTCAACAGTTTTTGTGGTAGCTTATAAAGATAAAAAGATAGATGGCCGAACAAATTTCGCAAGGGCTTTAAAAAAAAATGGCGAGCTTTTTCAAAGTAAAAAGATATACGAAAGCCAGTTACCCGAATGGGCGAAAGAAATGGTGCTTGCAAAGGGATTTGACATAACTCCGCAAGCTTTACAGTTACTGATCGACCATATTGGAAACGACCTCAATCGGATGGAAAACGAAGTAGAGAAAGTTTGGATAAATTTAGGAACAAAGAAAAAGATTGATGCAGATGACATTGAAAAATATGTAGGCATTAGCAAAGAATTTAATGCTTTTGAACTGCAGACGGCCATTGCTAAAAAAGATTTAGCCAAAGCAATTCGTATTATTCAATACTTCCATGCTAATCCTAAAGCTGCTCCTATTCAACTGATCCTACCTGCCATTTACTCCTACTTCAGTAAAATTTATTCAATTTTTAGTTTGGATGATAAAAGCGAGAATGGGGTGAAAGGGCTTTTTAGTAATAATTTTTATGCCGCTAAAGATGGGCTTGCTGCAGCTAAAATTTATGGACTGCAGGGCATTGAAAAAATATTATTGCTGTTACATGAATATAATTTGAAAAGTATTGGAGTAAACAACGCAGGTACGGCAGATGCAGAGTTGATGAAGGAAATGGTAGTAAAAATGGTAAGCTGAAGTGGATGTAAGTTTGAAAATTTTAAAAGCACTTAGACACTCATTAATAGTCTAATTATTAATTGTAATTAATATTCTTCCTTGTATAAAACAGCAGTGATACTTTACCTTATTTGTTTTTCCTGCTACATATTGTTTAGCAGAGTTCCCGATTATTTTGAAGGTGAATTTATTTCGGGAGTTGTTACTAAAGCAGAATTTTCATCCCTGCTGAACAAGCCGGATTTAGTGGTTGATTATAAGGTAGGCAGCGAAACACTTCACTATAAAACAAATACGTGGTTTCTTACTACTTATAAAACAGGGCAACAGGTCACTATCATTTACGATCCTTCCAATCCTTCGCAGGCTTCCATTTTTACAATTATTGGCTATTGGTTGCAGTGGAGCGAACTTTTATTTTCCGCATTACTTTTTATCGTGTTTCTGATAGCGGCTATTTTTATTACAGGGAAAAATAGCGCTGAACCTTTCCCTGCTGAAAATCCTGTGAAGAAAAGAAAATACAACAACTAATAGTTCAATTCGGAAAATATCTCGTGGTATGATGATTAATATAAAAACAATACTTCTCTTATGCGGCTCTAACTTGTTTATGACGTTCGCCTGGTATGGGCTTTTGAAGGTAGATAACATCCCCATTTGGAAGGTGATCCTTATTAGTTGGGCCGTTGCTTTTTTTGAGTATCTCCTGATGGTTCCCGCCAACAGGATTGGCTACGAAAGTGGTATGAACGGATTTCAATTAAAGGTTACACAGGAAGTAATTACACTCATTATATTTTCATTTTTCGCTGTGCTTTATCTTAAAGAACCCTTTCACTGGAAATACTTTGTAAGTTTCGCCTTTATTTTAGGCGCCGTATATTTTGCTTTTAAAAAATAAACGATACTCCTTACAATACTTGTCAACTACTTTTTTAACTCCCCTTTAATGGGTTGGGGTAAAATAAAAAGGGTACTCCTTGCGGAATACCCTCATTCACCCTGCTGCATAAAAACCATCTACTTAAACAAAATCATGGAAGAAAACAACAAAAAAACTTATTCAATATGTAGACTTAAACAGTTGCGAATGGTTTAATCTACCCTATTATTTTGACTCTTTAACTTCTTTTTTGACTCAGTTCATCTGTTGTTCGGAGCTTTCGCCTCAATATATTAATCTTCCAATCTTGCCTCTTTCGCCCGCCAGATATACTTTTCCCCGGGGAGTAACCATGCAAACATTAAAGCTTTCGGAGGAGATCTTTCTCCATTCTTTTTCTCCATTTTTAGCAAAGTCGACTCCGGTTGTTCCGCAAGCAACCATTGTTTTATTTTTTATAATACTTATACAGCTTCTATAGCCGGTGGGACCGCTTCTTAAAGGCGCTTTCCAATTATTGCCGTTCGCTAAAGTGAAACTGAAGTTGTCCAGATCATTGGCGGGTATTTTATAATCACCGCCAATACAGTAAATTTTTTTTCGGCCAATAACTGCCATAGAAAAAGTACCGGCACTTTCCTTTTTCTGAACTACTGGTATATAAACCACTTTGTTTGGTTTGTTGTTCCTTCCTATCATAATTAAATTTGATACCATACCACCTGTAACAAAGGCGTAATCAAAATCCGGATGTTTTAGAAAAGAAATATTGGTTCCACTGGCGGCAAAAATAGCTTCGCCGTTAGCTGCAGGTGCAAGTTGTTCTGTAGGAATTTCTAACCAGCTATTGCCACCATCGTAAGTTCTGATGACATAAAAAAACCTTCGGCCATCTCTTCCAATTGGTAAGGGGTCACCAATACAAATTCCTTCTTTATCGTTCTTAAAATCCATTGCATCTAAAAACATCCCATTCGTATTTTTTTCAAAAACCTTTTTCCATGTTGTACCGCCATCAACAGTTTTTAAAATGTATGCAGGATTATCAACAGCCATAATTATAGCAGTGCTGCTGTCAAAAGCTTCAATATCTCTAAAGTCTCTTTTTTCGTAACCTGTAACAATTAGCCATCGCCATGTTTTTCCTCCATCTGTTGATTTACCAACAGTTCCGTTGCTTCCGCTTACCCATACAACCGTTTCTGTTGGTACACTCATTCCCCTTAAACTTGTATTTGTACCTGTAGTTAAAATTTGTATGTTAAGTTCTTTCTGGGAATATGAGGTTGCAAGAAAAAGAATGAACAGGAAAATCAGGAAACCAGGTTTCATTAATGGGTGTTTGCATAAAGATAAAATAATGTGCAAATCTTGAAAATGCTCACCGCATATTGGCTTTACTGTGGTAGAAGGGAAAATATTTGGCGCAAAAGTCTTGTCCACAATTAATGTTGATTTGTTTATAACAAAAGTTGCGATGAAGCATGTACCATTTAAATTTGTGAGTTGACATTTGTAGTGTTGATGGTTTGAATAATTGATGAGTGAATTGATTAATTCTCTTAAATGGTGGGTGGTTTGAAATGAGGTTTGTATGGGTTAAAAACATTCGCATCACTTTTGATATATTCCTTACACCTTACTCCTTCCACCCTAATACTTGAAACAGCATGGCCGAAAAGAATTTATTTGATTACAATGAGGAAAGTATAAAAAGCCTGGACTGGCGAGAGCACATCCGCCTTCGTCCCGGTATGTACATCGGTAAATTAGGTGATGGCAGTAGTCCTGATGATGGCATTTATGTACTGGTAAAAGAGGTAATTGATAATTGTATCGACGAACATACCATGGGCTATGGTAAAAATGTTGAACTTACTATAGAAGACAAATTGGTAACGATCAGGGATTATGGTCGTGGAATTCCTTTAGGCAAAGTGGTTGATGTGGTTAGTAAAATTAATACAGGCGCCAAATACGACAGCAAAGCATTTCAAAAAAGTGTGGGATTGAATGGTGTGGGTACTAAGGCTGTAAATGCTTTAAGCAGCTATTTTAAAGTAACAGCTTTTCGGGAAGGCAAACAGAAATCGGCTGAATTTGAAAAGGGTGTTTTAATAAAAGATCATAAAGAAAAACAAACCGATGAGCCAAATGGAACATTGGTTGTTTTTACCCCAGATGAAAGTGTGTTCAAAAACTTTCACTATATCTCAGACCATTTAGAAAACCAGATTTGGAACTATTGTTATTTAAATGCGGGACTGGTTATAAACTATAACGGAAAAAGATATGTAAGCAAAAATGGCCTGTTGGATTTGTTACAACGCCGCACTAATGCCGATGAAATCCGCTATCCCATCATTCACTTAAAAGGCGAGGACATTGAAGTAGCAATTACACACAACAACGATTATGGCGAAGACCTGTATTCGTTTGTAAACGGCCAATATACTACTCAAGGCGGTACACATCAAATAGCTTTTAGAGAAGCATTTGTAAAAGTGATTCGCGACTTTTATAAAAAAGATTATGAAGCGGCAGATGTTCGCGGCAGTATTTGTGCAGCGCTTTCAATCAGGGTACAGGAGCCTGTTTTTGAAAGCCAGACCAAAACCAAACTCGGCTCGTTAACGGTGTTTGAAGGCGGTCCTACTATGCGCAACTTTATGCAGGACTTTTTAGGTAAAGAACTGAATAATTATCTTCATAAAAATCCTCAGACGGCAGACGCTTTGCGCAAACGTATCGAACAAAGTGAACGTGAAAGAAAAGAACTTGCAGGAATAAAAAAGCTTGCTAACGAAAGAGCTAAGAAAGCAAACCTGCATAACAAAAAATTACGCGACTGTAAGTTTCATTACAATGACGAAGCCGAAGGAAAGAACAAAGCAGACATAGTTGAAAAGAAAGCGCAATCTACCATTTTCATTACTGAGGGTGATAGCGCAAGCGGCTCTATTACCAAAAGCCGCAATGTAGATACTCAGGCTGTGTTCAGCCTTCGCGGAAAACCATTGAACTGCTTCGGCCTCACGAAAAAAGTAGTTTACGAAAACGAGGAATTCAACCTTTTGCAACATGCACTTAACATTGAAGATGGACTTGAAGGACTGCGTTATAACAATGTTGTTTTAGCAACAGATGCTGATGTTGACGGCATGCATATCCGCCTGTTGATGCTGACTTTCTTTTTACAATTCTTTCCCGACCTTGTAAGGAATGGTCACCTGCACATTTTAGAAACTCCTCTGTTTAGGGTAAGAGATAAAAAAGAAACTATTTATTGCTATGATGAAAGCGAGAAACAGGAAGCTATTAAAAAGTTAGGTAACAAGCCCGAAATAACAAGGTTCAAAGGATTAGGTGAAATAAGCCCGCAGGAATTTGCCCGTTTTATTAGTGATGATATGAAGCTTCAACCGGTGATGCTATTGCCTGAAACTCACATTCAGCAATTGCTTGAATACTATATGGGCAAGAACACAATTCAGCGCCAGGAGTTTATTATTGATAACCTTAAAATTGAACTTGACCTTGTGGAAGAAATAGAGCATGATATCGAAGAAGCCAAAGCCGAAGCCCGGGAAGAAGCAAAAGCTGATGCAAAAGCGGGAGTGAAGGTAAAAGTAAAAGCAGTAATAGCTTAATAAGAAATTTAATTTTCAATGGAAAAAAATTTGTTTGATATTCCAATTTATCGATGCTCTCCAGAGCAACACAAGCAAGAAATGGACGTAATAAGAAAGAAATGGGTGATGATGGATGGAAGAGAAATTAGAGAGCATGAAATTATATTTTTTGAAAATAACTTTAATTATTCATGGCAGTTTAATGAAGTAATAGGTTGGTTACGATTATATTTCTATCATAGTTTGCAAATTGATTGTTGGATGATTAAGAAAAGAAAGATTAATAAAGGAATTTTAAAAAAAGAATTCATATATACAGAAAGATTTACTGAAATATTTATAGATGTAAATAAATGCCCAGAAGAAATAACTGAGGAAATCTGCCGCGGTATAAAGAATAAAGCAAAAAGCTATGGACTAGCAAACAGATACATTGATTTTTCTTCATTTAAGATTATAGGTCGCTGTACAGATTGGAAAAGATTACGACAGCACTTTAATTATATAGACGTTATGTCAAGTACAGTGTCATAAAATTCCTTTTGTTAGGATAATGTCTAAGTCTTATTTTAACCATTTCTCTTTTAATTATTGTAAGGGAAGTATGCTTGCCAAGGTACAAGTCGAAGCTGAAGTAAAGCTTGCCCAAAAAACAGACGTCTATACGAAGACAAGGCTTAAAACGCTGGCAGTCTTTTTAGTAGTAAATTTGAGGAAAACAAGTATTATGGAAAAGCTTGAATTTATCACGAAATCTGAAGGTGGTAAAGTAGTTTTAGATATTCCTGCAAAATTGGATGGAAAAAAATTGAAAGTTGTAGTCACTGAAGATCATGATGATCTAAACGATGATGAGTTGAAGAGGTTTCACGAATTGTCGGATGAAGAGCGGTTAAGAATATTACAGCAGTTTGCCGGTTCAGCAAAATATCCGGATTTTCCAATTAATAAATATGATGTTTACGATCAATAGAATTTTCATTGACTCTTCTATATTAGTTGAATATATCAAAGGAACAAAACTGAGTCTGCTAAATAGGCTTGTGAGTCATGAAAATAATAGTTGTTTTGTTAATGAAACTGTTGTTAGTGAGTACTTACTGTATTTCTTAGCAATTAATGGAAACGCTTCTCCAAAATCACTGAAAAAGTCGGGTAAGATTACAGAGATATTTAACCAGAATTTTAATCATAAATTTTTACTAGCTTTTTCTTTTCTTGCATCAGACGAGAACTTGTTTTCATTGACACCTCTTTTGATGGCTGAATATAACCTTCTACCAAACGACGCGATTATATTAGCTACCTGCAAAATACATGGTATAACTAAACTCGCCTCTCACGATACCGATTTCATTATCCCATGCAAAGCCGAAGGGATCGATTTACTAAAGGGAAGATTAATTTATTATCTAATTAAAAGGCATTTAAATGTATGCTTATGATACACATAGTTTTCGAACATGCGAACGTTGAAGCATTAAGAAAAAGTTTCGCAATTGATGAAACGTTGCAAGGCGACATAGTTGAGATAAAAGACGATTATGCCGTTGGACCGCTTAAAAATATTTTTAATGCAGAAGGAATTGAAAACCGCTTACAATGGTGGAAAGGCATTTTAAAAGACGGACACTACGATGGAATTGCAGATGATGGCCATGTAGATGATAACAAAGAGGTGACTGACTTGAAAACAAGGCTGAAAGCAGATGATAAAGAAGTAATCTGGATCTGGGCTGCTCAAAACAAGCATGATGTGAGTGGATACTATTGGCTGGTGAGCCAGTTGAAAGACTTCGTCGGTCGCGTATTTATTTTGTACCTCAATAATCTTCCTTTCATCAATGAAAAAGGAAGTATTTTTTATCCAACAAGCTTGTTTCAAATTCAACCAAAGGAATTTGTAAAGGCTAAAAAACTGGCGAGGCCAATAACAGTAAGCGAGTTTGAAGTAGATGCAGATGAATGGACAAAACTTTGTAACGAAGACAAAGGAGTTCGGCTGCTTGAAGGTGGTAAAAAACTAATTCAAAAGGATTATAATTATTATGACAATGACCTTTTGAAGTTTGTAGGAAAAGACTGGCTCAAGGTTAATAAATTATTCCACCAATATTATGGTAAAGTAAAGGAAACAACAGGTGACGCTTTTTTAATATGGCGCTTAAAGCAATTAATTAAAGAAGGTAAAGTTGAAATGCAGGGCGACATTAAAAGTATGAAAGAATATGAAGTAAGATTGCCGGGAGATACGGTAATGTTGAATGAAGAAAAATATTCAACAGGCAACTTTCAATAATCCATTTTTACTATAGAGAACGTAAAGAAATCTAATTTTGAAAATAGATTAATTGATTTTTTAGCAGGAAGATTCGCGACCATTTTTACCTTAAATAGTAAGCATTGAACATGATTATTGAGTGTTTACAATTACAACTTTAAACTGTTTAAATGTCAACTATAAGCGCATTAGATTTAACTAATAACGAAAGCGGTGTAACTGGCCAGTATAAAACCTGGTTTCTCGACTATGCGTCTTACGTTATTTTAGAGAGGGCTGTGCCGGCAGTTGAAGATGGATTGAAGCCGGTACAACGCCGCATATTACATGCAATGAAGGAGATGGATGATGGACGCTTTAACAAAGTGGCCAACATCATTGGACAAAGCATGCAATATCATCCGCATGGCGATGCTTCCATCGGCGACGCGTTAGTAAACATGGGGCAAAAAGAACTGTTGATTGAAACACAAGGAAATTGGGGTGATGCTTCTATAGGCCTTGAGTCTGCAGCGCCTCGTTACATAGAGGCCCGGCTTAGCAAGTTTGCCCTTGAAGTTGCCTTTAATGCAAAAACAACTGAATGGCAATTGAGTTACGATGGCCGCAAGAACGAGCCTGTCACGCTTCCGATGAAGTTTCCGCTGCTGCTGGCTCAGGGAGCAGACGGAATTGCTGTAGGTCTGTCAACAAAAATCTTACCTCATAATTTTTGCGAATTAATTGAAGCTTCTATCAAATATCTTAAAGGAAAAAAGTTTGAGATATATCCCGACTTTCAATCAGGCGGAATGATTGATATAGAAATGTACAACGAAGGAAAGCGAGGTGGCAAGGTGAGGGTTCGCGCAAAGATCGAGGAGATAGATAAAAAAACATTGTTGATTAAAGACCTTCCGTATGGAGTAACGGTTGCCAGCCTCTGCGATAGTATTGTAAAAGCCAACGACCAGGGAAAAATCAAAATAAAAAAAGTAACGGATACCACAGCCCAAAATGTAGAAATTATCATTGATCTTGCTCCCGGTGTTTCTACCGATATAACCATCGATGCATTATACGCTTTTAGCGATTGTGAAGTAAGCATTTCTCCCAATGCATGTGTTATTATTGATCAAAAGCCGCACTTTGTAACTGTCACGGAGCTGCTTAAAGTTTCTGCTGAAAATACTAAAGCGCTATTAAAAAAAGAACTTGAAATACGGCTTGGCGAGCTTCAGGATAAATGGCACTACACCTCTCTGGAGAAAATTTTCTTTGAAGAAAAAATATACAAAGAGCTCGAAAAAAAACATGAAAGCTGGGAAATTGTTTTAGTTGCCATAGAAAAGGCCTTTGTTCCGTTTACAAAAAAACTGAGGCGCGAAGTAACCCGTGAAGATGTTTTAAAGCTTACTGAAAAACCTGTTCGGCGGATCTACAGATTAGACATTGACGAACTCAATAATCAAATTCAAAATATTGAAGATGAAATAACGCAGGTAAATTTCAACCTGAATAACCTTACCGATTATGCTGTTGCTTATTATGAGGGACTATTAAAAAAATATGGCAAAGGCAGGGAACGTAAAACTGAGATAAAACCTTTCGACATCATCACCGCTAAGTCGGTTGCCATTGCAAATACGAAAGTATACATGAACCGGGCAGAAGGTTTTATTGGAACGGGGTTAAGAAAGGATGAATTGATAGCGGAGTGTTCTGACCTTGATGACATTATTGTTATCACCAGGTCAGGACGCATGAAAGTTGTGCGTGTTACTGATAAAGTATTTGTAGGTAAAGACATTATGTATGCTGCAGTTTTTCAAAAAAACAACGACCGCATTACTTACAATATGATTTATGTTGATGGTGCAAGCGGCATTAGTTATGCGAAGCGCTTTAATATTACCGGTATCACCCGCGATAAAGATTACGACCTTACAAAAGGTTCAGACAAGAGTAAGGTTCACTACTTAACGGTTAATCAAAATGGGGAAGCCGAAGTAGTGAAAGTTATACTAAGTCCAAACTCTACTGCGCGGAATAAAGAATTTGATTTTCGTTTCGAAGAGTTGGATATTAAGGGGCGAAGCAGTATGGGTAACCAGGTTACCAAGTATTCTATAAAAGCTATAAAGTTTAAAGAAGCAGGAAAAAGCACACTCTCAGGACGCAAGTTGTGGTTCGATAGTAAGTTTGGAAGACTTAACATAGAAGAAAAAGGAGAATACCTGGGTACTTTTGAAGAAGAAAGAATTTTGATAGTGTATGATGATGGCAACTATGAATTAACAGACACCGAACTAACGCAGCGTTTCGAACCTGAAAGAATTCTATTGATCGAAAGGTTTGATGCGGAAAAACCTCTTACCGCAGTATATCTTGATGCAGAAAAAGAGCAATATAATGTAAAGCGTTTCAGGATAGAAACCAGTTCGTTAAGAACAAAATTTTATTTCATTAAAGAAGGAAAAGAAAACAGGATTGAAGCGGTGACCACCGATGAAGACCCTGTATTGATACTACATTCGGGCAGGGGTTCTTCGGCGAAGTCGCAAAAAATTCAGATTGGTGGTTTTGTAGAAGTGATGGGTTGGAAAGCTATCGGTAACAAGCTTGTAGATTTTTCAAAATCACTTGAAATGGAATGGGAAACAAAAACAGAAGATGATGTGCAGACGAAGTTGTTTTAATTCACGTATTGAAAAAGAGCTAAGTTCAATATGCTTTAAAATCATCTTATTAACCTTATTCACCGGTAGTTCGTGGGGGCTGTCTTTAAAGGAATTATAGCACAAAGGAAGCGTTAGAAGAAATTATACAAGCGTCCCAAATAAAGCATAGACAACAGTCATTACTGTTGCCCATGCTTATCATTGAACATCTCTCTTCTGTTATTCTTAACTTTCAACTAATGCATTTTCTCCCGTTTCTATGTATCGCTTAAAGTTCTTAACATCTTTTTTAACCATCTTTTCAAACAGTGGGTTAAAGAGGGAAGTGATACCTTCTCCCACATCTCCAAAAGGAGCGCGGTAAGTAATAACAACCCTTATTTCAGTACCATTTTCATCGGCATCTCTAAACTCTACTTTTCCCGCATTTTGTATAGATGCATGAGGGAGGGAATTCCATCCCAACAATTCACCTTCTATTTCTTTCACAATCTCTGCATCCCATTCTAATTTTATAACATCACCTGGAATTTTTGCTTCCCAATGAGATCTTTTTTCGTCTATAACGTCAACCCTTTTTAAATGCGACATGAATAATGGCAGGTTACTGAGTTTGCGCCAAAAAGAGTACACTTCGTGTCTCGGTTTATTAACTGTAACATTTGCTCTTATATTAATGTTCTTTACAGTATCGGGTAATTTTTTCTTTCCGGCAAGACTATAAACATCGCAATGGCCGGTTACACCCCTAACGGCGAGATAAACGCCCGCTACAGCCATAGCTATTTTAGTTTTATCTGCGTTTCCTTTTAACTTCGAAGAGATATCTTTTACAAAAGAAGAGGTGTCTGTTGGATCATAAGACGTAGCTATGTTACTTTCTCCATAAGAAGAGCTATTTTGATTATCAGATATGTCCTTCAATGCTTTATACAATAAAGCCGCACCTGCAAGTATGGAGGCTATACGTTCAACCTTTCCTACATTTACGGATCGTTTAGCGCCTGTTGATGAATTTGTATTCATAATAAATTTTTTATTTTAAGTATTTAAAACCATGCCGCCATTGGGATGGAGGCACTGTCCTGTAATATAACTGCTGTCTTCTGAGGCGAGAAAAACATAACAAGGTGCAACTTCTGCAGGCTGACCGGCTCTTTTCATGGGTGTTTCTTTTCCAAATTCTTCTATGCCTTTATGCATGGTTGATGGGATAAGCGGAGTCCATATCGGGCCCGGTGCTACTGCATTTGCTCTTATTCCTTTTTCAGCTAACTGCAAGGCAATAGACCTTGTAAATCCAACAATGGCACCCTTGGTAGAAGTATAATCAACCAATGTCTGGTGTCCCTTATAAGCATTTACTGATGTCGTGTTAATGATTGAACTTCCTGGTTTTAAGTGTGGGATAGCCGCTTTAGTTAAATAAAACTGCGCATGAATGTTTACGCGAAAAGTCTCTTCCCATTGTTCTGCCGTAATTTCCTGCAGCTCCTGATGTGGTACCTGTATTGCAGCGTTATTAACTACAATATCTATGCGATTAAATTCAGCTAATGTTTGCTCAACAATGTTCTTACAATTAGCTTCTTCCCCAACATCAGTTGCAATTAGTAGTGCCCGCCGTCCTTTTTCTTCAACAAGACTTTTAGTTTCTTCAGCATCTTCTTTTTCTTTACGGTAAACAATTACTACGTCTGCACCTTCGCGGGCAAAGTGCACAGCCACAGCCCTTCCAATGCCACTGTCTCCGCCGGTAATTATTGCCACTTTATCCTGTAGTTTCTTAGCAGCTCTGTCCACATCCCGTTCATAAACGGGTTTGGGAGTAATCTCCTGTTCGCTGTTTTTACTTTTGTCTATTTCCTGTTCAAATGAATGTTCGCCTGAAGTAGCCATATATTATTTTTTTTATTACCATAGAAAAAGTTATTCCCTGAAAAAAAGGCTAACCTCAAAGAGTGTGTTTTTTTATAATAGTTATTTCCTCAACTGAAACTGTAGATTTTTTTGAACACTCAATCATGTTCCAGGGCTTTCTTATTTAGAAACTATTCTTTCAGGTCAAGAATCACTTTTGCATTTTTCTGTTCTGTGGAAGAAATAAAGACTTCATAGCGTTTTGTGCGGGTCGTTATAACCATCAGGGAAGTATTGGGTGGAATGGAGCCTAAGTTGTTTGCAACCATAATAAACTCATGATGCGGATGTGCAGCATCAACTGTAATGTGAAATGTTATGGGTTTTTGAGAAAGTTTGGCATGGGACACCAGCAGGGCATTGTTATGATAAATGCTCACGGTGTCGCCGTCTATCTCACCATTGTCGTACAAGTCAAGCTTAATTTCGCCGGGTTCTATTTCAATTTGTTTTACCAGGGGATTGGCCCTGTTTTTTAACACAGGGGGCGGCGAAGGAAACACCGCTAATTTGGGTGTTAACACAGGAGTGACAGGTGCAGGTAAATCTGTTGCCCGCTTTGCTATTTCGCTGGCCGGTGCCTGTCTTTTCAATGGCGCAGGCGTTTGTTTTTTCTGTACAGGTTTTTTTACTACGGGCTTTGGTATTGCTGGTTGCCGTTTTACTACGGCAGGTGCTTTAGGTGCGGCAGTTACAATAGGTGTTTGCTTTACACACTCGCGAAAGGTAATATCATCCAAAGCAAAGTCGTTTCCGCAACCCCCGGGCGAACTATCAATCATCGTAAGGGTCAGGGGTGTTCCGGTAGGGGGTGTGGTAAAAACAGCCCGGTATTGTGTCCAGTGCGGAGCTTCACGGCGCATTAACTCGCCGGTGCCAAACTGTGCTACGATTTTTCCTGCCGGTGCCTCCAGCTTAATGGTAATCCTCGGCAACAAGGGAAACGGACACTTTTCACTGATTTTACAAACATTCATTAGCCAGACGCCAAACTCATAGGTAGTGCCGCTCTTTAAACCATTTATCGTTGTTGTTAGAAACGAGCCGCCACTATACGATGCATTTACCAGCATCATATTGCCGTCTGCATCCCCCGGTGTATGATCTTCCGTCAGCGTTAACCAGTCGCCCCGGAAGCAGTCGCTGGTATAGGAAGTATATGAGTAATGACCATCTGAAGGACAGGATCTTGACACACGCCTGTAGTTGTAAAGCTCTTCCGTATTTACATCGTCTACGTTGCCAGTGCCAAAGTTAATCGTGATAAGCGGTTGTTTAAAGGTGCAACCAGCAGTCTGCGCTTTCAGTTGAAAAAAGAATGGGAGAGGCAACAGTAAAAAAAGAAAGTTTTTCAAAATCCAATGCTCTTTGATAGTAAAGCTACTTCAAGTTAAGATTTATTGCAGTAAAGAACGTATGAATTGTATCCGGAGTTTTTAAGGATCTTGCCTAAAACTTACACATGAAAGCAAGACTAATATGGATAGGAGTGGAGGCAATTGAAGAATAATTTAAAGTTACATTAAACGCAGATTATATAAATCGTACCGCGCTTTTTGATGCGGACCCCAACTTTCACTTTTGAGGACTTGATAACCCAGAAGTTATTCTAAACTTAAACTAATTTTAAATAACGACAGTGGCGTTTTATAATTTGACCTTTTAAAAAATAGTATCAGAAAAATGGTGAATTCAGGAAGAGATAAAATTGGAAGAACCAATAAGAGAACACTCCTTATTTTATTAATTGGTGTTGTATTGGTTGGCATTTACCTGCTTTATAGAAATTTTGGATCAACAAATACGCAGATGACTTCAGGTGCTAATTGGAGCGAATATTATGGTGATGGAAGCCGCAGTCATTATTCCACCCTTAGTCAGATTACTAACGAGAATATCAGCAAGTTGAAAGTTGCGTGGGAATATTCTTCCGGAGGAGCAGATATAAAAGGCAACAGGTCGCAAATACAATGCAATCCAATTATTATTAACGGAATACTTTACGGGGTTAGCCCCAATACACAAGTGTTTGCAGTTGACGCAACCAATGGTAAAGAATTATGGAAAACTAATATTACCGATAACGGCGGTACTTCCAGCCGCGGTGTTACCTATTATGCAGATAATGATTCTAAAAGGATTTTTTTTGGCGCCGGAAAATGGCTTTATGCTTTAAATGCTGAAACCGGTGAGCCTATATCAACTTTTGGCGATAGCGGACGTATCAACCTGAAGGTAGGATTGGAACGGCCCGGAAGTGATGATTATGTGGTTTCCAACACTCCAAATACTATTTTTAAAAACCTAATAATAACAGGGGTAAGGGTTTCAGAATCAGAAACAGCGTTGTTAGGTGATATAAGAGCCTTTAATGTTCATTCAGGAAAATTAGTGTGGACATTTAAAACCATACCCGAAAAAGGAGAGGAAGGATATAACACCTGGTCTCCCGAACCCAGGAAGTATATTGGTGGAGCTAATTGTTGGGCAGGTATGGCAATAGATCGTAAACGGGGGATAGTTTATATGCCCACCGGTTCTGCAGCCTTTGATTTTTATGGAGGTAACCGGGTGGGCAATAATCTTTACGCCAGTTGTTTGTTAGCCCTCGATGCAGCTACAGGAAAACGTTTATGGCATTACCAACTTATTCATCATGATATATGGGATAGAGACCCTCCCGCTCCGCCTAACCTCGTAACGGTAATCAGCAAGGGAAAGAAAATTGATGCTGTTGCACAAATAACCAAGCAAGGGTTTGTATTTGTTTTTAACCGCGTTACAGGCGAGCCGCTTTTTAAAATAGAAGAAAAGAAATTTAGAATGGATGGAATAGCGGGAGAATATCCAAGCCCAACGCAACCTATCCCGGTAAAACCGGCGCCTTTTACACGTCAAACTTTTACTGAAAAGGATTTCAACACCTTTGTTGCCGACAAAGATTCCTTAGTAAAAATATTAAGAGGAGCACGCACAGGAAGTATTTATATACCGATAGGAAAAGAAATGACAATCTTTTATCCCGGTACTGATGGTGGGGCTCAATGGGGTGGTGCGGCTTCTGATCCTGATGGGATTTTATATGTTCCTGCAAAAGAATTGCCTGTCTATACTACGTTGATTCCTGCAAAGAAATCAGTTGACAATACACCGTTGACCGGGGTTAAACTATATGACATGTATTGCGCTTCATGTCACGGTAAAAACCGCATAGGTAATCGTGATGGTTCATACCCTTCCTTGCAGGGTGTTGAAAAAAGACTTTCAAAAGAATCTATCCAAAACATTCTATCAAAAGGAAAAGGTATGATGCCTTCTTTTTCTCATATCTCTAATGAACAGCGAAAAGTAATCATTGATTTTTTGTTTAATAAAAGTTCAAGCGTAGGGCAGGGGAGAAGTAAAAGCGTACAAACAAATGTTCCCTACCAGCACACCGGTTACAACCGATGGTACGATAAAAATGACTACCCGGTAAACACACCACCATGGGGAACACTTACCGCCATAGACTTAAATACCGGTGAACATAAATGGCAAATCCCATTGGGAGAATATAAAGCCCTAATGGATAAAGGCATACCTGCAACAGGCACTGATAATTATGGCGGGCCACTTGTAACAGCAAGTGGGTTAATATTTATTGCAGCTACAAGAGATGAGAAGTTTAGAGCCATTGATAAACAAACCGCGAAAATATTATGGCAAACACAATTACCGGCAGCAGGTTATGCAACACCCAGTACTTACGCCGTTAACGGAAAACAATACGTAGTGATTGCGTGCGGTGGCGGCAAGTTGAAATCGAAATCAGGGGATAAATATGTTGCCTTTAGCCTTTAAGATCAGCATCTGGTCTACATTATTTCGTATGCAAAAGGTTTTTGAGTGTGGCGACTTGAAGAAAGCCTTGCTAACAGCAAGCCGCCCGCCAACTTACCTGGGTTTCTGCTACCTGAAATCAAAGTACAATGTTCCAAGCATTGTATCATTTCCGCCATTGGCAAAAACTATATTGTCCTGACTTTGTGGCCCAAGGTCTTCTCGTCGCTGCGATTTTGTACCTATAGATGTTATTCCATGCATAAATGAAATACCTCCTGACTTTGGATACACCGCCATCGAGTTGGCGTTGCCTAAACCTCTTGGTACTGCAGGATTGAACAGGTGAAGGAAAAGGTTTTCTGTATCTGTGTATACCGAAAAATCACTCTCTTTAGTTTGAAGTTTTCCTGCATAAAAATTACTGTAATAGCCTTTAAATTCGGGATACTGCCATACTTCACCGGTAACCGCGTTGTTATATGGTTTATTCCATGAATTAAAGGTAGTTCCCTTCATGCGGTTCTTATAAACATGGTAAGGGCCGTTTGCAATCAGTTGTATTCCCCTTACATTTTCTTCCGGATAATCGAATGTTATTCCCAGCATCTCGAGGTTAGTCCGGACGCCGCCGCGTGTATTCGGTGGCTGATATTGATATCTCAATTGTAGAATCCCCGACGGCGTCATAGTCCAGGTAAATTGATAGCGTTGATTATCTTGTCCGTAGGCAACCTTAACAACATGGTTGTCTCCGGCATCAGAATGAGTGATTGTGGGTGGCGCGATATTGACCGTTTCGGCCGCAGTTGCAGTTGCCGCACCAATGCCGCCAGTGCCAGTGCCACCGGTACCACCACTACCTGGGCCGGAACTACCGGTCACCGGGTTATTCCCGGTACTTGTACCACTGCCGGGAATTAGAAGCACGGGGCCGTTTTTCAAAGATAAAATTCCTTTGCTATTTTTTGCGCTTAACAGTAACCCTGTTTTTTTATTAATTGTCACTTCAACATTGCCGGCATTCATAATCAAACTTCCCGTGTCTTCGCGCACACTTACTGTTCCTGTGCTTTTTGGCTGCATTCTTTTAGCCATTTCATCCGGAGTTGTAATGGGCCACGACCATGTATTAAGTTGACGGCCATATAAGTCAGTTGCTGTAATATATAATACGTCGAAATTCTTCCAGTCTATAGGTAAGGAAACCGGTAAACTTCCGGAGGTGTGGGGCGCAACATCCGGCGAGGACAATGAACCTGATACTGAATCTGCATCACCAGCTCCCAGG
>MWWB01000019.1_pt1 | contig 25738 bp, 23 predicted proteins | sample 1047291 | NCBI WGS metagenome assembly MWWB01 (sample SAMN06349976, study PRJNA376086) | soil metagenome | isolation source: MS4-1 sample Antarctic (ecotone) soil | place: Antarctica | reverse complement strand
TATACAAACACCGCTGGCAGATCGAACTGTTTTTCAAATGGATCAAGCAGCATTTGAAGATCAAACGGTTCTGGGGCGAGTCGGAAAATGCGGTCAAAACGCAGATATGGATCGCCATTTGCACATATTTAATGGTGGCAATTATCAAGAAAGAACTGAAAATAGAGCGAAATCTCTACGAAATTCTACAAATAATTTCAGTTTCGATCTTTGATAAAACTCAATTAAATCAACTACTTACCGAGTCAGCATTACAGAACTCGGAGAATGATATTTCTAAACAGTTGAATCTATTCAACTTATAACCGGACACTAATGATTTGGAATGAAAAGACAAACGAAGTCAGATGGATGTGCGCCTTCGATACCGAAGAAAAGGATGTCGATGAATTTATATCGTTAATTCGCGAGCTAGATAACATATAGAAAAATGTCTATCGCACCTACACATTACAGCTCGGCTTCTGCGTCGCGGTTTAACCGCTTAACGGCGGCAGACTTGACTTGAGTCTGTCGTCATTTTAATCTCAATTTCCCAACTTGATCCAACCTTTTTATATGAGAATGAACAATAAACTTTCTGATTCACTTGCCGGCAAAATATCTGTCAGCCGCCGTCGTAGCTTATTAGGTTTTATATTATTGCTGTGCATCATATTTGCTCCAAACAGTTTCTTTGCACAACGTACTGTAAAGCCGGTGCTTCATGGTCGGCATTGGGTCGCTATCACCGGCAAACCGCTCGCCGCTACTGCCGGAGCGATGACTTTTCAAAAAGGCGGAAACGCCGTTGATGCCGCCTGTGCGATGCTTGCTGCCACTTCGACAATGTGGGACACATTAAGCTGGGGCGGCGAAACTCAGGCACTTATCTACAACCCGAAAACAGGTAAGGTTATCGGCATCAATGCCCTCGGCGTTGCGCCAACCGGCGCGACTGCCGACTTTTATAAAAAGAAGAAAATGAAATACGCGCCCGAACACGGTGCGCTCGCCGCCGTTACGCCGGGAACGCCGGGCGGACTTCTGGTAATGCTCGCCGAATACGGCAAGCTCAGTTTAAAGGACGTATTAGAACCTGCGATTCAGATGGCTGACGGTTATCCGATTGAAGCGCAGGCGGCAAACGCTATCGAACGCGAGAAAAAGCGTTTGAAAGAGTGGCGCAATTCACGCGCAATAATGCTGCCTCATCTCGGACAAACGCGCGAAGCACCGTCCGCAGGTGAAATTTTTCGCCAGCCCGATTTAGCCACCACTTTGAGAAAGCTAGTCGAAACTGAACAACAATCGCTCGCGCAAGGAAAGAATCGAAAAGAGGCGATTTATGCCGCTTACGACCGCTTTTATAAGGGCGATATTGCTCGTGAAATTGCTAGAGGCACGCAGGAAGAAGGCGGTTTAATCACGGTCGAAGATTTGGCAAATTGGAAAGTTCGTATCGAAGATCCGGTTAAAACCACTTACAAAGGAGTCGAAGTTTATAAATTAACTCACTGGACACAAGGTCCGGCAATGCTGCAAGCGCTCAACATTCTGGAGAATTTTGATTTGAAAAGTATGGGTTTTAACAGCGCGAGATACGTCAACACGATTTATCAAGCGATGAGTTTAGCTTTTGCCGACCGCGATTTTTACTACGGCGACCCGTATTTCGCGCCCGCCGAGCCAATCGAAGGACTTTTATCCAAAGCGTATGCCAAAGAACGAAGCAAATTGATTAATATGGAACGCAACGACCCGGCAATAAAACCCGGCGACCCGTATCCTTTTCAGGGGCAAACCGCCAACCCCTTTCTCCAATTTCTTGAGAAGTGGCAGTCATCGCCGTCAAATCGTGGCACGGGGTTTAATCAGGACGCCGTTTCAAGCTCTTCGCAGGAGCAACTTGATAAGTCGTTCTACTCCGGCACAACGTCGGTCGAAACGGCGGACGCAGAAGGCTGGGTCGTTTCAATTACGCCGAGCGGCGGTTGGATTCCCGCAGTTATCGCGGGTAAATCGGGAATCGGTCTGAGTCAGAGGGCGCAGAGTTTTGTGCTTGACGCGAGCGAAAATCCCTTTAACGTCATTGAGCCCGGCAAACGCCCGCGCGTGACGCTGACTCCGACTTTAGCGTTAAAAGACGGAAAACCGTTTCTTGCGTTTGCAGTTCAGGGCGGCGACAGCCAGGACCAAAATCTTTTACAGTTTTTTCTGAATGTCGTCGAATTCGGGATGAACGTACAGGAAGCGACCGAAGCTCCCAATATCAACAGCTTTCAAATGCGAAGCTCTTTCGGAGCGCACGAATCACGTCCGGGAAGAATTCTGCTGGCAGATTCGATGCCGCCATGGACGCGCACTGAGCTGAAGAAAATGGGCTATGACCTGACTTTCGAGGAGAGAACATCAGGACCAATCAACGCCATCTTTTTTGACCGCGTGCATAACACTTTTTGGGGCGGCTCAAGCAATTACGGTGAAGATTACGGCATTGCGTGGTAGCAGATTTCTTCTTTTTGGGAAAAATTAAAATATTAAAATCAATACTCGAAAGAAAACCAATTTTTAGGATGATTTACATTGCATTGACTGCGATAGGTAAGCATCTTTCGCAAGGCATTCGGCGCGGAACGGTTCGCCGCTCGAGATACAAAGGCTTACAGAAAACGCACCTTCAGGAGACGGCGACAGCGGCAGGCATCAATATTCTTCGGACGATAAATCATTTAAACCAAGTTCCGGTAGCAAAAACACGAGTTTCCAGGTTTGCGCGACTGGCTCATTGAATTCGGCAACAGTATCCTATACTTTCCGATACTAAACATCTAATCTTTCCAAATAATATTGGGTGTCCAAAACCTAATCTTTTCGGACAGGGTGTTTAACACTACTTCAAACACAGTAAAAATAAGCGTTAAACACACCCGTTTTTTGAGGGGTTTTTGGACACCCCGAAATTTGCAGTTTATGCTGTAAAAATGAAAGTTGGATCTACGCGCGCGTGTCGACGCAAGAGCAGCAGACTTTGCCGCTTCAAATAAAAGATCTGCGCGAATACGCGGAGAAGCGGAAATGGAAAATCGAAGTTGAAATTACCGATATAGCGTCGGGAGCAAAGACTCGCCCGAAACGCGAAGAGCTTCTAAAACTAGCCCGGCAGCGAAAAATCGATTGTATTTTAGTTTGGCGGCTTGACCGGTTCGGCAGAAGTCTGGCTGATCTGATCACCACGCTCGACGAGTTTACTTCTCTCGGAGTTAGTTTTGTTTCATTAAATGAGTCTCTAGATTTAACTACTCCTTCAGGAAAAGCTTTAGCAGGAATGCTGGCAGTATTTGCCGAGTTTGAACGCTCTATATTAAAAGAGCGCGTGCGCGCCGGAATCGTTGAACCTAGAAGTAAAGGAAAAGCGCACGGCAGACCTCGAACAGCTTTAAATAAAAAAGCTGAGGTTCAAAAGCTATTTGCTAATGGGAGCGGATTTAGTAAATCAGAAATTGCCAGAAGACTTAAAATAGGAAGAACCTCAGTAATTAGATTGTTAAAAAAATAATTATGGGTTTTAATTTTAACAAATTTTCCGCGCGACAGAGCCGCGAGGTATTGAGTCGGAATTTTTATTTTTACTTATTCGACGATAATTTTATCTATAACGTATTTTTTGAACCAAGCCGGCACATCATCGGTTTTAAGTTCAATCGTCGCGCCTTCGGTGATTTCCGCAATTCCTTCTCTGTTTACCGGCTCGTCGAATTTATCAATTGAGTTATCAAAAATATAAGCGCGGTTCGAGTTTTTAATTGCTTCTAAAAGCAACTTCAACGAGCCTTTATAGCGGGAAATGATTTTATCGGTTGGAACATTATGACCGCCTTCTTTGACACGAAACTCCACGCGGGAAACGTTAATCAGCGGGTCTTCGGTCGCCACATAATACAGATAAGTGCGATAACCGGCAGATTGCGCTTCGGCGAGAAAATCCACTTTATCCCGCGAAGACATCACCGTTTCAAATGTAAAAGTTTGTTTTGAAAAAAGAAGTTTTCGGCGGATAAAGTCAGAGGCGACCGAAGCAAAATAAGAATTAACTTCGACTTCGGTAAAATTCAATTTGTTTTTATCGAATCGGATTTTATAGGCTTCTGTTTCTAAACCTTTTTCGACGAGCCATCTGGATTTTCGGAAGAAATCAAGCGCTTCTCCTCCTTCAATTTCAAGGTTGAAATCGCTGAAATCTAAAAAGCCGGATTGTTTGATTGTTTTTTCAATTTCGTCGGGGTTAACGTAATGACCAAAATGTTCTTTGCCGATAATTTTACCGACATCCGATTTGATTATGCTTTTGCCCGAGCCATTCGGTCCGGCAAACATCCGAAGGCGCGGAGTCAATTCCGCAGTCATTTAATTTTAATTATCAACCCTTTTTGCATTTTTATTGACGGTTCGATTTTCTTTATAACTCTCTTTGTACCGTCGGGCGAAACTTCCTTTAACTGCCCGGCTTCGGCAATCAGAACTGTGCTTCCCGAAGCTAAAGCACGGCGGTAAGCACTCCTCATCGCCGCTTCCGCCAGCGTGGGAATGCGTTTTTCATTAAGGTGAACGGTTCTTTCTTCGCTTATTATTGAGTCTTTTATAGTCCTGCGGTTGCGTGTCGTTTTGCGTTTGGAAGTGGTTTGTCCTGCGGAACTCTTACGCGGTATTTTACCATCCTGATTCGTTTCAGTTTGTTTGCTCGTCCTTAATGTTTTCATACTCATAACTTTATTGCACCGTAAAGCATTTTATCACTACTTTTTACGCATTAAAACCACTCGTCGACGCCGGCAGCGAATCGTATAGATAGTGCGTCCAAATTCCAATGCAAGGAAAACATTGGAATTTTTAGCGGTCGCTTGCTTCGGCAGCTTTTATTGCTCTCTGACAAATGAAGTTCAATTCTTTGATAAACTCTCTTAAGCTGTTTATTTACTTTTTCATATCGATAGCCTTACAAATCAATTTCAATTCGCAATCCATTTATACCACAGTATAATTATACTACAAGTAAAATTATACCTTGCACTTATTATATTTCTCGTCTATCTTATTAATCGCTATGAGTAATATAACAACAGGACTTTTAACAACCGGCGCTCTTGCTCAAAGAGTTGGGCTGACTACCAAACGAATAAATCAATTGATCACCAATGGTGATATTAAGGCTGAAAAACTAGGAAGGGACTGGGTAATAGCCGAAGAGTATGTCGAAATTCTTAAAAGCCGTCCCGAGAACCGCGGGCGGGCGGCAAAAAACAAAAAGGCGGCATAAAAGATGAAAATAATTGCTATTGCTAATCAAAAGGGTGGAGTCGGAAAAACCACTACTGCCATCAATCTAAGCGCCGGACTAGCAATGAAAGGTTTTTCTACATTGCTGATCGATCTTGATATGCAGGCTAATACGACTGTTTCCTTCTTTCATCGCAATCAGATAAAGCACTCGCTTTACGATGTGCTTATCGGGGACGAAAAACGGCTGGATATAAAGGATGCGGTCATAGAAACAGAACTGGAAAACTTGGATGTGATCGCCTCTGATATTCGCGTCGGCAAACTCGATAAGTTTTCAGGTTTTCAGGAGCTTTACCGACTAAAAACAGCCCTCGATTCCCTTTCGACTTATGAATTTTGTGTATTAGACTGCCCGCCTAATCTAGGCAATACACTGACTCAGGCGTTGGTGGCAGCTCATCACGTTATCATTCCCATCAAAGCTGATTATTATTCAATGGAAGGAGTCGGTGATCTTTTAGAAACTATTCATTATACAAAAACAGGTAATCCTACCTTGAATCTCCTAGGCGTTCTGGTTACTGAATTCGACCAGCGGGAAACAATCTGCGGCCAAGCCCTCGAAGCGGTCAAAGCACAATTCGGCGACGTGAAATTTAATATTGACATACGCAAAAATACCACTTTAAGAAGCGCGCCTTCCTTAAAGAAGACCATTTACGAGCACGATCCGAACAGTTACGGTGCAGACGATTATTTTGATTTAACAGAAGAAGTTCTTGAAAGACTAGAAGTGAAAACAAATTTGCGAGTGGTCGAGGCTGCTAAATAATGACTAAAAAGAAGACACAGGACAAACCGAAATTTGAAATAAAAAAACGGGTTCCCAAAGAAAAACCTGATTTTTTTCAGAACTTGACTCCCTTCTCGCATCCAGTCGCCGAGATACTAAATTTTCACAAAGAAGAATCCGATTCTACTACTTTAAATAAAGCCGAAGTAAAAGAAGAGTTTGTTAGAGAAACCAGTAAAGCAGATGGTCTAGTGGCTCTAGAGGATCTAGACGCTCTAGATAGTCTAAAACATTCTAATAAAACAGACCCTCTAGAGCCACTAGACCATCTATCTACGCAAATCCTACGCAATTCAGAATCATTGTTGAGACAACCTGTTAAAAGCAGTAACTACCCAGTTTCTCCAGCCAAAGATTTCGCAAAACTTCCGAATTCGATACGGCGGGCTGTGCAGCATGGAGATTTTCCCGGACACTCGTTACAGATTTATTTATATCTTTACTCTTTAACCAGAGGCGCAATCCAACCCAAAAGAGCGGTTAGAGCAACCAAACCCAAAATAAAGGTTGGAGCCGGAGTTGGATCGGACGTGACACTAAACAAACATTTGAATCATTTAAAGACAAAAGGTTATCTAAAAATCACAGAAATAAGGGGGCAGTATCTAGGCAATGAGTACGAAGTCATCATTCCGGAAGAGTTTTCTCTAGACCCTCTAGACCCTCTAGAGGGTCTAGAGGGTCTAAAAGCTGAGGGTCTAGACTCTCTAAAAGCTGGACCATCTAGACCATTTCAAACTGTTGAAAATAAAGATATTAACGGGGAAAACAAGACGTTTTTTAAAGAAAGGGGAAAAAATCCAAGAAGTGATGAGGACCCGTTTGCCGATTTTTACAAAAAATTTCAGGCAGCGTCGGAAAGCCTGACGGGTAAAAAACTTTCAAAAAATGACGCCGGAAATTTATCAAAATTGGCGGATCTGCTCATTCTCGAATTGAACATTGCCGCCCGCCGTACTGGTATCATATCTTCAGTACCAGCTTTTCTAACTGAAGTGCTGCGTCGCCGCTTACGTGAAGTGCCGATAATAAATAACAAGAGTACAAAAGCTTTTGGGAAAGACACGGTTGGTCAACCGGAGCCCGAATCCTATCAGATAAAAGCACTGGATGAAAAGAAAAGGGAAGCGGCACTCAGTGAACTGCGTGAGTTCGCCGGAGACTCTATGCTAGAAGATTTTAAGAAGTGGTATACCGCTGAAGATTGGGAGTGGCTCAAAAAGGAACTGGATAAAAATAGTAGTTGATATTTATAGCGATTTATTCTGAGGTTATTTCCATTTGCGCGCTGGCAGGAGCAAATTTCTAAAATATTGCAAAGCACTCCGAAAGTTTGGGACGCTGGTAATTTGGAATTGGAAGAAATTGAGACGTTCAGCAATAATGACTATTTGCGAAATGTGCGTTCTCCTATCTGGCCGGATTAATTTTTTCGCTGGGTTTAAGCGAGACACAATCTGCAAATTGAACTGAGATGAATTTAACCTGGAGACAGACGGCGTTCGCTAAAGGAGAAATGGCGACATTCAACGACATCAAAATGGGAATAATTCGCCATAAAGGAAGCAACTAAGCAGCATATGTCGGCAACCGCCAATTTGAAGATTCAAAATCCAAGGAAGAGGCATTAAAGCGAATTTTAGAGGAGCTTGATACGGCAAGGAAGGTTTCTCTAAGAAAAGTGCAAGAAAAGGGCAATTGTAAGCGAGAAAATGATTGTTATCACCGAATCGGAAGGGAGGTACCGCGTTGAGAATAACGGTCTTTCAGAATTTGAATCGATCGGGGTCATCTAGTGCTTCGTCTTTGAAATGAATTTCGCTAGTCAGAAAGCGCTTTCCGACAAAAAAACGATGCCATCGCTGCATCTCAAAAAATCACCGAGGATATTGAAGAAACTTCGCAGGAAATTAATAAGGGAACGATTCATTCATAAGCCTCAATTGAATTGCACACGTGGACCAGTAATGTTGTTAAATCTATCAAAGATTTGGGCGGGGAAGTCGGAAGCAGCGATTTAACCGATGCGATGGATGAAGATCTTCAGACGGAACTTGATGAATTAACAAATCAGTACAAGCGACTTAAAAATTCTAAGAAACCCTCCAACTAAAAGCCTCGCGTCCGATAAGAAAAACACAACGTCTTGGAAGTCGGCATTCGGTATTCTTTCTTATCGGACGCACCTAAGACTTTAATTGTTTCGTTATCCATTTTCAGTCCTCGCTCGTGTACCACTTTTCAAAATCCTGCAGAAATTCATCGCCGGCAATTTCCCGGAGCTGCTCAACCGCCGCTTCCCTTCCTTGCTTATCAAGCGGTTTTATTTCGTACGAGCTAAGCACCAGAACAAATGTTTTGCGGTAAAAAGACATTGTTTGAGCCTTAAGAAATCAGACTTTCAATTTTCTAAATACCTCAAAACTTTTGTCCACCTGCTTAGTTTCCGGTTTTCCAACTGTATCTTTTTTAATCTCTTTTGAAATTTTACCCGCCGGCTGCTGGATTGGAACGGTTAGCTACCGGCGGGGCGATTAGAATACGAATCGAGAAAACAATTGTTTACGGTAGATTTCAATTGTTAATCTTTAACAAGTAAAGATTAACAATTCTGAAAACAAAGCAGCACCGGCGTGGTCCAAAAACTATTATCAAGCCAGTGAATTTGCTTCGATTACCCAGGCAACCACTTTAATTCTAAAGAAGATAAATTTTCCGGTTAACCGCCGGCGTAATTTCATCTGCGCGCTTCAGGGAGTGGCTAACGGGCGCGCGGAATTTCCTGCGTCCCAATATGTTTTAGCCAAGCATATTGGACATAAGGGAAAACAGGAAACGAGCGAGATGAGCGTTTACCGGGAAATACAAGCTTTGATATCGTTTCAAGCCTCGTCAAACATTTTGCTGTTTGATATTGAACAGGGCGGCGGGCGAGAACGGCACACGAGATTAAATCAACTCTTTTTGTCGCCGTAACCGTTCTGCGAAACGAGGAAGGCGACATTTGAACGGGGAAAATTTTCCGCAGGGCAAGTAAAATCCGATTGTTTTGAGGAGAAAAAGAATGTTAAAAAAATTGAAAAAATTGAAAAATTATTGGATTCGTCGTCAAATTCGGCTGGAAGAAGAAGCTGATTTGCGGCTCAAAATGCGAGATTTATCGTGGTTTGACAGGCGAAAGGAACTAAAAAATAACCGCCTCGCGGCGGATATTTTAAGTTGTAAATAGTCTTCTAGCGAGGTGAATAAATGAATATTACGGCAATCAATCAGCATTTTGTAAAAAAAGAAATTTTATCGCGCGGTCTGAATTTGAAAACCGCAATCAGTGAAACCGCGCGGGCGGTTGGTCTGACCGAACCGGAAGTTGAACGCGCCGTTTTAATAAACACCGGATTTGATTCGATAAAAGATTTGGATGAAATTCACTCCGGCAAATTACTTTCAGGCGATTTTGTTCTAAACAGCAATCCGCAAAACGGCGCGTTCAATGTTGTGCTGGTAGTGGACGGAGAGATATTTGCCGAATAATGTTATTTAGTTTTGAGGCGCAAAAGTGAACTCTAACTGTGAGATTCTTCGCTAAAAATCTCGCAGCCAGAGTTAAAACATACAGAGAGGTAACAGATGAAACAAGAAATTAATCCACAATTTTTCGCAAGAGCAGTCGCTGATGTTTTGGTTTTTTATCTATCGCGCCCGGACAAAAATCGCTGGATAAATGCCATTGCAGCCGCTACGGTCGAGCTTGAGGAAAATCAATTCTGGCTGTGGAATGAAACGGAAAACAGCTTGCAAATTTTCACCCGGACGAGCGGAGAATTATACGTTTGCATAGAAGATTCGTGCGAATGCGCGGCTTTCAAAAGAGGAAATCCGTGCTATCACTTAGCAGCTTATTTTATTCTTAAATCTTATTTTGAAGTTCCGTATTTGAATTTTTCGCGTTCGCCGGTAAGTCCTTTTTCGTGCAAAAACAACGAAATGAAATGCTAAAATTTGACTGTTTATTCAACTCGACCGGAACGAAAAACCGCGAAAGAGAAAACAATTATTCGGCTGCCGTCGTCATCTGATAAAGTGCAATTATGTTCAGCCGCCGCTTTCAAAGCCAAGCGGTCACTACGCAGGCTTGCTTCGTTCGTCCAACATAAAAGACGTTATCAGGGACGCCTCGCAAATTCCCGGCTATTCCATAGCTCGCCCAAAGCGGCTTACGGAGAGGAATGATTTATTTGGAAATTTGAAAGAACAAAATTTTTATAAATTCTCTTTCAAGGTTTTTCAAAAGTTTCTCGGTTTTTAAGTTTCTCAAAGTTTCAATTTCTATTTCAAAGTTTCAAATTTCAAATTTCAAGGAGTCAATTATGAGTACGAACCCGAACCAGACTTTTCTCGACAGATTTTCAAAAAAGGATTTATCACGCAAACAATCCTTTGAGCTTCCTGAATCGGTTTTAGACGCAAGTAGCGATTACGCCCGCTACGGTAAATCCGGCGGTGTCGAGGTTGACACCAATCAACTCGTCTCCGAAGCGGTCAGGGATTTTCTCGGACGCGACCGGATATTTCAATCGTGGCGCAAAGAATCGAAAGAATCGAAAGATTCAAAAGATTCAAAGGAATCAAAAGACGATGCGAAAACTATCAAACAATCGGCTCAGGTTTCAGAATGATTCGGATGCGAAAACAAAAGGTTCGCTCGACGAATTTGCCGGTTTTTCTCAAACGTTTTGCCCGGCGCTTTTTCTTTTGTTTTTATCTTTTTGCCGGATGTTTTTTGCTAAAGATGACGGTTGTAATACTCACATCTTTACCCACCAAAAACACCCGCGCAATAAAATTATAAATCGAGTTATCTCGTGGTAAACAAGATAGACCCCCTCGATTTTTGAATCGAAGTTTTTAAGTTGTTGAAAATGTTGAGTTTATATCGAGCGAAAAAAGCGAAAATGATTCGCTAAGTCGCTATTTAACATTTTTAGGAAGCTATCTTATTATAAACGTTGAATTTATATCTAGCGAACGGCTATTAAAAAACGGCTTTTATTCGCTAGGTATTTCAACTCATTATTTGACAGATAAAAGGAGTATATTATGTCTCGTAAAAAGATTTATGACCGCAAAGTTTCGACTTATATGGAGAAGGTTCACCTGTTTGAAACGACCGAAAATTACGTCAAAGGACAAGCCCGGGTTACGGGTCAATCGCGCGCCGAAATCATCCGCGAGATGTGCGAAGTCGCCCGCCTTGTAGAGCAAACCGGCGAGCAATTCAGAAGCGGAACGACCAAGGTTTACCAAGCCGTAACCAACAAATTATTCAAGACGAATCTCGCTGAAATCCGCGCCGAGTTCCAGGAGATGAAGGTTAAGTTTCAGGAACTGGAGCTGAATATAAGGTTCGACAATGAGGAAGTTTTCAAGGTTATGCGGGCGTTTTTCGTCGAGAATCAGTTACTTTCGCGGCTGCTTCATCCGCTGTTGAAAAGCAACGAAATCGAGATAGACGTAGCCGAAGAACGCCAGACTATGAAAGCAAATTATCAAAGCAATTACAACACCCGCAAGGATGCTTTCTTTACCAGATACGAGCAGCTTTTGATGGAAAAACTCGTCAATGACGCGCAGAAAAGCGGCGCGGAAGACGGCGTTGATGCGGCGGCAAGTGAGGACGGCAGTGAGGATTCAGACGAGGATTCAGGCGAGGATTCAGAAGCGATTCAGGCAGGAAGCGAGTCCGTAAATTAATTCTCTATTTCCGCTTCTCGAACAACCCAATCGAGTTGAGTTGGTTGGGTGTCGGCTGGACGGGAAGCTGGTCGATGTCGGTCAACTGTTCGGTCAGAACGCCCTGAAACTGCCTGGCTCCCTTCGGCGTGATAACCGTAAAATACGACGGCGACTGCTGCGCCAGCCTGATTCTCAAAGCCTTTAATTCCTCAAATTTCTCCGTATCAGACGGAGCGACGAGCCAGTCCTTCGGCGACGGAATCGCCCAGAAAACAACCGTATTTTTATCAATCGGGCGGTACACATAGGCGTAGCTTTTGAGCCGGAACGCGCCCTTCGGGCTGAGGTAAACCGGCTTCTTAACCCCCAGATAATTGAGCAGCTCCGCCGCGTTGTCGGGAAAACGGTTGTTCTTGTTTTTGAAATCGAGCAGCTTGGCGGCTGAGATGGTTTAATTATTCAAGAGAAAAAACTCTCTGTAAAATGAGAGGATGACAAAATACGACAAAGAATTCAAAAAAGAAACGGTTAAGAAGTATTTGGACGGTCAATCGGTGGCTTCGATTTCGAGAGAAATCGGAGTAGGTGAAAATACGATTCATAAGTGGAAGAATGAGATTTTGTCGGTCAATGGTCAAATCGATCAAGAGAAACTGGCGATGAGAAAACGGATCATCGAGCTGGAAATGGAGAATGAAATCCTAAAAAAGGCGGCGCAGATCTTCTCCAGAAGCGGATAGATAAATACGGGTTTATTGAAAAACACAGAACCAAGTATGCGGTCAGCAGTTTGTGCCGGGTATTGAAAGTGAGCGAAGCCGCCTTTTACGCTTGGCGGGTGGGCAAGACCTATCAGCCGAGTCAAAAGCGGCGCGAACTAGCCGGAGCGGTCAAAGAAGTTTTCTATTTGCATCGAAGGCGTTATGGGGCAAGAAGAATTTCCGCCGAACTGAAAGCTGAAGGTGTGGCGGTCGGACGCAGACTTGCCGCCGATTTGATGAAAGCGCAATCTTTGGCGGCGATTGCTCCGAAACGCTTTGTGCCGCGCACCACCAATTCAAAACATAACTTCGGCTTTAGCCCGAATTTGCTGCGTGAGCTGCTGAATGAACCTGTCGGGGCGGGCGAAGTAATCGTCGGCGACATTACATATTTGCCATTGCAGAATGGAAAGTGGTGTTATCTGGCGACGTTTCAGGATAAATTCACGCGAAGAATCGTCGGCTGGCAGGTTTCCGAGCGGATGACGGCGCAGCTTGTCATTGATGCTTTGAACCAGGCGCGGCAGCGCGGGTTGCTCAAACGCGGGGCGATCATTCACACCGACAGAGGCAGCCAATACGCATCGGTCGAATACCGGAGATTGTTATATATCAATGGTTTTCGGCAATCGATGAGCGCGACCGGCAATTGCTATGACAACGCACAAGCGGAGAGCTTCTTTTCACGCTTCAAAGCGGAACTGGTTGAAGGCGGCATTTTTGAATCGGTCGAGCAGGCTCGTTCGGAAGTTTTTGGCTATATCGAAGGCTATTATAATCGCATTAGGCGACATTCAAGTTTGGGCTATTTGAGTCCAATGGAGTTTGAAAAACAATTGAAAATTAAAAATCAAAGGAGTAGAGAGGGTTTTGTCTCTTGTTTTTCTTGACCATCACACTCTCCTGCCGCCGCAAACGCCCAGATATTAAGTATTCTTAATATAGTGGATGGTATATACCAGCGCGATTTAAATGTTGCTATAGAAGTAACCTTCCAGCACGCGTGGAGCAGCGCCGATCCTTTTACGGGAGTCGACATCGTTGCCTTAATGCAATCGTATTCTTCTTATTGGAACACTAATTTTCCGGTAGAAACTTATCCGAGAAACAGCGGGCAGCTGTGGACGGGAAAGCCGTATACAGGCGGCGGAATAGCTTATATAGGAACAGTTTGTAAACATCCAACGTTTGCCTATGGTGTTTCCACTTACGTTTCAGGCATACCATCTGCCGGCGCCCTTGCCGCACATGAGCTGGGACATAACCTTGGCGCAAGCCATGTCGAAGCAGCCGATGGGTGCGCGTCAACCATAATGAACGCGACACAAGCTTTTACACAAACACCCGCCTTCTGCACAGTTTCGATAAAGACAATAACAGATTATATAACCGCTAACGGAACTTGTTTGAAAACACGCCCCGCTATTGGTCTCCGCAAAGCTGTTGGCGATTTTGACGGCGACGGAAAGAGCGATATTTCGGTTTTTCGTCCATCAACCGGCGCGTGGTATCTGCTCAATTCAAACACGGGATTCTCTTCCGTTCAATTCGGTCTCTCGACCGACAAGTCAGTTCCCGCCGATTACGACGGCGACGGCAAAACCGATATTGCCGTCTGGCGCGAGAATCCAAATAATCCAGACCGCGCTAATTTCTATATCTTAAACAGTAGAGACGGCGCTCTCAGAACCGAGCAGTTCGGCAGAACGGGCGATTCGCCGATGACGGTCGGCGATTGGGACGGCGACGGCAAAGCTGACCCTGCCGTTTATCGCGCCGGGACAAACGGCGGACAAAGTTTCTTCTTTTATAAACCATCAACCCGTCCAACTGTCGATTTCGTCAGCGTGGCGTGGGGCATCGCGGGAGATAAACCGGTTGCGGCCGATTATGACGGAGACGGCAAAGCTGATATTGCCGTTTATCGACCGTCGAACGGAGTCTGGTATATTGCCCGCAGCGGCGGCGGATTCTCGTTCGTGCAGTTCGGCGCGGCAGCCGATAAACCGGTTGTCGGCGATTACGACGGCGACGGCAAATCAGACCAGGCTGTTTACAGACCCGACAACGGAACGTGGTATATCAACCGAAGCGTGCAGGGCTTTACCGCCGCGCAATTCGGAATCGCGACCGATTTACTGGTTGCGGCGGATTACGACGGCGACGGTAAAACCGACATTGCCGTCTATCGACCGGCGGGCGGCAACTGGTATATCAGTCGAAGCAGTCTCGGCTTCTCTTCGGTTCAATTCGGCGCGTCGAACGATAAGCCGACGCCGAACGCTTTCGTTCCTTAGAACCAAAAACTAACTTGTTCAATCGATAACAAAAAGCCGGTAACGATTTTGTATCATTACTGGCTTTTTTGTGTATCATAATTGATTACGAATTTGAATAATGTTTATGATGAGCGCAATTGGACTTCTCTACCCGATCGGGCAGGGCGATTGAGATGGTCAATTTTTTTAGACAAAAAACTGTCTTTTGCCTCCTTCATTGGTATCGTAACGTTCGGCGAAAAACTTTTTTCTGTTGAAACTGTCAAAACACGACGGCGACTCATAATTTGTGATTTCAGTCGGAGTTAAAATTGAGTGGTTGACATAAATCATACTCATTACAAAACGAATATTTTATAGCCGGTCAATTATAGCGCAACAGCCAAATGTATATTGTTTGTGGTATCAAAAACGCCCGGATACTGTTGCCCAATTCAATTTGAATAAAATATGTTCAATAAAAATGTTGCAAATTCACATGTCTATTTTCAGTTTTTATTGACGATTTTGAATTGGGCAACAGTATCCGCCCGTTTTTGAGACGGTAAAATAGAGCGTTTCAAAATCAACAAAACTTCAATAAAACCTTTCCCAAAACTTATCTCGAAATCAAAGCGTCAATACTTGCTTCTAATTTAGCTTTCGGGACATGATTCTAAGGAATTACTAAAACTAACTTCAGAAAGTCATTTTTAATCATTTTTGAAGTTTGTTCAAATTGGAATCTGTGAGTAGGGCTGGAATGCTTACTCAAAGACAAAAATAAAAGTTCATTTACCGGCAGGAAGACCTTATCAGTGAATGAACTTTTAGATTGGAAAGTAAATTGATTTACCAACCGGAAAATTGAAATAATAATTTTCTGACTGGCAACCTTTTCTCAGAAAAAAATATATTGACCTCGCAGTCTTTGCCCGATCAAAATTACAATCAAGCCAAATCGAAGCGGTCGAGATTCATCACTTTGTCCCACGCAGCGACAAAATTTTTGACAAACTTTTCTTGAGCATCGTCAAAGGCGTAAACTTCGGCTAAAGCTCGCAGTTCCGAGTTTGAACCGAAAATGAGATCAACGCGCGTGCCGGTCCATTTGTGTTCGCCGGTTTTGCGGTCGCTTCCTTCAAATTCCTTTTCGTCTTCGGAAACCGCTTTCCACGTCGTTCCCATATCAAGTAGATTGACGAAGAAATCATTAGTCAGTGTTTCGGGACGGTCGGTGAAAACGCCGTGTTTCGAGCCGTTATAGTTGGTGTTAAGAACGCGCAGACCGCCGACGAGAACCGTCATTTCAGGCGCGGTTAAAGTTAAAAGCTGCGCTTTGTCAACGAGCAAATCTTCGGTCGGCGATTTGTGATGCGTCTTCGTGTAATTGCGGAAACCGTCCGACAGCGGTTCGAGATGTCGGAATATTGCGACATCGGTTTGCTCCTGCGAAGCGTCGGCGCGTCCCGGCGCGAACGGAACGGAGATGTCGTGTCCGCCGTCCTTCGCCGCTTTTTCGATTGCCGCGCAACCGCCGAGAACTATCAAATCAGCTAGAGAAACTTTCTTTTTGCCGGAAAAAATTATGCCGTCCTGAGCATCGTTGAATTCTTTCTGGACGCTTTCGAGAGTTCCCAGCACCTTTTGTAATTGCTCGGGATTATTGGCTTCCCAAAACTTTTGCGGCGCAAGACCGATGCGCGCGCCGTTCGCGCCGCCGCGTTTGTCCGAGCCGCGAAAAGTCGAAGCCGATGCCCAGGCGGTTGAAACCAACTGTGAGACGGTCAAGCCGGTATCGAGAATTTTGCCTTTGAGATCGGCGATGTCTTTTTCGTCAATCAATTCGTAGTCAACTTCGGGAATCGGGTCTTGCCAGATGAGCGTTTCTTCCGGCACTTCCGGTCCGAGATAGCGCGTTTTCGGTCCCATATCGCGGTGCGTCAGCTTATACCACGCGCGGGCGAATGCGTCGGCGAATTCATCAGGATTCTCCAAAAAGCGGCGCGAAACTTTTTCATACGCCGGGTCCATCCGCAGAGCGAGGTCGGTCGTCAGCATAAACGGCTGATGAGTTTTGGTAGAGTCGTGCGCGTCCGGTATTGTTCCCGCGCCGGCATCGCCTTTCGGTTTCCATTGATACGCGCCCGCCGGACTCTTGGTCAATTCCCATTCATAGCCGAAAAGATGTTCAAAATAATCGTGACTCCACTGCGCCGGTGTTTTCGTCCACGCGCCTTCGATGCCGCTGGTAATCGTATCGTTTGAGTGTCCTTTGCCGAACGTATTTTTCCAACCCAAGCCCATTTCCGTAATGCCCGCGCCCGCCGGTTCCGGTCCCATATGCGGTTGCGGCTCGGCGGCTCCGTGCGTTTTACCGAAAGTGTGACCGCCCGCAATCAGCGCGACGGTTTCTTCATCGTTCATCGCCATCCGCCCGAATGTCTGGCGAATTAAATGACCCGAACCAATCGGATCGGGATTGCCGTTCGGACCTTCCGGGTTAACGTAAATCAATCCCATATGGTCGGCGGCGAGCGGATTTTCGAGTTCCATATTTTCCGAATGACGGCTGTCGCCGAGCCATTCGCCTTCCGAACCCCAGTAAACGTCTTCTTCCGGCTCCCAAATGTCTGCGCGTCCGCCACCGAAACCGAACGTCTTAAAGCCCATTGATTCGAGCGCGCAGTTTCCGGCGAGAACCATCAAATCAGCCCACGAAAGTTTTCTGCCGTATTTCTTTTTCACGGGCCAGAGCAGCAAGCGAGCTTTGTCGAGATTGGCATTGTCGGGCCAACTGTTGAGCGGCGCAAAACGTTGATCCCCTTTCCCCGCGCCGCCGCGTCCGTCCTGAACGCGGTATGTTCCAGAGCTGTGCCACGCCATCCGAATAAATAGCGGACCGTAATGACCGTAATCAGCCGGCCACCAGTCCTGCGAATCGGTCATCAAGTCAAAAATATCCTTTTTCACCGCTTTCAAATCGAGCGTTTTAAATTCTTCCGCGTAATTGAAATCCTCGCCCATCGGGTCGGACAGCGAAGAGTGCTGCCGGAGAATTTTCAAATCCAGCGCGTTCGGCCACCAGTCTTTGTTTGACCGGCGAGTGCTGGTCGTAAAACTGACCGCACCGCCCGTAAACGGGCAGCGGGTCGATTCGTTGGTTTCCCAAACCTTGTGATTTTCACCGCGCTCCAAGTGTTCTGTTCCGGTTGGTTCGACGGTTTCGCGGCTCGATTCGTTTGTTTCTAAAGCTATATGATTTTCTGTATTATTTGCCATTTTTTTCTTTAATTTTTATGTTTAGTAGATTTTTTCGGAACAAATTCCGGTGGTCAGTTCAAGCTTTTCGCTCCGCCAAGTTGTCAATTTTCTTACTCACTGCACTCAGGACATAAGCCACGCAGAGTCAGTTCAATCGTCTCGGGTTTGAATTTCGAGCGATTTGCTGCTTCTTCAAGTAGCTTGGTTGGAATATCCAACTCCAAATCAACCAGCTTTCCGCAGTTATTGCAGAGCGCGTGGTCGTGCCTGGTCAACTTGCGGTCATACAGGTTCGCGTCTGTACCCAACTTAATTTCACCGATTAATCCTTTATTCTTCAAATAATTCAAAGAATTATAAACGGTGGCGAACGAGATGCCGGGCAAAACCCGCCGAGCATTATCAAAGATCTCGTTTGCCGTCAGATGTTTGTCCGATTCTCGAATTACTCGGAGAACGCTCCGGCGCTGTTTCGTCAATCCTAAAGACTCGATTTCTTTCATTGCGTATTTTAATGTTTGAAGTTTGAATTAGAATAGTTCTAATCCAAATGTATGTCAATAAAAAATATTTAAATACCTATTGCTTTTGGAGCAGAGGAAATTTGAAACTTGCCAGTTTGGTGGATAATCACCAAGTTCATCGTCAAAATAACGTCTCTGAAAATAATATAATTTGTCATCAAATACTGTTAATAAAGCATAAGGCACATCCCAAAATCCAGAATAGTAAATTGGTATAAATGCAATTGCCATAAAACTCTTAAATTTGTCTCAAAAACGGTCGGATACTACTCTGAAAATAATTTCTATTTTCAGAGTAGTATCCGACCGTTTTTGAGACTGTTTCGATGCTGAACAAAAAATCAAACAGGGAAAGATGTTTCAAGAAAAGCAATGGTAGTTTTAAGGTCCGGTGCAAATCCATCTGCTCCGATCTCGGAATACATCTGCGGCACTTGTCGAAAACTAGCGCCGCCGACGATTATCTTGAGATCGCCAGTGCCGAATTTCACCCGTAGCTGATCTATTATTTGAATGACCTTTGGAAGATTAAATAGCATAGTTGCTGAGATTCCCACCACATCCGCCCGGTGTTCTTCGACCGCCTTTAAGATCCCTTGGTGCGGCATGTTTGTGCCGAGAAAGCGGACGTCCCAGCCTTTAACTTCCAGCACGTCGGCGACCATGTTAGCGCCAATCTGGTGCATCTCTCCTTCGACGCCCGTCATGACCATTTTTCCTCGAACCTTACCCGTCGGTTCGATCAGCGGATAAATCTGAGCCATGACGAACTGGGTGATCGCCGTCGCCATATGCTCTTCAGCCACAGTTATTTTATTCGACTCCCAAAGGCGTCCTAACTGATACTGTGATTCTTGAAGGATTTCAGTGTAAACATCAATAATCCCGCACCCGCTTTTCAATGCTTCCAATGCTATTGTGACCGCCGCCTGACGGTGCCCCTTCAGGATGGATTCAAGAAAAAGCCTTTGAGTTTGTGCTAGCTCACCGCTTTTATTTTCTTGGGCATTCTCCCTCTTATCCGTGCAGGCGGCACGACCCGCTTGGATGAAGTGAGAAATTATCTCAGCCGAATTATCAGAAAGCATCCGGTTAAGACTTTCACCGATTTGATGAAAATTTTCGGAGACGAATTCTGGGTCAATACCCCGTGAAGCAAGCATGCGTGAAGACCACCTTGCATAATCTTCAAATGGCGCAGTTGAGCCGGTTTCGATTGCGCTCGACAGAAAGTCTATATGGTATTTGGCATCTTCTATTCCGCGAAGGCGCCCCGCTTCTCCATAACGCGCCAGCCAATCCGGGTGACGGAGGAAAAACTCATCAGTGACGGCTTCGGCGACCCCGTGCTTTGCCTGGCTGATTCTACGGGCAATCGAAATGCGTTTCTGAAGATCAACAGATACTGTTTTGTTCACTTACTGACCTCCATTTCAGATCTCTTTCGCCTCAATTCCTTAAACTCCGCCATTGCTCTGGCCCCGCATTCCTCACAATAGCCGTGAGAGAGAAAGTCCGAATTATCATTAAAGTATTTTAGTAAACTATCCCATTGTCCGTCGCCCGTCTTAACTTTGTGACACACCGAGCAAATAGGCAAAACTTCCTGAATCTTCTTCAAGTGCCAATGCGATTGGCGTAAATCTTCATGAGCTTTCTCAAGCTCGTCATGAGCTTTTTTGAGGGCTTTGCTTTGCCGCTCATTTTCTCTTATAAGAACAGCAAATTGGTTATTGAGCGCGATTAATTCTTCCTGCAGCGCCTGCTCCTTTTCTACCGGGGGAGCGCCGATAATTACAAAACCATCCGGGCGAATCTCAAAGCTGCATTCGAGCGTGAAGGGATGAAAGTGAGCATCAACGAAATTCAGCAGTAAATTTTCTTTCTGCTGTTGCTGGCGCGAAGAATTTTCTACTTCCCGGCGGAGGAAGGCGGCGCTCTCATCAGTTAAAAGCTCGCTAATATTCCGCCCGATCAATTCCTCCATCTTCTTTTGCAAACGTTCGGCTAAGACCTTACTGCATGCGAGGATAATTCCGCCGGGGGATAATGCTATAAAGTGCAGGTTACTCGCCTGATTAAGATACTTCGCTATTACAAGCAAAGAATCGGCCACCGCTTCTTCAAACTCCGGTATCCTTTCCGGTTTGTTGAGCCGGTCGAGGATTGTGACTTTAGTATATTCCGGGTCTAACTTAAGCCCTTTCGGAATAAACTTATGCGAGAGACGATGATCAGCGCTTCCATGCCACGAGCGAAACGATTCGGCATCGGTCCATCTGGTGACCAGATAAAAAATGGTCGGATCGCTGGCATCCGTAAAGGTTTCCATACCGAGAAATGCCGGCACCGAATCGACAAGGTGCGGTCGGTTAAAAAAGGCTTCCTTAACCTCCCCTTCCATTCCGTTAACAACCCTGAATCTTGAAATCGCTAAAATCATAAATAGTATCTGCCTTCGTTATGCTAAATATCGAATACCGGCAAATTGAACCTGTTTTTCTGATGGGCGCACATTATAAATTGACATCGTCGATAATTTCTCTCACCTTTTTACTCAGATCCTCAAACGTGAAAGGCTTTTGAATGAAGTTCTGTTTTGTTTCGCTTATTCCGTGTTTGATTACCGCGTCGTTAGTATAGCCGGAAGTAAAAAGCGCTTTTATAGACGGCGACATGACGGCTAATTTCTCTGCCAATTCGCGCCCGCTCATTCCCGGCATGATAACGTCCGTCATTAACAAATCAATTTTACAATCACTCTGTTCACAGATTCGGAGCGCCTCGGACCCGTTGCTGGCTTCCAGCACCTGATACCCGCATTCTTCTAGAATCTGCCTGGTTAACATTCTGACCATCTGTTCGTCTTCGACCAGAAGAATTGTTTCAGTTCCTTTTTTTGGTGGATGATTAGCAATTGCTTGGTCTGCCTGTTTAATTCCTATTGTCGCAGGAGGAAAATGAACTTGAAAAGTCGTGCCCTGTCCGATTTGGCTTTCTACCCAGATATAACCACCCGATTGTTTGACGATTCCGTAAACGGTAGCTAATCCCAGACCAGTCCCTTCGCCTTGCGCTTTGGTCGTAAAGAACGGCTCAAATATCTGTTCCTTAGTCTTTTCATCCATCCCGATTCCATTATCAGAAACCGAAAGCATTACATAACTGCCAGGTTCGATAGGGAAATGCTTTTTGGCAAAGTCTTCATCAAGAAAGACATTGTCCGTTTCAATTTTAATTTTGCCCCCTTGAGGCATTGCATCCCTGGCATTGATTACCAGGTTCATGATCACCTGTGTTAATTGCCCGGGGTCGGCACTAACACCCCTAACTTTTGAATTAAGACTAAGTTGGAGTTGGACATCTTCCCCGATTAGGCGGTGGAGCAGTTTGTTCGTGTCGGTAATAATTTCATTTAGATCGAGAATTCTCGGCTGCAATATCTGCTGTCTGCTAAAAGCTAGAAGTTGATGGGTTAAAGAAGCAGAACGCTCGCCCGCTTTTTTTATCTCCTGAATATTGTCGCGTAAAGGGCTATCTGCATTTAGTTTCCTTAGGGTCAAATCGCTATAACCGTTAATAGCCGTCAGCATGTTATTAAAATCGTGGGCTATGCCTCCGGCTAGTCGGCCGACTGATTCGAGTTTTTGTGCCTGTCTGAGCTGTTCATCTCTTAGAGCGTGTCTGAAAAGTCAAAATGGGAAAGTCGAGCAATATTCTTACCCTTTATGCTTCTAGGTAAAAACTTGGTGTAAAGCTCAGAGAAATAGGGCTTTTAGATTGTTATGCTTTTTGTCGTTAAGACAATTCAAGCCCAATGTTTTCAGGCTTTTTAAGACTTTTCAGACACGCTCTTAGACGTTCCTGTTCAAGCAGGCGAACATTTTCAATAGCATTAGCCGTTAAGTTTGCCGCCATTTGCATTGCCGTCACGTGCTCTTTCTTAAAAGCCGCCAACTTTGTGCTCTGAAGCTCGACCGCGCCGATAACACGCCCCATAATACTCATCGGAGTGACGAGCGATGATTGAGGCATGGTTGGGTCTCGTTCCATGCCGATGTGGATAGCGGGTTGTTCCTGTATGACTGCCTGAAAGTCATCAGTTATGATTACTTGACCGGTCTTTACGGCACGGCTATGTGGAGAATCATTCATGGGCATCGGAGGGAGTTTAGATAAATCAGCTTCCTCCCCCCCCTCAGAGAATGCATAAGACGGAGTCCTTAACTGTCGTTCCGGGTCAAATAGTGAAATAAACATACCCGTGCAGGAAGTTGAGTCATGGGCAAAGGAATTTAAAGCCCGATAAATAGTTTTTAAATCTCTTGCTGTTCCCAGCGATTCGGAGAGCCGTGATATGCGTTCGATAAGCCGTTCGTACTCGGCAAGCGCACGTTGATCAGCTTTACGGAGTTGTTCCTCGGTATGTTTGCGCTCGGTAATATCTCTTAAAATGGATAAATGTTGTCCGGGGAGAATATTGGCCGTGGCGGCAAATTCCACTTCAATGATTTTCCCATTCGGGAGTGTTAGTCCATACTCGCCCCGCTGCGAACCCAATTCGAGAAAGAGTTTCCATGCTTGTTCAATTTCTGTTTCAAATTCGGCGGGCGAAAAGTCTTTGATATAGCGTGTTGTTATCTCTTCTTTTGATAATCCAAGCAGCTTGCACACAGCCGGGTTGGCGTCCAAATACTTTCCGTTATCATCAGCGATCAAGATAGCATCCAGTGAATTGTCGAAAATCGCCCGAAACTGGATTTCACTTTTCTTTAATGCTTCTTCTGCCTGTTTTTGATTTGTTATGTCGCGGAAATAAACAGAAATGCCATCTCTGGAAGGATAAGCTCTAACTTCATACCAGGCATTTAAGGGGTCTGGATAAAACTCAGAAAACTCGACCAGCACCCTTTGATTCATCACCTGGTGATACTTCTCGCGGAACTTTGACTCTATTGCTGCCGGAAACTCTTCCCACATGTTTTTCCCTATTATTTCTTCTTTGGAGCGCGACAGTATTCGTTCAGCCTCTGAATTTACATAAGCAAAGTTCCAGTCTCTGTCCAAAGCAAAGAAAGCATCAGTAATACTTTCAAGAATATTTGTAACCTGCTCTTTGGATTCAATTAGTGATTGCTCGTACGCCTTTCTATGGGTAACGTTATGTGCTACGGCATAGATTAGTTGTTGTTCATCTACCGGGGTAGCTTTCCAGGAAAGCCATTTATATGATCCATCTTTGCAAAGATAACGATTATCGAATGTCAAAGTTGGTCTGCCTTCTTCCAGTTCAGATGCAACCGAATAAGTGTTTTCTCTATCCTCCGGGTGAACGAACTCAATATAGGGCTTTGACATTAATTCTTCTGCAGTAAAACCAAGAGTTTTCTCCCAAGCGGGGTTTAGTCGCTTGTAATAACCATCAGAGCCTGCAACGCAAAGCATGTCTGTTGACACATTAAAGAATCTGTCGCGCTCTTCTTCTGATCGTTTGCGTTCAAGCAATCGCGTGACTTTAGCCACCAGGTGCATCGGCTCGAAAGGAACTTCGATGTAATCATCAGCCCCGGCTTCCAATCCTTTAACAGCACTTTCTGTATTTTTATGAACTGCTGAGACGAGAATAATAGGTGTGTGTTTTAATTGGCTAAGGGATCGAAGTCGACGAGTAAGTTCTATGCCGTCCAAATCAGGCATCAATACGTCACTGACGATCAAGTCAGGAACTTTGTTTTGTGCTGTTGTCAATCCTGCAATACCATGTTCTGCAGTTAAAACTTTGTAGCCGGCTTGTCTCAAAATGAACGCAATTAGTTCTAAAGCGTCGGTCTCATCATTTATTACGAGAATTGTATTACTGGTGTTTTCAGTCATAAATATTTCAGGAGGATATAAAATCCTTCAACAGAAAAATCGATGTAAATAAATTATATACCATTTAGTGTCCGGTTAAACAATATTTTAAGTCTGTAAGCTATTGTAGTTTTGTTAGTTACAGCATTTTTTCGATTTTACGATTTCAACTTGTCTTTAACTGAGTCCTAAACTCTTTTGAATGAATCAAGGGAAATACGTTTTCGCACAGCTCTTTGATATTTTACCGAAATACGAATTCGATAAATGCGTTGCTCGCTATCAAGGCAACTTCAAAGTCAAAGGCTTTACCTGTTGGCTTCAATTTCTGACGATGAGTTTCGGACAACTGACAAACCGCGAATCGCTTCGCGACACCGTCAATTGTCTCGCCGCTCATCAGAAGAAGTTTTATCATCTCGGCATCAGTTTCGCAGTTTCCCGTTCGACTTTAGCCGAAGCCAATGAAAAACGAGATTGGCGCATCTTTTCCGATTTCGCTCGGATTCTGTTGGTTCGTGCCCGGCAACTTTATTTACTCGATGACTTTGGATTCGACCTTGAAAACGCCGTTTATGCGCTGGATGCGACCGTCATCGATTTATGCCTGAGCGTCTTTTGGTGGGCGCCTTTTCGGAAAACGAAAGCCGCCGTTAAGTTGCACACATTACTCGATTTACGCGGAAATCTCCCGACTTTCATCTCGATCACCGACGGCAAAACGCACGATGTCAACATCCTTGACGAACTCGTTTTCGAGCCGCTTGCTTTCTATTTGATGGACAAAGGCTATCTCGATTTCGAGCGGCTTTATCGGATCGATCAGGCTTCGGCGTTCTTCGCCCGCACGGGCGAAAACCAATCTCTCTTTCAAGCGAATCTACTCGCGCGAAGTTGACAAACAAACCGGTTTAAGATGCGATCAAACGATCAAATTGACGACCTATTATTCGCGCAAAGCGTATCCCGAAAAGTTGCGACGGGTCAAATATTATGACAAAGAGCAGGGAAAAACATATGTTTTTCTAACCAACAATTTTGAGATCGCGGCGGCGGAAGTCGCGCTTTTATACAAACACCGCTGGCAGATCGAACTGTTTTTCAAATGGATCAAGCAGCATTTGAAGATCAAACGGTTCTGGGGCGAGTCGGAAAATGCGGTCAAAACGCAGATATGGATCGCCATTTGCACATTTTTAAACGAGGCAATTATCAAGAAAGGACCGAAAATAA
>MWWB01000018.1_pt1 | contig 25822 bp, 27 predicted proteins | sample 1047291 | NCBI WGS metagenome assembly MWWB01 (sample SAMN06349976, study PRJNA376086) | soil metagenome | isolation source: MS4-1 sample Antarctic (ecotone) soil | place: Antarctica | reverse complement strand
CTTATCTTTGAAAACGACAACATTTGTCGGTACAGGTGAGTTAAAATTAAAATTCGGCAAAAGACGGCGAAACACTTCCCGGAATTGTTCGAGTTGAATGCCGACTTGCCGGATGTCTTTTTCCTCAGCATTTCCGATTAGATAAAAATTTTTTGATTTAACTTTTATCCATTTATCGTTTGCCAATCCATGTGTAAAAAAAATACCGGTTAGAAGACAAAGCATGCTAACTTTTAAAATAAATTTAAAAAATTTCATCCCGATATTTTGTTAATCCGAGTATTTCAGAACCAACTAGATTTTGATTATAATTTAACAATACTTGGACGCCAGCCAGGCTTCTTTACGTTGCTTCGGTGGTTAAGCTAAACTCTTAGAAAACAAATTTGGCTCGAAGAGCAAGTAATATAGAAAAATAATATTATAATCTGAAATCACCTGTTAAAATATGTCGCATCCGAAAGTTTTAGACAAAGACAAAACGGCTTTGATCCTGGTTGATTTGCAGGAAGCATTTCGCCATCCGATCAACGAGTTTGCATTGATTGCGGCGCGTGCTTCAATTATGGTTCGCGGTTTTCTGGCGCTCGATTTGCCCATCATTATTACCGAACAATATCCGAAAGGTTTGGGCAGAACAGCTGAAGAAATTCTTTTTAGCTTGCCGCCGGATTTTGAGTTTGTCGAAAAAACCACTTTTAGTTCGTGCGGCGCAACTTCATTTATCGAAAAGTTGCGAGCAACCGGCGCGAGTCAAATTGTTTTGTGCGGACTTGAAACACATGTTTGCATCAATCAAACCGCGCACGAGCTTTTGACCGAAGGGTTTGAAGTTCATATTCTCCACGATTGTGTCGGTTCGCGGTTTGCCCAGGACAAGGAAACCGCGCTCAGGAAAATGCAGATGAACGGCGTTGTCCCGTCGTGCGTGGAAATGGCTCTTTTTGAACTTTTGCGCGATTCAAAGCACGAACAATTCAAGGAAATTCAAAATCTTATTAAATGAGCAGTCAGCAATCAGCAGAAAGCGATCAGCAATTTTGCTTTTCTATTGACTGCCGAATGCTTAATGCTGAACGCTTTCTAAACAATGGAAATTCTATCTTCGCTTAATCTGCCGCAACTCGAAGCCGTTGAACAAACTGAAGGACCGCTATTGATTCTAGCAGGCGCGGGTTCAGGGAAAACCCGCGTTATTACTTTACGTATCGCTTTTTTGATTGCCGAAAAAGGCGTGCCACCGTATAACATTTTAGCCGTAACTTTTACAAATAAAGCGGCGGGCGAAATGCGCGAGCGGGTCGAAACATTTTTGAAAGGACAAAAACTTCACTCCGCGCCGCTGATTTCCACATTTCACAGTCTCTGCGTGCGAATTTTGCGCCAGGATATCGAACATCTTCAGGAAGGTTACACAAAATCCTTTACAATATACGACACAAATGATTCTCAAAAAGTAATTAAGGCATGTGTCAAAGATATCGGACTCGATGAAAAGCAACTTTCCGCGCGAACCGTCCAGAACGCGATTAGCTCTTCGAAAAACCGCGGCGAAGATTTTGAGTTATATGCATCGCGTGTTGAATACACGGATGAAAAGCGCGCGGCGATTGCCCGTGTTTATAAGATGTATGAAGAACGCCTGAACAATGCCAACGCGCTCGACTTTGACGATTTGATGATAAAAACCGTCAGACTTCTTAGAAGTGTCCCGGAAGTGCGTGAAAAATACAATAATAAATTTAAATATATTTTAGTTGACGAATATCAAGACACAAATGCTCTGCAGTTTGCCTTAATCAAATATTTAACTGAAAAACAGCAAAATATCTGTGTGGTCGGGGACGATGCGCAATCCATATACGGGTTTCGAGGCGCGGACATCGGCAACATTCTATCATTTGAAGAACATTACCCGGATGCGAAAGTTATCATGCTCGAGCAGAATTACCGTTCGACGCAGACAATACTTGATGTTGCTGACGCGATAATTAGCAATAACGAGGGGCGCAAGGAAAAAAAACTCTGGACGGAGAACGACGGAGGCGAAAAGATTTTTTATTACCAGGCGTTTGATTCAGATAATGAAGGTCGTTTTGTCGCTTCTAAAATTGAAGAGCATCAGAGGCGCAGCGCAAAAGACAAAATCGCCATTCTCTACCGCACCAACGCGCAATCGCGTGTGTTTGAAGACGCGCTTCGACGGCTGCGGATTGATTACAACATCGTCGGTGGTTTTTCCTTTTACGAACGCGCGGAAGTCAAAGATGTCATCGCGTATCTCAAACTTGCGCTCAATCCGTTTGACGATATTGCTCTTTTGCGCGTTGTCAATACGCCGACGCGCGGACTCGGCAAGACTTCGCTCGACGAACTCGCATTTCGCGCTAAGGATTTTGGAGTTTCATACTGGGAGGCAATTTCAATTATAACCAGCGGTAAATACGCACAGCCTTTAAATTTAACACCGCGCGCCGTGGAAGCTTTGAAAGCTTTCAAAAAACTGATTGAAAAACTTGCCGGTAAAATAAGCGAGTATTCGCAGTCGGACAGACGAGTTTCCGAAGTTGTTATCTCCGCGATTGAAGAAACGGGTTATGCCAATATGCTCCGCGCCGAAAACTCGGACGAATCTAACACTCGGCTTGAGAATTTGGAAGAACTTGTCAATGCCGCGGTTGATTACGACAAAGCAGAAGACAACGGCTTGCGCGATTTTATCGATCACGCCGCGCTCTCATCCGATATGGACAAATTTGACCGCAACGCTGCCGTCACGATGATGACCGTTCACTCGGCAAAAGGGCTGGAGTTTCCCATTGTTTTCCTGGTCGGACTCGAAGACGGAATTTTCCCGCACGCCCGAAGCATCAACGACCCGAACCAACTCGAAGAAGAGCGTCGGCTGGCGTATGTCGCCATTACACGAGCCGAAAAGATTTTGTATGTCACCCATGCCATGCGACGGCGCGTCTATGGCGAAGAAATGACGGCAGAGCCTTCTCAGTTTTTAAATGAAATGCCGCTCGAGATGATCCAGGATTTGTCACGCGGATCCTCCTGGCTTTCATTTGCCAAAAGTTCGACCGTCAAAAACAGTAAACGCGACGCGCAAATCTTGAAAGGCGAAGTTGAAAGCGAAAAGCCGCGTTCAACTTACGCCGGAAAAACTTACAACAGTACCGACGCTATTGCCGAATTTTTCAAAACAAAAAAGGTGGAAAGTCCAACGCCGGGTTCGTCTAAACCACTCTCCGGTTTTGATAAATTAAGAGCGCAAGCTTCAAACCAATCCAAAATCCAAAATCCAAAATCCAAAATCGAAGATGGTTTTGTTCCCGGTTCGCACGTCCGCCACGCCAAATACGGTAAAGGTTTAGTTTTACGGCGCGAAGGAACAGGCGACAATGTAAAGTTGACAATTAGTTTTCCAGGTTTCGGGCAGAAAAAACTGATTGAAAAATTCGCTAATCTGGAAACGGCGTGAAAATTTTTGGTATAAAACGTATCTTTTCGACGAGAAAGTTAGTATTGTACAAGGCTATGAAAAATAAACATGTTTTTGCTACCACTCTTTTTATTCTTTTAATCGTGGTTTTAGGATGTAGTTCTTACAATCCGCTTTCTGATTCATCAAAAAGCGACAATTCGCCAGCTTCCGGCAACAAATCATTGTCTGATAAAGCGATTGACGCCGGTATCGGGGAAGAAAAAATCGGCGTTCCCGAATGCGACGAAATTGTTGATTTTTTTGTTGAACAAACAAAATCTCCAGACGAGAATTTCGTTACTAAAGCGGCACGCGGATACGCTCTCAATAAAATGCGTGAAAGTTTTAAGAAATCTCTCGAGGAACACGCAGGCGATACGGCGGCTTTGGCAAAAGAATGTCGTGAATTTAAACAACTGCTTGATGAATTTAACTCTCAAGAAAACAAAAATGCCAATGTCTCAAAATAAACAAATTGTTATAAAAGCGAAACTTTTCTTTAGCGCTCTTTGTTTTGGCTAAGTTAAACTTTTATAAAAATTCGCTTCCGGTATAACAACCACATCAAAAACAGCCAGAATAAAATATAAGTCAGAGCATATAAAAGCGAAGCGTTGACCGGCGCCGCAATCGGCAGAAAAACACTTTCGAATATCCATCCTTGTAGAGAAATTTCCTTTCCCGTCGCGCCTGTAACTTTAATTATTCCTAAGATTTTAGCCAGCAAACCTGAAAAAACAAAAAGCGCCAAAGCATTGACTCCGAAAATTACAAACGGTTTTGTCCATTTCTTGTAATTTTTTATATCAATCAGATAAAAGCAAAAGCCTAAGAAAAAAAGCGCAAGCCCCGATGTGTAGAGGACATAAGAACTCGTCCAGAGTGATTTATTAATTGGGAAAAACGAGTGCCAGATCCACCCCGCCACGGTTAAAATAATTCCGAAGAAAAACAATCCGGCGATTTTTTCTAAATCGCTGCGTTTTGTTTTTAGCCAGACGCCGGTTAGAACGCCTGAAATAGTCGTAACCAATGCGGGAATAGTCGAAAGAATTCCTTCCGGGTCAAACACTTTAGCGGAACGCCAGATATGATTTTCACCCAAAATTGTGCGGTCAATATAAGCCGCCAGATTACAGGCTTTGTCATCAATCGTCGTCGCGTCGCAATTAGGAACGGCAATTAAAGTCATCAATGCCCAATACAACATCAGCAGCCCCACACCAATCAATGTTTGCTGTTTCCAATCTGTTCGGATAAAAATTAGAGAAGCGATCAAATAACAAACAGCAATGCGCTGCAAAACACCGGGGATTCTTAAAGTTGAAAAATCAAAATATGGAAAAGCGGCGAGAAAAAGACCCAAAAGAAAAATTAAAGCCGTGCGGCGAAAAATTTTTAAGTAAACATCTTTTGTAATACCGCCTTGTTCAACTCGTCTGCCGAGAGCGAGCGGAATCGCCACGCCGACAATAAACAGAAAGAAGGGAAAAATATAATCCGTTGGGGTAATGCCGTGCCATTCGGCGTGTTTGAGCGGCGCATAAATCGCGCTCCACGTTCCGGGGTTATTGACCAGAACCATTCCGGCAATAGTCAATCCGCGAAATACGTCGAGCGACCCTAAACGATTTTGCTCAGTCTCTTCAGACATTTTTGTACTAACCCCCTTTTATTAAATTGAAAACAAAAGCGAGTTTACTTTTAAGCCTTATAAATAAAAGCTAATTTTCTTATACAGCTCATTACCAATTATTTCTTATCCGCAAATTATTTATGTGTGCCGTGTGATGTCGGCTGTGCCAACCGTAGAGCGCAAGCATTTTCTCTAAAGTCCAAACCCCGGAGTCAGGGTGATTTAATTGTTTATTAAAATCTTCTTCAGACATTGATTGCAAAAGATTTGTCCAACGGGCGTGGATTCCCTCAATAATTTTTATTGAAACATCAATTGGCATCCGGCTGTCGGCAAGTTCCGCCCAACGATCTTCAAAATAGGGGCGAATCGTCGGCAACTCTTCCGTCAACGCGAGTTTGAATCGCATAAACGAATTTAAATGACTATCGGCAACGTGGTGTACTGTTTGCCGGACAGTCCAGCCGCTTGGGCGATATGGCGTGTCGAGTTGTTCATCGCTCAAATCGTTCGTCGCAGATTTTATTTTCTCCGGCAGTTCTTCGATTGTTTCTATTAGCTGCTGCCGATTTTCCGGTGTTATTTCAATACTTTTATCAAAATTTCCAATCGGATAACGTAAATCTTCGTTCATCTTTACTCTCCAAAATAATTCTCGAACCGCGTAAATTCTTTCAAAAATGCTAATTTAATCGAACCGGTCGGACCGTTGCGCTGCTTTGAAATAAGAATTTCGGCGATGCCCGCGTTTTCGTCAGATTGTTTATAATATTCTTCGCGGTAAATAAACGCCACCACGTCTGCGTCTTGTTCAATCGATCCACTTTCGCGCAAATCAGACATCAGAGGCTTGGGCGGATTACGAGCTTCGGGTGCGCGGGAAAGCTGCGAGAGCGCAACGACCGGTACGTCTAATTCTTTTGCCAAACCTTTTAATTCACGCGATATTTGCGAAACTTCCTGCTGCCTAGATTCGGTGCGCCGCGAACCCGACATCAACTGCATATAATCAACGACAACCAAATCAAGCTTTTTTTGTTCCGCCACGAGACGACGAGTTTTGGCGCGCATTTCCATGACGGAAATTCCGGGCGTGTCGTCGATAAATATCTTTGCTTCGGAAAGCGTGCCGATTGATTGCGCCAGTCTTCCCCATTCGTCGCGCGTCAAATAACCGGTGCGGAAGCGATGTGCATCCACTCTGGCTTCTGAACTGAGCATACGCATAACCAATTGCTCTTTTGACATTTCGAGCGAAAAAACCGCGACGACCGCCTTTTCTAAAATCGCCGCATTCTGCGCCAAAGTTAGACACAAAGCCGTTTTTCCCATTGACGGACGCGCGGCAACGATTATCAAATCGGTTTTTTGCAAACCCGAAGTCATCTGGTCAAGTTCGCGAAAGCCGGTGGCAAGCCCGGTCAAGGCGTGAGTTTCACGCCTGGCATATTCCTGGACTTTTGCCAGAACAGTTTCGGCAATCGGTTTGACGTGTGCAAAGCCTTGTCTTGTTCTTTCGTCTGCCAAGGCGAAAATCATCTGCTCAGCGTGGTCAAGAATAATTTCCGCTTCTTCTTCCTCAGCCAACGCCTCGCTGGTAATTTGATTGCAAACTTTTATCAAATTTCTAACCGTTGCTTTACTTTTGACGATTCTTGCATAATCTAAAATGTCTGAAAAATGAGGAAGCCCGTAAGTTAAATTGGTAATTGCGGCAATCCCGCCGATTGAATCGATTGAACCGTCTTTTTTTAGTTCTTCACCTATCAAAATCGGGTCAATCCGCTCCGAGCGCTCAAACAGAGACATCATCGCATTAAAGATTCGGCGGTGCAGAGGCGAGTAGAAATCGTCTTTCGATAAATACTCGATAGCCTGTGATATAAGTTGATTGTCAAGGAGAATTGCGCCTAAAATCACGCGCTCGCTGTCGGGACTGGAAGGAAGCGGTTTTTCGAGGAATTGTTCAGGTGTCGCCATTGTAAAAACCAGGATTAAAAAATGCTAATTTACAAATAAATTCAGAACTTTTTTATTGTAATCTTTTTATCACTTTTGATAGAGAAAAGGCTGTAAGTTTATTCAAAAACTTACAGCCTTGATGCTACTACAAACCAGTTGAACAAACAAAGAATTTTCACAGTTTGTTCACGCGGCTTTTGTTAACTTTCAGACTCAACTTCGGATTCAACGGCTAAAGTTTCACCAGTTGAATCTGACACATCCGTTGTAGTTGTCGCTTTTAAAGATTTTTCAGTTTTTGCGTCAACTGCTGCCGCACCTTCAGCAGTTACAGAAACGGGAATATCCAAATTAACTTCTCGGTGAAGTTTAATTTGAACAGTATAATCTCCGGTTTCCTTAATTGCTTCTTTCAACACAATTTTTCGGCGATCAATTTCATAGCCTTTCGATTGCAAAGACTCGGCAATATCCATCGTTGTCACCGAACCGAAAAGAGTCCCCGTTTCGCCCGCCTTACGTTCAAAAACAAGCTCAAGACCGCTCATTTGTTCAGCCTGCGCGTCAGCTGTGGATTTTTCGTGTGCCGATTTTTTCAAAAGCGATGAACGCTCGAGTTCAATCTGTTTGACATTTCCTTTGGTGGCTAAAGATGCTTTGCCTTGCGGCAGCAGAAAATTCCTTGCAAATCCGGCTTTAACTTTGACGATTTCGCCGCGCCCGCCTAAATTATCTATATCTTCGCGTAAAAGAATGGTTGTTGTTGACATAATAAAAAATTTCTCCCTGGTTTAGTCTGAAACGTACGGTATCAAAGCCATTATGCGCGCTCTTTTAATAGCCCGCGCAACCCGGCGTTGATCTTTAGCTGTTACGCCGGAGATGCGTCGCGGCAAAATTTTGCCGCCTTCCGGGATAAATCGCTTTAAAAAATCAAGGTCTTTCCAATCAACATAATCGGGAACATACTGACCTTGACGACGACGCTGATAACGACGTGGCGGCGGCACAATTGCCCGGTCAATTTTTTGTTCATCGCCCAAATCAATATCCTTTACTTCTTCGTTATCTGTTTTAATTTTCTTTTCCATTTTTATAACTCCACTTTATTGATTGTCACGGGCATCTTCCGATGCGTTTAGTTCATTCGCATTACCATTTTGTTCATTTCTTCGAGCTTGGCGTTTATCACGTTTAGCCTGAAATCTATCAGCGGTTTTACGCTCTTCATCCACGCGCACCGTCAAATAACGCAAAATCGCATCGTTGACTCGCATTCGACGTTCAAGTTCGGCAATTTCCTGACCCGAACCTTCAATTTCAAACAAAACATAATAACCTTCTGTTTTTTTATTAATCGGATAAGCAAGTTTGCGGCGTCCCATAAGTTCGGTGATGACAATGCTGCCGCCTTCTTTCTCAACTATTTGTTCGATTGTTTCATTCAATTTCGCAATGTCCTCGTCCGCCGTTTCGGCTCCGACGACATACATCACTTCATAAGTTCTTTTATCTGCCAATGTTCTGTCCTCCTTTTGGCTCGTCTAGCCTCATCTTATTAAAATGAAGCAAGAAGGTTTTGCTTTATGGAAAATGTCAGGCGGAAAACGGAAAATAAAGTTAGTCACATTATTTACCGTTTTCCACTTTCTATTTTCAGTTATACTTTGCCATTGCTTTTTCAGTTCCGTCACAAAGAACGGCTCGAACTGCTTCGGCACTTCTTTCTAAAACTTTTTCGATTAATTCAAATTCGGCTTTGGAAAAATTCTCGAGCACAAACCGTTTGGTCTCGCCGACGGGGTGTTCAGGCTGGATGCCTATTCTCAGACGAATATATTCTTCTGTCTTCAAACAATCACCGATTGATTTCAAACCGTTATGTCCGCCTGCCGAACCTTTTGGGCGCAGTCTGATTTTTCCAAGCGGTAAAGCTAAATCGTCGGTTATGACAATCAGTTTCTCCGCGCTCCGAATTTCCTTTTTTAACAAACAGTTGATTGATTCACCGCTTATATTCATGAAAGTTTGCGGTTTTATCAGCTCAACCGTTTGATTTTCAATTTCTGCGCGACCGATTAACGCCCGACATTCTTCTCTCTTGACCGAGGTGCCTTCTTGCCGCGCCAAAAGATCAATCAACATAAAACCGAGATTATGGCGTGTTTTCTCATACTGCAAACCCGGATTGCCTAGACCGATGACCATCCAGTTTTTTGCCGGAAGCGAATTCATACTCTACAAACAATAGTAACTTCCTTCGCTATCGGAAAAGACGTTTGCATTACTCAGTTTCAGAAGTGTCTTCTTCAGTTTTGTCGCCAACCAGTTCCGGTTCAGCAGCATCCGTTTCGGGTGCCGGTTCAAGGTCTTCTTCTTTGACTAATACAATCGATGCCACAACCGTTTCAGGCGTTTCGTGAATTTCAATCCCCTCGCCAACTTTTAAGTCCGAAACGTGAACCGATTCATTCATTTCCAAATTTTCAACATCTATTTCAAGAAATTCGGGAATTTTGCTCGGCTCGCATAAAACTTTTATTTCACGCAATTGTTGATTCAAAATGGCGCCTTCTTCCTTTAAGCCAATTGCTTCACCAATTAGATGAATAGGTACGGTGACTTCGATTTTCTCGCCCTTTGTCAAACGGCGTAAGTCCACGTGAACCAAACGCCCCTTAAGCGGGTCAATTTGTCTGTCGTGAAACATCACGTCACTTGTGGCGGCATCCGCCACATCAAGCGAAAAAACCGTATTTTGACCCGAATCAGAGCGCAGAATTGCCGCCAAATCTTTAATTGACGCCGAAGCCGCGACGGTTTCCGCGCCGCCTCCGTAAACTATAAGGGGAACTCTTCCTGCCGCCCGCAGGCGACGCGCGTCATTTTTTCCGCGATCTTTTCTAACTTCTGCTTTTACAATAACTTTCTCTGCCATAATTTTTGACCTTTCCCTGCTAAAACTATATAAAAAGTGACGAAACGCTCGTTTCATCGTGAATTGACTTGATACCGGATGAAAGAAGCTTGGCGATGCTTAAAACCTCGATTCTTCCTTCTTGCTTGAGTTTTTGCCCTTTCGCGCAAAGCGGAATCGTATTGCTCACAATAATTTTTTTGAGATGCGATTTGCTCAAATTCTCAGTGGCTTTTCCCGACAAAACCGCGTGGGTAAAACACGCATAAATGTTTTTTGCGCCGCTTTGATGAAGCGCATCCGCGACTTTGCAGATTGTTCCGCCCGTGTCGCACATATCGTCAATTATCAAACAATTTTTATTTTGTACATCACCGACAATATTCATCACTTCGGCAACATTTGCCTTTTCGCGTCGTTTATCGCACAACGCCAAACCGGTATTCAAACGCTTGGCATAAGCCCGCGCGCGCTCGGCTCCGCCCGTATCCGGCGCGACGACAATCAAATCTTCAATCGGATTTTGTTGAAAATAATCAACAATCACCGGAGCCGCATAAAGATGATCAACCGGCACGTCAAAAAATCCTTGAATCTGTGAAGCATGCAGATCGACCGTTAAAACACGCTGCGCTCCAGCCGTTACAATTAAATTGGCGATCAGTTTAGCGGCAATCGGAACGCGCGGACGATCTTTTTTGTCAGAGCGCGCGTAACCGAAATACGGAATAACCGCCGTTACTCTTTCCGCCGACGCGCGCCGAAAAGCGTCGAGCATGATCAACAATTCCATTAAATTCTGGTCGGACGGCGGACAAGTCGGCTGAATGATAAACACATCGGCGCCGCGCGCGTTTTCTTCAATTTGATAATTAAATTCGCCGTCGGAAAACCTGTCGGTACTTGATTTTCCCAAATCACAACTCAAATGGCGGCAAATTTCTTCAGCTAAATCGATGTGGGCATTGCCCGAAAACACTTTGATATTGCCTGTAACACTCATCTTCGTCTGCAAAATATAAATAAATAACGAGCAACTCCTTTTTTCTTAAAGCTGCTCGTCGTTTTTAATATGGCTGGGGCGGGAGGGATCGAACCTACGAATGCCGGATCCAAAACCCGGTGCCTTACCACTTGGCTACGCCCCAATAATATCAGCAATCCGTTCGGAGCAAACTATCGAAGTGTTTCAGCGATTCAAAGTAATTCGGGCGCGAAACTGTTTGTACCGGAAACACGCGCCAATCTCGCTCGCTTTTCAAATTATTAAACGCAGTTTGCAGATGCTTCTCATTTTCAAATATACCAAAGACGCTCGCTCCACTGCCGGACATCAATGCTGTTTTTGCTCCGTTCAAAAGAAGACTTTTCTTTACGCGCTCAATCTCCGGTTCAAGCTTGAAAACAATTTCTTCAAAGTCATTTTTCAACAACGATTGCTGTAAAAGTGTTGATCCTGCCTCGTGACGACAAATTTGAAGAATACGTTTTGAGCTATTATTTGTCAAGTGCCGGACATTCACACATCCGAACGCAGCGGCGGTTGAGACATTCACTCCGGGCGTCACAATCAAAATGTTTTTTTCGCTTATTTCTTCGCGCGTAAAAATTTCAGTACCGCGTCCCGTCCCGATTGCCGTTCCTCCGTAAAAAAAGAAAGGAACGTCCGAACCGAGGAGCTTTCCGAGCTTAACCAGATTTGCAAAATCAATCTCGATGTTCCAAAGCTTGATAAGTCCGAGCAAAGCAACAGCAGCATTTGATGAACCGCCGCCGAGTCCGCCCGGGGACGGGATATTTTTCACAAGGTGAATTTTTGCGCCGGTTTTTACCTCGTATTTTCCCTTTAATAAGTTGGCAGCTTTTATTATTAAATTTCTATCGTCAAGCGGGATTCTTTCGGTGTCGCACGTTAGAATCAATTCAGAATGTTCTGAAAACGTGAGGTTGTCCTTCAGAGAGACTGTCTGAAAAACTGTGCAAAGCTCGTGAAACCCATCCGTCCGCTTGCCTTTGATACGCAGAAATAAATTTATTTTGGCGAAAGACGGAAGCGTAAATCTATTGGTCGACATTGTTCAAGCATAAAAAACAAAAAAAAATGAAGCAAATATGAATTGCTCCATTAACAAAGTCGAAGCTCAGAATTTTCGCTGCTTCTTCTATTTTTTCGGTGCGGGTTTTCCGGTGCGTGATTTGATTTGCGCCAGAGCCTCAATTAATTTCGTATTTTCCGGATTAGAATAAAGAGCTTGCTGTAATGCCTGGACTGCCATTGCCGAAGTATTTGCGTCTGCCTTTTCTAGTGCCTCAAGAAGCAACTCGACAACTTCGGTATTAGACGGCTCGTCGGCTACCGCTCGACTTAAAATCTCAACTGCCTGCGTTGTCTGACCCGCTTGTATCAGTGCCGCACCGAGTTTGACTGAAGCTGATTCAGGTGAAAGATTTTCGGTTTGAAAAACCCGACCGTAGAAACCATTATTAAGCGGCGGAGCGGATGCCAGCCAATTTTTAAGCGATTTTATGCGTTCGTCGTTTTTCCTGGTTCGGGCATAAAACTCGCTCAAAAAAGCGTGTGCTTCGGCATTACGCTGGTCGAGCCGTGCAATTTCCTGCCATTCCTTAACTGCTTTTTGCGTGAATATTGGATCCAAAATGCCGTGGTTCAAATTACTTTTAACAGTATACAGTTGCGCCAGAATTTGATGACCGCCAAAATTATTCGGTTGAATTTTAACGGCTATTTCAGCCAGTGTAATTGCTTCATTAGTTGTAATTTCATACGGCGGAGTGTGTCTCGTCAAATCAGCCAATGCCGTATAAGCTTCCGACAAATTTGGATTTAGCTCTATCGCCTTTTGCAAAGATTGCGACGCAAGGCGGGCATTTTGCGCTCTAGCTGCCTGTGAGCGGGTTTTGAAAAACATCCAAAAATACCTTTGCCCTTCCAGCAATTTAACGTATGCCTGCTCGCGCTGCTCGCGCGGAATTTCTGATTTCTGTCGTGCTTGAGAAAGATTTTTTAAAATTATTTCAGAAACTCTTTGAGCTGAAGTTGTTTGAATTTGCTGAGGCGAGGACAGGTTGCTTTGCGCTAGAGCAGTAGAAACACTCAAAGCGATTGAAAATACCACAAAAATAAAATTTTTACTTTTCATTAAAAAAATCCTTTTACGTTTCTTCCAAAGTTTCAAAACAAAAGTTTCTATGACAGTTTCCCAATTTTATTTTTGCGGCTCAGCTTGACGCTGAGAAATAACGGTAGTTAGTGATTTTGGAATTTGTGAAGCATTGATATCACCCTGATTTTCAATCACCTGGTCAATTAGCTCAAATTTTGTTTTGTCAAAATCGTCGGTCATCAGAACGCCGTCATTATCAATCGTCATCGGATAGATACCAAATAGCTCATTTTTAAAGTTGGCAATAAAAGATTTCTTTTCAGGCGGCAGTATTTTCATTCTTTCAGGATTTGGTTGTGGAACGCTTGCGCCAATCAACTCCAGCTGCTCTTTTGCCTTTTCAATGTAATCGCTATTTGGATAATCGCGCACCAGTTGTTGAAAATATTTCGCCGCTTGGTCGGTTTCTTCTTCTATTTGGTAAGTAACGGCGAGTTTGAAAAGCGCTTCATCCATAAAACTAAAATTCGGATATTTATCTAAAACTTCACGGTAACGCGATTGCGCTCCTTTAAGTCCACCTTTTTTTTGGTTAACTGAAAGTTTGTAATAAAAATTTGCGACATAAAGATTATGTAGTCCGAGGTTGTCCTGAACTTCTTCGAGACGTTGATCTGCTTCTTTTCGCAATATTGAATTCGGATGTTGCTGGAGCAGAGCGCGAAGGCGCTGCTCGGCTTTTTTAGCACGTGTCGCGTCGCGATCGGGAAGCCCGATTTGGCGCATTTCAGATTCGGCTATTTTTAGTAATACGCGATCGGCAAGCGGATGCGTCGGAAAAAATGTCAACCAATCCTGATATCCTGCCGCCGCCTGGATCAGCGCACTGGTCGAGCCTTCCAAATAAAAACTGTCGGCGCTGGCAAGTTTCGCCATCGGTAAATAAGGCGAATCCGGGTAAGTCGTGATAATTGTTTGAAAAAGTAGCCGACCGACATCGTAATTGTTTTTACGGACATTTTTTGTTGCTTCGATAAAAAGCTCGCGGTCGCGCCCAGGGGTTACGGTGCCGATTAATTCTTCGTACTCGTCAGTTCCGCCACCGCCGAAAATCCCTAAAAACTTTTTCTTTTTCTTTTTTTCACGCGGGGTGCCGACATCGGACACGGGATTTGCGCGCGCGCTGGCAGTTTCGAGCAGCGCAGTATCAACCCGCGCTTGAAATTCATTGACGTTTGTTTCTAACGCGTCAAGATCGCTCGCTTCGTATTTTTCGGAACGGTCAACTTTACCGCGAAGGCTATTTACTTCGGATTGTAAATTCGAGGCTTCCTTTTCCAAACCTTTTAAGCGTTTATATGGAGTTTCAGCCGAGTTTTTATCATCTTTTTCAGATTTTTTATCTTTAGTTTCGTCTTTCAAAACCGATGCCGCGCTACCGACTGAGCGGCGCATTGTTTCAAGTTTTTGGCGCATTACTTCAAGACGTTGCGCGACCGAACCGTCACCAATTTTGTTTTGAGTCTTTTCTTGGGCAAAACTCTGGACACCGAAATTTAATAAAAGAAATAAACTTAAAATTATTGCTTTATAATATTTTAAAAACATATATTCTCCAATTACCGATAAATAGTGAACAAAAAACTGATAATCGTTCACTGTTTTCAAACCCAAACAGTTGCGGCTTCGATCAATTTTTTGACCGCTTCAGTCGGTTTTCCTTTTCCAAAAACACCCGTTCCCGAAACAATTATTTCCGCGCCCGATTCAACCATTTTCGCAATGTTGCTCGCATCGATACCACCATCGACCTCAATTCTGGTTTGTAATTCGCGCGCCAGAATCATCTGGCGCAAACGGGCGATTTTATCAACCGAAGTATAAATAAATTTTTGCCCGCCAAAACCCGGGTTGACCGACATTAATACCACATAATCCGCAAACAGCAGCGCTTCTTCCAAAGCAGCAAGCGGCGTTGCCGGGTTGATTGCGATGCCGGATTGCGCGCCAGCTTCACGAATCGCAACTAAAGTCCTTTGCAAATGCACATCTGCTTCAACGTGGACTGAAACCATATTGGCGCCCGCCTCAACAAATTTTTCGGCATAACGGCTCGGCTCTTCAATCATTAAATGCGTATCAATCTTTAATTTCGTCACCTGCCGAATAGCTTTGACAACGGGCAAACCGATTGTAATATTCGGAACAAAACGTCCGTCCATCACGTCAACATGTAAAATTGTCGCGCCGCCCGTTTCAATTGCCCGAATTTCTTCCGCCAATCTGGTAAAATCCGCCGATAATATTGAAGGAGCTAACTCAAACATTCGCCAATTTTCTCTCGTCTTACTTTATTATTCGCTACTTTGTTGCCAAAAAAAACTTTACGGTTGCTCACCTCTAAGGCTTCGGAGTTTTACGCGGACGGACGTCATCGCCGGCGTTCATTTTATCAGAAGTTGGATTCGACTTATTTGAATTTGCCGGATTCGGCGGTTTGGGGTTTGGACTTGTCGAAGCGTTTTTATTTGTTTTGTCGCCGGACGAACTTTCGCTCGAATTGGAATTGGTTTTATTTGAAGTGTCGCTATTAGAATCCGAATTCGTTTTCTCTTTGATAACATCGCGAGTCGTTGAAACTTTCTTTTTATTAGTGTTAGCGGTATTCTGATTTACTTTGTTTGATTTTTTCGGTTTATCGGAAATTAATTCTTCGATTTTCTCACTATCGTCTGCTTCTTCAGCTTCAATACTCTTTTTCAACGTCACAGGAGCTTCGTCGCCTTCGGGATTTGTTTTACTGACAACAACGAGAATCATCTGTCCGGTTTTTACCGTGTCGCCGGGCTTTGGTAATTGTTCTAAAATCGTATTCGGCTTTTCAGTGCTGAAGCGGTCGGCTCTTCTTTTTATCCTCAAACCTAAAGCAGCGAGCTCTTTTTCACTTTCAACAAGATCCTTTCCGACAATTTCGGGGACTTTTAATTCCTCGCCCTGGAGTGACAAATAAACTGCGCCTGCCGCGCCCGCCAAAAAAGTTCCGGCAAGCACAGCGACGATAAATAATTTTCCAAACGCTGACGCGCCTTGTTTTATAAAACTCACAATTTAATTTTGTCTACTTTTACAATTTTGAAATAAAGCAAAAATCCGGAATTTTTTGAAAACTACCGTTCAAAAATTGTCTCAACTTTAACAGACAACTATCCCTTTTCAAAAACGGCAATAAAGAAACCGTCTGTATTATCCTGATTTGGAAAAGTTCGCGCAAAGCCTTCACCGTTTAAAAACCTTTCAGATACTTTCGGTAAAACTTTGCGAAAATTGGGGTCAGCGTCCAAAAAATATTCAACTACTGTTTCGTTTTCTTCCCGCTCAAGCGAGCAAGTCGAATAAATCAATCTGCCGCCTTCTCTGAGTAGCTTTGATGCATTCCTAAGAAGGTTGAGTTGTTTTTTGCCTAATTCGACAAAATCCTTCGGCTGCAAAAAATATCGAATTTCAGGATTGTGGCGGATTGTTCCGGTTCCCGAACACGGCGCGTCAAGCAAAATCACATCGAAACTGGGCTCGGCAAAGGGCATTGAGCTTTCGGCATTATAACGAACAAATTTAACGTTGTCTGCGCCCTGCCGAAGACAATTTTCGCGCAAACTTCTGAGACGATGCTCGTGAAAATCGCCGGCGACAAACAATTTACCATTTTCCATTTTCCGCTTTCCATTTATAAAAGTTGTTTTGCTTCCCGGCGCGGCGCAAACATCAAAAAAAATTTCATTTTCCTGTAAATCTACTATTTGCCCGACAAGTTGAGAGGCTTCGTCTTGAAAATAAATTTTTCCTGTCTCGGCAAAAAGCCTGAGAATTTCGTTTGATTTTGAAATTTTCCAAGCATCCTCGACAATTTTCGATTGACTGATTTCCAAGCCGGTTTGGCTCAGGGTTGAAAGCGTATTTTCATCGGATTTTTTTGTTAATCTGAAAACTAAACTTGGTGATTCATTATTTGAAAAGGTTAAAGCCTTGGTTTCTTCAAAGCCGAATTGTTCGACCCATTTTTCAATCAGCCAGCGGGGATGTGAAGTTTTGACAGAAATTTTGTCAAGCTCGTCGGCAAATTTCAGTTCAATTTTTTCGCGCGTCGCACGGCGCAAAACCGCATTAACAAAACTGCCTGCCGAATGTTTCTTCGCTCGATACACAAGATTGACAGATTCGTTGATTGCCGCGTGTGACGGAACTTTATCGAGGAAAAGAATTTGAAATAGTCCGATTCGCAGCGATAAAATAACTGCCAGATCAAGTCTTTCCAGATTTTTTCCGGTCAAAAACTCAATAACTTTGTCGAGATAAATTTGATTTCTCAAAGTTCCGAGCGTTAATTCGTGACAGAGAGAGCGATCTTTAGTCTGTAATGTTTCTTCGTAAACGGGGAGCAAAACCGACGAAAAGGATTTTTCCGTTTCAATTTTTTTTAAAATTTCAAAAACGGCAATTCTGGCGGGAGAAACATTTCGATTTTGGATTTTAGATTTTGGATTTTGGATTTTAGATTTAGATTTATCCAAGTTGTTCTCCGATTCGGATTTGCGTGCCGTTTAAAAAATCACGCGCTTTCATTCTTCTTTTTCCTTCAATCTGAATTTCGATTAGCCGCAAAGCCGCTTTATCTCCGCAAGCCACGACGAAATCATCGCCTTTCGCTTCTAAAATCGTTCCGCCATCAACCGTGAAATTTTCTTTTAACTGATAACTGTTGGCTGATAACTGTCGACTGACCTCCGCTTTCCAGACTGTTATTTTTTTGCTTTGAAAAGATGTAAATGATGTCGGAAACGGCTGAAACCCGCGAATGTGGTTACAAATCACTTTCGCGCTAGCAGCCCAATCAATGCGACCTTCTTCTTTGACCAACATCGGCGCGTAACTGGCATCGACTTCAAGTTGTCTACGCGGCGTAATTGCTTCTAAATTATTCAAGGTCTCCATCAGTACATTCGCCCCTTCAAAAGACAGCCGCGCCATCAAATCAATCGCGTTTTCTTGGGCGTTAATATCAGTTTCCGCTTGCAGTAGAATGTCGCCCGTGTCGAGTCCGGCATCCATCTGCATTGTCGTCACGCCCGTTTTTGTTTCGCCATTAACAATTGCCCAATTGACCGGAGCGGCACCGCGATATTTCGGCAGCAAGGAGAAATGAACATTGATTGAGCCTTTTGGAAAAGCCTTGAGGAAATCCGGCGGCAAAATTCTTCCATAGGCAACCACAACCGCCACATCCGCTTTGTGAGACTTAAAGAGTTCCAGGGCTTCCTGATTTTTAATTTTCAACGGTTGGAAAACATTCAATTTACTTTCAAGCGCAAATTCTTTGACGGGCGGAGCATTAAGCTTATTGCCCCTTCCGGCAGGTCGGTCGGGCTGCGTCCAGACGGCAACTACTTCGTGATCGCTTCTCAAAAGATTTTCCAGGCTCGGAACCGCCGCGAGCGGAGTTCCCATAAAAACTATTTTCATAAGCTAGTGGTTAATGGTCAGTTATCAAAAGCCCATTTTTGCTGATAATTGACTACTTCATTCTCATTGCTTCCTTCATCACATAAAATATCCAGTTTTCTTCCATCACGCCCTGAACGAGATGAGAACCGGCGCCGTTGGCGAAAATCGCCACATCCTCGCCGCCATGCGTTTCAGCCGACAAAGGAACTGTGGCTTCCTGTTTATAATTTGGATTTAAGACAGATTCCTGCGTTAAATTCGGGCGTGTGCCACCACGGTTACCTGTGCCGTTTGCGTAGCCGAGCGTGGTGAAAGGTTGATTGTTTTTATCATTTGCAAATTTTTCTTCTACCAATCCTTGACCGCCAACTTCCCGCACTAAACCTAAAATGTTATTCCCGCGAATCGGGTAACCAGCCATCGTAAAAGTGTGACTGTGGTCGGCGGTGACGATTAATAAAGTATCTTCTAAATCCACTTTCGAGAGAGCCGTGCGAACGGCGCTGGATAATTCAATCGTATCGGTCAAAGCGCGAAAGGCATTGCCGTCATGATGAGCGTGGTCGATGCGCCCCGCTTCGACCATCAAAAAATAACCTTTTTTGTTTTGCGATAGTAGGTCAATTGCCTTCGAAGTCATCTCTGATAAAGAAGGCTCGCCGCTTTTGTCGCTTTTACGGTCGAATTCGTATTGCAGATGAGAAGCTTCAAAAAGTCCTAAAAGATGTTTCGTCTTTTTTGCATCAATCGAATCAAATTGTTGTTTATTCCAAACGTATGCAGAGTTTTTATACTTCGTTGTCCATTCTTTCGGCAAATCGCGTCCGTCAAGCCTTTCGCCCTTTTTATCCGGGTATTCGAGGTCAATTGTTTTATTGGAAACGAACTTCGTGCGTCCGCCGCCGAGCGCGACCTCTAAGCCATCGCCATATGGAAATTCGATGAGTTGGCGGGCAATGTCCGGAAAATTATTCTGACGCGCGTCCGCCGATAAATTCACGTCTGCTTCCCAATCGCGGTGAGGTGAATGCGCGTAACACGCAGCGGGCGTGGCATGGGTCAGCCGCGCCGTTGTAACTACGCCGGTTGATTTGCCGTTTTCTTCCGCCATCTCAAGAAATGTTTTTGCTTCGTTGCCTTTGACGGTTCGATAATCGCCGACGACGACATTTTGATTGACCGATATAATTCCTTCGTCGGTTTTGATTCCAGAAATGATAGCTGACATGGTTGGCGCAGAGTCCGATGTTTGCTGATTGACACTATACGTTTTCGACAACGCGACATTCGGAAATTGCTCAAAACTTAGAGAGTTTTCCTCGCCGCTTTCACCCCGCAGTTGTCCTTCCAAAATCCTCGATGCCGTCAGGGTCGTAATTCCCATTCCGTCGCCGACAAATAAAATGACATTTTTGGCGCGTTTGTTAAATTTTTTGGCGTTTTTGATTCGCTCGATGGCGGCTTCCCCGCCGCGCCGCCAGGTTTCGGGTGATTCCTGCCGTCTGATCGGAAAAGGTTTTGATGTATCGTTTGATGTTTGCAGAGCCGCCTTCAGCGGAAAGAAAATCAGCGAAACGACGCTTCCGAAAATTATTAAAATGGTAAATTTCTTATCACCAAAAAATTTGTTTTTCATTGTATCGTCTTTTCGTCTGTTTTATTTTTGTTCAAACAGTGAAAGATATTCGCCATAGCCTTCTTCTTCCAACTTTCCGAGGGGAATAAAGCGCATCGAAGCCGAATTCATACAGTAGCGCATTCCGCCGAGTTCACGCGGTCCGTCGTTAAAAACGTGTCCGAGATGCGAATCGGCGTGCTTTGAGCGAACTTCCGTGCGGCGCATACCGAGTTTACTATCAATTTTTTCGACAAAGTTTTCGGTTTCGAGCGGTTTGTAAAAACTTGCCCAGCCACAACTCGAATCGAACTTTTCAAACGAACTGAACAGAGGCTCGCCAGAAACTATGTCAACATATAATCCTTCTTCTTTGTTGTCCCAATATTCGTTGCGATGCGGCGGTTCAGTGCCGTCGTTTTGCGTTACTTCATACTGCATCGGCGTTAATTTCCGCCGTAATTCTTCGTCTGTTGGTTTTGTATAATTTTTCATCTTATTCCTTGTTCTTTTATTTCCCCTTAAAGTTTTCCAAAAATTTAATATGCGCAATGATAGTTATAACCCTCAAAAACCTTCGTCCACTTCCCATTTTGACGACTGTAGACATTATAATTATATCCTTCAAATGCTTTAACAACGGTAAAGATTTCGGCTGTCGTATCACCGTTATATTCCATCGCGTCGAGCAATAATTCAGTAACCATTGCCTCTTCATCCAAATCTTTGAAATCGCCGCTCATTATTTCATCCGGCGTAACTTTGCCATATTCGCTGTAACCAAATTTATATTTGCCGCTTTTGTTTTTTTCGGCAATGAAAAATAGTAGATTTCTTTCCTTTGCGGAGTTTTCCGCCCAATAAGAGCCGACCATTTCAGCTTTCCCGTCATAGTCCACATCGAGTGCGGTTAGATTATGATACTTCAAATTTTTGACGGCTTTTGCCGTAACGCCCTGTTTGGTAAATTCGGCGCGAACGAGCGATTCAATTTCCCCGCGCTCGGCGGCAGTCGGCAAACGCCGCAAACCGGAAGCAGTTTTTATCGGAGTTTCGTTCGTTGCCAATCCCATCACCAAACCTTTTAATTTGGCTTTCGATGATTGGGTTGTAACTGTTGCCGCATTTTTGCCACAAGTAGATTTCGGATTTGAATCAACAATCGTTACCGTGCCGTTTTTTGCGCCTCCAAAAATCAGATTGTAAGTGGTTTTCGGCTTGTAATAATTCTGCAAAAAACTTAAAAGTGATTCATCTTCGCCGTCGCCCCCGGTTGTTTCGACAAGTTTGCCTTTGTCAATTTCGCCGATTGGTTCGATTCTTTCTCCATCACTTATAACCGCGAAAACTATCGGTTTAGCTTTTGACGGTTTTGGCTTAGCGCGTTTTTGCGAAAATATCGCAGAAACTACTAACAAAATTAAAGCCACGCAAGTTAGTGATTTTTTCATCTGTTCTTGTTTCCCTTGCTTTTTACTTTTTCCCTTTTTTAATTTTTAAAAACCTTTGGCGCTCGTGTCCGCTACGTTGAGAACTTCTTTGCTTTCGCTTTTCGTCGCGCCTATTTTTTCTGAAACCAATTTGCCTTGCATAAACTGAAGCAAATACTCGCGTCCACCGGCTTTTGAATCCGTGCCGCTCATATTAAAACCGCCGAACGGATGTGCGCCGACGAGCGCACCGGTGCATTTACGATTAAAATAAAGATTGCCAACGTGAAACTCATTTCTGGCTCTTTCCAATTTTTCTTCATTTTTTGAATAAACCGCGCCCGTCAAACCGTATTGCGTGTCGTTGGCAATTTCCAGCGCGTGATCAAAATCTTTTGCTTTAATCACTGCTAAGACAGGTGCGAAAATTTCTTCCTGCTCGACTGTTGAATTCGGCTCGACCTCATCAATGATAGTCGGTTCGATGTAAAATCCCTGTGAACTATCGCCGCCGCCGCCGACAATTAATTTTCCGCCTTCTTTTTGTCCCGTCTTAATTGCTTCAATCGCTTTATCGAAGGATTTCTGATTAATAACGGCGGTCATATTCGTATCGCCTTCTGTCGGCGAACCGACTTTTAGGGATTTGGTCAACGCGACAACTTTTTCCATCAATTCGTCGTGCACTGTTTCGTCAACGATCAGACGTGAGCAGGCTGAACATTTTTGACCTTGAAAACCGAATGCCGCCTGTACCACACCCGTCGCTGCTTCTTCCAAATCCGCTTCCGCATCGACGATAATCGCGTCTTTGCCGCCCATCTCAGCGACGACACGCTTCATCCACTTTTGACTTTCACGAGTTTTTGCCGCTTCTTCGTAGATGTGAAGTCCAACGGCTTTCGAGCCGGTAAAGGAAATAAAACGAATTTTCGGATTCTGCACAAGCAGTTCGCCGACTTTTGTTCCGCTTCCCGCTACGAAATTGACCACGCCTTTTGGCAAGCCGACCTCGTGCAGAACTTCCATAAACTTATAAGCAATCGTCGGCGCGTCGGGCGAAGGTTTCAGTACGGTCGTATTTCCGCAAACCACTGCTGCCATCGTCATTCCCGCCATAATCGCCAGCGGAAAATTCCACGGCGGAATAATCGCACCGACGCCCATTGGAATATATTCAAACCGATTATCTTCGCCTTCGAGTTTAATAATCGGCTGCTTTTCCGCGTAACGCAGCATTTCACGCCCGTAAAATTCGAGAAAATCAATCGCTTCCGCCGTTTCGCCGTCGGCTTCCGCCCAGGTCTTGCCGACTTCCATCACCAGCCACGCGCTAAAATAATGTTTGCGTTCACGAATAATGCTTGCGGCGCGGAACAGATATTCGACGCGTTCTTCGGGTTTTACATTCCGCCAAGTTTGAAACGCTTCGGTTGCTGAACCAATCGCTTGGTTGACGAGCGTTTCAGCGTCTGCATCAGCATCAGAAAATACACCGATAACCTGTGATTTCTCTGCCGGATTCACGCTTTCAAATTTCTTTTCAAGCTTAATCTTTTCGCCGTTGATAATTACTGGATACTCGCGCCCAAGTTCGCTTTTTACCTGTTCAATCGCTTGGCGCATCGCTTCGGCGTTTTCAGGCTGCCCGTAATCAACGAATGGTTCGTTCTTAAATTCGTCTAAACTTTTTTGTGTCTGCATATTTTCCTCAATTTATCCTTTTCTTTTCCTTGAAACAGTTTTCGCCGCTCTTTTGATTTCTTAGGAACGTAGTCTTCACAGCAATCCAAACAACCTATTCAATGCAAAGGTTGTTCAATAACTAAAAATAATCTACTTCCCATTGTATTTTTACTTCGTAATTCTTTTTGGTTTCCCTCTAACTTTAAATTCAGATATAGACATTATGCTGTTTCTAAAATTGCTCTTTTCGGTTCGGGCAAAGGTTTTCCATCTTCCTTGAAAATTTCAAACCATTCGTCAACCGCTTCACAAAGTTCTTTGAAAACTTCAACCGCATCGTCTCCGTGAACTCCGCCATAAAAAAGTTCGGGGCACATTCCGATAAAACAATCGTCTTCATCGCTCCAATAAACAATTTTTTCGTAAATATCGGCAGGATTTCTCATTTTATTTCACCTTTTTTATTGCGTTTCTAACAACCTTTTCCTGATATTTTCGCGCATCGTCGCTAAGCTTTCCGGAAACTGTAACTCTGACGCCTAAAATATGTTCATAATTCCGATGACTTCCTTTTCCACCGCGATTCGCAAATCCGTTGCGTTCAAGTTCGGCAATCAATTCTCTAATCTTTGGCGGCATATTCTATTCCCACTCGCCCGTTTTCTGCAATTTCTTTATCTTACGTTTCGCCATTTCGCGTTTGAGCGGCGTCATTCTGTCCAAGAAAACTATTCCGTCGCAATGGTCGGTTTCGTGCAAAATACAACGCGCCGTTAGTTCCATGGCATCGAGTTCAAACAAATTTCCGTCAACGTCTTGAGCCCGGACAATCGTTCGCATATTTCGCTGAATTTGCTGGTAAAGACCGGGAAATGAAAGACAGCCTTCGTCACCAATTTGCTCGCCTTCATGCATTATGATTTCGGGATTTATGGCGGCAATTTTCTGTGTTTCGTCCCCGCCGCCTGAACAATCCATTACAAATAAACGGCTTGAAACATCAACTTGCGGTGCGGCAAGACCGATGCCTTTAGCTGCATACATCGTTTCAAACATATCTTTGACCAGCGTTTTTAGCTTTACGTCAAATTCCGTAACCGGTTTGCCGACAGTGAGCAAAACAGGTTCGGGATAACGAACAATCTTGAGAACCGACATAATAATTTATTTTGCCATAAGCATTATAAAAAAATGAAATGGGCATTTTTGATAACTTAAATATAGATCGTAATAAAAAAAATGATTAAATTCTAAAATAAAAAAGCCAAATCCGTTCGTAACAAACAGATTCGGCTTTTATTTAAAAACAAATTTAGCTTAAAAGCGAGAGAATTACTTGCCGGAAGCAAGCTGAAGGCGAGCCTGTGCTTTTTCCAATCGTTCATTCTCAATGTCGAATTCTTCCTCCGAGCCTTTCCAGGCTCCTAAAGATTTTTCAACCGCTTCACGCTCCGAACGAGCGGATTCGACATCAATTTCGTCGGCTCGTTCGGCGATATCGGCTAAAATCGAAACATTGTTGGCACTGACTTCGGCAAATCCGCCCGAAACAACCATTCTTTCGGTAGCGCCGGATTTTGAAAAAGACAAAATGCCGGATTTGAGCGATGAAATAAGCGGTGCGTGGTTGGTCAGAATGCCGACTTCCCCGCTGGTTGTCGGAATCGTTACCGCATCGACAGTTTCGTTTAAAATCCTTTTTTCAGGTGTGACTATTTCTAAATTCAACATTTTTTTTAAGTGGTAAACGGTAAATGGTAAACGGCAAGTCTAAGAAAAAACTTAGCACTCACCATTTGCCACTTACCACTGTTTATGCGCTCGCCGCCATTTTCTGCCCTTTATCACGCGCTTCTTCGATAGTTCCGACCATATAAAAGGCTTGCTCGGGCATATCGTCGCAGTTGCCGTCGATGATTTCGCGAAAACCTTTGATGGTTTCTTCCGTTTTGACGTATCTGCCTTCCAAACCGGTGAATTGCGCCGCAACAAAGAACGGCTGCGAGAAGAATCGTTGAACTTTTCTCGCCCGGGAAACAACTAATTTGTCTTCTTCGCTCAATTCGTCCAATCCCAAAATAGCAATAATATCCTGCAAATCTTTGTAGCGTTGCAGAATACGTTTTACGTCCTGCGCTGTGCGATAATGTTCTTCACCAACGATGTCGGGACTCAAAAGCGTCGAGTTGGAGGCAAGCGGGTCAACCGCCGGATAAATTCCAAGCTCGACGATTTGACGTGAAAGCGCGGTTACCGCGTCCAAATGCGCAAATGTAGTAGCGGGCGCGGGATCTGTATAATCATCCGCCGGTACATAAACAGCTTGAATCGAGGTAATAGCCCCAACCTTTGTAGAAGTAATTCGCTCCTGCATTTCGCCCATTTCTGTTGCCAGATTCGGTTGATAACCAACCGCCGAAGGCATTCGACCGAGCAGCGCCGAAACTTCCGAACCGGCTTGC
>MWWB01000017.1_pt1 | contig 25876 bp, 24 predicted proteins | sample 1047291 | NCBI WGS metagenome assembly MWWB01 (sample SAMN06349976, study PRJNA376086) | soil metagenome | isolation source: MS4-1 sample Antarctic (ecotone) soil | place: Antarctica | reverse complement strand
GGCGGTTTATTTATATTGCAGTAAAAATTTCGCAAACTTCCATCCGGTTCGTGAAATCGAAATATGTTAAACCAACGATCAAACCAATAATATTCATAACTCAAAGTTCCACGTCTGATAACGCCTAAATGTCGATGTTTAATTTCGCTTTCAAATTCACCAAAAAGAATTAATAATTTTGCGTTTTGTTCAATCAACTCGGCGCTCCAACTACGATGAACTTGATTATCCATTTTCCTCGAATTAACTAACACAGAATTATTATTTTGCAGCATTTTATTAAAATACATTTGATGGGACGGAAAATGCTAATGAATTATCAAACATTTAACTGTCTTTAGATTTGGAAAATTTTTAAGAACTTTCAGACAACTCACGAAGATTAGCTGTCGGTTAATAGTAAAAAAACATCTTCAAGATTTGATGGACGTAGAAGCATTTGACGCGAACCGTAAAAATTCATCAAAGGAGTTAATTCATCAGGCGTTTCGGCAAAATATATGTGTGTTGAACCTCGTTTTTGGAACAAAACATTGTGGACTTTTCGAGGGGCGATTGATAAATTTACTTCACGAATTTCAAGCGCAAATTTTTTTACTCTTTCATGGATAATCCGGCGTGGAACTCCTTCAATGACTATCTTTCCGTGACTCATAACTACTAATCTTTGCGACAGTTTTTCAGCTTCATCCATATAATGAGTTGAAATAACAATCGTCAAATTTTCTTCCCGACGGAGTTCCTCTAATTTCTCCCAGATTTCCTGTCTTACATTTGGGTCGAGACCCGTTGTCGGTTCATCAAGCAGAAGAATCTTTGGGCGGTGCAGTAATGCTCGGGCGATAATGAGACGACGTTTCATTCCTCCTGACAGACGGTCGACTTTTTCATTTTTTTTATTGGTAAGGTTTATAAAATCCAGCAGTTCATCGCTTCTTTTTTCCGCAACAATCTTCGGTATGCGGTAATATCTCGAATAGACGATTAGATTTTCCCGAACATTCAAATCGGGATCAAGATTATTTTCCTGAGGAACGACGCCGAGAATTGACCTGATATATTTGCCATCAGATTCAATACAAAATCCTTCAACTTTTAGATTGCCGGATGTCAAAGGCGACCGACCGGCAATCATACGCATAGTGGTAGATTTACCGGCACCATTTTCACCCAGAATTGCAAATGTTTCGCCTCTTTTAATGTGAAAACTAATGCCGTTAACAGCCCGATGATTATCAAAATTTTTAATCAAGTCATTAGCTTCAATAGCATTTATCATAAAATCCACAAATTGTTTTAATTCAATTCTAAACAGTTATGATTATGTTTAAATCAAAACAAAAATTTTTGAAAATTTGTAAATTACTGTAAACTTATAAGATGCCACGGACAAATATTAGCTTAGATAAGAACGGTAGATTACTCAAAGAAGCCAGATTGCAGCTTCTCAAACTTCATAAAATACTGGTCGATAATGAAAGGGAGACGTTTGAAAAAAATAACGGTCAAGTAACCAGCGGTCATTTTTTGAATGTTTTAATAAATGACAAAAATTTTGAATGGCTAAAAAAATTTTCAAGCCTGATTGTCCAAATAGATGAAATGTTTGATTTAGATGATGGGGTAAGCGCAAATATGATTGAGGATCAATTATTACAGATGAAAAATTTGCTGGAATTAACCAATTCTGATGACGAATTTAGAGCTAAATATACAAAAGTTTTGCAAGATGATCCTGAAATTCAAGATAAACATCAGCAACTAATAAAAATATTATCGAGAAAATAAGAAAGGCGTAATTTAACACCCTCAGAGTTTTAATTTTCCGATAAATTATTTTATTCCACTTTTTTTCCAATCAGAGGTAAATGAATCCAAGCCTTTATCTGTTAAAGGATGATTGGCAAGTTGTTGAATTATTTTAAAGGGAATTGTTGCCACATCCGCGCCAAGCAATGCAGAATCCACAATATGTATCGGACTTCTGACACTCGCAACTAAAACCTGAGTATCAAAATCATAATTTTGATAAATCTGAACAATATCAGAAATAAGCTGCATACCGTTTTGTCCGATATCATCTAGTCGTCCGATAAATGGACTGATATAGCTTGCGCCCGCTTTTGCCGCAAGTATTGCCTGCGCGGCTGAAAAGCACAGAGTTACATTTACTTTGGTGCCTTCTTCTCGAAAAATACGGGTGGCTTTTAACCCGTCTAATGTCAGAGGACATTTTATTACTACGTTCGGCGCAATCTTCGCATATTCACGTCCTTCCTTGAGCATGCCTTCGGCATCCAAAGATGTAACTTCGGCGGAAATATCGCCTGGAACCATTTCACAAATCTTTGCAATATGTTTTTTGAAATCAATTTTTCCTTCCTTCGCTATTAGCGAAGGATTAGTTGTCACGCCGTCTATTAAGCCCATCTCTTTGGCTTGTTTTATTTCGTTCAAATTTGCCGTATCAATAAAAAATTTCATGGTTTCTCCAATTTTCCTATGGTTTATTTTTTCTTTTTTAATTATCGCTAATTTAGTCCTCTAACTCCATCTCATAATAAATTAATTTTGAATATGTCGCTTTATATTATGAGCAACAAATATTATGAGCAATAAAAGAGTAAGATAAATTTACAATCTCGGCAGTTGAAAGGTTAGAGTTCGAAAAGGTTGGTATATCGTCGGCAAAATTTTGAGATAAGAATAGCTTAGCTCCGTCCTCGAGACAAAACTCCAAAGTATTATCAGAATAGTTCAGTTTACATCGCGGATATTTCTTCATATTTGTATTTTATATAACCGTATTACGTAAAACACCAATCCCTTCAATCTCAACTTGACAGGCATCTCCCGGAGCTAATTTCGATACTCCCGAGGGCGTGCCGGTGGCGATAATATCACCGGCATTTAATGTCATTTGTTTTGAAATATATGATAAAAGAAACGAAACCGGAAAAACCATCTGAGATGTTCTCCCATCTTGTTTGACAACATTATTAACTTTAGTCGTAATACGAATGTCGGACACATCCAGGTCTGTTTCAATTACTGCTCCGAGCGGACAAAAAGTGTCAAAGGATTTAGCGCGCGTAAACTGCACATCTCGACGTTGTAAATCTCGTGCGGTTACATCATTGAGGCAGATGTAACCAAAAATAAAATCTAACGGATTTTCATTTTGAGAAAGATTTTTACAGGCGCGTCCGATAACCACTCCTAATTCTCCCTCGTGTTCAACTTGACTGGATTGTTCGGGAATTACTATTTGCTCGCTCTCAGTAATAATCGATGAAGTTGCTTTTAGAAAAAGTAGAGGTTCTTTTGGAACTTCATTGCCCAGTTCAGCAGCGTGTTCAGCATAATTGCGTCCGACACAAATAATTTTTGAAGGATTTACCGGTGCTAAAAATTTTACATCATCTCTATCAATTGAGTTTGTCAGTCGTATATCGCTTTCTACTGTTGAGAATAGTTCAGCTTCATGGACAGGAAAAACTAAATTATCTTTTACTAAACCCCAATTCTTTTCGTTTTTATATTCAAAATAACAAAATTTCATATAATTTCTACGGAGCGGTTTCAGAAAAAACCTCCGAAGGCTTGCTTATGTTTCCGGCATTATCGACGGCAGTGAGATAGTAATGATAAGTTTTTCCCGATTCGACATTTGTATCTTGGAAAGTATTTGTCAGGTTAAGTTGTAGATTTAATAATTGCCACTCGGATTTTGGCAGATTAAGGTTTGTGGAACGGTAAATTCTGTAACCGGCAACGTCTTTTTCAGGATTGACGGCAAAGAAGATTGACAAATTGTTCGGAGCGGCAGCTATCGTTACGGCACTCGGTGGGCTTGGAGCGAAAATATCTTTCGGTAAAATTTCTACCGTATTAGAATCGGAACTCTCAATCGGTTCGCTGTTATTTCCTAAGGATACAGTTCTGACAAAATATTTATATCTTACTCCAAAGTCAAAAAATTTGTCGGAAAACTCATTATCCGTTACCACACTTGTATTCAATAACGTACTTTCGGTTGATTCAACGGCACGATATACGTTATAGCCTAAAATATTAACAGGTGGAGAATTATCGACATTCGCGAGCGGTTTTTCCCACCGGAGTATGACCGATTCTTCGGCAAACTCGACTGCCAAATTTTTTGGGTTATCGGCTACTCTATTCGTTGGTTCAATTAAAAAATAATTTGAAAAAGAAGCTTTTTGTCCCGATTCATTAACAAAGCGAAGAGCATACCGCAGACGGGCTGCCTGCCCTGTAAATTCCAAAGTGTCGATAAATATCAATTGTTTTTTTGCGAAATCAGAATCCGCAATCGGGAGACTTGCAATCAGAGTACTACTCGATGCAAATTCTTCCTCTGATAAAGTTAGAGGTTCATTCAGACGCTCAGTCAAACGGTATATGTCAGTTCGCGCAATATTAAGAATACTACCTCCAGGCGCGTTTCTGGCGGGCATTGTCCAAATCAATGTAACTTTATCACCCCTTTGATAGCCGCTAATTTCTATTCTTTGATTAAAGCGCTCGATCGGCGGCAATGGCGGTTTGCGTTTACCGCAGCTTAAAGTCATAAGCAAAGCACAACAGGTAAAAGCAAGAAGTACTTTTTCTTTATTTGATTTAAGCATTTTAAGCAATGTATTTAATCCCTGTTTAATTTATAAAATATACTGCCTGAGGTTCGGGTCTTTAACGAGCCCGTCGAGTTTTTTCAAGACATATGCTGAATCTAGAGTTTGATTTTTATTTTCAAGTTCATTACCCAAAAAACTGATCTCCTCGAGAAGTTTTTCTAAGAGAGTATGGAGTCTCCTGGCGCCTATGTCTTCGGTGTTTGCATTGATATTGACAGTCATTTCGGCAAGCGTTGCGATGGCGTCTTCGGTAAATTTAAGCTGTACATCTTCTGTGCTAAGCAGGGCTTGGTACTGCTTAATAAGCGAATTTTTAGGCTGTGTAAGAATCTGCTTAAAGTCGTCTAAAGTCAATGCTTCAAGTTCTACACGGATTGGAAATCTACCCTGTAATTCCGGTATTAAATCAGAAGGTTTAGAAACGTGAAACGCGCCGGCGGCAATAAACAAAATATGTTCTGTATTGACCATTCCGTATCTTGTGTTGACAGTCGTGCCTTCAATTATCGGAAGTAAATCTCTCTGCACTCCTTCACGAGAAACGTCCGGGCTTCCACCCCCTTCACGTCCGGCAATTTTGTCAATTTCATCAAGGAATATAATTCCTAAAGCTTCAGTTTTTTCAATCGCGGAACGGTTGATCTGTTCCATATCTAGCAATTTTTCTTGTTCTTCGCGAAGAATAAAAGTTTTTGCTTCGGCAACTTTTATTTTACGGCGGACGGTCTTAGATGGAAAAAGATTTCCGAACATATCTCGAAAGTTAACTCCCATCTCTTCTATCCCTTGTCCGCCGATGAAGTCAATCGTCGAATTCGAACGATCCTGACTTTCAATCTCTATTAGACGATCATTGAGTTCCCCCTTATGAAACTGCTCTCTAAGTTTCTCACGTGTCCGGTTAGATTGAGGTTTTTCATCTAAATCGAAGGAATGATTGTTTTCCTGTCCGAGAGAAGAAGAGGAGGCAGAAGAGTAGGGAAGTAAAATGTCCAAAATTTTTTCTTCGACGTTTTCCTCCGCCCTTTTTAATACATCTTCGAAGGCAGATTGTTTGGTCATCTCGACCGCCACTTCGGTTAGCTCTCTGACCATACTCTCCACGTCACGCCCAACGTAACCTACTTCAGTAAATTTGGAAGCCTCAATTTTGATGAATGGAGAATTGGCAATTCGGGCTAAACGGCGGGCGATTTCGGTTTTACCAACCCCGGTTGATCCAATCATTAAAATATTTTTTGGCAATACGTCCTGAGCAATCTCGATGGGAAGTTTCTGGCGTCGAATACGATTGCGTAAAGCGACCGCAACCGCGCGTTTGGCATTTGTTTGTCCGACCACGTATTTATCGAGTTCTAAAACTATCTCGCGCGGTGTTAAATCATCTAATTTAGTTTTTTGCACAAGTTCTTTTATCTCGCCGCCTAAATAAATAGTCATTCTAAAAATTATTAAACTAAAGTTATATTTCTTCGATCACAATGTCGGAGTTTGTGTAGATACAAATTTCACTGGCGATGCTCATTGATTCGAAAGCAATTTCTTTGGCTGAAAGTTCGGTATGTTTAATGAGGGCGCGAGCCGCAGCGAGCGCAAACATACTGCCGGAGCCAACCGACAGCATACCTTCATCAGATGAAATGACATCCCCTTTACCCGAAATTAGAAATGCATCTTTTTTATCCGCAACAATCAGAAGAGCTTCAAGGTGACGTAAATATTTGTCTGTGCGCCAATCTTTACTTAATTCAATTGCCGCCCTTTCAAGTTGACCTTGATATTGTTCAAGTTTTGCTTCAAACTTAGTTAAAAGAGAAAAAGCGTCGGCAGTTGCACCTGCAAAACCAACTAAAACATTTCCATTGTAGATGCGCCGCACTTTTCTTGCATTTCCTTTGATAATAGTCTCACCCAGAGTTACTTGTCCATCCCCAGCCATCGCTACCTGTCCGTTTCGAAAAACATATAAGACGGTGGTAGACAACATTTTATTGAATTTATATTCTCGGTTCATAAAATGACAATCATAAAACTTTAAATAAAATTGCTCAAATTGACAGACATCTGTATTTTGTTTGAACATTGAAATGCTTTAACATCGAACATGAAAACATCTGATAAAGTGCGCTTGAAACAATATTTGATTTTTTTATATTAAAGTTTTTCAGTCATATAACTTCAAGTTTCAGAATGTTATAATTATTTTTATAAAAACGAATTCTCCAAGTGACAGTTTTTACAACAGCTTTGTAATAAGTAGATTTTTTACAAATATAAACCTAAACTAAACTATTAGCATTGTACATCTATATGCATCAAATAAATCTATTTACTAACATAATAAATTGTAACTATTAATTTGATTTATTAACTCCAAAGTTCTAAAATCCGCAAATCTTAACAAATTAAAATGAGCGACTTGCATCAAATATACATCCAAAATCGAAGTTTTGAGTTTTGCTAACATTTTAATTCCCAGATGATTTCTTCAGTAAATAAATTATTATGTCGACAATTAAACACAAGTCAATCAGATTGGGACTGGAAAAGGTTTTAGATGAAAAGATTAAAATATTACGAGGGCTTAAAATCGGATTGATTTGCAATCAAGCGTCTGTTAATCATAATTTTCAGCATGCCTCCGATTTGTTTTCTGAACATCCCGGGATTAACTTAACAGCTCTCTTTGGTCCTCAGCACGGCATTCGAGCAGATGTTCAAGATAATATGATTGAAACTTCACATTCGATTGATGAATCTACAAAATTACCTGTATATTCCTTATATAGCGAAACTCGCCAGCCAACCAAAGAAATGCTCGCAAACTTAGATGCTTTAGTAGTCGATTTACAAGATGTCGGGTGCCGCGTTTATACTTTTATTTATACGATGGCGAATGCCATGAAAGCCTGCGCTAAATTTAATAAGAAAATTTTTGTTCTCGATCGTCCTAACCCGCTCAATGGAATAAAGGTGGAAGGCAATATTTTAGAAAAAGGATATGAGTCATTTGTTGGGCAATATCCGATACCCATGAGGCACGCTTTAACAATTGGGGAAATGGCAAAGCTCTTTAATGAAGAATTTGGTATAAATTGCGATTTGGAAGTAATCGAAATGGACAATTGGGCGCGTGAAAATTATTATGATGAAACGGATGCCCCCTGGGTATTACCTTCACCGAATATGCCTACAGTCTCGACTGCCGTAGTATTTCCGGGAACGGTATTTTTTGAAGGAACACAAGTATCAGAAGGAAGAGGAACAACAAAACCATTTGAAATCATAGGCGCTCCGTACATCAATAGTAAAGAACTAGGAGATGCTCTTAACTCACTTAAACTGGGAGGCGTTATCTTTCAGCCGATAAGCTTCTTACCTTCTTTTCAAAAACATTCTAATAAAAACTGTAATGGCGTCTTCATACATGTAGTTAATAGAGAGTTGTTTGAACCTGTAATAACCGGTATTGCAATATTAAAAACGATTTTTGACTTGCACCCAAATGATTTTGAATGGAAAATCCCGCCCTATGAGTACGTTTACGATCGTAATCCATTTGACGTCATTGCCGGAACAACAAAATTGAGGTCGAGGCTTGAATCAATGACATCTTTACACGAAATTAAAAACGAATGGCAAAAAGATATCAATAAATTTTCTATTATTAGAAATAAATACTTACTGTATTAAAGTTAAAGTTATTTATAGTAACCTTATAAACCGTTTAACATCAACAATTACAAAGTAAACATAGAAGATAATTTAGAAGTTGGAATAAAGACTGCTAATGTTATTTCTAGAGGAATTTAAAAGAAGATGACGAATACTTATTTTATCGGATTGATTGCCTGGTTATTACCCGGACTAGGGCATATTTTGCTTGGGCGTTGGAAACGAGGGCTTATTATTGCAGTTGCGATTTGGGCAATGTTTGTTATTGCGATACTAAGCGGCGGAGCTTATTATCCGGGCTTCGGGTTCAAGGACGGCGCGCTACTTTATTTGTTGAATATTTTTTCGAAAATTGGAAATGGATTAGGGGCATTTATAAGTTTTCTTTTAGGAAGTAATCCGCCGATTGATGCTGCAGCTAAGGCAACGTTTGAATATGGCGGAAGATTTTTAGAGATATCCGGTTTATTAAATTTTATAGCTATAATGGATGCAATTGATATCCGTTTAGGGAGAAAACCATGATTCACTTTTTTTATCTGACTGGTTTTGCACTATTTGTAGGCGTCTGTTTTGGTGTTTTTTCAACCGGAACTTTAAAAGACAAAATTTTTTATGGAATTAAAACATTTGCTCAATTTATTGTAATTAGTATTGTTTTAGCCTGGCTTTTTTATTTCACACCTCGGTGACATTGATGGGATTAGTTGAAACAGAAGGCTTGATTTTGAAAAGCCATAGTTTAGCCGAAGCCGATAAAATCGTCGTTCTTTTGACAAAAAACGAAGGACTTATACGGGGTGTTGCCAAGGGAGCGAAGCGACTTAAAAGTCGTTTCGGCAGCGGGTTAGAACCATTTTCGATTGTCCGGGTTAATTATTTTCAAAAGGAAGAAAGAGAACTGGTTTCAATTAGCCATATAGAAATTATAAATTCATATTTTGAGAAGGCAAGCGACCCTATATTCCTGCAAAAATTTTCGTATCTGGTAGATCTTCTGGTAGAATTTGCTCCGCCGCACGATCCAAATGAAAAGCTTTTTCGAATGGCGAAAGTTTGTCTTGAAACGGCGGCTGAAAATCTTGAATCCCTTGATATTATTGTTTTATATTTTGAACTTTGGACGTTAAAACTAAATGGTTATCTTCCGGAATGGAAGATTTGTGAAAAATGCAAAACAGAAATAACCTCCGAACAGAAAACAGAGTTACAAATAAATTTTCATCTTCATTGTCAACAATGCTTAAAGACGCACGGTAAGTTGATAATTAACAGTGAACAGAGGCAAATTTACAATAACGCCCAACATTTATCCCCTGCAAAATTTATAGAATTTTGCCAAAGAAAAATAAAAGGCGCGCGTGAGCTTTCAATCGTGTTAAAAAGACTTATTTCTCACATATTAGGTAAAGCAACAGTAGGCAGCAAAGTGTTGTTAAAAAATTTATAAGCGATAATGAAGCGATTTAGTTGGTTAATTTCAAAATATCTTATCCAGGCAATTCTTCCATACTTTATTTTTTCCTGGCTTTTAGTTAGCGTTATCCTCTTTGTGCAGCAGGCAAGTCGATATACGGAAATCTTTTTCAATTCAACTATTCCGCAAAATCTGGTTTGGCAATTATCGCTGGCATTAATTCCGAATGTTATTGTTTTCACATGTCCGATGGCAATTCTCATAGGGACCATAATTGGTTTGTCAAAATTACAAAGCGACAGTGAGTTAATCTCAATCCGGGCGTCGGGAGTAGGAAATTTTCAAATCACTCTGCCAATAATTTTTCTTGGCATTGCACTATCCCTTTTTACTTTTTGTATCAATTTATACGGGGTTCCATTTGCAGCTCAATTGGTTAGAAAAATAGCCCTCGAAACAACCCTTTATAAATTAGAGTCTCCAATTGAGCCGGGTGTTTTCAATGCTGAAATCAATGGTTTTACGATATATGTAAGAGACGGTAATTTTCAAACAGGGGAGTGGAAAAACGTTTTTATCCATACCGAAGATAAAAAAGACAGTCTAACGCGTCTGATAACGTCCACTAATGGCAGAATTGATTCGACTAATGAAGTCTCTGAATTGGTGCTAAATAATGCAATTTTAATTACTTTGTCTTTAGAGAAAAACAAAGAAAAAATAACCTCTGAAGTAGTAAAGGAATTCCGTTTACTTATTTCTACAAAGCGTGGTGAGGTAATTGAAAAACTATCTAAAACTCAAGAATCACCCGAGGAACTAGGCCTCGGGGAACTTATAAAATTTGCTGCGACAAAACATGGAAAAGAGAAAACGGAAGTTAATATTATATGGCAAAGAAGAATAATTTTATCACTTACACCTTTGATATTTGCCATTTTAGGAACGGCTTTGGTTTTAAGATTCAAACGTGGAGGGAAGGGATTCGGAATTTTTTGGGCTTTAATTTGTATTGTTGCATATTATCTGCTGACAATATTTGGTGAACAATTGGCAAGAACGAATAAAGTTAGTGTTTTATTCGGAAGTATTTTACCGGTATTAGCTAGCGTTTTGCTCATTTTTTGGTTTTTCATCCCAAGTAAATTTCTTTCGTTTAATTCTTTTATAAAGATTCTCCGGATCAAAAACATTTTTAGAAAGGGTTTATCGCAGGAGTTGAGTAAAAAGTTAAAGTCTAATCTTTATATTAATTTTACAACTAATATTTTAGATTTTGATATTATTAAAAATCTTTTCAAATATTTTATCCTTACATTCGTTTTTTTAACGACAATTTACGTAATATTTACTGCCTTTGAACTTTGGAAGTTTGCAAGTGAAATTGATGGTGGCGCATTTCTCCTGCTTACGTATTTATTTTTTTTAATACCTTTTATATATATACAGCTTGCGCCCTCAGCCCTGATGATAGGAATTTTGGCGACTTTTGTTATAAAATCCAGACAAAACGAAATCGTAACCTGGACTGCCGCCGGGCAGAGTGTTTATCGTTTGTTGCTTCCTTGTTTTCTTTTAATGATTTTTCTTGGCGTAATTAATTGGGAAATACAAGAAAAAATTTCACCAAAAACAAACAAAATACAAGATGAATTGAGACTTCAGATCCGGAGCCGGGGAATTTTGGCTAACAGAGAAGGAAAATTTTGGGTGGCAGATGATAAACAAATATATTCTTTTGAATTGATTGATAATAAAAATTATCTGAATCCGAATGTAAAGAACCTTTCTATCTATGAATTTTCTGATGATTATTCAAGGTTAAACTCTTTTTACAAAGCTGACCGAGCAACTTGGGAAAAAGATAAAATCAAGTTTATTGAAAAAGCAGAGAAAATAGAGTGGATTAACGACAAAGTGAAGGTTTCAACGGTAGGGGATGTAAAAATATTAAAAAAAACGAATCCATTCAATGCCTTTTATCAAAAACCCAGCCATCTAACAACAAATGAGATTGAGCAACAATTGAATTACATAGAATCGGAAACAGAAAAACAAATTTATCAAGTGGCAATTGAAAAAAAATATGCGACTCTTTTTTTGCCTGTTGTAATAACTCTTTTTACTGCTCCTTTTGCTTTATCTCTGAATAAAAAAGGCAAAGCCCTGACTGTGGGGTATGCATTTGGGTTGTGGCTCTTGTTTATGGGTATTACAAACACATTTGATCAATTCGGCTTGAATGGTTATATCTCTCCCAAAATTGCAATCTGGAGTCCGCTATTTTTGTTTTCGATTTTGGGTGTTTTTTTAATCTCGAAGGTAAAAACATAAAAAAAGCGAAGCCAAAAAAAGCCTCGCTTTGTGAGATTTAAAGATAAAAATGGTGCCTAAGTTCCGGTCTCCCAACTAGACATATACTCAAGCATTTCAGGAGTCAGCGTATCAATATTTATACCGAGAGAACGAAGTTTCAGATTAGCGATTTCCTGATCAACTTCTTCGGGTAAAACATGTACGCCATGTTTGAGGCTTCCTTGATTTTTTACGAGGAATTCTGCCGAAAGTGCTTGGTTGGCAAAACTCATATCCATGACGCTTGCCGGATGCCCTTCGGCTGCGGCTAAATTTATCAAGCGACCTTCTCCTAAAACAATCACGCTTTTTCCGTTTTTGCCGATGTATTCTTCAACAAAGGGACGTCGGACTGCAATCTCATTCGACATTTCGCGGAGAGCATCTAAGTTTAATTCGAGATCGAAATGTCCACTATTCGCCACAATAGCGCCGTCTTTCATCGTCTCAAAATGTTCCTTGTCGATAACGTGTCGATTGCCCGTTACAGTAACAAAAAAATCACCGATTTGACAGGCTTCCTTCATCGGTAGAACGCGAAAACCATCCATCACGGCTTCGATAGCTTTAATCGGGTCAATTTCTGTGACAATTACATTTGCTCCCAGACCGCGCGCGCGCATTGCGCAACCTTTGCCGCACCAGCCGTAACCGACCACCACAAAATTTTTGCCGGCAAGCAGAATATTTGTCGCGCGAATAATTCCGTCAAGCGTGGATTGACCGGTTCCATAACGATTATCAAATAGATGTTTTGTTTGGGCATCATTGACCGCAATAGAAGGGAAGTTCATTACTCCGGCTTTTTCCATCGCTTTCAAACGAACAATGCCGGTAGTCGTTTCCTCGGTTGTGCCGATGATGGTTTCTGAAAGTTCTTTTTTTTCTTTCAGCATAGTAGCGACAACGTCAGAACCGTCATCGATTATGATATTCGGATTTGAATCCAAAGCCATACGCACATGCCGCATATAAGTTTCGGTTGATTCGCCTTTGATTGCAAATACCGGAATGCCCCAATCCGCGACCAGCGAAGCAGCAACATCGTCTTGGGTTGAAAGCGGATTTGAAGCAATCAGAATTGACTCCGCGCCGCCGGCTTGCAGAGTTCGCGCCAAGTTTGCCGTTTCAGTTGTGATGTGAGCACAGGCAATCAATTTGACCCCGGAGAGAGGCTTTTCCGTTTCAAAACGTTCCCGGATAAACCGTAGAACTGGCATTTCGCGGTCAGCCCACTCGATTCTTTGTTTGCCCTGCGGCGCAAGATTAATGTCTTTAATGTCGTATTCCATTGAAATTCCTTCTTTAGCCATAATTTGTTTTGTAATTATTTTGTTTGGATAAAATTTTTGATTTTTTTAGTTAAATTGTTAAACGCCGGTGGCAATACTCAAAGCGTGGAGTAAAACGTCAGCCTTATCTGTTTTTTCCCAGGAAAATTCATTTCTGGTGCGTCCGAAATGTCCGAATTTCGCAGTTTCCTTAAAAATGGGACGACGTAAATCAAGCGCTTCGATGATACCCGTCGGGGTTAAAGCAAAATTCCTGCGAACAACCTCCGAAAGTTTCTGTTCATCAACTCTACCCGTGTCGTGTGTGTCAATTAGCACTGAAACCGGTTCGGCAACGCCGATAGCATATGCTAATTGAACCGTACATTTTTCAGCGAGCCCGGCGGCGACAATATTTTTTGCGATATAGCGAGCCATATATGCAGCCGAGCGGTCTACTTTCGTCGGATCTTTACCTGAAAACGCACCGCCGCCGTGCGGAGCATACCCGCCATATGTATCGACAATAATTTTACGACCTGTCAGACCCGCGTCACCCATCGGACCTCCGACGACAAAGCGTCCGGTCGGATTAATATGATATTTTGTATTTTCGTCGAGTAATTCAGACGGAACAGTTGATTTAATAACTTTTTCCAAAATATCAGAGCGCAATTCTTCGGTGGAAATTTCTTCCGCATGTTGGGTCGATACAACTACTGCTTCGACCCGGAATGGCTTACCGTCACGATATTCAACGGTAACTTGTGATTTTCCGTCGGGACGCAAGTATGGAAGTTCACCGCTCCGACGCACTTCTGAAAGTTTTCTAGTTAGATTATGAGCAAGTTGAATAGGTAGAGGCATTAACTCCGCCGTTTCATTACAAGCGAAACCAAACATTAATCCCTGGTCACCGGCTCCACCCGTATCCACGCCCTGAGCGATATCCGGAGATTGAGTTCCAACCAGATCCATAACGCTCAGAGTGTTACAATCGTACCCGAAACTGGCATTATTGTATCCAATATCATTAATCGTGTCGCGGATAATTTTTTTATAATTAACTATTGCTTTAGTAGTGATTTCTCCCGCTATCACGGCGGTTCCGGTCGTCACCAAGGTTTCGCAGGCGACTCTCGCTGCCGGATCCTGTTCCAAAATCGCATCCAAAACCGCATCTGAAATTTGATCGGCGATTTTATCAGGATGTCCTTCGGTAACGGACTCTGATGTAAATAAAAAATTTGTCTTACTCAATACTTTTTAACTCCTTAAACAATAAAATTAAATATTTTGACAAAGATAACAAAAGGGCGATTTTATCTTTTAATCAGTTACGTGTCAAAACAGAGAATAGGTTCGACAAATATAAAGTCGATTAAAAGAAACAAAAGATAGATTGCGTCCGATAATAAAGATTATGTTATACAGACATTTATTATAAATTTTATGATGGATTTTTTGTTTTTTCGAAAACTTCTTTTAATACTCTTAAAACTTTATTCTTATCATACGTGGCTGAATCTTTGAAGTGAATTTTAAGAATGAAATCTTTGTTCATGGAATATTCAAAAGTATTTGTAAAATTATCCGAGACTACTTCATTCCCGTTTTTTGAATCTGTAGTTTCAAAATTCTTTTTAATATTTTTGACAGTCGGTTTCGTTTTTTTACGATTCAAATTTTGACTTGTAAGCTCTTCAACATAAGTATGCATTGCATTTTCATCAAACTGTCGTGCGATTTCAACTAAAACTGATTTTGAAGATATTTGAGCTTGCCGACATTTCTGACGAATATCTTCGGGGAGACCGGCAATAGCCATACATTCGGTGACGGTCGTCCGACTCTTTCCGATCTTTTTTGAAATCTCTTCGTGTGTGTACCCGAATTGCTTTGATAAATAAGCAAAACCATCGGATTCTTCCCATATGGTTAAATCTTTTCTTTGTAAATTCTCAATCAGAGCAATTTCCGCAATTGATTTATCGTCAATGTCGAGCTCGACACAGGGTATTTCGGTTAAGCCTGCTAAATTGGAAGCCCGCCAACGACGTTCACCGGCAATAATCATCCATATACCCGTTTTTGGATTTGGTTTGACAAGAATCGGCTCTAAGACGCCATTTTGTTTTATTGAAGCGGTTAAATCGGTTAAATCACCGATTTCAACTCGGGGTTGGTCGGGATTGGGCTGGATTTGATTAATGGGAATAACTCTTCCAACCGAACGATTTGTACGGGCTAAATCTTCTACGTAATGCGAATCATGGCGCATATTGACGCCTGCGGGCAATCCCCTTTTAGACACGTTTAAGAACCTCCTTACCTAACTCTCGATATTCCAAAGCTCCGCTCGACTTGGGTGAATAAGAAAAGATAGTTTCTTTGTGAGCGGGCGATTCTTCAAGCCGCACACTTCTTGTGATTATTGTGTTAAATGCCTTTTTTCCGAAAACCTTACGGATATGCGCTTCGACATCTTTGGAGAGAGACGTTCGCTTATCAAATAAGGTGACAAGAACTCCCAACAAGTTCAACTCAGGATTCGGGCGCGAACGAATTTTCTCGATTGTTTCGAGAAGATCGTCAGTTCCCTCTAATGCAAAATAAGAAGATTGGATCGGTATTAAAACATAATTTGCAGCTACCAGAGCATTAACCGTGATCAGACCTAGAGTTGGCGGCGTATCGATAAAAATTATATCGTAAACAGAACAAATTTGCTGGATTCTGTCTTTGAGGCGAAAGATCGCGTCAAAATCACCGGCTAATTTTGATTCTAGCTTGGCAAGATTTATTTTTGAAGGAACAATGTCCAGACCCTGTACATTTGTGGGATATATAAAACTCGACCATAAATGATTAAGTTCGGTAAAAAGCTCATAAGCGCTTTCATTTATATTTTGCGAATCGACGAACGAAAGCGAACTGTTACCCTGCGGATCCAAATCAATCAGTAAAACCTTTTTACCTTCCAGAGCACAGGCAGCAGCCAGGTTGATTGCGGTTGTAGTTTTTCCGACGCCACCTTTTTGGTTAGCAATTACTATTATCATTATAAATATAAAAGATTAGTTGGGAAATAAATTATCCGATCAAATCAGGCCAGTCTTCTGCCAACTCATTTAACTCATCCTCTTTATCAGGATTGCTCTGATTTGATGAGATAGAATTTTCCAGAACATTTTCTCTCACGTATATAGAGCAATCAAAACGAAGGGCTAAGGCAATCGCATCCGAAGGACGAGCGTCGATGGAAATCAAGTTTCCATGATTATCATCGAGCTCTATTAAAGCATAAAAAGTATTGTCACGAAGGTCTGTAATCGTGACGCGAAGAACTTTCAGACCCGTCTGAACGATAAAGTTTCGTAATAAATCATGAGTCATCGGTCTCTGCGGAACAATTTTTTCAATTTCGAGAGCGATCGCGTTCGCTTCATAGGCGCCAACCCAAATTGGAAGAATTGTTTCGGAACCAACCCCCTTCAGAACTACAATCGGGGTGTTCGTATTCGGATCCATTATAAGAGCGCCAATTTTTACTTCAATTAACATAATTCAAACAAAAGTATTCAAAACTTTACCATAGAGCGTATTTGATTTTGATTCGGTTATTTCGATATCGACAATTTTGCCCAAAAGCGCCGCTGAGCCTTTAAATTGAACTACTTTATGACACGAAGTGCGACCTGACAAATCAAAGTTATTTTGGCTCGATTTTTTTTCAACCAAAACCTGGACGGTTTTGTTCAAATAAGATTTAAAGATACGATGCTGGTTTAATCTCTGACGTTCTTCAAGCTCAATAAATCTTTGTTTTTTCTCCTCGACCGACACATTATCCTCAAATTGATAAGCCGGTGTTCCGATTCTGGGTGAGTACTTAAATATATAGCAGCTGTCAAATTGACAATAATCTACCATTTTCAAGGAATCTTGAAAATCAACTTCGGATTCATTTGGAAAACCGATAATAATGTCGGTGGTTAAAGAAATTTTTCGGTCTGAAGTTTTAATTTTATCGATTCTTTCAAAATAATTTTCGATCGTATGACCGCGCCGCATAAGCCTCAGAATTTTATTGCTGCCCGATTGAACCGGCAGATGAACCCAATTGCATAAATTTTCATTTTCATTGATCGCCTCGATAATATCCGTGTGAAAATCCCTCGGGAATGAAGTTGTAAATTTTATACGAGCGATACCGGTCGCTGCAACCGCTCGCAGTAATTTTGAAAATGCCGTCGCGCCGCGGAAATCTTCGAGCCCTTCAGAAGTTTTGGGACGGTAACTATTGACATTCTGCCCAATTAAGTGAACTTCCTTCACTCCCTGCCGGTGTAGTTTGTGAACATGCCGGATTATTTCTGGGGCGGGGAGGCTTTTTTCTCTCCCTCTGGAAAATGGAACGATGCAGTAGGTGCAGAATTTATTGCACCCTTCGATGATCGGAACGAAACTGATGTATGGCGAATGTTTCTGAGTTTCGGCAACTGACCAATCATAATCGGGTTCTCGCTCACCGACGTCCAAAAATTTACTCCGCCCCTCTAAAACGCTTTCGATCGCTTTGGAGACGCGCCCGACCGCCTTTGTTCCGAGAACAAAATCAATCGACGGATTTTTATCAAATAAAGTTTCTCCTTCGAGTTGAGCGACGCAGCCCAAAACACCGACAATCTTTTTTTTTGAATAAAGTTTGCGTATTTGACCGATTCTCGTATAAAGTTTGTGTTCTGCTTTTTCTCTCACCGAACAAGTATTAAATAATACAATATCGGCTGAGTCTTCGTCGGGCGTCATCTCAAAATTTTCAGACTCGAGGACGGTTGCAACCCTCTCGGAATCGGAAACATTCATTTGACAGCCGAATGTTTCTAAATAAACTTTTTTCATAGAAAAATTTTTGACTAAAGTAGAGTGTTCAACAAGTATATAAAATATATGGACTCAGAATATAAAAAAAAAGATTTCGTGCATACGCATCTTCATACCGATTATAGCCTTTTGCAGAGTACAATCCAACTCAAGCCGCTGGCAAGTCATTTGAAAGCACAAAATATGCAAGCTTGCGCCATAACGGATTTTGGCAATATGTATGGCGCAATATCGTTTTACAAAAGTATGAAAGCCAGTGAGATACATCCGATCATTGGCTATGAAGCTTTTGTCACTTTCGGAAGTCGTTTTGACCAAAGCACGAGTTTACAAGCCGGAGAGAGACCATATTATAACGTAGTTCTTTTAGCAAAGAACTTAGAGGGTTACTATAATTTAGTTTATCTCGCTTCTAAAGCTTTTACGGAGGGTTTTCATCATAAACCCAGAATTGATTTAGAACTGCTCGCCGAAAAAAGTCAGGGTTTAATCGGTTTGTCCTCCGGTTTTACAGGAGCCGTATGGCACTTTCTCAAGCACCAAAATTTTCAAAAAGCCGCTCAAAATGCGAAATTGTTTGAAGAAATTTTTGGACAAGGAAATTTTTTCCTGGAAATTCAGGATCACGGACTAGAAGAGGAAAAAAATATTCATAAGGATCTGGTTGAGCTTTCAAAAAACACAGGAATTGCCCTGGTTGCTACAAATGAAGCTCATTACATGACAAGAGATGATGCGCGAGCGCATGAAATTTTAATGTGTATCGGTGAGGGTAAAACAATAAATGACAGAACTCGAACGGTTTTGGGCAGTCCGAATTTTTATGTCCGTTCGAAAGATGAGATGTGGGATTTATTCGGTCGAGAACTGCCGGAAAGCCTCTCTAACACTGTAAAAATATCCGAAATGTGCGAAGTCAATTTCCCCGCCGGTAATAATTTGGCGCTGCCGACTTTTCCGATTCCTGTCAATTCAAATTGCCGTTCAACCGATGAATATTTTGAAAAAGTTGTCCTCGAAGGCTTTGAAACTCGCAAAAAAAATGTCTGGTCGCCCCTCCAATCTAAAGGCAGATTAAAATATACACTCGAGGATTATCAGCGTCGTATCAAAAGCGAAATTAAAACTATCAGGGATATGAAATTTCCCGGTTATTTTTTGATTGTCTGGGAGTTTATACGTTTTGCACGCGAGCGTTTGATACCTGTCGGACCGGGGCGCGGCTCGGCAGCCGGTTCACTCGTTGCCTTCTGTCTGGAGATTACGGATGTCGATCCTTTGCAATACGATTTATTATTCGAAAGATTTTTAAATCCCGAGCGAGTTTCAATGCCGGATATCGACATCGATTTTTGCGTTCGGGGTCGGGCGGAAGTCATCAATCACGTAACTGAATTCTACGGGCGCGAATCGGTTTGTCAAATCATCACCTTCGGAACGATGGCATCAAAAGCGGCAATCAAGGACGTCGGACGCGCTTTGAGTATGGCATACGGAGATGTCGAAAAGATTGGTAAATTAATTCCCCCACCTGTCCGCGGACGTAATATAAGTATCTCGCAAGCCCTGGATCAAGTTTCGGATTTGAGAAAAGCAATTGAAACAAGTCCGGACACCAACGAATTGGTTGATTTGGCAAAACGTCTGGAAGGATGCTCGAGACACTCTTCGGTGCACGCCGCAGGAGTTGTTATTTCGCCAAAACCGCTTCACGAACTAGTGCCCGTAGCTCTGTCTGCGAAGAATGAATTGACAAGCCAGTATTCGATGGGGGATCTCGAAAAAGTCGGGATGCTTAAGATGGACTTCCTTGCTTTAACTACCTTAACCATTATAAACGATTGCTTAAAAAGCATTAAGCTAAAGACGGGGATTAGAGTTGATTGGAGTCAAATTCAACTTGACGACGAAAAAACTATGGCGCTCTTCGGCGAAGGGCGCACCGAAGCTATTTTTCAATTCGAATCCTCGGGAATGCAGGAAATTTGTCGACGGCTCAAGCCAAAAGAATTAGAAGATTTGTCAGCCCTCAACGCTCTCTATCGCCCGGGTCCGCTCGATGGCGGGATGGTCGATGATTTTATTGCGAGGCATCGAGGTGAGAGAAAAATTCAATACATAGTGCCGGAAATGAAGGATATTCTTCAGAATACATACGGTATTCTCGTTTATCAAGAACAGATTATGCAGATCGCGCAAAAGCTCGGCGGCTATAGTTTGGGCGAAGCTGATATGATGCGCCGAGCGATGGGCAAAAAGAATCGAGAAGAGATGGCGGAGCACGAACAAAAATTTATTGAGGGTGCGATCTTAAGAAACATCAATCAAAAAAAAGCCGAGGAAATTTTTAACCTGATGGCACAATTTGCCGACTATGGTTTTAACCGGAGCCATAGTGTCGCCTATGCGTATTTAGCTTATCAAACTGCTTATCTTAAAGCGCATTTTGCTGCTTACTTTTATGCAGCTGTTTTATCGAATGAATCCGATGACGTCGCCAAAATATATAAATATTCGAATGAACTTCGCGCTGGCGGGCTAAAGCTACTGCCACCGGATATAAATGAGAGCGATGCTGATTTCACGCCGCTCGACAATAATGTCAGATTCGGATTGAATGCCATTAAGGGAATTGGCTCCTCGAGTGTGCAGGCAATAATTAATGCGCGAAAAAGTAATTTTACTTCACTCTATGATTTTACGTCCCGGCTTGATCAAGGCTCGGTCGGGCGGCGCGGATTGGAAAGTTTAATAACTGCCGGAGCGTTTGATTCGTTGATGCCGCCGGAAATAACCATTCATCGATGGCGTGCGCGGCTTTTTGCCGGCATTGAAGGAGCTTTTTCACAAGGACAGAAAATTTGGAACGATCGAATGAGAGGTCAGAATGCTCTGTTTACGGTTCAAGCCAGCACTGAAACTATTCTTCAACAACAATTACCGGATGTAAAGGCTTGGACACAAGATGAGCTTTCACAACATGAAAAGAATTCGGTAGGATTTTATCTTTCAACACATCCTTTAGATGTCTTTGCAGAAATATTAGAAAAGTTGAAAATTATTAAAATTGCCGATCATATAGAATTGAAGGCTGGTGACAAGATAACGATTGCCGGCATTGTTTCTGGCTTTCAGTTGAGACATAGTAAAAAAGGCAATCGGTTTTGTATTTTTAGATTTGAAGACCAGTCGGTCGCGGTGAAATGCCTGGCTTGGGCAGATGTCTTTTCGAAGTTCAGCGAATGCCTTAAAGATGGAGAGCTTTTGATTATCAATGGTAGAGTAGAATCTCTCGAAGGACAAGAAATTACTTTGATTGTCGAAGATGTCACAAAAATTGCCGATGCCGTTCCATTAAAAGCACAGCGCGTTTCGATAATTTTGCCCGAAAGTAAATACAATGAAGATTTTCTCGAAGAGATATTTGGTCTCTTAAGCATCCATAGAGGTAATTGCGAAGTTTTTTTGGGAATTAAACTCGAACAGCGAATTTTACTCAAAGTTCATTCGCAACCGTTACGAGTTCAAGGGTCCAGCCGTTTGGAAATGGATTTGAAAAAGAAGGGTTGTCAAGTCCTCTGGAAATTGTAAAATATTTTTATTCCCACATAATTCTATGATCAACCGAAATAAAAACGCTTTTGAACGGGTTCAATTGGCAAGGCATCCGGAAAGACCGTACACGTCGGATTTATTAAAAACTATTTTTACGGATTTTGTAGAAATGCACGGCGATCGAAGATACGCTGATGATGCGGCTTTAATTTGCGGCTTTGCAACGCTTGATAGTAGGGAGGTAGCTATCGTCGGGCATCAAAAGGGTAGAGATACAAATCAAAGAAAGCTTCGAAATTTTGGAATGCCGATGCCGGAAGGTTATCGGAAGGCTCTGCGGGTAATGAAATTCGCTGAAAAGTTTAATCGACCGATAATTACTTTTATAGACACCCCCGGGGCTTATCCGGGGATCGATGCCGAGGAACGTGGACAAGCTGAAGCGATTGCGTTTAATTTGCGCGAGATGGCTAGTCTGACTGTCCCTGTGATCGGAGTTATTTTAGGTGAAGGCGGATCCGGAGGAGCTTTGGCAATCGGTGTTGCCGACCGCATTCTGATGCTGGAGAATGCCGTCTATTCGGTTATTACTCCCGAGGGCTGCGCCGCTATTTTATGGAAAGATGCGGGGCAAGCCGGGCAAGCCGCTGAAAGTCTAAAGTTGACGGCAGACGAATTAAAGAAAAACAATTTGATTGACGAAATTATTCCTGAATCGAGTAACTGGAAATATCCAAAAATTAAAACCTCTAAATCCACAGATGAATTTCACGAAACTGTTGAAGAGATCAAAAAGGCTTTGAATAGAAATCTGGAAATATTAGATCAAATAGATTTTGTTCAGAGAATACGTCTTAAATTTGAGAAGTTTAGGATAATGGGAAACTATCTTAGTTGATAGACTTGAGATTTATCCTTAACAGAGAGATCCGAGCGTGGTTGAATCTAAAATCTATTCTCCCGAATTTTGATTTTAATTTTTAAACAAAACTTTCACCCACGTTTTGCTGCCTTTCATTTGAATTATGTCTAAAACGGTATATCATCGTCATTCGGCGAATTGACCGTATCCGGGTTATTTGTGGAGTCTTGGTTCGAGAAGCTGTTTTCGGAATTTGTGTCGTTGGCAGTTTCTTCATTTCTATTACCGCTACCGCTTAAAAATTGCATCTCTGTGGCATTAACTTCTAAGCTGTACCGATTATTACTGTCTCGGTCGGTCCATTCTTCAATTCTCAAACGACCCTCTATATATATCGAACTTCCTTTCGTTAGATACTTTGAGGCAGTTTCAGCTTGTTTATTCCACAAAGTAATCTTAAACCATGTGACTACATTTTGTAGTTCGCCGGATTTGTCGCGCCTCTTTTCATTGGTCGCGACCGAGAAGTCACAGACGGCATTGCCCTGCGGCGTATAACGTAATTCCGGATCGCGCCCTAAGTTTCCAACTACTATGATTTTATTAAAAGACATTGTTAAGTTTTTCCATCCTTATATTTATTAATATGAGCGAACTTTTTTGAATGGTATACACATCAATGTATTAGCCTGAAAAGTTTGATCGAATCAATTTTATTTGTATAAAGATACATCGATGTTTCCAAAAAAAAAATGCTTCTTTAATATAACATTACCGGTCGCATTTTTATTCTTTTACTTTTTAATATTTTTTGTAGATCTGCGCGGGCAAACAAAAAGCGTTGATTCCATTTTTAACCCTTCGATTCCCATGAAGTTATGCCGTGCTCAACGTTCTACAAAAACGTTTGACAGGATAATTGCGTCTGATAATCCCAACGAGTTTTTTGTTTCTTATATTGATGGTGAGATCGAATCAATTGAATTGATGGATTTGCAAACAAACCGAAAGCTTTGGAGATCCGAACTGGTTGGTAAAATAAATTCGAGTTTCATAGTAGATCAAATAGATTACAAAACTTTATATTTCGTAACGAAGCTAACTTCATCAACAATATGGGCTCTCAATGCGGAAACTGGAATTACAAAATGGCAGATGATAATTCCCTCTTCTTTAACCGGAGAGATATTTTTGTCTTTATACCAAAACGCATTAATCGTTATTTCTAGAGATGGGAAAGTCTTATCTATCGATAAAAGCATCGGAACTATTAATTGGATCAAATCCTTAAATTTTGTTATTACCTCAAACCCGACTTTTTTTGAAGATCAAGTATTGTTATCAACTGCGGACAACAAAATTTTCCAAATTAGGTTAACGGATGGAAAAATTTTTCCTTTGGTCGATACGCCGTCTGTTCCCAATATTTTACTGGCACTTAGTAAAAAGGAATTTGTCTGGACGGATAAATTTGGCAGGTTTTTTTTTAGAGATAAACTAAAGTTTCGAGCCGGCGCGGAGATTTCAAATATAAATGTTGCGCCCAAAGGAATTTTGGTAGCCTCTAATGATAACTTTTTGTATTTTCTTTCTACAGATAAGCAAAAGATATTGTGGAGAAAGAAATTTGCCGGCAGAATCTTTCCAAAACCTCTGGTTGTCGGTAATTGGGCGATCGTTGCCGTTACGGGTGAAACCGAATTATTAATTGTGGATTTAGCTAATGGAAATTTAATTAATACTTTGGCAATTGGAGAAGGAAATTTTTTTACTGATAATTTTTTTATTGCCTTTAACAAATTATATGCTCCAACAATAAAGGGTCTTTTTTACTCAGCTTATGCTAATGCCGTCTGTTTTAACTAAAAAGTCAATCAAGATAAAAGGCTAGAACAATGCTATTTTAGCCTTTTATCTTGATTGACTTTTTTTAAGACTTTAGTCTTTATATTTCTAGTGACCTTTTGAATAGTCCTGAATCATTGAATATATTTCATCCTTAACAATTAACTTTTTCTTTTTGAGATTTGTTTCCTCTAACATCTCTTCTTCACTAGGATAAGTTAAGCCACTTAATTCAGATAGTCTTTCTTCATAAGTCTGGTGTTGTCGAACTAATTCTCTAAACGCCTGATTTTCCTTAATCAATTCATTTTTTATTGTATCCGAGGCAGCAATTTCCATTATTTTTACCATCCTTTCTTGTTCAATTTCATAGAATTTTTACACCTGTAGAAATTAATTTCCAATGTCCCACGTTGATTGTCTAAATTCTATGTTACATCACATGGAGTTTTCTAATCAAGTTATAATATCTAGCATTTTTCCGAGTTCCGCTGCATAATCCATGCATTTTCAGAAGGATTTCGATAATAATTTGTTCTTGTGTAGATATGATAGAAATTGTTCTTTCGATAAAAGTTTATTGCCTTGTGATTTGATACTCTTACTTCTAACCAGATTGCTTTAATACCAAAACTTACTCCGACTTCTATTATTTTTTTTAACAAATTTTTGCCGACTCCTCTTCTTTGAAATGCCGGGTCGACGGCTATTTGGAGTATTTCTGCTTCATTAAAGAATAATTCTGTTGAATCGTAAGCATTAGTTTTATTAGAAATTATCAGACGCATTATTGCGAAACCAATAATATTTTTTTTATTTAAAACAATTATTTGCTTAGAATCATTTCGAATGAATTCGTCTCTATAATTGTCTGCCGTCCAAATACTTAAATCACATTTTTCTTGTATCTTAATAATTTCAGCGATTAAATTTGATAATAAGCATGAATCTAAGAGTTGATATTCAAATATATGTGCAGGAAACATTTTTAAGATTTAAAAATATTATTGATCAAAATTATAAAAGAAATGTTATCGGACTCGGGGGGCTATTTGCTCAACAAATACAAGCCTTTTAGTCGATTTTTTTCCTGCATCTAATGCTTATGTTGATGCGATAAATACAGTATCATCTTGGTTCCATATCAACATGACGAGCCATAGCATAAACATTTTGACCGGCAGCGATAAATCTGCGGGTAATTCTGCTATAACGTCTCCTCTGAAACCTTTTTCAGAATAAATTTTCCCTACTAGGTGTTCGCCTTCCAACAAAACAAAACTTGGCTTCCAACCCGTTTCGGAACACAGATGATATTGCTTTGCTCCCAAAACAAAAGAAAATGTTCTAC
>MWWB01000016.1_pt1 | contig 26002 bp, 17 predicted proteins | sample 1047291 | NCBI WGS metagenome assembly MWWB01 (sample SAMN06349976, study PRJNA376086) | soil metagenome | isolation source: MS4-1 sample Antarctic (ecotone) soil | place: Antarctica | reverse complement strand
CATCTCGTGCAGCAAGAATTTTCGTTCCACGTTTCATTTTAAAATCTAAGGCTGCACGATTTTTATGAGATAAAGAACTGAAATAGCCCTGCACTAATAAATGAGAAGTGCCCTTTTCATAAGGCAGTGAATAAACCCAACTGGTGTCTTCTTTGATTTTACCTTTTTGCAAAAGCCTGGCTTGAATTGCCTGGGAATCGTGACTTCGACTTAATGAACAAGCAACTATAAACACGAATGGGCTAACGAAATAAAGCCGGGAATTTTTTACCCGGCTTATAAAATCTTTATAAAAAACTCCTTTGAAAAAAATCATCTTTTTAAATACGCCACTCTTTTAGATATAGCCTTATGCGGCAATGTATAAAAGGTGCAAAGTATCGAAAAGTATTTTATCCTTAACCAGGATATAAATCAAAGGAGCTATGAGCTATCCGGCAACAGTAATTTGCAATTATTTAAGCTGCCTTATACCTGCCGCATTTACTCTGCTGAGAACGAAGCTGAGGTTGAGGCTCTGGTTTTGCAAGCTTTTTCTTTTTATTTAAAGTTATTGGGATACCGGCTGAAACAGTCCAACTTGAAGTTTTTGAACTAAGGTTGGTAACAATGGGTTTAGCGTCAGAAGGGGAAGTAATTTTTTCATCAAGGTTTGTAATGCCTTTCAGATAATTTACATTAACTGTAAATCTTCTTTCAACATTTTTTCCAAACTCAAAACCTATACCTGATACAAGAGCTAAATTCCAATTGCCGGCTTTATAACTGTACATGTTTTGACTTGCACTTGTTTTGGTGTCCAAAGATTCGTTTGCTCCAGGATTATATGCTGCACCAATAGATGGTTGCACACTTACAAACCAACCTTTATCTTTTTCTACGGCCGCAGTTTTACTATTTTCAACATTATTTTTTCCGCAATGGCTTCTGTATGCACCACAACGACTCCTTTCACCTGTATTATTTTCATTTGCTGTTGCAAGACTTTTGCTTGCTGAAGATTTATTCTTGCCCGCCGCGGTTTTATTGAAGTAGATTGGCTTACTGCTAAACATGTATCCGCTTTGAACGTTCAATTTAAGATCTCCTTGTGAAACCTGGTAAGTATTTCCGCCGGTTTCAAGGTTGGAAAAATTGTAAGAAACTGTTGAACGACTAGTTCCCGCAGCGACGAAAACACCATGCCCCGCTTTAGTTTTGTAATCCAGTCGCGCTCCTGGAGTCATCGACATTTGACCTCCCAAAGGTGAAAAGGAAGGAGCGTTATTGTATTGGATTGAAGTTTTTGAATTTTCAAGACCTAATTGGGGCATGAGGGTTAATCGTTGGGCGGTGGCTATAGAGCCAAGGGCAACAGACCCGAGGAAAAGTAGAATTGCAGGTTTCATAACAGATAATTTTAATTAATATTCAAGTTAACATATTAGTTTCAAACAGAAAAGTCATTTTGATAAGTGGTTGTCTTTTTAGTTCGGGTTGTCATCTTAATAGTAGGAATTATCTAATAGAAGTTGTATTCTTTACTGTCCTGTTAAAAACTTTTCAACGCTTACGTTTATTTTTGATCACTCAACTAAATTTTAGCATAAATACTGGTAAAACATAAACCCCCTTTTTGAAAAGCTACCTGTAATTCATTTACTTCGCTTACTAAATAATTTTTATGAAGGTTAGTGTTTTACGTTTCTCATTATTATGTTTTGCTCTCATAATCGTTTTAAATACACATGCACAAATAAGCGGGGGCAAAAAAATGAAGCCCTCCCCTCATTTAAAAATTGGTAAGCTTTCTAATGGTTTAACTTATTATATCCGCCATAACGAGGAACCTAAAAATCGTGCTGAGCTTCGCCTAGTGGTTAATGCCGGTTCCATCTTAGAAAATGAAAAGCAACTGGGGTTAGCTCACTTTACCGAGCATATGGCATTTAACGGAACAAAGAATTTTGATAAGCAGGAGCTTGTTGACTTTCTTGAAAAAAGTGGTGTACAATTCGGGGCGGATCTTAATGCATACACTTCTTTCGACGAAACAGTATATATGCTTCAACTACCGACCGACAGCATCGGAGTTTTTAAAAAAGGTTTTCAGATACTGGAAGACTGGGCCCATAATGTAACATTCGACGATAAAGAGATTGACAAAGAAAGAGGTGTTGTAATTGAGGAATGGAGGTTGGGCCAGGGTGCAAATGAACGGATGAGAGCAAAATATTTTCCTGTGATATTAAAAGGTTCGCAATATGCGAATCGCATCCCTATTGGCACTAAACAAAATCTTGAGACTTTTAATTACGAAACGCTAAGAGAGTTTTATAAAGACTGGTATCGCCCTGATCTGCAGGCGGTAATTGCTGTTGGCGATTTTGATGTAAGGGAAGTAGAGAATTTAATTAAACAACATTTCTCAACGATTCCAAAACCTGCTGCACCTAAGCCCCGTAAAAAATTTAGTATCCCAACTCAAAAAGAAACACAAACAGTTATAATTACAGATCCGGAACAGTCGTATAATACCGTTCAGATATATTATAAACAGCCGGAAATACCTGAAGCACAAACTGATGTTGAGTATCGTGCGACTATTGTTCGGGGTTTATTTAATAGTATGATGAGCGCCCGCCTGCAGGAAATTGCTCAGAAGCCTGATGCCCCATTCTTATACGGAAGCAGCAGCTACGATAAATTTATAGGTGATAAAGATGCTTTCACTATAGTAGCAGTTGCAAAAGACGGTACTTCGATACCTAAAGCAACCCAAACCCTGCTTGAAGAAAATGAAAGAATTCGCCAACATGGCTTTACCCAGGGAGAATTGGACAGGGCAAAGTCGTCGATGCTAACATACATTGAAAATCTATACACCGAAAGAGATAAAACTACCTCTGCACATTTGGTGGAAGAATTGATTAGAAATTACCTGCATGAAGAACCGGTTCCTGGGATAGAAGCTGAATACGCTTTATTCAAGCAGTTTATGCCATCTATTAAACTGAATGAGGTAAACGTGCTGATAGTGCAATGGGTAAAACCTACCGACAGGGCAATTGTTGTAATGGCTCCAGATTCAGAAAAGAGTAAGCTCATTTCACCTATTGATATGCTGGCCCTGGTTAATAAACCTATAGGTAAATTACCGGCTTTTGAAGACAAAGTGATAACAGGTGCGTTGCTGGCTAAAGAGCCTGTTGCAGGCAGAATTACAGATGAAAAAAAGATTCAAGAAATAGGTGTTACAGAACTTACGTTATCTAATGGAGCAAAGGTGGTGCTAAAGCCTACAACGTTTAAAAATAACGAAATCAATATTTCTGCAATTAGCCGCGGCGGTGCCTCTCTTTACAATGATGACGATTACCTGTCTGCTGCAAACGCCAGCTCCATTGCAATATTTGGAGGTGTTGGTAATTATGATATTATGAGTCTGCAAAAAGAACTTGCCGGCAAACAGGTTTCTATATCTCCAAGTATTGGTCAATACAACGAGGGGATTAGCGGAACGAGCAGCATTAAGGATCTGCCTATTGCTTTCCAGCTTATTCACGGCTACTTTACCCAAACACGAAAAGACACGAGTATGTTTAAAGTTTTGCAACAGCAATTATATGCGTCACTTGTAAATAAAGGTAAAGATCCCGGATCGGTATTTGGTGATTCTGTTAGCTATATAATGGGCAATTATAACCCAAGAAGAAGGCCTTTAACTATTGACAGATTAAATGAAATCCAACTAGATAAGGCTTATGATATGTACCGGGATAGGTTTTCGGATGCAAGCGATTTCATCTTCACTTTCGTGGGCAGCTTCAAGGTAGATAGCATTAAACCATTCATTGAAAAATACATTGCTTCGCTCCCTTCTACCGGAAGAAAAGAAACGTGGAAAGATGTGGGTATGCGTTATCCTGCAGGAGTAATTAATAAGGTTATCAGGAAGGGCCAGGAGAACAAAAGTTCTGTTCGCTTAACCTTTACCGGTATGACTGCTTACAACGATCTGGAAACAACACAGCTCGACCAGTTAGCAAAAGTGCTGGAAATTAGACTGAGAGAGGTATTACGTGAAGACCAGGGAGGCGTTTATGGTGTAGGCGTAGATGCTAATATCAACCGCGAGCCTGTAAATAGTTACAGTATCACTATTTCGTTCGGTTGTGCTCCTGAAAACGTTGATAAACTTGTTAACCTTGTAATGGATGAAGTTAAAAATCTGAAAGAAAAAGGCACCGCACAAGCTAATGTCGACAAAGTAATTGCAGAAGATACACGTGCAATGGAACCTGCAGTAACAAGCAATAGCTATTGGTTATATAATCTTCAACAGAAGTATTACTACAACGAAGACCCCAAAACTATTTTAGAAGATCGTTTATTGGTAAGAAAATTAACTGTTGCAAGAACAAAAGAACTCGCTAACAAATATTTCGACACCAATAATGTTATCAAATTAATATTGATGCCGGAGAATAAATAAATAGCCATCTTAAAAGAGAAGGGATGCTGTTACGAGCAATCCCTTCTCTTTTCACTTCTTTGTAAAAAGAGAGTTTTCAAATCATCTCTCTCAACTTTTCAACTACTGTATCCACCTCTTCTTTTGTATTGTTCTTACTAAAAGAAAAACGAACAGTAACCTGATCAGGATTATTGTTAATTTCTCTGATTACATGGCTTCCAACGTCGGCGCCACTGGTGCAGGCACTGCCACCACTTGCGCAAATATTATTGATGTCAAGATTAAAAAGAAGCATATCACTTTTTTCGGTCTTTAGGAAATTCACACTTATTACAGTATACAGCGAATTTCCTAAGGGATCGCCATTAAAGCTTACACCGGTAATATTTTTTTTAACTTGTTCCATCATGTACAACTTAATACTCTTTATATAGCTTGCGTCTTTTTCATAATTAGTAGTGGCCGTTTCGAGAGCTTTTGCAAAACCTACAATCCCATATAAATTTTCTGTACCAGCACGCATATTTCTCTCCTGGCTGCCGCCGTGCATAAATGGTTTAATCTTTACGTTTTCGTTTATGTATAACAAGCCTACACCTTTTGGTCCATGAAATTTATGCGCTGAACCGGTAATAAAATGAACAGGTGTATTTCTTAAATCGAATGGAAAATGGCCAACAGTCTGTACAGTATCACTATGAAAAACCGCGTTATACTTTCTACAAATTTCACCAAGAGCATGTATATCTACCATATTGCCTATTTCATTATTTGCATGCATAAGGGTAACAAGACAATTCTCTTTGCTTTCTGCCAATAAATGTTCAAGGTCGTTTAAATCAATATCGCCGGTGGGGCTAATTTTCAAATAACTTAAGTCAACCTCTCCCTTATTAAACAAATACTTCACTGTGTGTAAGGTAGCATGATGCTCTATAGGAGAGGTAATAATGCGCTTACATCCTAAATCCCGCACAGCGGCAGTGATAGCTGTATTACTGCTTTCGGTGCCGCCGCTGGTAAAAAATATTTCAGCAGGATGGGCGTTTAGTATTTTAGCTACTGTCTTACGGGCATTTTCAACAGCAAGACGGCTCTCGCGGCCATAACTGTAAATAGAGGAAGGATTTCCATAACAGGAGGTTAGATAGGGCATCATAGCTTCAAGAACCTGTGGGTCAAGACAAGTGGTAGCCGCATTGTCAAAATATATCCTGTTAGGCATGTTACCCTTTTAATTTCTTCGGTTATTGTTTATGTAAGGCTGATGAATTGATAGAGTAACACCCGGAGTCGCTGTAGAGCTTAAATTATTGCCGCCATTTTGAGTTGTTGCATTTGTAGCAGATGCAAAGCTTGATACAGTTCTTGAAGTATTGCTTGTGCTCACCCTAAAATTATTAGGCACATTAGCATTAGCTGAAGAACCCATAGCATCAAAACTTTCCTGGTAAGTGTCTGCGAACTGAAATTGGCTAAAACTACTGAAGGAGATGAATAGTACTAATAACGAGAAGTAAACTTTTTTCATAAATATTTTTTGTTTTAACAGAGGTACAAGAATATGCCTTTTTTAAAAAGTTCAAAAGAAAAATAGAGGGAAAAAACATTGGAATTAGCGGTAAAAAAAACTTGTAGGAACTGACCTTTCTACGATAGTTATTTCGTTGATGAAAGCTGGAGAATTACATATTTTCTCTTATGTCCTGCATTATTTTTCGTGCAATATTGTTTGCTGTAGTTTCGAAATTACTTTCAGCATAAATCCGGATAATCGGCTCAGTATTGCTTGTTCTTAAATGTACCCAATCCTTTTCAAATTCAATCTTCAAACCATCCTCAGTGTTAACCGGGTTGTTCTTATACTTGGTCTGTATTTTATCGAAAATTGATCTCGCATTAAATCCCTGTTCAAGTTCAATTTTATTTTTACTGATAAAGTAATCAGGATATGTGCCGCGTAGCTGTTTAATGCTTTTATTACTTTTTACCAAATGAGTTAGAAATAAGGCAATTCCTATCAGCGCATCCCTTCCATAGTGAAGATCGGGAACAATAATTCCTCCATTACCTTCACCGCCTATCACGGCATTAACTTCCTTCATGCGGTTTACAACGTTTACTTCTCCAACAGCGCTGGGGTAGTATTGTCCTCCATGTTTAACAGTAATATCTTTTAAAGCCCTTGTACTCGACATATTACTTACAGTATTGCCTTTTTTGTTTTGCAGAACATAATCAGCAATGGCAACTAAAGTATATTCTTCGCCGAATAGTGTTCCGTCTTCACACACAAAACAAAGCCTGTCTACATCAGGATCTACCGCAATTCCCAGATTTGCGTTTTGCCTGTTCACCTCGTTACATAGTTGCATCAGGTGCTGCGGCAGCGGTTCGGGATTATGTGCAAACTTTCCGTTCACTTCCTCATTCAACACCGTTATATCAGTTACACCTAATGCTTTAAGTAATAAGGGCAAGGCAATAGCGCCTGTACTGTTTATAGCATCTGCTACTATTTTTAGATTTGCTTTTTTTATTGCAGCTACATCTACCAAAGGGAAGTTAATAATAGCATCAATATGTTGTTGTAAAGCTGTGGTATTTTGAGAGTAGGCTCCTAACTTATCTACCGTAGCAAAAGTAAAGCTTTCATCTTCCGCCATTTTTAAAACTGCAGCACCATCTTCACTATTAATAAATTCACCTTTACCGTTTAATAATTTTAATGCGTTCCATTCTTTTGGGTTATGACTTGCAGTAAGTATAATACCACCGGCTGCATGTTCAAACTCTACAGCCATTTCTACTGTTGGTGTAGTTGTTAACCCAACGTCAATTACATCTAAGCCAAGCGCAATCAGGGTGCTTACAACTAAACGCTGCACCATTTCTCCACTTATTCTTCCATCGCGGCCAACCACTACTTTTTTCCCGTTATTCTGTTGCAGTAACCATGTTCCGTAGGCTGCCGTAAATTTTACAACATCTAAAGGACTAAGCGTATTACCAGGTTTGCCACCAATCGTACCACGAATACCGGAAATACTTTTTATGAGTGCCATTATTGTAATTATAGGATTGCAAACTTAATTGAAAAAAGATGATATGTAAGGTGAAATTCTATTATACGACAGGCATTATAAAACAAACGATAACTTCTTTTTTTATACTCTACCTAATGCAAAAATTAAAAGGTAAATGATAACTTTCTATAGATAATTTTGTTTTACAGAGCTATTGATTTCTATTTAGCTGCTGTACTTTTGCACCAATAGATAAGTATGCGTGAAGAAAACTGGTTTCAGGAATGGTTTAGTTCTCCTTATTATCATTTATTATATGATCACCACAGCGATGATGAAGCGTTTGCTTTTATTAATCGAATAATTAATCATTTGCAGCCGCCATCCAGTAGTAAAATGCTTGATATAGCTTGTGAAAAAGGCCGGCATAGCCGGGCATTAGCTGAAAAAGGTTTTGATGTTACAGGCATTAACCTTTCATTCGACTCAATTAGAGAAGCGAAGAAAAGTGAAAATGAAAACCTTCATTTTTTTCAGCATGATATGCGGCTTCCCTTTTGGATACAATATTTCAACTACGCTTTCAATTTCTTTACCAGCTTCGGCTATTTCCGCACCAGGAGAGAACATGATAATGCTATAAGAACTGTAGCAAAATCTTTAATTACCAATGGTGTTTTCGTAATGGATTATCTCAACGTTAGGTACGAAGAAAATAATTTAGAAAAAAATTCAAAGGAAATAGCTGATGGTATAGAATTCAAAATAGCAAAATGGGATGATGCGGAACATTTTTATAAACAGATACAACTGGAAGAAAAAGGGGAAATACGAAATTTGGTTACCGAAAAAGTGGCAAAGTTTACCTTAAAACATTTTACCGAAATGTTTGCAAAACAGGAGTTGCAGATACAGGAGGTCTATGGGGATTATAAATTTAAGGATTATGATATTCACAAATCTCCGCGACTAATAATGATAGCAAAAAGGGTAAGAAATTAAAGGTACTGCCTTAGAAGATGTATAGAAATAGAATTTTTATTGATCAGTAACAGTTGGTCAGGCGACCAATTGGGGCGATTGTGCGCTCATGGTTGCCGACCGCCAACTCTTGGGTACATCAAAAATCTTTAAAATCTTCTTACAGCTTCTTAAGGTTTTGCAGGCTTTCTTCAATAACTTTTATCCTCACTTCAGCATCGGCATGCTTCTTCTTTTCCAGTGCAACTACTTCAGGCTTTGCATTAAAAACAAACCGTTCGTTATTTAATTTTTTTACTACGCTATCTAAAAAACGTTGCTGGTGTTCAAGATCTTTCAACAGTTCTTCTTTTAAAACACCTGCATCAAGTTGTTGAGTTGTTTCAATAAAGAACTTGTCTTTTTCAACTGCTACAACAATAGTATTTGTAACAGCTTCGGCAGTAAAGTTTACTGTTTCTGCATTTACCTGTTTGCTTAGTATGTTTTCTATCTCCGTATATGCTTCCGTATCTGCAGTTTGGATGTGCAGTTTTATAGCTTCCTTAGGTTTCAGCTGGTTTTTATTCCGGGCGTCGCGAAGCGCCGATACAACCTTTTTTAGTAATTCACCTTCCTCTAATATTTTGCTTTGTAACGTGCCAATACTACTTATTTGCTTTACGCACAAATCATCTTCTCTATGCTGCAACAAGTGATAAACCTCTTCTGTAATGAAAGGCATAAAGGGATGCAACAGTTCCATTAATTGCTCAAAAAATTCGACTGTCTTATTATAAACTTTTTCATCAATTGGTTGTTCAAATCCTGGTTTAACCCATTCAAGGTACCAACTGCAGAAGTCGTCCCAAATTAAAGAATAAATAATTTTTAATGCCTCGCTCAGTTTAAATTGAATATATAAATTATCTACCTCTGCCCTTACTTCATTCAGCCTGTTTCCAAACCATTCAATTGCAAAGTTTCGTTCTGCGTTGAGCGTTAAGCCTTTCGGCTTCTTGCCTTCCCACAACTTCAAAAGCTTTAGTGCATTCCATATCTTATTATTGAAGTTCCTGCCTTGTTCAAGGCTTGCTTCATCAAACAACAAATCGTTACCGGCGGGCGAGGAGATCATTATTCCAAAGCGAACGGCATCAGCTCCATATTTATCAATCAGTTCAAGTAAATCAGGACTATTGCCTAAGCTTTTACTCATTTTTCTGCCCTGCTTATCCCTTACCATCCCGGTAAAATAGACATCGCTAAATGGCTTTTCATTTTTATAATGCATGCCTGCCATTATCATCCGCGCAACCCAAAAGAAAATAATATCTTGCCCGGTAACTAAAACAGAAGTTGGATAATAATAATTGATGTCTGCATTGCCGGGATTTGAGCTGCCTTTAAATACTTCCATTGGCCAAAGCCACGAAGAGAACCAAGTATCGAGAACGTCTTCATCTTGCCTTAAATCTTCAATTTTGAATTTTGAATTTTGAATGTTGAATTTTTTCAAAGCTTCCTCAGCAGTTTCCGCCACTACCATATTCCCCTGGTCATCGTACCAGGCAGGTATTTGCTGGCCCCACCATAACTGCCGGCTTATACACCAGTCTTTTACATTGCCGAGCCAATATTTATACGTTGCTAAAAATTTATCTCCCGGATGTATTTTAATATCTCCGTCTGCAACCGCTTTTAAAGCAGGCTCAGCTAATTCCTTCATTTTTACAAACCACTGTGTAGATATTCGTGGCTCAACTACAACCCCGCTTCTTTGGCTGTAGCCTAACCTTGTTGCGTATTCTTCCTCTTTAAGTATATGGCCTTTCTCGTGCAGTTCGTTTACTATTTTATTTCGGGCAACAAATCTGTCCTCGCCTACGTGTATCTGCGCTGCTGCACTTAATGTACCGTCTTCATTTAGCGTATCTACAACTTCTAAATTGTATTTAAGGCCAAGGTTGTAATCATTGATGTCGTGCGCAGGAGTAACTTTCAAAGCACCGGTTCCAAATGCAGGATCAACATACTCATCAAAAATGATGGGAATACTGCGATTAATTAAAGGCACTAAAGCATGTTTACCTTTTAGATGAGTATAACGTTCATCGTTTGGGTTTACACAAATCGCGGTATCGCCCATAATTGTTTCAGGACGTTGGGTAGCAATGGTAATAAAGCCTCCTTCTAATTCCCCCGACGGGGGAAGGCTTTCTCCCTCTCCTTCGGAGAGGGCCGGGGTGAGGCTGTATTTCAAATAATACAACTTCCCCTGCACATTCCTATACTCAACCTCTTCGTCGCTTAGAGCAGTTTTAGCTGCAGGGTCCCAATTGATCATTCTTGCGCCACGATAGATCAAACCCTTATTATAGAGATCGACAAAAACTTTTATTACGGCCTTATAATAATGGTCGTCCATTGTAAAGGTTACCCGTTTCCAGTCAACGCTGCATCCTAACTTTTCAATTTGGTTATAAATAATACCTCCATATTTTTCCTTCCACTCAAATGCGTATTTTAAAAATTCTTCCCGTGTCAGGTTGTTTTTTTCAATTCCTTTTTCCTTTAACATTTGCACCACCTTTGCTTCCGTCGCAATACTTGCATGATCACTTCCGGGAATCCAGCATGCATTAAAACCACTCATTCGTGCCTTTCGCACCAAAATGTCCTGAACAGTTTCATTTAAAGTATGGCCCATATGCAAAACTCCGGTAACATTTGGCGGAGGAATCACTACTGTGAAAGCAGGCCGGCCATCGGGTTCGCTATTAAAGTACCCCTTGTTCATCCAATGTTGGTACCATTTGTTTTCTGTTTCGGAAAAGATATAATTTTTACTTAGTTCCATGATGATGAATCAACTTCTCTTGTCGTTTTTAACAGCTTATAATAAAAAAATTATGGGCAAATGTACAAAAAGCAAAAACTGCTTTAATAATCAAAAACGAGGAATTGAACGGGAAGATTTTAAAGACAACAAGTTTCCTTTTTTTCTGTTGCGTACAGGGTAGAGTTTTCGTGCTTTTTCTATTAATTGAATAAACTCCATTTGTAATAGGTTTTTTTTATCGGCACATCCCGTGGCTAATAACTGAACATCATCCCACGATATATCTTTCCCAAACTTTGATTGTTTCAATAACGTTCCAAACATTACAATTGATGCCGCAAAACGAAGACAAGAGTCTGCTTTATCAAGGGACTGATAATTATTAAGTACGTTGAATTCTTCGTCAACAGTTTCTTCTTCACCTGTTAATTTGTAAGATATCTTTAGGGTGCCGACTGTTTGTCCTGTATTAATAAATGCAGTATCGGAAGCCACAGGCACAATTTCAAAAACCGAAAGTAACGAATGGCCACTTCCAACTTCGCCACCTTCAAGCTGGCTGCTGCTATCTGTAATTGCATCTTCCTTATTATCGAAGCCGATAAGCCGGTAGCTTTTTATCAATCTGGTATCAAATTTTACTGTTAGCTGCACATTGTTTGCCACTGTAAATAATGTTTGCGCAAACTCTTCAACCAACACTTTTTCGGCTTCTTTCTCATTATCTAAATAAGCAAAGTTTCCATTACCGTTTTTAGCCAAAGCTTCGAGCTTGCTATCTTTATAATTACCCATTCCAACACCAAGACAGGTAAGATAAATACCTGACTTTCTCTGCTGAGCTATTAGCTCTTCCAATTCTTTTTCGGTATTTTGTCCTACGTTGAAATCTCCATCTGTTGCGAGAATTACCCGGTTGTTTCCATTTTTAATAAAACTGTTTCGTGCCTGTTTATAAGCAACGCGAATAGCAGACTCTCCAGGCGTAGAACCAGCAGGAGTAAGGCCTTCGATTGCTTCAATAATTCTTTGTTTATCCGTTCCGCTTGTAGGTGGCAGCATCATAGTTACATTAGTGCCATAAGTAACTATTGAAACTGTGTCAATCATTCTCAGGTTTTCAACTAATAATTTAAATGCGCCTTGTAAAAGGGGTAACCTGTTTTTCATATCCATACTTCCGGACACATCAATCAAAAAAACAAGGTTCGTAGGAGGCGTCCTGTCAATGTTAATTTTTTTTGCCTGAAGGTTAATAAATAATAATTGACTTGCCTTGTTCCAGGGGCAGGAAGTTATATGAGTATTTACTGTAAAAGCTTCTTTTTGGTCGTCAATATGCTTAGAGCGAATATTGAAATAATTAAGCATTTCTTCTATCCGCACCGCATCAGCCGGTGGCTTGTTTTTAGTATTTAAAAAGCGGCGGATATTGCTATAGCTTGCACGATCTACGTGTGTTGCAAAACTAGTTTCTGAAAAATTGGATGTATTAATAAATTGGTTTTCTATTGTGGAAGAATAACTTTCACCAGACTCAAAAGCCGGCAGTGTTTTTTCGGAAGGAAGGTTTTTAGTAAGAGATGAAAGCTGCCGCGGCGCAGAATTTGATTTGTAACTACTCATCTTTAAAGAAAAAGTAGCATAGTGACTTGTGTTAACTGCCGTTTTTAATATTTCATACCCTTCTATTGAAAATGTAACGGTATCTATTTTTAGGGAACTTGGAATTCCGAAAGCACCTGCAGAACCTGAATAATAGAGGGCGTTTGGTTTTGAGGCCAGAGTTATTTTTACAGCCGGTAATACATGTCCCTGCTCATCTCTAACTTCTCCACGTAAATAATATTGTGAAAAAGCAGAAGCAGTTAAAAAACAGGCAAACAAGGTTGTGTAAAATTGCCTCACGAGTTCTGATATTCAATACAATATACATAAACTCCCGTAGTATTCCTAACCTACATGGCAATAGCCGGGTAATTTTACTTAAGCTGATAAAGGTGAGCCAAATTTCTTCCTAATCCATCATAATCCAAACCATAGCCAACAACAAATTTGTTAGGGATTGTAAAGCAGATATAGTCAATATGAATCGGAAAAACAGTGGCTTCAGGCTTATGCAGTAAAACTGCAATTTTTAATGATGATGGCTGCTGATTATATACCTGCGGCAAAAACTGGTTAATGGTTTTTCCGGTATCTATAATGTCTTCTAAAATTATAATATCCCTGTTAGTAATATCGGTATCGAGGCCAATGGCAGTTATAACATGACCGGAGCTTTTAGTTCCTTTATACGAAGCAAGTTTTATGAAACATATCTCAGCTTCAATGGTGAGGTACTTAAAGAGATCGGCAGAGAACATAAACGAGCCATTCAAAACGGAGATGAACAATGGCCGTTTTCCTTCGTAGTCTTTATTAAGTTTTTCAGCAAGTTCTTTTACTTTATATATAATTTCTTCGGAAGTTAAGTAGGGTACAAAATATTTATCGTGAACTTGTATAGTAGTTAACATCCAAATAGTTTTGCGCCAAGGTAAGACGTTATTTCATACTTATACTTCTGTTACGAACGTTTGCTGTCGCTAATTTTGGTAATGCAGGAGCAGGAGATTTTAAATATATTTTTTCACCTATAGCAGGTATCATTCCTTTTTGTAAATGATTAAATTCTAAAACGCTTGATAGCTGAACGCCCTCCTTTTGTGCTACATCATGTAAATCTTCATCAGCCTCAATTACATGAAAATCTTTTGCACCTCTCTTTGATTTTTTTTGTAAAAAGATCAATTGATCTTTTGAAAGAATCTCGGTTACCTCAAGGTCATTAAAGTCTAACAGCTTCTTATAAGAGACATTGTAATTAGCAGCTACGGCAAACAGTGAAGTTCCACCGGGAGCTAAAATAACTTTTGCCTCATTAATGTTAAAGATTGAATTAACCGGATAGCTTTCTTTTTTTAAGGATGATGTTTTTTCAGTTAAACCTTGCCGTACTGCAAGTTTTGCGTCGGTTAAAACTTCCCTCAGTTTTGAAACGGCAGTTTTAAGGTTGTCCTTTTTTTCCTCGTTATTCGCAAGAGCGAGACTCATGCTTTCTTTGCTTTGCTGCTGTTCCATAGCAAGCAAAGTGTATTGCTGTAAATTGTTATCAACAATTATCTTTATTAGTTTTTCAGCATACACCGGATTAGTGGCATAGCCTGCTTTTTTTAACCCTTTTGCCCATCCTTCAAAATCGGTAGGATCGAGTTTAAAAAGAAAAGCATAGTGAGGTCTTTTTAAAAATTCAGAATGATCTTTATAAGAGTCTTCAACAGAAGCATACTTTCTAAAACATTCACCTTTGGAGTCATCATCATGAGACATTGTTTCACCTGTCCATTGACTGTTGCATTTTATACCAAAATGATTTTTGCCATTTGCCGCAAGATCACTTTGTCCACCTGAAGTTTCATGAATACCCTGTGCTAATGTAATAGATGCAGGAACCCCTGTTCGTAACATCTCATTAATGGCAAGATTAGCATATTGACTGATGTATGTAACAACTCTTTCTTTATGGGACTGGGCAAAAGCCATAGAAAATAACAAGGATGCAAGCAAGGTTGAAAACAGCTTGGGGAATTTTAGCATTGTTTCTTTTTTATTAATAGCAATCCATCTCTAACGGTTAACATTACCTGTTCTACTCTTAAGTCGTTAGCTACGTGTTTATTAAACTCATCTATTGCCCGCGCATTTTTACCTTCGATTGTATCTTCAAGTACCTGCCCATGAAACAAAACATTATCGGCAACGATGAAACCTCTTTCTGATAATTGCGGTAAAACCATTTCGTAGTATTCTATGTAACTCACTTTGTCCGCATCGATAAATACCAAATCCCATTGGTAGGGTAGTGTCGGTATAATTCTTTGCGCTTCTCCGCAATGCAATATTAGTTGTTTATTTTTTTCTACAAATTTAAAATTCGTTAAGGCAATTTCAGCATCTTCCTTTCTTATTTCAATTGTATGAAGTTCCCCATTGTGTGCAAGACCTTCTGCAAGACACAACGCACTGTAACCTGTGAAAGTGCCTATTTCAAGGATGTATTTAGGTTGAAGCATGGTGCTTAAAAACGATAAAAACCTCCCCTGAACATGACCACTTAGCATATGGGCATTCGAATGACTTTCACGGGTCTCTCTGTCAACTCTGGTAAGTAACGCATCTTCTTCAGAAGTATATTTTTTAGCGTATTCTTCAGCTTTGTATGAAATAATTTCAATAGGCATATAAGAGAAATAATAGAATATTAAGTACCTCTCAGCATTGTTCGCGAAAATCCCTTAGTTACTTTCTGCTTTTAAAACCTGTCTTTCACCTACAGGCGCTCTTGAAAACAACAGCAATCCAAGGTAAGTAAGCAAACCATTTAATATTAACAACTCAATCCCTATTTGAAAGCCACCAAACCATTTAGCTGCATTCTCGCTAACAACATAACAAATGGCAGGCGCTATAAGACATACGATTGGTACAACAGGGCTTTCGGGTAATTTTCGCCTGCTTAATATTCCGAAAGAAAATAAACCAAGCAAGGGGCCATAAGTATAGCCAGCTAATTTTAAAATAATATCAATGATGGATTTGTTGTCGATCCATTTAAAGAACATGACGCATATAAAGAAAATGACAGCAAAGGTTAGGTGTACTGTCATCCGTATTTTTTTCTTTTTTGCTTCATTCCATTCTTGGTTTCTTTTTAGTCCGATTATATCAATACAAAACGAAGAAGTTAACGCTGTTAAGGCACCGTCAGCGCTTGGAAATAAAGCGGAGATTAAACCGAGGATAAATATAATACCTATAAAAGGAGGTACATAGTTGAAAGCAATTTGCGGAAAAAGATTGTCACCAATAATATTCTTACCGTCTAATAGAAACTGAGTTTGTGGTTTGTTGTTTACAAGCACCTGTTGAAAAGAGGCACCTTTGTTAATCGCATATAAGTATAATAAGCCGCCCAAAACAAGGAAGATAAAAACAACGATCCCCTGTAAAAGGCTAAGCGTTATCATGTTCTTTTGAGAGTCTTTAAGGTTGCTTACACTAATGTTTTTCTGCATCATCTCCTGGTCGAGACCCGTCATGGCGATTGTTATAAATGCGCCCCCGATAATTGTTTTTAAAAAGAAGCCGGCACTCTTTACATCAGTATTAAAAACCTTTGAATAGTTGCGCGAATGCAAAGCCGAAAAAGTATCAGGCAAAGAAAAGTTTAGTTGGTTCATTATATAAAAAACGCATACAATTAACCCTATCAGCATAAATGAAGTTTGAAGTGTATCTGTGAACACAATGGTGCGAACGCCTCCCTCAAACGTGTACAATAAAATCATGAGAAGGATAACAAATGTGGTAAGCCAAAAGGTAACATTCATTTCATCCAGAATAAAAATCTGAAGTACATTTATAACAAGGTACAAACGTGCTGTTGCTCCCAAGGTTCTTGATATTATAAAAAACAATGCGCCTGTTTTGTAGGCTGTAAATCCGAACCTCTGTAATAAATAATTATAGATAGAAGTAAGGTTCATTTTGTAATACAAAGGCAGCAATACAAAAGCAACTACAAAATAGCCTAAAAAATAACCAATCACTACCTGGAAATATCCAAATCCGCCTATACCCACCGTACCCGGAACGCTAACGAATGTTACTCCGCTTAATGAAGTACCTACCATACCAAAAGCTACCAGCATCCAATTGCTGTTGCGGTTCCCGATAAAGAAAGTATCGTTGTTACTATTGCGGCTGGTGTACCATGCTACCCCTAACAACAAAAGAAAATAACCGATAACAAAAGTAAAAAGCAACGTGGGAGACATAGGCCGAAGATTGTTGTTAGATTGTTGCTGGCAAAGTAGTAAAAAATAATGAGCTAATATTGCGCTCTTAAAAAGTACGGCAATGCAGTACAGAGCGTTGGCAGTTTTTTGTGGATCTCAAGCTGGGGCCAATCCTTTATTCCAGCAACAAGCGGCAGAACTGGGTGAGCTGATGGGAAAGGGGCAAATCACCTTAATATATGGCGGCGGAAGAAAAGGCCTGATGGGAGTTGTGGCGGATGCAGCTATGGCTAACGGCGGAAAAGTTATGGGAGTTATTCCTGAAGTGCTGATCGGATGGGAACACCAGCATACAGGCATAACAGATTTACAAGTGGTAGCAGACATGCATTCGCGCAAAAAGATAATGTATGAATTATGCGACGCCGCTATCATCTTACCTGGCGGACATGGTACATTAGATGAGATGTTTGAAATGCTTACCTGGAACACTTTAAACATCCATAATAAAAAAATAATTCTGCTGAACCCAGCAGGATTTTATGATCATCTCATCGAACACATTAAGCAGATGCAGCAGGCGGGTTTCTTATATGAAGACTGGCAAAAACGTATTGCTGTTTATGAAACATCCGCAGAAATTATTGCCGCTTTGGACGAAGATAAAAGTTGAAACCGGTTCTTAAAATAGGCAGTTTTTGACCATAAGAATCGATGTATGGAGAATTTAAATTATCACCAACATCAAACATGATCACGGTAAAGAAATTTGATTGGCCAATCATCCTTCTTGAATAGCCCGCACCTAATAGTAAACTTGGCGCTTCCTGTTTTAACTTCAATTGCTCACCTATTGTACCTGCACGCAGGTCCTTCAGCTTTGTTGTAATCCAATTATACTCCGGCAAAGCCTGTAGAAAAAATCCTTTAAAAGGATAAAGCCGTACAAACACACCACCGCCATAGTTAGTGGTACGTTGGCGAATTCCATTGTTAACTTCAGCACGAAAGGAACTGTAATTAATATTGGTGGAAATTCCTGCATCTAACCATTTGGCAACTGTATATCCAACTTCAGGATTCGCTCCAATGTTAAATCCTCCGCTCCATCCGCCGATCCCTAAACCGATACCTCCGCCTACAAAAATATTGTCTTTTCTAAAGCTTACTTTGTTTGTTTCCGTTTGTTCTTCACGTTGTGCAAACGAAGTATAAGCCATAGAAACTGCACATAACATCATCACTGCTTTTTTCATCTGTTTTTTATTTTTTTGTTCATTTTAAAAACTTCCCCAATTTAGTGAAGCATCTTTCTCAAAAATCGTAGCAATAATGAACCCTATAGAATCTTAACACAACAGTAAGAATATTACATAAGAAGACTTTGTTGATTTTGGAAACAAGAGTAGAAATTGTCGATTTTATAAACAAGAATAGAAATTATTATCAGGCTCCTTGCTTTCACGCCGGTACTCTTATGCTGAAGTCCAGACTCCTCATATCCGTTACCACATAATCCCCTCTGCTTAAACTGTTAATTCCTATTATTTTTGCTGCAAACAAAAGCAGCATCACCTCCTCTCCCTCCATATTAGAAAACCCAATTGAATACCTGAAAGGTGTTGGTCCGTTAAAGGCTGATCTTCTGAAAAAAGAATTAGGCATTTATACTTTCGGCGATCTGCTGGAACACTTTCCCAACCGCCATGTTGATAAGACTGCTGTTTACCCGATTAATAGCATAGATGCACAAACAGATTTTGTACAGGTTACCGGCATTATTGAAGACATGGTTATTATTGGCGAAAAAAGAAGCAAACGCTTAATAGCACATTTGAGAGACAGAACCGGTAAACTGGAGCTATGCTGGTTTCAATCAATAAACTGGGTGCAGAAGAATTTGCAGCAAGGAAACCAATATCTTGTTTTTGGCAAGGTTACCTTTTTTAATGGAAAGGCTCAAATCACACACCCTGAAATTGAGCCATTAAATCCCTCTTTCGCAGAAGGCAAAAGCTTTTTAGAACCTATCTATCCTACAACAGAAAAATTAAAAGCTCAAGGCCTCAACGGTAAGCAAATCGGTAAATTAACATTAGCCTTAATGGGTATGATATCACAAAAAGATATTCCGGAAAATCTACCCAACCAAATTTTAAAAAAACTCATCTTAACATCAAGATTTATTGCGTATACCCTTATCCACTTTCCAAAAAATCAAGAGGATTTTGATACAGCAGTACACAGGTTAAAATTTGAGGAATTTTTTATAGCACAGGTACGGCTTGGATTAATAAGAATAAACAGGCATAGGCATAGTAAAGGCGTTTTGTTTGAAAAGGTTGGAGAATACTTTAATACATTTTATAGTAAATATTTACCTTTTGAATTAACAGGCGCGCAAAAACGGGTTCTAAAAGAAATCCGCGCTGATACTGCACGAGGCAAACAAATGAACCGCTTATTGCAGGGCGATGTAGGCAGCGGAAAAACAATCGTCGGTCTCTTAATCATGTTGCTGGCTGCAGATAATGGTTTTCAAAGTTGCCTGATGGCGCCAACCGAAATCCTCGCAACACAACACTACAACGGCTTAAGGGAGTTACTTAAAGATATGCCTGTTAATATTCGCCTGCTTACAGGCAGCACCAAAACTGCTGAGCGAAGAGAAATTCTGTCGCATCTTGCTGATGGTTCTTTACATATGATCGTAGGTACACATGCGCTTATAGAAGATCCGGTAATTTTTCATAATCTCGGATTATCAATTGTAGATGAACAGCACCGGTTTGGAGTGGCGCAAAGAGCAAAGCTTTGGGCTAAGGCAGCTATTCATCCGCATGTGTTGGTAATGACGGCAACACCCATTCCGAGAACATTGGCAATGACAGCTTACGGGGATCTTGATTACAGTGTAATGGATGAATTACCTCCGGGAAGGCAACCCATTACTACAGTTCATCGTAATGAAATGCATAGGGTAAAGGTGATGGATTTTATACGTTCGGAAATTGATAAAGGCAGGCAGGCATATATTATTTTTCCATTGATCGAAGAAAGTGAAAAGCTCGATTATGAAAACCTGATGGATGGATACAAGCATGTTCAAGCTTTCTTTCCTGAACCCAAATATTGGATAAGTATGTTGCATGGAAAGCAAACTGCGGATGTAAAAGAAAACAACATGCAAAGATTTGTAAAAGGCGATACGCAAATAATGGTGAGTACAACGGTAATCGAAGTTGGGGTAAATGTGCCCAACGCATCAATTATGGTAATTGAAAATGCGGAAAAATTTGGCCTTTCTCAATTGCATCAACTGCGCGGACGAGTTGGCCGCGGAAGCGAAAAAAGTTATTGTGTTTTACTAACCGGCAATAAAATGGGTAACGAAGCAAAGGAAAGAATCAAAACAATGTGCGCCACTAATGATGGTTTTAAGATAGCCGAAAAGGACCTTGAACTGCGCGGACCTGGCGATATTGAAGGAACCAGGCAAAGCGGAACAATGAACTTTAAACTGGCAAACATCGTTAATGATAAAGATATTTTAGCGAAGGCAAAAAAAGAGGCTGAAATTCTGCTCGAACAGGATGAGAACCTTATGTTGGATGGAAATTTGCAGTTAAAAAATTACTTGTCGTTGCAAAAAGGTAAAACTGTTTGGAGTAAGATTTCTTAATTCTTTGTTCCGGTTCAACTTTAACACTGCCTGCTGCTAAACAGTAATTAGTTTTATTTCTATTTATAATGTACCTTAAAAAAAAATTCGGATTGAAACGAATCCTCCCATTAGTTTGCCTGATTTCTATGCTTTGCAATAGCATTTCAGTTTCTTGTCAATATGCTAACCTCGATTTTATTGAGAACAAGGGACAGTGGGATCAAAAAATAAAATTTAAAGGGTTGATGAACAACGGCGCCTTCTTTTTGCAGGAGAAAGGCTTTAGAGTTGTTTTAAGCCGTGAGGAAGATTTGGACAAATTAAATGCTTCCTTTCATTCAGACCAAAATAGTGGAAAAGAAACTATTCATAAACGTAACACCCCGGCCACAAAAATATTTGTACCTGCACCTGTTGCTGCAAATGGACCAATAACTGTTCACTCACATGCATACGATGTTCAGTTTATAAATGCTGCCACCCCAACCATCACACCCGAAAAACCACTTGATACTTATAGCAACTATTTTATCGGAAGCAATCCCGCAGATTGGAAGACTAATGTCAAAACCTTTCAGGCCGTCACTTACAATAATCTTTACCAGGGCGTTGATGTAAGGTATTACACAAACAACGGCAAGCTCAAATACGACATCATTGTAAATCCTTTAGCCGACATAAGCCGCATTGGAATGAAGTACGACGGAGTTGAGAAACTGCAGGTAAAGAATGAGCAATTGGTAATTACAACATCTGTTGGCGAAACCAGGGAACTTGCCCCTTACGCTTACCAGGTGATAAACGGTGTAAAAAAAGAAGTGAACTGCCGTTTTAAAGTAACTGGTAAAACAGTGCAATTCTCTTTAGATAATTATAATAAGAATGCAATATTGGTTATAGACCCTACACTTATCTTTTCAACTTTTAGCGGAAGCACTGCTGATAATTGGGGTTATACCGCTACCTACGGACCTGACGGAAGTTTTTATGCCGGAGGTATTGTTTTTGGCGCTGGTTTTCCAACAAACCCCGGCGCTTTTCAAACAACTTATGCCGGTGGATCAAGTGATGAAGAAGGTATTGGAGGATATGATATTGGAATTATGAAGTTTTCTCCTAATGGAAACAACCGGATTTATGCTACTTACATTGGTGGAGCGGGAAATGAACACCCTCACAGTTTAATTGTAGATGGCCAGGGAAATCTTGTTATCGGTGGAAGAACTAACTCAACAAACTTTCCCACTACTGCTCCAACTGTTGGCAGTGGCGGCGATTACGACATTGTTCTTGCTAAGCTAAGTGCTACAGGCTCTGCTTTAATTGGTTCGCGTAAAATTGGCGGAACAGCCAAGGATGGTGTAAATATCCGTCCTAAATATGCAAATCCCCGGGGTGCAGAATCCCTCCGTAGAAATTATGGGGACGACTCAAGAAGCGAGGTTATATTAGATGGTTCGGGCAATATCTACCTTGCCTCAAGTACCCAGTCTCAAAACTTTCCCGTTACCCCCGGCGCTTTTCAGGCTATTTACGGAGGTGGCAGGCAGGATGGAGTTGTGATAAAAGCAAGCCCCGATCTTAGCAATATTATTTTCAGCAGTTTTCTTGGTGGTAATAATGATGATGCTGCTTTTGTATTAGCGTTAAATCCTTCCACTAACAATTTATATATCGGTGGAAATACAGTTAGTTCAAATTTGCCTGGCGATAAAGCCGGTGTTATAAGTCCTACATTTCAGGGAGGTGTTTCCGACGGCTTCGTTTCTATAGTAAGCAACGATGGAAGCAGTTTAATTAAGACAGGTTACTTTGGTACAAATGGGGCCGATATGTTATATGGAATACAGTTCGATAAATTCAGTTACCCTTATATAATGGGAACCACTACCGGATCATGGCCTGTTTTCAATGCTACCTTCTCCCAGCCAGGCGGAAAGCAATTTATTTCTAAGCTTAAACCCGATCTTTCAGGTTACGAATATTCAACTGTTTACGGTACTAATAGTCCCACTCCTAACATCTCTCCTATTGCATTTTTAGTTGACAGGTGCGAGAATGTGTATGTTTCAGGGTGGGGTGGTGAAATTAATAATGCTCAAAGTGCAGCTTATCCTAATTCCGGAACTACCGGTCTTTCGGTTACCCCTGATGCCATACAAAGAACTACTGATGGAAGTGACTTTTACTTCTTTGTGCTCGAAAAAAATGCTACCAGGCAGTTATATGGAAGTTTCTTTGGCCAGTTTAGCACAAACGGTGGCGGAGAACACGTAGATGGAGGCACAAGCCGGTTTGACAGGCAAGGAGTTATTTACCAGGCTATGTGTGCTAACTGCGGACGAACCGCAGCTTTTCCAACTACACCAGGCGTTTGGTCGCCTACCAACGGATCACGGGATTGTAACCTTGCAGCTGTTAAAATAGCATTTAATCTTGCAGGTATTGCCGCAAGTATTCAGTCAACGATTAATGGTGTACCCAGAGATACTTCAGGGTGCGTACCCCTTACCGTTGATTTTAGCGACACTGTTGCCAGTGGAAAAACTTACAGATGGAATTTTGGTGATGGCACTGCCGACGTTACTACAACAGGGCCGCGCACCAGCCATACTTATAATAATGTGGGCTCATATCTTGTAAAACTTGTTTCTATTGACAGTTCAAGCTGTAATATTTCCGACTCAGCTTATACAACTATAAGAGTAAGGAATGATGAAGCCATACTTGGTTTTACACCTGTTAAATTACCTCCCTGCCAATCCACTGCATACCAGTTTAATAATAATACTACGGTAGCAACGGGTAAGCCCTTTTCAAGCGCTTCTTTCCGCTGGGATTTTGGTGATAAAACACCGCCTGTAATAACCGGGCTTCAACCTGTAACCCATACTTTTCCCGGTACAGGAACTTATACCGTACGAATGACTTTAATAGATACGAATTTTTGTAATGAACCGGATTCCCTTGTTCGGGAGGTAAGGATTTCTCCTAATGTTCAGGCTCAGTTTAGAACACCTGCCAGCGGCTGTGCGCCTTATAATGCAATAATCAATAATACCTCTGCAGGCGGCCAGCAATTTTTCTGGGATTTTGGTGACGGCACAACTTCCACTGCAACCAGCCCGTCACATTTATATCCAACGCCGGGTACTTATACAATAAGGTTAAGAGCAGTTGACTCTGCTACCTGTAATGGTGAAGATAGTGCGCGTTTTACGATTACCGTGGGCGGCAAACCTGTATCATCTTTTACCTATTCGCCTAATCCGCCCCAGGAAAATACACCCGTTGATTTCTTAAATAGTTCTATAGGAGCTACACGTTATATATGGAAGTTTGGAGATGGTGATACCTTAAATACGACTTTGACAACGTCTATCAGGCATATTTTTAATGAAACCAAAAAGTTTACCACTTGCCTGGTTGCTATTAACGATATTGGTTGTAGGGATACAACTTGCCAGGATATACAAGCCAAGGTTATTCCTCTATTAGATGTACCAAATGCATTTACACCTAACGGCGACGGTATTAATGATAAAGTATTTGTACGCGGATATGGCATTACAAAAATGACATGGAGAATTTATAACCGGTGGGGAGCAGTTGTATATCAAACAGGTGACCGCAGCCAGGGTTGGGATGGAACTTATAAAGGCAGCTTACAACCTAAGGAAGTTTACAATTATATACTTGATGTAGAATTCGGGGATGGAACCCGATTTACGAAAAAGGGCGATATCACTTTATTATAAAGACTGAAATAACGAAGAGAATGGCAAAAAAACTTATTCATAGTGTTGCTTTAATAATAGTAATCAGCTTGCATACTGCTTCAGCTCAAGACCTTCATTTTTCCCAATATTTTAATTCACCGCTATTAGTTAACCCGGCAAATACCGGTTTTATACCAGATGGCGATTATCGTCTGGGAATTAATTACAGGAACCAATGGGCAAGCATTACCAACAATCCTTATAAAACGATGAGTGCATTTGGAGATGCACAGTTGTTTGGCGACAGGTTCGAAAATGGCTGGGTTGGTGTTGGAGGTGCATTATTAAGGGATGTTGCAGGATCGGGAAACCTTACAAGTACCCGTGCGTTTGGATCAGTTGCTTATCACCAGGCATTAGGACTGGCAAGTTTGTTAAGTGCAGGATTTAATGTAGGCTGGGTTAACAAAAGAGTTGATTTTGCCAAGCTTACTTTCGATAACCAATGGAATGGCAAATTCTTCGATCTTGCAGCACCCAGCGGTGAAGCTTTTAGTATTAATCAAATCAATTATTTTTCGTTGCAGGCCGGATTAAACTATGCTTATTATCCAAACGAAAATACCTATTTAAATGCAGGTATTAGTGTCTCAAATATCAACCGCCCCAGAGAGTCTTTTTTTGCCACTGACGTAATGGATGCAAGAATAGCAAGAAGATATACTCTGTTCTTAAATGGAAGTTTCAGGGCTAGCGATGCATGGATTGTAAACCCCAATGTTTATGTAAGCAAAATGAGCACCGCAACAGAATATGTAGCGGGTGTAAATGCACAAAGAGACCTTAGCGGCGATGGAAATACACAGTTAATTGTGGGTACATATTACAGGGTAAGCGATGCAATTATACCAATGGTAGGATTTCAGCAAAATGGGTACCGGCTTACTTTCAGCTACGATGCTACAGCTTCATCGTTAAGTAAGTACAATGCTTCACGCGGGGCTTATGAAGTTTCAATAGTAAAGCAGGGGCTGGTTGACAAGTCCAAAGGTTTAAAGTGCCCTGCGGTTAGGTTTTAAAATCACACTATGGCTTTATCCCCATTAATCTTATCGCTGATTAGTTGCTCTGCAGCAGACTTGCTTCCTCTCCAGATTGGCAAATAATAAAATAAATTTTATCAATAAACTTAACCACCATTTTTTAATCAAATCACTAAATTTTATATGAAAAAAGTATTATCGTTTTCTCTGCTTACATGCCTGTTGTTATTAGTTACCGGAGTGTTTGGTCAACAAGACAAATCAAAACGTCCCAGCCCGCCTGCAAAAGCAATTTTTCTGGGATTTTGGTGATGGCACAACTTCTACTGCAACCAGCCCGTCACATTTATATCCAACGCCGGGTACTTATACAATAAGGTTAAGAGCAGTTGACTCTGCTACCTGTAATGGTGAAGATAGTGCGCGTTTTACGATTACCGTGGGCGGCAAAC
>MWWB01000015.1_pt1 | contig 26678 bp, 23 predicted proteins | sample 1047291 | NCBI WGS metagenome assembly MWWB01 (sample SAMN06349976, study PRJNA376086) | soil metagenome | isolation source: MS4-1 sample Antarctic (ecotone) soil | place: Antarctica | reverse complement strand
TAGAAGGAGCCCGAATAGCCAGTCGTGCAAGTCTTACAGGTTTCGGAGCCCGCGCCGGTGGCGACTTTGTACCTATTGCAGGAATGGTATGTAAGCAAGGGCTGTTTAAAAAAGATGAAGCCATCCTTTAGAAGCTGTCTAAAATTAGTTTAAATTAATATTTGATGTGGATAAGAATATAAGAAAGTCATACTTATAAAGAAGCTATCACTTACTAAGGAAGAAGTTGTACTAATTGTGAATCATCACAAACTCAATTAGTATGACAAATTATCCAACAAATGTAAGCGATAGCCAATGGCAAATTATATCAGAACATCTGGATGTAGACCGAAACAGAAAATATGATTTACGAGAAATTATCAATGCAACTTTATATTTAGTAAAGACAGGTTGTCAATGGCGGATGTTGCCAGGAGATTTTGCACCTTGGAAAACAGTTTATTATTACTTTTCTGTTTGGAAGAAGGGGGAAGTTTTTGAAATAATACACGAAGCATTAGTGGAGAAGGTAAGAGTAATGCAAGGCAAACAAGAAGAGCCTACAGTAGGTATTATTGATGCGCAGTCGGTAAAGAATACTCTTGTAAGCAGCGAGGACAAAGGCTTTGATGCCGGCAAGAAGATAAAGGGTATTAAACGCCATATTATTGTAGATACGCTTGGATTGATACTGGCAGTGGTTATACAGAGCGCATCAGTTCAGGACAGAGATGGTGCAGTTGATGTAGTTGAAAAGCTATGTGAAAGCTGGAAAAAAATAGTGAAAATATTTGCAGATGGCGGCTACAGGGGACAATTGATAAACACTATAAAAACAAAGTTCAAAATAGAACTTGAAACAATAAAAAGAAATGAACTTCACACTTTTAAAATATTGCCTAAACGATGGATTGTAGAAAGAACTTTTGCATGGATTGACACCAACAGAAGAAACTCAAAAAATTATGAACGACATAATAATACAAGCGTTGCAATGGTGCATTTATCAGCCATAAGAATTATGCTGAAACGTTTTTAGACAGCTTCTTAGAAGTTATTTGTATATATAAATAGGCTGACGGAGTACAACGCGAAAATAACCAGCAGGACTATTAATTTAAAAGGTTGATAGTTTACACCACCAACCTTTTAATTATTTCCATTTTCAAAAGTAATTACGGCATAATAATGAGGGGACTCTTTCCTTTTATCTCAACGAGCTCCAGATCAAATGTAAGATCTTCACCCGCCAGAGGATGATTTGCATCTAAGACAACACTGTTATCAAGAACTTCTGTAATTACTACGGGGAAATTTTGCCCCGCGCCATTACTCATATTTAATTCCATCCCAACCTCCGGCTTCATATCTGCGGGAAAACGGTCAAGGGGAAATTCCATCAAAAGGTCATCCTGTACCTGACCATAAGCCTCATCAACAGGAATGTTAATGGTTTTCTTGTCTCCTACCTTCATCCCCGTAACTCCATTGTCAAAACCCGCAATTACTGATCCGCTTCCCACTTCAAATTCCAACGGATCACGGCCTTCGCTGCTATCGAAGGTAGTTCCGTCATTTAATTTACCATGATAATGAACTCTTACTGTGTCACCACTTTTTACTTCCTGCATAGTATTTTTTTAAGGTAAACAGATTGAAATAAACAAGTTATAAAAAAAGATCTTCGATACCTGTAACTTTTTCAACTGTAGATTTTTAAAAAAAAGAACAACAATCTTGCCATCCAAACGTATTTATTTGTGATGGGGAGCTTACAAAAGAGAGCAAAAATTTTGAGTTTGAATGCAGGTTTTATAAGAAGATACACTGTAGTTTATCTATAATCTGTGGCGGTGCATAATGAGTAAAAAACATACGGGAAGCGTTATACTATAACACGTAGAACAATTATGGAATTCGCCTTTTTGTCATTTCACAAACCGTGGATAAGTCAAAATAACCCGTTTGTTATAATGGACGTAAATTTGTAGTAGGATAGAAATCATTTATTAACTTAAATGGTCATTTTTTAAAATCTAAAATATATATAACATGGCTTTAGAATTCACAGACGCAAATTTTCAATCAACCGTATTAGACAATGATAAACTTTCTGTAATTGACTTTTGGGCAGAATGGTGTGGCCCTTGCCGCGCTATTAGTCCTGTGGTTGAAGAATTGGCTAAAGAATATAGTGGTAAAGTAAACGTTGGTAAAGTAAACGTAGATCAAAATCCTACTTTAAGTATTAACTACGGCATCACTTCTATTCCCGCTATATTATTTATTAAAGGCGGAAAAGTAGTTGACAAACAAATCGGTGCAGTTCCTAAAAACGTACTGGATAAAAAAATACAGGCTAATTTATAATTAGTGCTTATACTTTAAACACAGAGAGCAGGCTTAGGCCTGCTCTCTGTGTTTGTTTTATACCCACTTGGTAATGTACTTTTTACACTATTTTTTATCCTTATGCTTTCAATTTATTCTGTTAATAAGATTGGCGAGGGATGAAGATTTTCGGTTGCTTTAAGATCGTGCTTATGTTTGAACAGCAGTAAAAAAAGAGCCGCTATTACTAAAGCATATATTGAAAAAGCTATCCAGATGCCATGCCAGTTCTTACTTTGATCTGGGTAAGTAAAATATTTTTGAATGATTAAACCGCTTAAAGAACTTCCGAGTACTGCACCAACTCCGTTGGTCATCATCATAAAAAGCCCTTGAGCACTTGCTCGTATAGATTGATCCGTTTGTGTTTCTACGAAAAGTGAACCTGAGATATTAAAAAAGTCGAACGCCATTCCGTAAACAATACACGATAAAATGATCATCCACAATCCATCGCCGGGATTACCATAAGCAAATAGACCAAACCGTAAAACCCAAGCTACCATACTAAAAAACATCACCTGTTTTATTCCAAATCTTCTCAGGAAAAATGGTATGGCTAAAATGAACAATGTTTCAGAGATTTGTGAAATAGACATGATGATAGCGGGATACTTTACCGCTATCGAGTCTTTGTACTTGTCAACTGTTGCGAAATCGTGTAAGAAGGTATCGCCGTAAGCATTAGTCAATTGAAGAGCAGCACCTAAAAGCATGGCAAAAATAAAGAACAAAGCCATCTTACGATTTTTAAACAGAGAGAAAGAGGTAAGTCCTAAAGCATCTATAACCGACCTGTTTTCTCTACGATTTAACTGGGGAGGACATTTTGGCAAGGTGAAAGAATAAATACCGAGTAATAAAGCAGCAGCTGAAGCAACATAAAACTGGTAAGCCGAAGTTTCGTAATGCAACAAGCTTACAACCCATAAAGCAACAATAAATCCTACTGTTCCCCAAACCCTAATGGGGGGGTAATCTCTAACTACATCGCCGCCTTTACTTTTTAATGCAGAATAGGCAACTGCGATGGATAAAGATATGGTCGGCATATAGAAAATCATATTTAAGAGTATAACCCAAAAAAAGGTGGTAGGATTGTCTACGTTAGGTATCATAAAAAGTACAACAGCACCGCATATATGAAATACGCCTAAAAGTTTTTCAGCATTTACCCACTTATCAGCAATTATACCTGCAAGAGAAGGCATGAACAATGAAGCAATGCCCATGGTGGAAAAAATAATACCGAATTGTGCCCCGGGCCACTGTTTATTTTGAAACCAATATGCTCCAATTGTTATCAACCAAGATCCCCAGATGAAGAACTGCAGAAAATTCATAACAATAAGCCGTTGCTTAATATTCATGTAAGGGTCTGTTTAGAAATGGAAGATAAAAAGTTTTATGTAGAAGAACCATAGTTGAGGTGGCTATTTTAAAGATTGCCCTATACATCATATTCGGCTGCAAAACAGTGTTGTTAAAATATTCCCTTTTATATTGTCTTACACTTTTCCTTATTACTAACCTGCTGATTGTGGAGTAATTTTACATTTTAAATAATATGTGATGACAGGCATTGCTTCAATAAAAACTTTAGTTTCAGAAAGTTTAGATAGGGATCTCAAACAAATCGGCAAGAAAGTTTTAAATAAAGAAAGATTATCTTTTGATGAAGGAGTTATTCTTTTTGAGAAAGGTTCATTGTCGTATGTTGGCGCGTTAGCCAATTGGGTAAGGGAACAACGACATGGCAATAAAACTTACTTCAACCGTAACTTCCATATAGAGCCTACAAACGTTTGTGTTTTTTCGTGTAAGTTCTGCTCCTATTCAAGGCTGTATGCACACCGGGAAGAAGGTTGGGAATTAAGCATAGATGACATGCTTAACATAGTAAAAAAATATGATGACCAACCAGTTACCGAAGTTCATATCGTCGGTGGTGTTCACCCTAAAATGAACCTCGATTTTTTCATCACACTTATAGAAGCAATCAAACAACATCGTCCAGATTTACACATAAAAGGCTTTACACCTGTTGAACTCGATTATATGTTTCGCAAAGCTAAAGTGAGCGTGGCAGAAGGAATGCAACTGATGTATAAAGCAGGTTTACAATCGTTGCCCGGCGGTGGGGCAGAAATATTTCATCGTGAAATAAGACAACAAATTTGTGATGACAAAGTAGATGCAGAAGGGTGGCTTGCTATACACAAAGCGGCCCATAAGTTAGGAATGCACAGCAATGCAACAATGCTTTACGGACATATTGAAAAGTTTTGGCACCGGGTAGATCATATGGAAAGATTAAGGCAATTGCAGGACGAGACACGAGGCTTCAACACATTCATACCTTTGAAGTTTAGAAACCATGATAATGAGATGAGTCATGTAACTGAAAGCAGCATTGTTGAGGATATGCGCATGTATGCTATTGCCCGTTTATATATGGACAACTTCCCTCACCTTAAAGCATACTGGCCAATGCTGGGACGGCAGAATGCACAACTAACCTTATCGTTTGGTGTGAATGATATTGACGGAACCATTGACGATACAACAAAGATTTATTCAATGGCAGGCAGTGAAGAACAAACACCCGCTATGAGCACAAATGATTTGGTTACTTTGATTAAACAGGTTAAAAGAGAGCCGGTTGAAAGAGATACACTTTACAACGAAATAAGAAACTACCAACACGAAAATCTTCAGCAATTAGAAGTAAATCCTATTTTAAATTAAGGTTGAAACGAGCTTAACAGACGCGGATTTATTATAGAAAATGCAATGCTTTGGCATGGTTTTATAACTATTAATAATGTTTTTTAAGGGTTTAGGGTTGAAAAGGAGGCTCAATTCTTTGAGCCTCTTATTTTTTGTCCTTACAACATGTTTTTACCTTCCCAGCTTCATTCAATCCTTGTTTTAATTTCTTCTCTTTAGCCATTAAAATAAATCCGTAGAAGTTTTTCTATAGAGAAATAAAGAGTAGACAAAATACCTCGTTTAATTCAAATGCTTGTTCTTGCCGAAATTCTTGTTTAAAACATCGCACTATCATTTAGTATTGATAGTTGCACGAAGCAGTTCTAACTATAACCGAAATGGTCTGCAGGGAAATTAAAAATAATTAGTTGTCACAGGCATTTAGGCAACACGTGAATATAATTTGATAAAGCATTTTCACTTCGCTCCGAAAAGAGATATTGAATTAGTTCTGCGAGATTTCTGTCAAGAATAGATTTGAGGTTTGTCTGTATGCATGACGAGGAATTAATCTAATTTTTAAATAACCTTCGAAAAAAATAAAAAACTTTGTGCTTTAACTGATGTTTTCCGTAATATGAGTTCTGATACAAAGTTTGGTTTAAACTTTGCCGTTAAACCCGCGTCACTACATTTGTATTCTCACCTTAAAAAATTCGTATGAAGAAGCTTCTGCTGGTATTGGCATTTGCCCCCGCAGTTTTATTCGCCCAGTCGAAAAAACAACGAAAAGCAATTGCAGAACAGCAAAAAGCTGATCAGGTAATTATTAGTAATTTAAAGAACCACGTTCAATTCTTATCGGATGATAAGGCAGAAGGACGTTCGGCTGGCTCTAAGGGAGAGGCGCTGGCAATGGATTACATAAGCAATCAATTTAAAAGCATTGGGTTGCAGCCAAAGGGAACAAATGGATATATACAGGAATTTTCGATTGAGGAAGGAAAACAAATTGAACCCTCTACTTTTCTTTCTATTGATGGAACCCGTTTAGAGCTTAATAAAGATTACATGCCTTTAGCCTATTCTGCAACAAAATCTGTTTCAGGTATGCCGGCAATGGCATTGCGAGAAAGGGGTGTTCCGTGGTTTGTTGATGTAAAAGAGTGGCTTGATATAAATGGAAGCAAGCCCGGTTATAATATTAATAGCGATATACAAAAAGAGGCAACAAGGGCTGCAGCTAAAGGGGCTACAGCTTTGTTTGTTTATAATAGCACTAACAGGCAGGATAGTATAAGTTTTGACAATAAAGATAAAACTCCCTCCTCTCCTATTCCCGTTATATACATAATGCCTTCGGGTTATAAAAAACATTTTCCCGACCATTCGCAAGTTTTGGATATTGAACTGAATGTTGCTTTTAGAGAAGGCTCCCGTAAGGGACATAATGTTATTGGCTATATCGATAATGGCGCTCCCTCTGCAATAGTAATTGGCGCGCATTACGATCATCTAGGCATGGGCGAAGATGCAAATACATTAGATACCGGTAAGTTGATACGCCATGGTGCCGACGATAATGCAAGCGGAACAGCCTTGCTGATAGAGTTAGCAAAAATGTTATCTGCATCTAAAGCAAAAAGCAACAATTATTTATTTATCGCTTTTAGCGGAAAAGAAATCGGGTTGCTGGGAAGTAAGTATTGGCTCGATAAGCCAACACTAAATACACCTGTTAATTATATGATTAACCTTGATATGGTGGGAAGATACGATTCAGATAAAAAACTGCTGATTGGAGGATATGGAAGTTCGCCGGTATGGCAACAGGTAATATCAGGCATAGGCGACAAAACACTTCAGGTTAAATTTGATAGTACCATTGCGGGCCCCGGGGACCACGAAACTTTCTATCGTAAAAACATCCCTGTTTTATTTTTTAACACCGGTGTTCATTCCGATTTTCATAAGGCTACAGATAGTGCAGATAAACTTAATTACGAAGGAGAATTACGTATTGCTCGATACATTGCACGTTTAATTGAAACCACAGATAATAAAGGGAAGATCGCCTTTGCCAAAACACAGGAAACTGTAAAAATGCGCGGCATAAACATTCAAAGCTCTGCAGTGAAACCTTTAACTGTTCTTACTTCAGCACTCTAAAAGAGTTGTGTGCTAATTTTAACACTAACAAATTATTAAACTCTATGAGAAAAATTATAGGCTTTGTTATTGCAATATTAGTTATGCTTAACGCAACCGGACAGGAGAAAAAAGACTTAGCCATTTCTTTAAGTGCAGGGGTTTTGAACAGTCCTTATTATAACAATGCCCATTCAAGAGGTTTCTTCGGTTTTGGTTTTGACTACCATGTCTCAAGGCGACATGTACTGTCGGCAAGTTACCTCGCGGGCAAACATAACTATCTTGACAATATTTTGTCCAACACGACATACTACATTGTTTATCCTAAAGGAACAAATGCGGAAGCGACTTATAACACTTTTTCGGTGTCTTATAAATACAAGATTATAAACCAACCGAAGTTTAGCGTAGCACCCAGTGTGGGTGCAGGCATTATGACACACACCAGAGATTATCCATACACACAAGGCACTTCATTTTTTTCAATACTTCATCCTGGTCTGACCTTGTCTTTCCGGTAACACTTGACATAAACTATAAGATATTTAAGCGTTGGCAACTTGGCTTGACCGGTGGATTTTTGATTCATCCTGACTACCCAATATTGGCTTTACATGCCGGACCAAGGTTATCTTATGTGGTGAAATAAAACGGCACACACATGCGGTTTGTCGTTATATCAGCATGAAGTGATTTGCTGAAAAATATTTCCGGATGCTTTTGAAGCAATTCATTTAAAGATATTAATTCGTATTAAGGCAGGGGGATCTCTTAAACAGGATTACAAAACTACTTACAAAATTTAAAGGAAAAAGATACAGAGAGTTTGTTATGTGTTTTAACTTTGTCCCTTGATGAAACTTAAACTGGACAATGAGGCAATTACAGATGATTTTTTTACCGACACACGTTTGCTCGGTATTATTGCCCCTATAAAAAATTATCAGTTCTGCTGGCAGCTTAATAATTTGCTCGGCTACAGGTTCAGGCTAAATACAGATATAGATAAGCAGCTTCACAAGAAAACCCGCCAATACTTTTTTTCAGTTTACCAACATATAGAAGATAGTTTTTTGAACTACTACCTTTACCATAATTATTGCGATGGTGAATATCTTTTGCCCGAATTTAAGCACATGGATTTTTTGTGGCTAATGAAAGGAGACTTTGTTGACGATATAAAGTGCGCTTCTATTACGGCCTCTGTTAAATCAATGTCGTGTGTGCAACTGATTGCCGAACTCAGTTATGAAAAGATGAAGAATAAAGAGCACCTTGTTTTTTAGTGAAAACAAGTTCCATTTTACTAAACTCCCTTTAACCTAAAAATATGTGGACAGAAACCGAGAATAAGCTTTACAGAAAATTTAAGTTTACCAATTTTAGTGAAGCATTTGCTTTTATGACAAGAGTAGCTTTAGAGGCTGAAAAAATGGATCACCATCCACTGTGGACGAATGTTTATAATACGGTTGAAATCTGGTTAAGTACTCATGATGCGGGTAACGTAGTTACTGATAAGGACAGAAAACTGGCAGGTGCGATTGATGCAATTACGGGTAACACCCCCAATAAGCAACAGGACGTGACTTATCAATTGGATTAAGTCAGAACCCTTATTTCACGTTTATTACTTTCGATTGTGCGCATAGCATTACTCCAATAGGTTCAATAAAATCTTCATACCCGTTTTCAATAAAAAGTTCTTTTACTTCTTCTGCAGCTTCTTCACTTACCGAGATTAATAAACCACCGTTTGTTTGGGGGTCTGCCAATAAGTTTTGAGCGTCATCTTTATTAACAGCAGCCATAATTTCTACATTATTGTTTACGCTGTTCCAGTTGCGTTTTGTAGCGCCCGGAATTACTTTTTGCGCCATGTACTCTTTTGCTCCATCTAATAAAGGAATGCGGTTATAGAAGATTTCGCAGCTTAACCCGCTTCCCTGAGTCATTTCCATTAAATGGCCTATTAACCCAAATCCCGTAACGTCCGTCATTGCATGAACACCTTGTACTTTACCCAGCTTCTCCCCTAACGAATTCAGTTGAGTTAATTGTTTTATCAATGCAGCAAAATGTTCGTCTTTAAGCAGGTCTCTTTTTTGCGCTGTAGAAACTATACCCGTCCCAATACGTTTGGTAATAAATAAAAGGTTTCCTTCTTTAGCGGTGTTATTTTGCTTTAGATTTTTTAAATCAACCAAACCGGTGACAGCAAGGCCAAAGATCGGTTCGGGAGCATCAATGCTGTGTCCGCCCGCTAATGGAATTCCCGCTTCTGCACACAGGCTTCTACTTCCATCTAAAACTTTTTTCGCAACAGACGGGGGAATTTTATCTACCGGCCAACCCAATACAGCAATAGCCATAATTGGCTTTCCCCCCATTGCATAAACATCGCTTATTGCATTTGCTGAAGCTATTCGCCCAAAGTCGAAAGGATCATTTACGATGGGCATAAAAAAATCGGTAGTGCTAATAACTGCGGTCCCGTTTCCTAAATCATAAACAGCAGCATCATCTTTACTGTGATTACCAACCAGCAGATTTTTATTATCAGGAAATGCATATTGACTATGTAACATTTCTTCTAAAATATTAGGTGCAATTTTACAGCCGCATCCTCCACCGTGTGAAAACTGTGTAAGCTTAATCTCTTCTGTCATTTATTATTTGTTTACTAAGTGCAATAACTGTTTTTGCGTTTTCTTTTGCATCCACTTTACGGCACTCAATTTTAGTTATTAAAGGCGCATCGGTTTCCCGATTATTTAATGCTTTTAAATATTGCTTATCGTAGTACGAAAGGAGAATGCGGAAACAGTTCGTTATATCGTTCTCAACTAAAAAATTAATGGCCGTTTTTGTTTCCAGGCCGCCTAATCTTTTTTGAATTCGTAAAATAGCATTCACCAGTTTTTCCCTATCTGCCCGGCCATACTCTGTTACAATATGTTGTAAACGTTCTTCGAATTCGATATCTAAAAAATAAACCGGCTGTCGGCGCATCGTCTTCCATAGAGCATTAGGGATATTTACTAAACCTATCCGCTGACTTTCATCTTCGAGCCAGATGCGAGTTGACAGTTGACAGTTGACAGATGACGGATGACAGCTTGTAGTTTGAAATTTGTGGTTTGTAGTTTGTGGGGCTTCGCTTTCTTTGTCATCTGTTATTTGAACTCTGTTATCTTCTTTTCTGTCATCTTCTTTTCTGTCATCTGTCATCAAACATCTGTCATCTACACCCCCTAACTCCACTGCCAGCTTGTTCTCAAACATCTCCTGCGATGGTTGCGTCTTAAATGCAATGTTCCCAAAGGCTGAGCCTTTATGACCGGCTAAGAATTCAATATCTATTATTTTCTCTCCTCTATTTTTTAATTCGTGCAATACATATGTTTTACCGCTTCCGGTATAACCGCCTAAAATGTAAAATTTATACTCCTTTTCAAACTGTTTCAGCACCCAGTTGCGAAAGGCTTTGTAACCGCCCGATAAACTAAATACTTTAAAGCCATACATATCTAATAGCCATGCAACAGCACCGCTTCTCATGCCACCACGCCAACAATGTATAAGAATAGTTTTAAAATTAAAGTTTTCGCTTTGGCCATCAGTATTTTTTCTTTCCATCTTCCGTCTTTCATCTATCAACTTCTCCACCTCTTCAACAATTGCCCGCATCTTTTTACCAAAAAAATCAAGACCGATTTTAATAGCTGCTTCACGGCTCTGTTGCTTGTATGCTGTACCAACTACTTTTCTTTCTTCATTATTAAACAATGGCAATGAGTAAGCATTCGGCAGGTGTGCATGCTGGTACTCTCCTTCTGAACGAACATCTATTACGGGATGAATTTTAGAAAGAGAAACAAATGCCTCTACATCAATCCTGGTTACAGCCATTTCATAATTTTATAAAATCTCAGGTTGCAATTTGCCAATTTTTATTTGAGCCGCAGCAAAATCTTTTATTGCCCCCTAATCTTGCTTTTGCAGCATTACCTTTCTAATTAAGTTTTATTTTCGGGAGTAGTTTTTAAAACTCTATAAAAATTTATACTTATGATACCCATTTGGCTTAAGGCAGGATTATGGGGATTGCTTTCAGGATCAGCATTAGTTATTGGTGCGGGACTTGGTTATTTTTTAAATATACCTAAGCGATTAGTAGCCGGTATCATGGCCTTTGGAAGCGGCGTTCTTATATCGGCACTTTCTTTCGATCTTATGGAAGAAGCTTACAAAGGTGGGGGCTTCGATTCTACTTCTATTGGTTTTGTTGGAGGTGCTTTAATTTATACGATTGCAAATATCGTTGTGTCAAAAAAAGGTGCGAAGCATCGAAAGCGTTCGGGCGATCAGCAGATTTCAGAAAATGAAAAGGAAGGAAGTGGAATGGCCATAGCTGTCGGAGCATTATTAGATGGCATACCTGAGTCAATTGTAATTGGTGTAAGCATGCTTGAAGGTGGTGCGGTAAGTATGGTAGCCGTAATAGCTATATTTCTTTCGAACGTACCCGAAGGTTTATCAAGTGCAGCGGGTATGAGGAAAGCCGGGAGACCTGCAGGATATGTATTTCTTCTCTGGTCTTCCATTGCGCTTGTTTCGGGCATTTCGGCATTATGCGGTTACTTACTTTTTGATGGCTTTAGCGCTGATGTTATTGCTGCAACAACTGCTGTTGCAGCAGGAGCCATACTTGCGATGCTTGCTGATACGATGATACCTGAAGCATTTGAGGAAGCTCATAATTTTGCAGGCCTTATTACGGTTATAGGATTTTTATGTGCATTTATTCTTACGAAAGTTGCAGGATAAGTTCTGTTGAAAACTGATGGGAAAATATCCTTAATAAGTATGGTGATATAACAGCAAATAAAAAAGCTTTAACTTTTTAAGATAATTTAGCACAAATTGTAACAGATGAAAAGACGATTATTTGTAAAAGCATCACTCTTAACAGGATCACTGGCAGGCCCGGTATCTTTATTAAGCAAGGCTTCAGAAATCAGCGCTAAGCCTAAAAAAGCAAGCCCTGAATTTTATGAGCTTCGTGTTTATACTTTAAAAAATGCCACACAGCAAAAGCTGGTAGAAGACTATTTTCAAAATGCTGCGATACCAGCTTTAAACAGGTTAGGCAGTAATAATATTGGCGTATTTACAGAGCAGAAATCCGAAGGGCAAACGAGGTTATTTACCCTTATCCCTTACAATTCAGTTAAGACTTTTATGGATGTAACAGATAAGCTTTCAACTGATACAGCATATCAACAAGCCGGAACTGCATATTTAAATGCACCTGCTGCAGAACCTGCTTACGACCGCATTCAAAGTTCTTTTTTTAAAGCTTTTTCGGGAATGCCAAGGTTGGAAGTGCCGGAGAAAAAGAGCCGGATGTTTGAACTGCGCCGCTATGAAAGCCCGGGTGAAGCTGCCGGCAAAAAGAAAATTGAGATGTTTAATGATGTAGGTGAAATCGCAATCTTCAAAAGGGTTGGTCTTACCCCTGTTTTTTTTGGCGAAGCAATTATAGGTGAAATGCGACCAAACCTTACGTATATGCTCACCTTTGATGACATGGCGGAACACGACAAAAACTGGAAAGCATTTGTTGGCGACTCCGAATGGAACCGGATAAAGGCCATACCGGAATATGCGGACGCTAAAATTGTATCACGCATTACCAGAACGTTTCTTGTACCAACCAGCATCTCACAGATCTAAACACTTATAAAGTTGTATAACTCTATTCATTCTTTGATGCTTTAAAAAAGCCTATCTCTGCTAATTGCACAGTTGCTTTCGATCTTAAAATAGTAAACCGAAACTTGCTCGCTTCAACTTCTTTGAAGCGCAATAATCGTTTATATCCTATAGTAGTAAAAGATTGAATTGTGTTCCATTCCTTCCCGTCCCAATATTCAAGCAGAGCTTCTTCAACCCTTTGGCCTGTTGAAATATTCTCCTGGAACAAAGCCCGATCTATTTTTATTGTTTTCCTCAGATCAATTATCAAAGGTTCGTTAGCCTTCAATTCTATAAAGGTGTTCAGCTTATTATCAGTAAGCTTAAGTGCTATTTTGCCTTTTACAAAATTCACTCTAAAAGTTTCATTTAAAATTTTTCTGAACGCTTTTATGTTCATTACATCTGTTGCAGATAATAAGCCTTCATTATTGGGAGGAATGTTAAGCAGTAATAAGCTGTTTCTGCCAACAGACTGGTAATAGAGGTTAACTAAATTTTGCGGTGTTCGTACTTGATCATTTTCTTTCTCATGCCAAAACCAACCAGGCCTTATGCTTACATCCGTTTCTGCAGGTATCCATTTCTTTCCGTTCGGGTCTCCGGTGTTTAAATATTTTGCATCCGCTTTACCAGGCGCCATACCTTCTGTATTTATGGTCGACCAACATGTTTCTCCTGCATTACCTTTTTCATTGCCTACCCAACGTACATCAGGTCCTGCATCTGAGAACATTACTGCTGCAGGTTGCAGCTTACGCACCAATCTCCAATAACCTTCAAAATCGTACTGCATATCTTTTGCATTTTCACCTTTAGCGCCATCAAACCATACTTCTGAAACTTCACCATAATTTGTAAGTAATTCTCTTAGTTGATTTTTATAGTGATCGTTATAAGCAGGTGTGCCATACGATGCTTCATGCCTGTCCCACGGCGAAAGATAAAAACCAAACTTTATCCCATACTCTTTACACGCATCTGCCACTTCTTTTACTATATCACCCTTTCCATTTTTGTATGGACTGTTTTTAATAGTATGCCCGGTATATTTTGAAGGCCATAAACAAAACCCGTCATGATGTTTTGCAGTGATGATCGCCGTTTTAAAACCTGCTTCCTTTAAAGCTTTAATCCATTGCCTCACATCCATTTTAGTTGGTTTGAAGATGGCCGGGCTTTCCGTTCCATCTCCCCATTCTTTATCAGTAAACGTGTTTACTGTAAAATGTAAGAAAGCATTTGTTTCTGATTGTTGCCAGGTCAATTGTCGTGCAGAAGGCTTCGGAAGCTCCTGAGAAAAGCCTTTTATTGATATTAAAGCAAGCAATAAGACAGTAGCGACTATTCGTATTTTTTTCTTCATATTTGTTACAATTAATTATTAAATTATATCTCTGCAAAGCCTGCAATTAAATTAGCATGTCTACTCAAAAGTATATTGCCGCTATTCTTATCGTACTTGGTTCACAAACCATTTTCGCACAAGGATCAAATGCATACCAGGCTGATTTCAGTTCGCCTAAATTAATAAGTGGATACAAGTTAATATGGAATGATGAATTTAATAAAAATGGCAAACCCAAGGAGGCTAACTGGAAATACGAAAAGGGATTTGTTAGAAATAAAGAGATGCAATGGTATCAGCCTGATAATGCCAATTGCAAAAATGGCTTATTGGTTATTGAAGGAAGACGGGAACAAATAAAAAATACAAGATATAATGCCGATAGCAGTGACTGGCGATTGAACAGGGAGTATGCCAACTTCACATCTGCAAGCATACAAACAAAAGGCCTTAAACAATGGCAGTTCGGCCGTTTTGAAATACGGGCAAGAATTGATACAACCCACGGTTCGTGGCCTGCAATATGGACTTTAGGTGTTAATGGCAGATGGCCACGCAATGGCGAAGTTGATATTATGGAGTTTTACAGGATTAAAGATACTGCAACCATCTTAGCTAATGTTGCCTGGGGAACAAGAGAACCAACAGTAGCTAAATGGCACACCGAAACTAAACCTCTTACAAGCTTTACAGCAAACGATCCTGATTGGGTTAAGAAGTTTCATATATGGAGAATGGATTGGAATAAAGACTCAATTAATTTGTTTTTGGATGATGCATTGCTTAATACCACATTGCTCAGCCAAACGCTAAATGCTGATGGCACTAATCCTTTTCTGCAGCCTCACTTTTTACTTTTAAATCTTGCTATCGGTGGCAACGGCGGCAATCCTTCAGCATCTACAACTCCTATAAAGTATGAGGTTGACTATGTAAGGGTTTATCAAAAGAAGTGATAATTACGTCCGCTTTTGGAAAGGGTTGTCAATAGGGAAGTTGGAGATTTTACTTAATATCAGGCGCAGGAAAGAGGATTCCTCCAAACAACAAATAAGACCACAACAATGTCCACGCAATATTAAAAAGCTGCGCCACAACAAATACAACAGCAGGGCGTCCACCCTGTATTTTAAACAAGTCTGTAAACCTGGCCTCTAAACCGATAGCCACAAAAGCAAGAGCAAACCAAATAGTACGTAAACTGTTTAAAATGCCGGCTACCTGTTTGGTAGTAGTGGCAGGCAACAGGAAGGAAAATATAAGTGAGGCAGCTATAAATCCTAATACAAATTTTGGAAACCTTTCCCATATAAGAGATAAGCCTTTACCTTCTGTTGCGGATGCTGCAGCAGGGTTCTTCTTTAATGTCCACCAGGCAGAAATAAAAATTGCAGCGACACCAATAAGTACGTTCTGCGAAAATTTTACAATCACACCGGCTTTCAATGCCAACGGCCCAACCAATTGTGCAGCGGCAGTAACGGAAGCCGTAGTGTCTAATGTACCGCCAAGCCATGCGCCACCTACCACTTCAGGAATACCCGCTTTCCTTATAATCCAGGGTAAAACAATCAGCATAGGAATTGCTACGAGCAATACAAGTGTTGTAACATAAGATAGCTTCTTTTTATCACCCTTGATGGCGCCTGCCGCAACAATAGCGGCTGAGACCCCGCAAATTGAAACGGCTGAAGCGAGGATAACTCCAAATTCATCATCTACTTTCAATAACCTTGACAGCCACAAAGAAAAGAACCACACAACAGCCACTACTACAACCGCCTGCAATATACCGGGTATGCCGGCTTGTATAATGTCAGTAAATAAAATGCTTGTACCAAGAATAACCAAGCCTGTTTTAATAAAAAACTCTGAACGTGCAGCCTCTTTCAACCATTTGGGCAATACTGTAATGTTGCCAATCAGCAATCCTGCAACTAATCCAAAAACTACGTATTCTATGCCATAATAAGCAATTGATTTATTGCCTGCAACAACAAGAGAAAAAATAGCTAAAACATAAATCAATGCAAAACCGGGAATATAATTTCGGGTAATTCCTCCCGATAACCATATGGATAATGAAGATACAATGAGAAAAATAGTTCCTATCCCTGCTATCAGCAAAAGATTATTAGCAGTAAGAACTTTACCCGACAACTCTTCTGTATTCGCCCAGTGATAAACAGGCAAAGTAAATTTTAAACCTGACGTTGAAGCAATTACCAGAATGCCTGTTATAAAAAGACCACCTATTATTACAGCCCACCAATCTTCGGTTAAGCGAGAAAAGAGGCGGCTCTTTTCTGCTTTGTTGTCGTTTTTAATTTTATAAGATGCCTCATTCGATGGATTGATATTATTGTTTGCAGCAGAAGACATTTCTATAATTTTAAGATTTAGCTACCAGTTGTTAATGTCAAAAGTCAAGGATTTTTTTCGATTATTTCAGTTTCCATCCCAACAGAACGCCATCTTTTTGAAGTCTTTTTTATTTCTATGTATTTGAAGCTGTTCAAAATGAAATAAAGGGAACACAGATAACACGATGGAAGGATTCGAACTGTAATTATCCGCTTAATCACAAACATCTGTATTCTATTTCACTACTCAGTGCTGTTGCGTCACTGTGTTCAACTTAACAAGGATAATGGGGTGCATTCCAAATTGTCGCATCAGCACGAAACGTTCCTACGGAACGAAAAAGGCTAATACACTTATTTTTCTACGCCACCAGTCGTTCCGAAGGAACGTTTCGTGGGTAGAACATATTGAGAAAGTAGTTTAGCGTTCCATAGGAACGCCTGGTGGAATGCGACAATTTGGAATGCACCCGGATAATGTATTTGTTCTCCTGCTTTTTATCTTTTTCTATCTTTAAAAATAATTATCTGCTTATGAAAGCAAAAATCATTTTAGTCTTACTACTCTCCGCCTTACTTATAATGTCTGGATCGGTGCCTATGTAAAGGCGGGCGATCAATTTGGCATAGGGCAGATAAAAAAATAACAATCCTAAAAATATAAATGAAGCATCCTACGGCAATTAAAAGAGCATAATTAATTGTGTTTATCTACATACCAAAAACATGAAAACACTACTGGTAATCCTCTTTCTCCTTTTATCCTTTGCTGCATTTGAACAAGCGCCTGCAGAAAATTACCCGGAGGATTCTGCTTCCATAGAACATGCGGGTGTTCCAAAAGGTGAGGTATTGAAATTTGCCTTTGAGAACTCTAAAATCTTTCCGGGAACATGGCGGGAATATTGGGTGTATGTGCCTGCGCAATATCGTTCTGATAAGCCGGCCTGCGTATATGTAAACCAGGATGGCATTCAATGGAAAGCGCCTACTGTTTTTGACAATCTCATACATAACAAAGAGATGCCTGTAACCATTGGCATTTTTGTTACACCAGGTCGCGTGCGTGCCGCCAATGCCGAAGTAGCTCTTGATCGTTTTAACAGGAGCTTTGAGTACGACGGATTAGGCGATGCTTATGCAAGATTTATTTTAGAAGAAATTTTACCTGATGTCGAAAAGAAAAAAGCAGGTGATGGCCGTATCATCAGGTTATCTAAAAGTGGTAACGACAGGGCCGTTGGAGGTTCGAGCAGCGGAGCAGTTTGCGCATTTACTGCCGCATGGGAACGACCGCAGGAATTTTCGCGTGTATTTAGCGCTATTGGCACCTATGTTGGATTAAGAGGTGCAGACCGTTACCCTACTCTTATTCGCAAGTATGAACCTAAGCCGCTCCGTATATTTTTACAGGATGGTAGTAACGATAACAACATTTACGCAGGTGATTGGTGGAAAGCCAATGAAACAATGGAGAGAGCCTTAACCTTCTCGGGTTACGAAGTAAACCATGTTTGGGGAGAAGGGACTCATAATGGAAGACATGGAACAGCCATATTTCCTGAGGCAATGCGATGGCTTTGGAAAGACTGGCCTAAACCTGTTGAAGCAGGAAATTCTAAAAATCAATTTTTGAGTGATATATCAATACCGGGCGAAGATTGGGAACTTGTAGGGCAAGGATATAAGTTTACAGAAGGCACAGCAGTGAATGCAAAGGGAGAAGTTTTTTACCAGGATATTCCTAATTCAAAAACCTTTAAAATTGATGTTAGCGGAAAACCAACACCATTAAACATCAATGCTAAAAAAGGAAGTGGTACAGCATTTAGCGCAGATGGAAAACGATACGTGGTAGCAAATGAAAGAAAGCAAATTCTAACGTATGACTTGCAGGGAAAGGAAACAGTATTTGCAGATAACATTCCCGGAAACGATCTTGTAATAACTAACAACGGAAACCTATATGTTACCGCACCTGATGGAACTGATAAGCCAAGTAAGATTTATCTTATTAAACCAGACGGCAAAAAAATACAGGTAGATGAAGGATTGAAATATGCAAATGGTATTACCCTTACTCCAGATCAAACACAAATGTATGTTACTGAATCGACGACTCACTGGATATGGGTTTATCAAATTCAACCAGATGGAATGCTGGCAAATAAGCAACACTACGGATGGTTACATGTTCCCGATACAGAAGAGAATGCATGGGCTGATGGTATAAAGTGCGATACTGCAGGACGCGTTTATGTCGCCACTAATGCAGGCATCCAGGTGCTTGACCAAACAGGGCGCGTAAATGCAATTTTACCGATACCTGGCGGAGGTCAACCTTCAAATCTTTGTTTTGGTGGCGCTGATTTTAATACAATGTATGTTTCTTATGGAGATAAGGTGTATAGAAGAAAGCTGAAAGTTAGGGGTGCAAATGCATTTGATAAACCGGTTAAGCCTAAGGCGCCAAGATTATAAGTTTAACACTTCTTTCCCGGCTAACTCTTTCCTCACCACCGGCGCCACTTTAGTTCCAAACAATTCTATTGCATGCATCACCTTATCGTGGGGCATTGTACCAACACTGAATTGCAGTAAAAAGCGATCGTTCTTAAACAATTCATGTTCATATAAAATTTTTTCAGCCACCTGCTCAGGGCTTCCAACTAATAAGGAACCTGATTTGTATCGCATTGCTTCGTAATGTTCCCGGCTCATTCCGGACCATCCTCTTTCACGTCCAATTTTATTCATTACCAAAGAATAAGAAGGATAGAAATCATCAGCAGCTTGCTGAGAAGTATCAGCAATAAAAGCATGCGAATTAATGGCGACTTTTAGTTGATCATGTCCGGCTTTTTTTGCAGAGTCTCTAAACAATTTAATTAGTGGAACAAATTGATTTGGCATTCCTCCTATAATAGCAAGTACAAGTGGCAAACCAAGTGTTGCTGCCCGCACCGCAGATTCAGGAGTGCCCCCGACTGCTACCCATATAGGCAACTTATCCTGGAAAGGCCGGGGGTAAACACCAAGGTTATTAATAGGCGACCTGTGCTTGCCCTTCCATGTAATTTTTTCGCTCTCATTAATTTTAACAAGCAATTCCAGCTTCTCCGAAAACAATTCATCGTAGTCCTTGAGATCGTAACCAAAAAGCGGAAAGGATTCGATAAAAGAACCGCGACCTGCCCAAATCTCAGCTCTTCCACCTGACAATAAATCTATTGTAGCAAAGTCCTGGAACACCCGAACCGGATCATCAGAACTCAAAACAGTAACTGCACTTGAAAGCTTAATCGTTTTTGTTTTTGCAGCAGCAGCACCAAGTATTACAGCAGGCGAAGAAGCTAAAAAATCAGGACGATGATGTTCACCAATTGCAAATACATCCAGTCCGACCTGCTCTGCCAATTCAATTTCTTCCAGTAAATTACTCATACGTTCATGAGCGCTTATAATGTTACCCGTTAAAGGATCGGGAGTTCTTTCTATGAAGGTTGTAATTCCTAATTCCATAAATATAACAGCCTAATGTTTATGATTTTGAATAACTGATTGCAAAAGTAAAGCCTCAAAGTTTTATCCGTTGCTTTATTACAACAAGCAGTTTTACCCAGTTATTAACCTACCGCTTTGCTAATTAAAGAGAATATATTGTTCGCCTGGGTTTTATCCTGCAAAGGCACTGGTTTACCCTTGAAGTATTTTGGATACTTAAAAGAGCTAACAATAAAGCACTTATGTTTGAGACTTGAATCAAAGGTTTGATAACAACTCGAAAAATCTATTCAATCCCTGCATTTTTTCAGGAGTTAGTTGGTAGCTAACGTTTTCTCTGAAATACTTATTCAAATCATATTTATTATAATCATTCTCTGCTATCACCTTATCAATATTCTGCAACCCTATTTTGTTGCCTGCATTGAAAGTTTCAATAAAATTATCAGGAAGTTTTTTGTTTGCAATCCATGCTGCAAATACAAATGGCAAACCTGTCATGTTTATCCAGGCTTCAGCGAGGTCATAGATGTAAGGCGACTCTTTTCGTTGCTCAAAGGCTCTGTCGCCAATTACAACTCCGGCAATTGTTCCTTTTATATGATCTCTAAAATCTTCTTTTGCATCTTCAACCAGTGGTGATATTTTCCAGTAATGCTTCAATAAAATTTTGGCTAAGGCAACTGAAGTTTTACTTTGATAATCGAGCAGAACTTTTTCAACGTTCATTATAGTCACATCACTAAAAATACAAACTGAAGCTACGGGACCTTCAGCGCTTATGCAATAATCCGTAATAATATGAGCTTCTTTAAGCCTGGGAATAATGGCAACCGGCACCAATCCAACATCAATTTCATCATTCAGCAGCATTGCCGCTACTTTTGAAGGATAGTCTTCTATCAACTCCATATGTTCAACCTTATGACCGTGTTTAAAGCCATAAATCAAAGGTTTTGTGTTAAGATAACTTACTGCTCCAACCTTTATAATCTTATCCAATTCATCTATTTTTGCGCGAAGGTAGTTGATACACGTTAGTTGAGAGATGACGGTTAAGAAGATGACAGATCACCGTTGAAGGATGACTGTGTTAGAAGTATACTAATCTCCAACTGCCATTAATTTGTCTGCCAAAATCTTAATCATTTGTGTTAATTATCAAACATCATTTAGGCAATCTATAGATTATCACCTGCCTTCAGTCATCTGTTATTATACTATCAACTAACATCCATCAACTCATAATGCAACTTAACAAGCTTACCGCTATTTCTCCCATTGATGGTCGCTACCGGAAGCAGGTAGAATTTCTTGACGAATACTTTTCGGAATATGCCTTAATAAAACACCGCATATTGGTTGAAGTTGAATATTTCTTTTTCCTTGCTGATAAAGATTTTTTTGAGCTAAGCGCCAAAAGCAGGAACCAATTAAAAAAAGTTAGCGAAGAGTTTAGCTTGCATGATGCGCAACGAATAAAAGATATAGAAGCAATAACCAACCACGATGTAAAAGCGGTTGAATATTTTTTGAAAGAACAATTAGATAAGGCAGAAGCATCGCATTTGAAAGAATGGATACATTTCGGCCTTACCTCGCAAGACATAAATAACACCTCTATGCCCTTAAGCTGGAAGGCATGCATGGAGCATGAATATTTGCCTGCCATTGCCCACCTTAGAAACAATTTGCAGAAGTTAGCAATTCAATGGAAGAACATCCCCATGCTTGCACGTACACATGGCCAACCTGCTTCTCCCACTACTCTTGGTAAAGAGATTATGGTATTTGTTGAGCGTTTAGATAACCAGGCTACCCAATTCTCTTACATCCCTTTTTCTGCAAAATTTGGTGGAGCTACCGGTAATTTTAATGCACATCATATCGCTTTTCCCGGTAAAGATTGGGTGAAGTTGGGTAATGAATTTGTTGACAATATTCTTAAACTAAAACGTCTTCAATTTACCACGCAGATAGAACACTACGATAACTTTGCTGCCCACTTCGATTGCATTAAACGCATCAACAATATTCTTACAGATCTTTGTCGCGATGCGTGGACTTACATTAGTATGGATTATTTTAAACAACAAACAAAACAAGGCGAAGTTGGAAGCAGCGCCATGCCGCATAAAGTAAACCCAATAGACTTTGAAAATGCAGAAGGTAACTTAGGAATGGCTAATGCTTTACTTGAACATCTATCTGCCAAACTTCCGATAAGTCGCTTACAAAGAGATCTAACAGACAGCACTGTTCTTCGCAATCTCGGCGTTCCTGTGGCGCATACTTTTATTGCTTTAAACTCTCTTGAAAAAGGTTTAAGCAAGTTGTTGCTGAATGAAAGCAAAATCAAAGAAGACCTTGATAATAATTGGGCAGTAATTGCTGAAGCAATTCAAACAATACTTCGAAGAGAAAATTATCCAGAGCCCTATGAAGCATTGAAAGAGTTAACAAGAGGCAAGGCTTCAATAACCAAAGAAGATATACAACAGTTTATAGAAGCATTACAGGTAAGTGATGCAGTTAAAAATGAATTGATAACAATAACTCCATACACGTATGTAGGCATTCATGCTGCCTTCTAAAATTTTGTCGAATAAGAAATGTAATTTTAAGGTATGGGATTAGCAGAAAAATTTCTTCCGCATTATACTTATGATGATTGGCTAAACTGGGAAGGGCGATGGGAACTTATTGAAGGACATCCTATAGCTATGAGCCCAATGCCTGTTCCTGAACATCAGAGGGTTGCAGGAGACTTAAGAACCGAACTTACTTTAGCCTTAAGGAAAAGTAAGTGCAAATCTTGTAAAGCTTATGACCCATTGGATTATAAAATTTCTGATGATACCATATTTGAACCCGATATCCTTATTGTTTGCGGTAAAATAAATAGAAACTATCTGGACTTTCCCCCTGCTTTAATTGTTGAAATATTATCGAAATCTACCGAAGAAAGGGACAGAGGTATTAAATACGATTATTATGAACGCGAAGGAGTGAAGTATTATCTTATTGCAGATGCCAGAAAAGAAAGTATTGAAATATATCAGTTAGTTAATGGCCATTATCAATTGCAGGAATACAAGAATGCTTTTGAATTTACTTTAGAGGCTGATTGCATTATAACTCCTGAACTGCAAAATGTATGGGATAATGTTTGAAGCAGCTTACTTTCTAAACCAGGATTTATGAGATTTGGGATTTATTGATTGCAAGAAAAACACGACTGATCATTCTTTATTCATTAATCATTATTCATTATTCACTGCTGCTATATGTCTCACAATCTTAACCGCATGCTCTCTCGAGTTCTCAATAAATAAGCGATGCGTATTCATACCTCCGCAGATAACCCCGGCTAAGTAAACACCAGGCACGTTTGTCTCATGCGTTTCTTCATCATACGCTGGTTTCCGAACGTCATCATCCGATAATTTAATACTATTGTTTTTAAGAAATGAAAGGTTAGGCTGGTATCCTGTCATTGCAATCACCCAATCGTTTTTTATTGTAACTAAACCTTCAGGTGTATTAATATCAACTTCTTCCTCTTTTATTTCGGCAACTGTAGAATTAAAGTAAGCTTTAATCGAACCTTCCTTAATACGGTTTTCGATATCAGGCTTTACCCAATATTTTACCCTGTCACTAACCTCGTTAGTTCTTATTACCATGGTTACTTCTGCGCCTTTACGCCAGGTTTCAAGAGCGGCATCTATTGCAGAATTTGCTGCGCCTACCACAACCACTTTTTGAAAAGCATAAAAGTGAGGGTCTTTATAATAATGTGTCACCTTAGGTAACTTCTCGCCCGCTACATTAAGCAGGTAAGGTATATCGTAAAAACCGGTAGCGATAATAATGTTATTTGAAGTATACAGCCCTTTAGATGTGGTTACAGTGAAAACACCCGCGTATTTTTTTACATCAACTACCTCTTCAAACATCTTTATACTTACACCTCCCGCAATGGTAACTCTGCGATAATATTCCAAAGCTTCGCTTCGGTTTGGTTTAGGGTTATTACTCACAAAAGGAATTCCGTCAATTTCCAGTCTTTCGCTTGTTGAAAAGAAGGTCATATTAACCGGGTAATTGTACAACGAGTTAACAAGTGTTCCTTTCTCTATGATGATATAACTTAATCCCACCTTTTTTGCTTCCAACGCACATGCAAGGCCGATAGGGCCACCACCTATAATTATTATGTTATAATGCTCAAGCCCCTTCGCCCCTAAAGGGGAGCCTGGAAAACTATTTTTATAGTTATACTCATTCATCTATTTAAATTATTTTCCATTATAAAGGTAATCTCTCTTCTCCCTTTAGGGCCGGGGCTACCTCCTCCTCTCCTACTTATGTATCTCGCTGCTAAAGTGAAATTCAATCTCAGAATTATTCTGTCTTTCAGTATTTAAAAACCACTCGCTCTGTGCCAGGTAAACCATGTTACCATCTTTATCTGCCCCCACGTTTGCCTGTTTAAAACGGGCAAAGTCTTCAAGTTTTTTCGGGTCTTTTGAGCTGAGCCAGCAGGCTTTGTAAAAAGGCAAACTGTTGAACTGAACCGATGCGCCATATTCATGCAGCAAGCGGTACTGGATAACTTCGAACTGAAGCTCACCCACACAACCAATGATCTTTTTATTACCTCCAAATTGGGTAAATAATTGCGCTACCCCTTCATCAGTTAATTGTAGCAGACCTTTCTCTAATTGTTTGGTTTTTAAAGGGTCTTTGTTTACTACTTCTTTAAAAATTTCAGGAGAGAAAGTAGGAATACCAGTGAAGTAAAACTCCTCGCCCTCGGTTAAGGTATCCCCAATTTTAAAATTTCCTGTATCAAAAAGGCCTACCACATCGCCAGGAAACGCCTCATCTACCACCTCTTTATCCCTGGCAAGAAACGAATAAGGGTTGCTAAAACGAACATCCTTATCTATACGCACATGATGAAAATATTTATTACGCTCGAACCTGCCGCTGCAAACGCGCAAAAAAGCAATCCTGTCCCGATGCTTGGGATCGAGATTGGCGTGAATTTTAAAAATGAAGCCACTGAACTTCGGCTCTGCCACACTCACCGCACGAACATTCGTATCCCTGTCTCTTGGTGTTGGCGCAATGCGAATGAAAGTATCAAGGAGTTCCTTTACACCAAAGTTATTAACGGCACTCCCGAAAAAAACGGGAGCAATTTTTCCAGAGAGGTAGTCATTAGAATTTAGTTGACCATACACACCATCTATCAGTTCCACATCTTCGCGCAAAGTTGATGCATCACGCTCTCCTATTTTTTCGTCCAGTATTTTATCGTTGAGGTCTTCTATTTCAACAGTGTCTTCATCTCCGCCTTTGGTACTTGCAGTAAACAGTACCAGGTTCTTATCGTGCAGGTTATATACACCTTTAAAATCCTTGCCCTGATTAATAGGCCATGTCATCGGATGTAGCGAGATATGCAATTCCTTTTCAATTTCTTCGAGCAGGTCGAAACGGTTCTTGCCATCGCGGTCCATTTTGTTTATAAACACAATAACCGGTGTGTCGCGCATACGGCACACTTCCATTAGCCGCCGTGTTTGTTCCTCTACCCCGTTCACACTATCTACCACCAACACTACGCTGTCAACAGCAGTAAGGGTACGGTAAGTATCTTCAGCAAAGTCTTTGTGACCAGGTGTATCAAGCAGATTTATAAGCATGTCTTTATACTCAAAGCTCATTACAGATGTAGCTACCGAAATACCACGCTGCCTTTCAATTTCCATGAAGTCGCTGGTTGCATGCTTCTTAATCTTATTGCTCTTTACTGCACCAGCCGTTTGTATTGCGCCGCCAAACAACAGAAACTTCTCTGTTAAGGTTGTTTTACCAGCGTCAGGGTGGCTGATGATAGCAAAGGTTTTGCGCCGGCTTATTTCTTTCTCGTATTTCATTTTTTAGCTAACGGTTTAAGGGCAAAAGGTAGAAGGAAAGTAATGAGTTACAACTGCCCTTATACCTTGAGCCTTTGCGGCCGCAAAGGTAATGGAAGCAAAGAAATTGCAATTGTTAAGTTAAAAACTGATTTGGGAGTGAAGCCGGCAGGCAAATGTTTTTATTTCAACCGCAGACATATTTCATTGGCTTTGTAAGAGTTCAGGCTCAATTCATTTGATACAACAGAAAATGCTGTATAGGTAAAAAGTCTCCTTTATACGCAAGCTTAAATCCATTTGCACTTAACTCTTTATTTAATTGGGCCACCGTTGTTTTGTGTAATGGCTTTATACGTACCGACGGATCTTCTCCCTTATATTCTATCAATAAGATTTTGCCATCTTTTTTTAAGCTCTAATAGTATCGCTGCTAATTCCTGGTATTTTTGTAATTCTTTAAATCAATACACTTATAATCTTATATGAAGTCATTTGTAATTGGTATAATAACTCTTTTATTTTTTGGCTCAGCAA
>MWWB01000012.1_pt1 | contig 27188 bp, 43 predicted proteins | sample 1047291 | NCBI WGS metagenome assembly MWWB01 (sample SAMN06349976, study PRJNA376086) | soil metagenome | isolation source: MS4-1 sample Antarctic (ecotone) soil | place: Antarctica | reverse complement strand
TTCAACGGCAGACAACCTCTTAGTTAACAATCTCGACAACCACTGGTGGGTCAAGCTGCAAGCCAAGGGACACCAGCTTGCCCACAACCTCGCTCAGCCTCGGAGCCGTTTCGCGAGGAAAGTTCGCATGCTCCACTGTGTCCCAAGTGCTGACAGTATAGGTTTTTCCGCCGGTGCGGTCGATTCCGACGTAGACGCTCTGATTGCCAGGCAAGCCCTGGACTACGCCGGCAACCTGTTGCACCAACGACGACATTTCACCATACCTAGCTGGGTCAAAGTGGCCGTGGCTGATACGAAGATACATAACACGCCTCCTGTAGACGAAGACCTATTAGTCTCAATCTATACCCGGTGTCAATGACAAAGCACTCCCAGCCTTGCGACCAGGAGCGCCACGCTTGCCGATGTGTGCCGTCTACTTCAACAGTGCCAACTTGGGATCACCTGCCACCAGGTCGTCACGCACCCGCTTGATTGCCGCCATCACCGCATCGGGCGAGGTCAGCACCGCGTCGAGCAGCATGACGTAGGCAAGCCGATTCTGTGACGCGTCTGGATGGTCGTAGCCGATGTCATTGGCGCTCAGGCTGATCTTCTCTGCCATGTCATAGATCAACCGCGCCGCTGGTGACAAGGCCTTATCCTCCAACGCAATCGAAAACGCCTGGTAGAGGCTGTCGCCACAGAAATGCACCATGTCGATCGCGATGTGGCGCTCCTGCTTGGCGAGCGCGTCGTACTCGGCAATGTGCCGTGCGATCAGGGCTTGTGTTGCTTCACTCATGGCTGTCACCATACAGCACTTGCAGCCGTGGGTCGGTATCAATGAGGTTCTGACGCAACCGGCGTGCGACTTCGGCGAGCGCCTCAGGCGACGTGGCCAAGGCATCAAGGCAGAGCACGCACGCAAGCCGCGCCTCGAGAGAAGATTCAGGCGTCTCAAACAACTGTCCGGTTCCCCGGTACAGCGTTTCTGGCCCTTCCAGCAGGAGGTCAAGGACGTGCATATTGGTCGATGCGTTGACGAACCCAATAGCCCAATTCATAGCATCGCGGTAATCGACCGGATGCACAGGAGCGGCGTCGATGGTCGTTTCTTCGGTGGTCGTTGTATCATGTGTAGCGGTCATGGTGGGGATCTCCATTGTGATTACTGGCTCGGATGGTGGGGTATAACACCATCCGAGCCGCTTTATGTCCGACAGTCGAAAATACGTTGGGTCCTAACCTGTTTTGCGCTCCGTCAGCCTCACTCCCTTTCAATGTGATCCATATAGATCGGTTACCCTGCCTTACGCTGTTCACCAGGTGCCATCACCAGCTTGTGTCCAGTCGCCTTACACCACGCCCGTAACCGCTCCCGCGCGCCCTGTGTGCCCTCAGACGTGCTGTATGCCCTCGTAGCGAAGATAAGCCGTCCCTGGGCGCCACAGACGCGGTAAGACGTCATAGCACCGTAGGGAACGATTGTCAGCGTTAGCGTAGGCATAGTGGTAACTCCAAAGTAGGACTGACGGGTGACTGTGAGCAACGGCTGTACACGATAGAATCGCAGTACGACTCCATCCTTCACACAGGGGACGCGGCTGGGATACAACGACGTTTCCCAGCCGTTCCGCACTTCCTTCCTCACACCAGTTCATCAACTAATATCTGCACATCGTCTGTGATGCCCTGTGCGGTCTTCTGCGAGGCCTGAAGCCGTCGCATAGCGTCTGCTGTGTGTAACAGCTTGTAGGCTGCTACGTGCCAGCAGGCGCGCCCGGACATGGCTGCTCGACAGTCGCATCCGTCCAACGTGACGTGGTAGCGTGTGCGGCTGGTGGTGGCACTGGTGATGACCAACTCACCAATGGGTGTCATGTACCAGGGGCAGGCCTCCAGGTTCAACGCGGCACGGTTGACGGCGTTGAGGTCGCGTGGGTTGTGCTCGACATTCTTACGCCACGAGTACAGTGCTCGGCCGACGTGTTCGCGTGTGATGTTGACCGGCTGTGCTACTGTGGTTGTGGTCATGCTTCTGAACATTCCATGACCACTGACCAGGTGGGACAAGTCATGTTCTTCCACCTGGTCACTTTGTGCCCAGCGCTGGCTGTACTCGCGTGCAGCACTCGGATCGATCATCAACGTCTTGAAGTACCCCATTACTGTGCCGCCCGGTTGTGCTTGCGATATGGGCTGCTGTCAACGCGGGCGACACCCTTGGCGGCTTCGTTGCGGTGATGTGTCAACCGGCGCGGTGCTTCGGCGAGGGTGCATGTCTCAAGTACGTTTCCATCAAGGACAATTTCGACCTTTCCAGTACCGCGATCGAAGATCCAGATCACATCGGCGACGACTTGTGCTACGATTTGCTTGACCATGGGAACTCACACTTCCTTGGTTGTGACCGTCTCGGTGTTGTAGCGCCGGGGCGGTCGTTTTGTTTCAGTAAGCACAGTATATAGGATGTTATATAATTTGTCAACTACTTATTGTATATTCATACATGATGTGCTATACTCTGATTACAACATCATATAGTAAGAGGTACGCATATGGCGCGATGGCGGGTACGGGAAATAGCTGAACCCGAGCGATGGAACGCAAAGAAGCTCGCCGAGGCGACAGGGCTCGCCTATGGCACGGTATACGCGATCTGGACAAGCCAAGCAACTCGGGTGGACTTCAAGACACTTGACGCATTGGCGCGGGTGTTGAATGTGGAACCAGGTGACTTGATCGGACCCGGTGAAGGTGAAGCTGAAATATACGACCCGGTCCTGATCGCAGCCTAGACAACTCAATCAGAACCGGGCTACCATGAAGGCAGGAACATTATATGTCACGTGACGAGGCCTAGCATGGAAGGTTCACACATCGAAGCACGCCGAGGCATCATCAGACACCGTGACTACCTCGATAACCGACTCCTCAGCCCCGGTGCTAGCATCGATCTGTATGATGAAGGCATGTGGGTTCCTGGAAGGTATGAGGCAAACTCCCAGTGGGAAGAAGGGTATTTCTGTTACACCGATGCCAATGGACAGCAGCGAGCGCTCACGATCGAACGCGAGAAGATGCGGTTTCGCTGGCCTCCAAAGGAGTAGGGTATGCTAGCATTGCACCATGCCAGAAGACGACGAATACATCAGCGCAGCCGCAGCCGGTGAGATCCTTGGTGTGTCACCACGTCAGGCCATGCGCTATGGCGCGGGTGATGACATTCGGCGACGTGTCGAGGGGCGCAAGTTCTTCTACCATACTGGGGATGTACAGGCACTTGCTGCAAAGCACCAGGGGCGTCGACAACGTGTCACCGATGCGACGAGTCACATGTCACGTCCGAATGAGTGGCGCACCAAGTACGAAGAGGCGAACGAAAAGGTTATCGCAGCCGCGCGGGCTATTGGCCAGCTTGAACAACAAGTCGCCCAACTTCAAGCGGAGGTGGCACAACGGCCGAGCGCTGACGCATATGCAGAACTCGAAACGCGATACCAGCAACTGCTTCAACTTCAGCAGGAAGCCGAGCCGCCCAAGGCACCCGCAACACCTAACGCATGGTGGCAGTTTTGGAAAAGATGACGTGTCAGTCGTGTCATTCGTTTTGACGTGTCATGACAGTCACGATCGGTGGTAGGATAGAAGGGCAAAAAGTTTGCCTCGCGACGGGTCTAAGCGTCCGAGGCAGTGGCCACAAAGTGAGGTGACACCGTGACGGCAGTCAGTATACAACAACGATCCCCATCTCGTAAGCGTAAACCCGCGCCTGCTACCATCCTCCAGTTCTACCGGCATGAAGTATCAACTTCTGGTTTACGAGGCGCTGCGAACCGCACAGCGACCGCGTTGGGTATCTCAGATGACACGGTGCGACGTGTCGTAGCACGTGACGAGGAAGCCCGCAAAGCACGCGAAGAGACGCCGCCCGAGCTTGAGTATGTGCCCTTCGACGCTGACTACGAATCCGAACGCATCGCCGCAAACGCCGCAGTTGCACCCGTGTTGACAGAACTACTCGCCGCAGAAACCGCCGCAAAGACAAAAAACAGCGTGCGACAAGTTATGTCAAGTCTTGAACTTGAAATGCGGCAAAGTGCGGACGAAACGCCGCAAACCGACACCGCAGAATGCCGCAGCCCTGAATTAGAAAACGACACACCGCAGCCACTGCAAACGCCGCAGCTATTGGCCCAACGTGACGAACTGGAAGACGAGCCAGTGGTCGCACTCCCAATGCCACAACCGGTACGCGAGCGCGTTCGCGTGGTCCGCATCCCAGCCGAGCCACCGCGCCGGGGCATCTACGATCGACTCGCCGATGTGCAGATCGAATCCTTCATGGGGCCGGAGCTTGGGTTGATCGTGGCTGTCATACTGATCGCAATGACGTTTTGGGGGTTGGGGTGAGCAGATCGGACAATCTTATAGCGGAGCAAAGAGGCGGACCAAGATGGCTGGGCAACACGACGACCTGATCCACAAAATGGCATTGCAGTCTGAGCACCTCGATCGTGAGTATGTGCTGCCTCACCCCTTTGCAGTGATCGATGCAGGGCTCCGAGAGCACCTCTTCCAAGAGGTGCAGCGAGATCCAAATGCACCAGGCTACAAACGTACCCGAATTACTGATGGCAGCAGTCGATTCACACTGCGGTCGGGGCGACGGGACGATGCAGCCGATATCGCTGATATTGACATTCGAATGATCGGTGAACGCCGAACATACATAGGGATCACCCTACGACCACTAGTGTCTACCGCACAACCTGAAAATCGTGAATATCTAGAAAGGTGGTGTAAGTTCCAATTGCTCGTGTTTCTGTCTTGGCTATGGGCAGATGAAGTGCGCATGCAGTCGCTCAAGATCCCTACCCCTAACAATACTACAGTTGTCTCTGATGACCCATTAACGCTAGTTCCTGCAGGAATCAATGACGTGCTTCAAAACTCGTCAGGGCCTCCTCCTAAGGACATCAACAATTGGGTGCGACACGAGGTATTAGTCAAAGAGCGTGACCGCAACCAGGTCTTCAGGGAATACCTCGATCGATTGGGAATTGACCAAGATGACGAAGTGGAAGTCGAAAAGTACAGAGAACGATTCCGAAAGGTAATCAGTCGAGCCAAACGGACATAATCCGGACAATATTTATGTCCCTTGCGCTATGTCCAACGATCATCTATACTGGTCGCAATGAAACGAAAATGCAACTTAACGAAGAGCGACACCCCCGTCCGCCAAGATGAAAGGGTGTCGTTCACAGAGAAAGACCTTGACCAAGGGTCGCAGCCCGTTGTCGTTGCATTCTACCATTATCCTGTTGCATGAGGCAACATAGCATTTAACTGAAAACGGGCGCCATCTCTCGCCCTTATACATGAACCGGTTCCTGGTGCTGCCTGGTCAGCGCACCGTTGGGGATCGGTTCTTTTTTTATATAGGGGTTGGGTTCGCAGGAATGCAAAAACCGCCTGTGGCAAGGCGGTCGATGCGGGTGATGCTAATGGCGGCAACAGCCAAAGTATAGCATAGCGACAGCCAAGACGTAACCCCCACGGTGAAGGCAATGGCACGCAACGTACACACGACCACCGGCACATCAGCCGCACGACCGTTTGATTCAGCCTTGAGTCGAGACCTTGAGAACATCGACATCGCTTTGCAGGGCAACCCACCACGCTTCGAGCGTATCTGGCTCAGGATCTCCAAGCGTGTCCTTGAGTCGCGTATTCCTGACATGGGGGTGTCACGATGACGACACCAACACTCGATACCCTCACGGCACAATTCATAGAGCGACTTCACCGAGGCGGCACTGTTGACTATACGTGGGCCGTCCGAGGTGAACAGAAGACCAGCTTCTGGCGCACCATCGGCAAGGGCGAACACACCCTACTCAACAGCCAACACAACATGTACTTTGGCGTGCATCCATGTACCGCTGTTCCACCGACCAATCGTAAGGGCGAGAAGAAAGACCCCAAGTATGTGCGGAGCCAACTCCCATATATCGCAGCGGTCAACTGTGTATACGGTGAGTTCGATGCAAAGCGCTGGGTCAAGGTCACTGACAAAGAAGCCCAGGTCGAACTCGATGCAACGAGCAAAGGAACGCTTGCCGAGGCACGCGGACGGGTCCAAGAAAGCATCTTCCTGAAGAACCCAGAACCGTACAAAGCCCAAGCACTCAACCACATCAAGGCGCTACCACTCGCAGCATCCGCAATCGTTGATAGCGGTGGCGGCTATCACGTCTATTGGTTCCTTCAAGATACCTTCATGCTCGACAGTGACACAGCGCGAGCACGAGCTGATAGCAACCAGAAACGATGGCGCGACCTTATCGAAAGCGACGACGACGCTAAGGACCTTGTACGGGTATTACGCATCCCTGGGACATATAACTTCAAGAAAGCATATACGCCTAATTACCCATCAGTATCCTTTGTCGAAATCAATTTTGATTTGACCTATGCCCTCGAAGACATCGAGGCACTTCTGCCCGATGAACCACAGCCGAAGGTACGCCAGCCGCGCCCGCGTGCAACATCGCACACAAGTGGCAACAGTGAACCTTCAATCAATTTTGATTTCGGCACCTTTGCCGAACGTGTCGCCGAGGCTTCTCTCTGTCTCAAGCGTCTATGGGCGACGCGATGGGAAGGCTATGGAACGTGGCTCAAGATCGGTATGGCACTGTACGAACTCGGCGACATTGGGTTTGAACTCTGGAAAGCTGGGTCACAACAGAGCGCCAAGTACCATGTCGGTGCCTGCGAGGATAAATGGCAGACCTTCCGCAATGGTGACGAATGTAATGGCTTGACCCTTGCCAGCCTCAAGCGCTGGGCCGACGAAGATACACCCGACGAAAAGCCGCTCGCGCCGGAACGGGTCATCCAGGAACTCGAAACACTGCGAGAGGAAAAGCAGACACGCGACCAGATCCTCTCGCATCCAACCTTGGGCGACCGCGAAAAGGTCGCCTGGCTTGCTACGAACACGTACATTCGGAAGCAACTACAGCGACATTCGTCCGGGTCCATCTCCCTCAGTGGTAAGCGTGTCGGTGAGGCGATAGGCCGCTCAGCATCGACCGGCAGCCGGGCGATTCGTATGCTTGAAAAGCACGGTGTGTTGGTCTGCGACCCCGCACCCATGACCCTCGAAGATGGCACCGAGGTCGCACAGATGCTCGTCCAACCTGGACCAGCCTTCGATGACCCCGCGCAAGTACAGGCAACGAGTGAGGTCAAGCAACGCGGTGGATCGCGTCCTGGTGCTGGCCGTAAGGCGAAGTGTGACAGCCATCCTGAGGCGCGGGTTATCAAGAAGACAGAGATTAGCTACTTCTGTGAAGAATGCGGCGACATTCTGTACCAAGAACCAGCCAAGTACAAAGCACTCGCACCCGACGAAGAAATCAATTTTGATTCGGAGGAAACGACCGTCGAGGCCGCGCCAACAAGTGCCGAAAGTGCCACCGCCGCCGACGTACCTGAAATCAATTTTGATTCCTATATACCAATGGTTAATAAGGAACGCAATTCTGCAATCAGCCCAGACGTTATGCCGCAACACATCGCGCCCGTTGATTTCTGGACATCGCGCGACGATCCTCCCGTTCACAGTGGCACGTTGTTGGAACGTCTCAATGCAGCAACGGCAAAGGTGGTGCAATCGTGAGCAACAAGAAGCGCCCGATCAACGCACGCGATCTGCCCCTATGCTCGCCCATTGTCGAACTTGCCAGCGAAGACGACCGCCTCTGGTTCGAGTCCCATCCTGGCGCGGAGGTTCGTATTCGTCCCATTGTCGCTGGTGAGTTCGGCGACAACATCGTGCCACGTGGCGCGGTCGTCACAGTGTTTCAAGTGCGGCCGGGTATGCGCATCCGGAGGGTGATGGAATGAAACAACCCACTGAGTCAACGACGATCGACGCCCTGCCTGTAGATCGTCGCGGCAAGCCCACAACACCCCACCAACGCTACCGGCGACGTTTGGAGCGCGAGAAGGACATCGATCCTGTGTTGTGGGTGCATGCAACCGATGACGAGGAAAGCACCGATCAGGAGGGCGTATGGTCATCAACGACGACGGTATGACGGCACTCATTGCCGGTGTCGTGCTCCAGGCGGTCGAAGACTATCGCGCAGGGTACAACCGTGTGGATCGCCCCTGTTCGGTCGCATTTCTCGAATCTTGTGGCCTGCTGGTCGATGGTCAGCTCGACAAGCGTTTCGATGTACATCGGACCCGCAGCGGCCGCCCCTCCAACTATGGCTTGGGGCAACCCAAACACGCAGCATAACGAAAGGATAAACAACCATGGCAACATTGAACAACGAAGAGCAGGCGAAGCACGACCGGGTAGCAGAATTGGAGACCGCACGACGGTACGGAACGGCATTCGTCAGTGACGGCGATCTCGTCCAGGCGCGTCTGCTCGCCGAATACGCGACAAACAACGCTGAAGCCCGCGAACGTATGGAGGCACGCGCGGAAGCCGAGGAGAAGGCACAGCAGGACCGTGTACAGGCGCGTCGGGATGCTGAAGCGACGGCAGCATCAGAGGTATTTCTCGCCCAGGCTCGCCATTCGTACCCAGGCACCGATGCTGAGTGGCAGCAAGACAAGGCCGAGATACTTCGTCAATGGCGCATACAGTCAGCCCTCAATACTCAGAATGACATCATCGCAAGAAAGCGACAGATGTTGGGAGATGTGATCTAAGGTGCCGCGAGTCTGCCAAATCTGCCAGCATACCGAGCGCGAGGCGATCGATAAAGCCCTTGCGTCCGGTGACTCCTTGCGCGGCATAGCACGGACATACTTCGGATCCGTGAAAGCCGAGGATGCACTAGGTAGACATAAGGCAGAACACCTGCCATTGACGATTGCGAAGGCCGAAGCTGCGAAGCAAGTTGAACAGGCACGCGGCATTGTCGCCGAAGGCCTCGACGTTGTGGCGCAGCTCCGGGCGATCAACCAGGTCACACTGCAAGTGATGAAGGACGCACGCGACAGCGGCGACCGTGACATGGTGCTGAAGGCCGTCGACCGTGTGGAGCGTCAGATCACCCTGCAAGCTAAGTTACTCGGAGAACTGGACGAACGGCCGCAAGTGAACATCCACATGAGCCAGGAATACATCGAAGTGCGCACGATCCTTATGCGTGCCCTTGATGACTTCCCTGAGGCCCGTGCAGCTGCGGCAATGGCGTTGCAAGGGGTGCATGATGGTCGGTGACATTGCCGATGACTTGGCAAAGGCGCTCGATCCTGTTGTGTTCTCCGAGGCTGCGGGTATCGTGCCTGACAAGTGGCAACGCGACGTCCTACGATCGACGGCGAAGCGGCTCTTGCTGCTGGTCACACGACAGGGCGGCAAGAGCACCACTGTTGCCACGCTCTGCGCGCACACGGCAATCTATCGGCCCGGTTCTTTGATCATGATTATTTCACCGTCAGAGAGACAGTCGAAAGAGATGTTCCGCAAGATCATCGATGTCTACCATGCCCTGGGGCGACCGGTCGCGGCTGACACTGAGAATAAGCTCGAACTGGAGCTTATCAACGGTAGCCGTATCCTTGCGAGGCCCAGCGGCGAGGGAAATATCAGAGGCTACAGCGGCGTTGACTTGATCATCCTCGACGAGGCAAGCCGAGTGCCGGATGACCTATACCACGCGGTACGGCCGATGCTTGCGGTCTCGGGGGGTAGGTTGATCGCCATGACCACGCCGTTCGGGAAAAGGGGATTTTTTTACAACGCATGGGAAGACAAGGACGCGAACTGGCAACGTGTCAAGGTCACCGCGTTGGATTGCCCGCGTATCACTGCCGAGTTTCTGGCCGAAGAACGCCGCACATTACCTCGGGCCTGGTTTGATGCCGAGTACATGTGTGTCTTCTCGGAAGCGATCGACAACGTGTTTACACATGACCTGGTTATGGGTGCGCTGAGCGCTAATGTCGAACCATTATTTGGAGGAATGTCATGGGCTATTTCGTAGGGTTGGATCTTGGCAAGTCAGCCGACTATACGGCGCTGGCTGTCATTCAAACGATAGAACACCCGCCAATTGAGCGGCACATCCCTGGAACGTTCAGGGTTGAGCAGGTACCGTCACCCGACCCGCCTGAGCTGCATGTTCGTCACTTGGAGCGCTTTCCGCTTGGCACACGATACCCGGCGATCGTGGCGGCCGTCGCTTCACGCCTGCCAGCGCTTCCCACTGACTGGCGCGATCCATCGAAGCCTGTGCTGGTGGTTGATAAGACAGGGGTGGGCGCGCCGGTCGTTGACCTTTTCGAGGATGCTGGACTCGAACCGGTACCGATCACGATCACCAGCGGCACGTCGCCAACACCCGACGGGCGCGGGTACCACGTCCCGAAGCGTGACCTAGTGAGTACGCTACAGGTGATACTCCAGAATGGTCGGTTGAAGATCAATCAAGACTTGACTGCGGCATCAATGCTGACGCAGGAGCTCTTGAGTTTCAAAACAAAGTATACGGATGTTGGGAACGCGACCTTCGAGGCGTGGCGGGAGAAGGACCACGACGACCTAGTGTTGGCTGTCGCGATGGCCGTGTGGTACGCCGAGCATGGGTATAGTAAATCTTGGACCGAGGAACAAATCCGGAATGCGTTTACTCGGCGAGCAGGTATATAGATGGAGCATTACGTATGATCACCCTTGACCGTGATCGCCTTGGCTTGTGCTGTCTTACGGCTTGCGCGGTCGCCCTGGTGGTCGTTTCTCTCTCACGAGTACCCATTACATAATTATAGGTGGAAATGGGTACAAGTTTGGGCATGGTGGTGTTCCTGCTGTGAACGTGCATTCACGCTAGTGACTTATGTCCACGATGATAGCATAGGACTATGGATGTGTTGAGAAGCATTACTGTGGGCTATGGATTGTGCCGGGCGTGCCACCTTTACCAGCGTCCTTGGTCGCACACATGGCGGCTGCATGCGAACATTTGTATGCGAGATATCACGACACGCTTTCAAACCAGATTGGGAGTATCTCTCATAGTTGTGAAAAGCCTCGTATACTGCACGTCGTGAATATACCTCTCGATTGGGGCAGTATCATTGCCCATTTTATTAGCCTGACTGTTGCCTACGTCCTGGCTCTTCCGATCGGTTGGGACCGTGAGAAAGATTCCCTGTCTGCTGGCTTGCGGACCTTCCCCCTCGTGGCAATGGCCAGTTGTGGATTCATCATCATTGCAGAGCAAGTCGCACGCGAAAGCCCTGAGGCTCAGGCACGCATCATTGAAGGTGTAATCACTGGGATCGGCTTTATTGGTGGCGGTGCCATTCTGAAGGACGGGGGGAGTGTTCGTGGTACTGCGACCGCTGCGAGTATCTGGACGACAGGAGCTATTGGTGTCGCTGTGGCCTATGGATATTACGAGGTTGCCATCGTTCTCAGTGTCATGACCTTCCTGACCTTCCGTTTCCTCACACCCCTTGGTCAAACCTTGCGGTCTACCCATGACGAAGATGAGCAATCAGACTAATACTTGTTACACAACCTAGCAACAAAGCGCCCCAGCCGAAGCCAGAGCGCTTCTCGTTTCAACGGCAGACAACCTCTTAGTTAACAATCTCGACAACCACTGGTGGGTCAAGCTGCAAGCCAAGGGACACCAGCTTGCCCACAACCTCGCTCAGCCTCGGAGCCGTTTCGCGAGGAAAGTTCGCATGCTCCACTGTGTCCCAAGTGCTGACAGTATAGGTTTTTCCGCCGGTGCGGTCGATTCCGACGTAGACGCTCTGATTGCCAGGCAAGCCCTGGACTACGCCGGCAACCTGTTGCACCAACGACGACATTTCACCATACCTAGCTGGGTCAAAGTGGCCGTGGCTGATACGAAGATACATAACACGCCTCCTGTAGACGAAGACCTATTAGTCTCAATCTATACCCGGTGTCAATGACAAAGCGCCCCAGCCGAAGCCAGAGCGCCATGGGTTGTCACTCGGCGCTCGCTAGACGACGCCGAGCAACCGAAGCACAATAAGGATCAAGATAATGGCGACGATGACTCCGATGATACCGCCTGGTCCTCGCATGTTCATGGCATCCTCCAATGTTGTCGCGTGAAGGCCCCCATCATACACCAGGAGCGCCACGCGTGCCGATGTCTGCCGATGTTCTACCCTGCCTTGCGCTGCTCAGCCGGTGCCAGCACGACCTTATGTCCAGTCCGCGTACACCACGTCCGTACACGCCCACGAGCGCCCTGTGTGCCCTCAGGGGTGCTGTAGGCACGTGTGGCGAAGATCAATCGTCCCTGGGCATCGTGGACGCGATAGCTTGTCATGGTGCCGCGTGGGATGATCGTGAGCGTGTACGGTTGCATAGGTGACTCCGATGTTTACAAAGTTTGTAAAACTTGCAAAATTTGCAACAATCCGAAAATATCTGAATTGGGCCGACAGCGTGAACCATCGGCCCGACGTTGCTAGGCTGCTTGTGTGACGTTGTGACTGCCATCACCCGAGCAGATATCGAAGTACACGTACCCGCGACCGCCGATGTAATACTGCTGGCCCACGATGGGCGCATGACACATGGGGCACCGGCCCGAGCGTTCCTGGTGGCGCTCAGCTGCCCGTACAATCAGCCTTGCGGCGGTGATGTGCCAACAGACCAAGCCGCGCTCGTGGGCTTTGCAGCTGCACTTCATGGGCTCGTGTACGTCGATGTGATAGACGCGGGTGCTGCTTGCCGAGCGAAGGGTTACGCGGTGCCCGTCATACAGGAATTGACCGGCGGCGAGGTTGGATGCAGCACGGGAGATCGCACGTGTCCAGGTCGCGTCGGTGACTTTGGCCAGCGCATCGGCGACGGCTGCGGCGACGTCTTCGCGAGTGAATTCGATGGACTGTGGTACTGTTGTCGACTGTGTCATGGGAGTCTAGATCTCCTTTGGCTTGACCGTCTCGGTGTTGTAGCGCCGGGGCGGTCGTTTGCTTCCTGTTGAGAACAGTATATCATCCTTGATATGTATTGTCAAGATAGGAATATTGACATTGATATACCTAGCATGATACAATAGTGCCATTGAGTGGAGGCAAGACATTGGCACGACTACGAATACGAGAGGTCGCAGAAGCACAGGGGCTGAACATGTCGCAGCTCCAACGACAGAGCGGCTTGACCATGGGCGTCATTCGACGCTACTGGTACAACACGGCCAACGGCTTGGCTGATGGTGCACCCTTGGAGATGGTGTCACTTCAGCACATCAACCGTGTTGCCGAGATGTTGAACGTAAAACCAGGGGACCTGCTGACGGAAGACGCAGAGGGGAATTATGCGCCCGGCCTGATGCTCGCCGCCTAAAGAGAACATCAGAACCGGGCTACCTGTATAGGTGAGAGGATTATACATGTCACGCGACATACTTTTACATCTGATTGACACACACCCAGGTCAGCCGCGAACTCACTTCGACCAAGGTGCGCTTGATGAACTGGCCCAAAGCATGGCCGCGAACGGGCTCGCTGTACCTATCCTGGTGCGACCAGTCGGCGAGCGCTTCATCATCGTGCATGGTGAACGGCGTTACCGTGCCGCTGGTCTGCTTCAGTGGAAGACTATCCCAGCTGATGTTCGTGACATTTCACTAGACGAGGCCCAATGGCTTGCCCTGGTCGAAAACATCCAACGCGCGGACCTGTCACCGATCGAAGAGGCGCGAGCATACCAGGCACACATAGACGCCGGTATAACACAAACAGCCCTCGGACAACGTATTGGTAAGACCCAAAGTTACATCGCGCAGAAACTGCGACTATTGACTCTTCCTTCACCGCTTACCCTTTATATTGGGCGAAGTGCGCTAAGCGAAGGACATGCGCGGCAGTTGCTGAGACTTAAGAGTATGTACGGGGAAGAGGTTACTGTTACGCTTGATGCGAGGACACTCACTGAGTTCACCATGAATGAAGCGGTAACGCCAGACAATCGCGTAACGATGTGTATGGTTGCCCTACGCATTGAAGATCTCCCTTGGCCCCCGTTCTATAGCGAAAAATCGGATTCCTCCGATTTACTTCTAGCTGGCTGTCAGGCATTTGCGCAACACGTAGCGCAAGCCGACGGCACAGTCCCACTGTGGGAGCTCGCTGTCTTTGTGTGGGCAACTGCCTGGACTTTTGCACAAGGGAGTGTAGCGGACCTCAAAGCGGCTATTGATGCTTGGCATGATCGCTTTTTATCTGCGCTCGGGTGGTGGTATGTGTGTGGCTACGGTAAACAGAAACCTGATTCGGCCCGTAGGAAATTCCACGAACTACATGACATGCTCTGGTGGGGATATTCGTCAGATCTACGTCATGGGCGCATCAAGTCTTTTGTTGAAGCGCATGGACTGCCTCGCTATCTAGAACTCGAAGCAATCGAGTACATAGGGAAGACTAACGCCTTCGCTCTTCCATCTCAGTTACACCCACAAGGAGAACAGTATCAACGGTATCAGCAGCTTAGCGCTGAGATGGGATAGTATGTCACGTGACATAGTAAGACGTGCTACCATCGCACCATGAATGACGAGCAGCACTCTTACCCATTGTATAGACTGGTGTCCACTTTATGACCGATCGACCGTTGACCATCGAAGAGGCGACCAAGTTCCTCGAAGTTTCTGACAAAACCATACGTCGGATGCTTGAGCGTGGGATGCTCCAGGAGCAAGAGCGAGACCGAGGGCGCATAGTAATTACGGCTGCCAGTCTGAATGCAGCTGCTGAACAACTTGCCCACGAACGTGGACAGGCTGACCAAGAAGCACAATTGATCCTGGCATCTCAAGCAGCCCTACTCAACCTTGAACGTGAGCGCCATGCTGTCGAACTAAGGGCAAAAGAAGAACGGATTAACGAACTGGTCGCAGAGGTCGCAACGCTAAAGACGGACCAAAAGTATATGGTCAGCAACGAAGATAAGATTGCCTATGAGCGTCGGATTGCAGAGCTTGAAGCGGTCATCAAGGTTATACAGCAGCAAATGACTGACCAAAGGGAAAAGCCGCCTGTGGGGCCACAACCTAAGCCATGGTGGAAGTTTTGGTAGCTCTCTGACCAAGATCCAGACCAAATGACCAAAACAGGCTGACCAACTGCTTTCAATGCGTGCTATGATGGGCACCAGTTAAACGCGAAGCTCCTGGCGCTGTTTCCGCAGCCCAGGAGCATGGCAACGATGACAAGGACATCGACGCATGACTACAATACCATATCGCGCCCCACAACGGCCCACGCCCACCCCTGACGCCGTGCTCGCCTACTGCACGGCTGGTCACACCAACGCCGCAGCCGCCGAATACTTCGGCATCACCGATCGCTATGTTCGCAAGCTCAAGAGCCGCGCACGAGGCGAGACGGAAGTGTTGCCAATTGGCAACCAAACGTCGGCGGCTGATGTCATCGGCAATTTGTCTACCATGGTAGACAAGCCCGACGACCAGCCCCACTATGCGACCGTCACATCGTCGGCCGTCGCCCGTGATGGCCAGCTGTGGAAGTGCCCAATATGCGGCGAGATGATGGCACCCTTACCAGGCACCACGGGTACCGAATGGGCCGAGTCCGGATGCTACCTCCACCAGGCTAAGGCACCCATTATGTTAACCCAAGCGGAACACATGGGGGGAAATGACGAGCTACAGCAGACAGGACCGGAGGAACAGGACCGGACCGGGGAACATGAGATCCCGGCTCCCTGCCTTGATGTTCCGGCCCGGCCCACGGAACAACACACAACACTTATGGGTGGAACAGGACCAGAGGAACAGCAACCGGTGGTCGTGCGCGAGCGGGTCGTAGAACGCGTTGTCTACCGCATCCCAGCCGAGCCATCGCGCCGAGGCTTCTATGATCGACTCGCCGATGTGCAGATAGAATCCTTCATGGGGCCGGAGCTGGGCTTGATCGTGGCTGTCATACTGATCGCGATGACGTTCTGGGGGCTGGGGTAACCGTGAATGACAGAGAACAACAACTATGGGCGACCATTTCCTTTGAGTGGTCTGACCATCTAGAAGGTAGTGAAGAGTACAAGGAGGACGTACGCCTTGACTTGTTTAGTCTCTGGGAACTTACACGTATTGTTCAGGACCTTGGGCCAACACGGGCAATGGCATTTGCCCAGTTCGCAGTCACGATTGCACATCTCCATCCTAATGTTGAGAACCCTTCCGCTTCAACCGAGGAGGGTATAAAGATCGCGTCAGCAGTTCACTGGCTAAGCGGTCTTTTCATCCGAAAGCGGGAACCCCGTGACTTAGAAGATCAAGTAATAGACTTCACCTACCATTTGATGCGTGAAAAAGTAATGAGCCGAGAGGCTGCGGCAACATTCGCTTCACTTAAATTAGGGGCAACAAGCACCGACGCATATCGGAAGAAAGTTGATCGGTGGGTAGTTAGCAACGACCTCCCCCCACTGGGACAAACAAAACGTAGATCAAGGAAGGAGGTATCTGGACGGAATTGATAGTATTTCGGTCAGATAAAGGGTAGACGTATCCAGATAGGTAGGATACAATAGATTGTAGGAATGGCGAAAGGCCCAGGTAGTTCAGACCTGGACCCTTCTAAATAGCTTTGACGAGTTGGCTACTCGTCGCTTGCAACGCATAGATATATTATGAATCCAAATTGGACATTGTCAAGCGTAGGAACGTCCAATTAAGTATATTCAGGGGTTAGGTCACACCCGAAGTTGACCGCAAGCCGCCAAAGCTAGTCATTCCCAACGTTAGCGTCCTAACGCGATTCGCCACCGCGTTCTGGGCGCTTCGTGCTTTACAGAGACTAGATATGCGAAACCCTCGGGTGACAACCGAGGGCGGCGCGGGTGCAGGTGATGGAATATCATCATTGTATCACGCCGGTCTAGTTGACGTAAAGTCAACAGGTGACAGGAATGGAGCCCACTCGGCACACGACCACCGGTACCCAGAGTACCGCACGCCCGTTTGACTCAGCCTTGAGTCGAGACCTTGAGAACATCGACATCGCCCTCCAGGGCAACCCACCGCGCTTCGAGCGTATCTGGCTGAAGCTTTCCAAGCGTGTCCTTGAATCGCGCATCCCTGACATGGGGGTGTCGCGATGACAACACCTCGCAAGCCACGCGGTCGACCAGTGCCGCCACGCACCCCACTCGATCCAGGTGGGCTTTACATCCTCGAAATTCAACATGACGATTTATGTCCTACGCTCAGCACGGGCAACTTTGACCTGTGCACCTGTGAAGAGGTCATCGAAAAGATTACGCGCTGGCAAGATCGGGGGCGAGCATGAGCAGCACAAACGGCTATCTTGCGCCCCAGCACGAGGCGAAACTGCGATCCTCATGTATCAGCCCCGACGTCGAATCTGAGCGCGCCTACTACACCATCACAGACGCGGATGGCTTGCGGATGCTCGGATTCTCGAAAGACACGGTACCGCCCGCGCTTGCCATTCCGATGTACAACCACGCTGGACAGATGATCACCATTGTGCGACCAGATCACCCGCGCATGAATGGGAATGGTAAGCCTGTCAAATACGATCGGCCTGGTGGTCAACGCAACATTATCGACATTCACCCGCGCGTGCGCCCAGTCCTGCAAGATCCCACGGCTTCACTCTGGATCACCGAAGCACCATTGAAAGCCGATGCGCTTATCAGTCAAGGTGAGAACGCGATCGGTGGGGTCGGTTGCTGGTTCTTCCGCACCAAGTCAGACAGTGGCGGAAAAGTCATTCTGCCGGACTTCCAACATATCGCATGGAATGGTCGCGACGTGCGGATTGTGTTTGATAGTGACGTGGCCGACAACGCGAACGTCGCGCTTGCCGAGCGTCGATTGGCGCTTTATCTCGTCGGCCAAGGTGCATCGGTGAAATGTGCACGGCTCCCTCAACAACCCGATGGTAGCAAGATGGGCGTTGACGACTACTTTGCCACCGGCGGCACCGTCCTGGAGCTAACACAACTCCTCGTTCCGTTTGCCGAGCGTGCCCAGCGTGACTGGTCATCAGAAGAGGCAATCAGCGCACTGAGCCAGCTCGGCTATACCTTCCGCATGAACTTGTGCACTGATGCCGTCGAGGTGAACGGTCGACCGATCAGTGATGCGATGCGCGCACGCATGCTCACACAGATGCGTGACCTCGGATTCAAGAGCACAGATGCTATCGAGAATGCATACACGTCGGAAGCGTCCGATTTTGCCTATCACCCGGTGCGTGATTGGCTGGAAGGCCTCAAGTGGGACGGGGACGATCATTTCATCAACTTGTCGACGTATTTTCGCGATACGCATGCGATGGTCACTGACAGATACGGCCAGCGCCGGACAGCCTTTGACCTGTATTTCCGGCGCTGGATGGTCGGAGCTGTGGCAAAGGTGATGCAGGGCGAGCAAAACATGATGCTGGTGTTGGACGGGCCACAGCGTCTTGGCAAATCCTACTTTGCTAGTTGGCTGTGCTCGCACCTGCCAGAATCCTTTATTGAAGCACCGATCCGTCCCGACGATAAAGACTATCGCATTCGTCTGATCGAAAAGTTCATCTGGGAAGTGGCCGAGCTGGACGCGACCACGCGTCGGCAGGACGTGAGCGCGCTGAAGTCATTCATCACTGAGCGCACCGTGACCGTTCGGAAGCCCTACGGTCACCACGATATTACGAAGCCAGCGATGGCTAGTCTGATCGGCACCATCAATAACAATGGTGGCTTCCTGGCCGATCCCACTGGCAGTAGTCGCTTCCTGGTGGTAACCCTTGAGCATATCAACCATGCCTATGCAAAGGAGATCAAGGTCGCGCAATTGTGGGCGCAAGCTGTCGCGCTGTACCGGGCGGGCCAGCCGTGGGCGCTATCAGCAGACGAGCGCACGCAACAGGACGTGATCAACGAAGCTTACCGGGTCGATGATCCACTTATCGGCGCGCTGACTGCACATTTTTTCTTGAATGCGGCCGAGTGGTTGCCAACGAACACGATCGTTGAAGTGCTATCGGAGAAGGGGTACCGCGTCACACCAAATGCGTTAGCAGCAGCAGCGCGTGAGCTGGGGCTGAAGCGCGAGAAGCGGCGCGTTGCTGGTGCACCTCCGCTAAATGGATACGTTGGGATATGCGAAAAGTGAAGCTGTTCCAGCGTTCCAACCGTTCCAGCACTTTCCATATAGTACTGGCATTGGGACACAGGGGTATGACCCACAAGGGGTGCTATATGCAAAACGCTGGAACAGGTGGAACGCTGGAACAGCAGACGGGAGGTTGAACTGATGACCACCAAATGCAACAAGCCTCGTCGCCCGGTGCCAGTCTCTGACACCGTCGATCGTGTCAGCGAAGCCGATCGCGTGTGGTTCGAGCAACACCCCGGCGTACCGGTGTATGAGCGACCGGCCGTAAAAGGTGAGTTCGGTGACAACATCGTGCCACGTGGGGCGGTCGTGACGGTCTTTCAGGTTGCGCCTGGTGTCCGTATTCGGAGGGTGTTGGAATGAGGGAGGCCTATGAAAACGATGACCGAGGATGGTTTCACGTTGCTGCTTGCGGGGATCTGCCGCCAGGCTTACGAGGATTATCGCGACGGCTACACGCATTCAAACGGACCGGACGCGGCCGCATTTCTCACCAGCGCCGGTTTATTGTCGCCCGATGGCCTGGACCCGCGTTTCAAGGAAAATTCACGACAAGAAAGGAAACGACGACATGACCGTACAGGAATGGACCATACATTCGGGCTCGAAACTCGGCACGCTGCGTAGCGCGATCGAGGCGGCACGAACGGCACACGACGCAACGACGCAGCAACTCGCCACCCTCCAGGCGGAAGCGGGCGATCTTGACCAATGGATCGAAGCCGCGAACCTGGACACGAAGCCGAGCGACTACTCGGCTAAATCAGCGCGCCGGTCGATCCTTGCCAACGTGATGAGCAAGCTACGCGCAGAGCAGCAGACGCACGGCCGGGCGATAGCTGACCTCCAGGCGCAGTCCGCGCAACATGAGGATCAATACATTGGCCTCAGTCGTGAGTTGGCGGCACTTGAGGATCCAATGAATGTCTACACACGTCGCATGCCGCCATATCTGAGAGACGAGCGTCTTGACCAGCTTCGGGGATGGATGCAGGCGTGGACGCAGACAGAAGCAGAAACGGTGGAGGGATAGCGATGGATCTTAGCCTTGTTGTTACCGACGAGCTGCGCGCCATTCTACGGAAGCATAACCGCACGGTCTCCCCGGTCGCCCTTACCCAGGTGGGCGAGGCCTTCAGGGCCGTTCGTGCCGCCCTCGGAAGCGATGTGCTGTATCAGGAGTTCGTAACGAAGGTTACGACGCGTCTGACCGCTCCTGAAGCGCCACAGCAAGATCGTTCGTGGCAGACGAGGGCAGACAATCATATGAGGGCGCTGTACCCTCAGTATTTTGAGTCACCGAAGGTTAAAGAACGGCCGTTTCTTTCAGAGAAACAGCGCAAATTCGTTTTATGAAGGAGTTCTAGCCATGAGTACGATACGGACGACACGACAGATAGCAGGCGGCGTTCTTGCGCAGATCACGACGGGGCATCGAACCGTCTCCACTGCGACCCGCGAGAAGTTCACCCAGGCGGTCGAGGAACTTCGTTCGGAATTAGCCGACGATGCGATTTTCGAGTTCTGCCTGGGCGAGATCATGCGGCAGGTAGACGCGCAATCAACCGCGCAAGAAGAGGAACAGCGAGCCGCGCGGTCACGCTTTCCCAAGTTGCTCACGTATGACTACGACGACGATCCCAAGCCGTACAGTGGGCGTGTTCCTACAAGCCCATTCCTCGAGTGATGGTCACTCGTGTGTTTCGACCCGCTACAGGTGTGTTATCTCCGCGCCTGTAGTGGTAAAGGGTGTATACGGCGTGGGTAGGGTTTTATTCTTTTCCTTGCTCGTGTCGTGTGCAACCTGGTTTCCCAGTCGTTCGGGCGGGTTTAATGTTGGCTTGCCCGAGCGGCGCTCTTGTGAAGGGGAATGGATAGCTGATACCGCGTGAATTTAGCAGGAAGTAGCGCATTATGGCAACGAAAACCGACGAGCGCATACCTAAAACCAATGAACTAACACCCAAACAGCATAAGACCATCGCGGCCCTGCTAGCAACGCCAACGATAGCAGCGGCTGCGGCGGTCGTGAGCGTTGGTGAACGTACGGTGCATACATGGCTCGGTGAGCGTACTTTCGCTGATGCCTATCGCGATGCACGACGCGCAGCCGTTACTCAGGCGGTCACAAGGCTCCAGCAGGTCAGCGGTGTGGCCGTGGGAGTGTTGGTGCAAGTGATGGCCAACAAGGACAACCCAGCCAGCACACGCGTGAATGCGGCAAAGACGGTGCTTGAGTTCGCGTTTCGTGCAGTGGAACTAGAGGATATACAGGCGCGCCTTGATGCCCTAGAACAAGCGGGGACGCCATGAGATACCGCGATGTAGAGAAGCGCCTCGCCGAATTGGAAGCAGGGACCACGTCCCCCACAAAGGGCGCCGACGGTGAAGCACCTAAGGCGTGGGGTTCCATGACCATATGGTGTTTCATTGTCTATGACGTGGGTGGTTGGGATGAGGGGATGCGCCGTATCAAGGAGCGCGGTTGGTATCCTGAGGACTTGCCCGACAATTGCAAAGGCAATGGTACCGGCGCGATAGCACCACAGTGGTGTCAGGACCGCTTCTATCAGCGTGGTCGTGGCAAGCCATGGCTATCACTTGAGGAAAAATATGAGGTGCTATGGATGATATACCAGTATGTCGCGTACTTGCTTGACCAGGGCGTGCCGCGTGCCGAGGTCGTAACGTGGGAGGTTGGGGCGCAATGCTGGGAACTGATACACGACGCGTTGACAACGAGCGGGGATAGCCATGACAGCGAGTGAGAAGCGCCTCGCGGCCCGGTGGCACTCCCCGCATCACCGGAGTACAGATTCCCAAACGGAAAGATCGTGACTATTTCAGCCGCGATCGACGGTAAAGGAGCATATGCCCATGACCGTCGCCTCGGCTGTGCTGTCTTACGGCTTGCGCGGGCGTCTTGGTGGGTGTTTCTCTCTCACGAGTACCCATTACATAATTATAGCCGAGAAGCGATTGAGGTACAGAGAGCCGGGGTGATGAGCCTCGGTTGTATTATTCCAGAACCCACCCTTGCTCTTGTACGTGGGCTCGTGCTTGCTCCATAGACCAGAGGGGCTTGTACTCCCTGATCAGCATCGCCGTTTCGATCAATCGAGCGCGCTCAGCATCGGTAAGATCCGCACTCCCCACAGGCTGTATCCAGCGAGCACGCGCACCGGCGACATGATCGCGGTAGCTCTGCTCGACCCGGAGCATCCCAGATGCACGCAGGCGCTCGACAATGCGCCAGGTTGTCGGCTGGGGTAGTGTGATGATGCGCCATAGATCGGGGAGGCGCAGCCCGCCAAGCATGGCAACAAGCTTGACGATGCGATCATCGCGATCGCGAAAGTAATGCCGTTCCCGTTCATCGAGATAGGGGATGCGGAGAGCAGCATGGAGGGTGTTGAGGCGCACACGGCGGCGCTTGAGCAGCCGCCGAAGGTCTTCAGTAGTAGGGTCATTTGGCATAGTTTTTCCCGAAATCTGACTATAGTATATTGGGTGAATAGATGAATGAATCAATCAGCCGGGGTGATGAGCCTTGGCTGTATAGGGTAGGATGTAGTATAGCCATTAGTATGTGCAACATTCTACGGTTATAGGGCGTCGATCTAAGTGCTTGTCGTCTGGTGTTTTAAGCTTCATTAAGGAGCGTATCATGAGACCAGCGGTTGGTTGGACATTGAGCAGAGCACGCTCGAGACGAGCATTCAACGGTCTAAGGCAAAGCATACAAGCCTTCTTGAGGAAGATTTCACCCTTCTTGAAGAAGATTTCCAATACTCAGTGGCTGGTGTTCATCTGGATTGCAGGGATAGTGCTTCTTTGTGTTCTCCCTTCTGCTCTCCATTTCCTCCCAAGAGCCATCCAAGTTGCGGGACTTCCTATAACCCTTGGAAAAACTACGGGAACGATGGGACTTGTCGTAGCATGGTCCTTCTTCATGGCCGTCTACGGTGGTTACTACGATGGTTGGAGGTGGACCGGATTTAGTGGTTTGCCATACAAAAAGAAAACGCTGTGGGATTGGATGCAACTTCTACTTATTCCTGTCATCCTTGCTGCTGGTGGCTTATTCTTTAACTATATCCAAACTGTAAACGAACAGATACAAGTAGAGCAGCGTGCGAAGAGCGATAGGGAAAGCTCAGAGTTACGTGCTCAAACTGATCGCGATCTCGCGAAGGATAGTCAACGTGAGGTACTACTCCAATCGTATTTAGATCAAATGACTGTACTTTTACTTGAGAGAGGACTTGGTAAGTCTAATATACGCGATAGTGTAAGAGATGTGGCCCGAATAAGAACATTATCTGTTTTAAATGCTCTTGACGGAAATCGAAAAAGATCAGTAATGTTGTTTTTACAGGAGTCAGGATTAATTACTACCACAACTAGAATAGGTTTAGATGAACATCAATCGCCTCGTACAGTATCACAAGGGCTTATAAGCTTATCACGTGCAGATCTAAGAGATGCAGATCTAAGAGGTTTGTATCTAGTAGGTGTAAACATTGCAGGTGCAGATCTAACGGGTGCAGATCTAACGGGTGCAGATCTAAGAGCTGCCGAGTTGACTTATGCAGACTTAAAAAATGCAAACTTCACATTCGCAAACCTAACAGGCGCACACTTAATATATGCAGACATAAGAGGAGCAGACTTCAGAGGTGCAAACCTGGAACATTCTAACTTAATAGGTGCTTATTATACTGGTGGGCAACTAGATGAGGCAAGACTAAAAGGAGCCACAATGCCTTGGGCAACAAAGCATCCGTAGTATAGTGCTCAGTCTTTTGATTAATGTCATCCCACCTCCGGCACATACAGCCGTTCAGCCGCTGCCCGCTTGCTCACTTCCCCTCGCCGATAGTGCCGCTGTGTAGTCGTCACAAAGCAGCCGGGGTGATGAGCCTCGGCTGTACCGTTGTGTGCCTCAACGACACCAGTCACTTGCACCAAAATGCCTCAGACGAATCTGAGGCAACTCGGCGTAAAACATAAGCACCTGATCAAAGCGGCAGGTTGGCCACCGCTAAGAGCTTTGCACCGCTGAAGCATGTAGGCGAGCGTTTCGTGGGGAGATAGGCTTGACCTTCCAACGCATGTAGGCCACTACCGTAACAAGCAAAAAGATTACAGCAGCTGAGATCGCGCTGCTCGTTTCGCCTCTCCAGATGTGAAGAATGGTGGCGCTTCCCATCACAATCATGAGACCAGCCGCAGCTAAAGCGACCAATCCAGGCAGGATACGTGTAACGCCCGGCAAGATGAGACCGATCGCCGCGAGGACTTCAGCTACCCCAATGAACACACGCAAGCCTGCGCCAAGCTGCGCATTCATCATCTCAATCATTGGGGCTGGCCCCGCCAGCATGAATCCACCATGTGCCAGAAAAACCGCAGCGAGGAGCACTTGAAGAATCCAAAGTACGATGTTCATGACCGTTCTCCTTACTAATCTCATGTTACGCAATGATGTTGGTCGGTTCGAATGGATGATTCCCGTATGGCACACCGGCGGCCTGAAGATGACTGAAGATTACGTCAAATTCGTCTTCACCTATGTGAAAGCCGAGATGGTAGCTCGTGAACTGGTCCTCCTTCATGAATGCAATTGTGAACGTATCGCTGACGCGCACCGGTGCGAAGTGTCGATCCGGTCCCGCATAGTCGACTCCCATAATCCCGGCGAAGAACTGGGCCGATGCCTCGTGGTCGTGGGCTGGTATGACGATATGGTCAATAATGATGCTCATAGAGTGTCTCCTTATCGTTGACGGTACATTGAGAGTATGCGCTACAAGCGATCGCACTACACCGTACAAAAGAACTATCTAACCTGGTCGAAGGGACAGGATCGTCCTATCTCGGCGATTGATACGTGACTCAATGGGCACTTCGAACCACCTTTGAGCAACTCCAATTGCTGGAATCGCACCACTTGCGTCAACTGACTGCGTAACATGAGTTAATGAACGGAAGACAGCACAGGCGCAAGCGGTAAAGACCGAGGGTAAGGATGTGATAACGACGAATGGAAGCAGCCGGGGCTCGTCACACCCCGGCTGTACTGTCTTATGGCTTGCGCGGTCGCCCTGGTGGGTGTTTCTCTCTCACGAGTAGCCATTACATAATTATTGTCGAATATCCATGCTAGGGGATGCTAGGCTAGTGGAGCCTCAATCATAGCTCTACGCTATGGATATCGACCGTTCCATAGCTGGGGATTATGGCGTATGTAGTGATTTGAAAAGGAAATCACTACCTATATCTAACACCACGCTTGACACGCTCAAACGACTCTGTCAGGACGACAAAGAGGTATCCCAGCTACTGGCAGGGACGGTTGAACCATTGACACAGAACGGTGCCATAGGGAACGGGAGAAGTAGCCCTGATAACATAATGCCTACTCAGTACGGTACCTCTACCGATTATCTCACGGCTCGCATTGCCCGCGACCGTCCTGACATCCTTGAGCGCATGAAAACCGGAGCCTACAAGAGCGTGCGTGCAGCTGCGATTGACGCCGGTATCGTCAAGCAAAGACGAGCAGGATAACTGTGACGTTGTAACAGTTTCAGGGCCAGGGCGAACGTTCTATTCCTAATAACATAAGTAATAGAGTCTCCATGCAATGGTGACGTTGTCACCATTAGAGATAGGTGGAGGCCATAGCAATGTTGATATTATCAACATTAGCTCTTGACAATATAAAGAGCTTTACGCAACCCTTGAACGCATGGACACGATGTAACTGTAGCAATTTGCTACAGTTGGAAGTTACCCAACACCCCTCGCGTGCGTGGACACAATCAGCTTGTGAAGTTCACAAGTTGCCTCCAACTCGATACACCCTCGTGCGCGTGGACACAACGATTGTACAAAATTTGGACAATCAAATATCGCACCAACACCCATGCGTACGTGGACACAACGTAACTGTGACAAATTGTCACAGTTGGAAGTTACAACACCCTCGCGCGCGTGGGCACAACTGCAATCGAAATGTTACTATTTTCTGGTAACATCCCAACACCCCTACGGTGAGCAACTTGCGGAATAGTCTATCTGGTAATCATTACCAGATGCGACGCCCTGTACGTGTCAAGGTTACACGCGGCGGCACAACCCCCGCTAAAGCTCTTTACATTGTCAAGAGCTAATGTCCCCCCTCGCGCGTGTGGGCACAACTACGTCTAACTGTGCAAAATTTGCACAGTTACCTGTTCCCCCTCGCGCGCGTGCGGTGATTCAGTTTTACTATTTGTAAAACTGCCTCTAGCTCCGCAACACCGACACGCGAACAGGATGACCCTAGAGCAGATTGCCCACCACTGTGGTGTCGATCTAGTCATGGTGTACCGGCGGCGCAACGAATTAGAGGCAGCTTATGAAGTTCATAAGCTGCCTCACAAGAAAGGCAAGGACGGGAAAAAATACCCTACCACCTACAAGAAACGCAAACCACAGCCCACGGTTGAACCAGTCGCGCTTGATATGTTCCGGCAAACGTCCGTCGCTGACAACCCCACCGAGGTTGCCGCGTTCACCCAACTTGCGCCTGAGCAACACCCCTCGCGCGCGTGGACACAACAAAGCCCCCCAGCCGAAGCCAGAGCGCTTCTCGGTTCAACGGCAGACAACCTCTTAGTTAACAATCTCGACAACCACTGGTGGGTCAAGCTGCAAGCCAAGGGACACCAGCTTGCCCACAACCTCGCTCAGCCTCGGAGCCGTTTCGCGAGGAAAGTTCGCATGCTCCACTGTGTCCCAAGTGCTGACAGTATAGGTTTTTCCGCCGGTGCGGTCGATTCCGACGTAGACGCTCTGATTGCCAGGCAAGCCCTGGACTACGCCGGCAACCTGTTGCACCAACGACGACATTTCACCATACCTAGCTGGGTCAAAGTGGCCGTGGCTGATACGAAGATACATAACACGCCTCCTGTAGACGAAGACCTATTAGTCTCAATCTATACCCGGTGTCAATGACAAAGC
>MWWB01000011.1_pt1 | contig 27286 bp, 24 predicted proteins | sample 1047291 | NCBI WGS metagenome assembly MWWB01 (sample SAMN06349976, study PRJNA376086) | soil metagenome | isolation source: MS4-1 sample Antarctic (ecotone) soil | place: Antarctica | reverse complement strand
TTCCTATGATTTTTGAAAATGGTTTTGAGATAAAACTTGTAGCAGGCGGACATAATAATATTCACGGCCCGGCATCTACTTTCAGTCCTATTTTAGGAATGATGATGCATTTCGAAAAAGATGCAGAAACAAACATCAGTATACCAGCTTCTCACAATACATTAGTTTATGTATTAAGTGGTACAATAGAAACAAATGGAAGCACCCTGGAAGAATTGAATTTGGGTGTTTCAAATAACGATGGTGATACGATTCAATTACAAAGCAAAAGCATAGGAAAATTATTACTCTTAGCCGGCGAACCAATTAACGAACCCATTGCATCTCATGGTCCTTTTGCAATGAATTATCCTGGCGAAATAAGGCAGGCGATGCTGGATTATAAAACAGGCAAAATGGGTGTGCTGGATTTTTAAAAAACGAATTAAAACACTTTAATATTTGTTGCCGCCTGACTTGCCGACGGGTTAGGTTTTGGCAGAACGCCAGGAACGCTGGTTTCTTAACTTAACGACATTGCCCAGGGAAATTAATAAAAAACTTTTCGCAAGAGAAGTAGATTGGGAAAAGAAATGTATAAAAAAAACAAGGGCAAAAAGCCCTTGCAACAATAACTTAGAATTTTCTATAACCGCCATTTCCGCCTCCACTACCGCGGGCAGGGTAAGAGCCTGAACGATCCTCTTTTGGACGAGCAACTTTTACGGAGATCATTTTTCCATCATGCTCTGTATTATCTAATTTATCAATAGCCTGCTGTCCTTCAGCATCATTATTCATTTCTACAAAAGCAAAACCCCTGGAAACTCCAGTAAATTTATCGTTGATGACTTTTGCAGAACTTACCTGGCCAAATTCACTAAATAATTTTTTTAGATCTTCATCAGTTACTTTTGAGCCTAAGCTTGAAACATAAATATTCATAATAAAAATTTTAAATTAATCTGAGGTAAGCAGCGTACAAGAAGATTAAGCTGTAGTTATAGAATAATTGTTTCAAATACTATATGCTGAAACTCAAATATTTTTAAAGGTAGTTCATTTACAGATGAGCATTTTAAATTTTTAAAGTGTTAAGTGAGTCAATCCTTAAAATTTAATTCAATAATTATTTTTATTAGATTCAGACATATTTACATTATGCTTCAAGTAGTAATAACTCCTATAAAAAAACAACGAAAGACTGTATGCAATTACTTTTCTATTACAAGTCGCTTCAGTAAACTAATGCCTTCATGAAAAAATGGCATTCCCACAGACGAACAACTATTTTAACGATCAAATTTTCATGCAAACCTGAAAATTTTACCGTTTCTTATCACGTGGCACAATAATCGCCTACCTTTGCCGACCGCTAAAAGCGACATAAGGACACAAATTTTTTTATTAAACTTAAAATCATAAAAATGGCTAAAAAAGTCAACTTTGAACTCTATGACGACAGAGTTCTTATTAAGGCGGCTGCTGCAGAAGAGAAAACTGCTGGTGGCATTATTATCCCTGATACAGCTAAAGAAAAACCTCAAAAAGGAACAGTGGTTGCTGTGGGTGCCGGCAAATATGCCGAGCAAACCGGTAACCTGATTCCCATTAAACAACAAATTGGAGACATTGTATTGTATGGTAAGTATGCCGGTACAGAAATTACAGTTGAAGGTGAGGATTATTTAATTATGAGAACTTCTGATATTCTAATGAAGGTTCCTGTATAATTCTACGTTTGAAATTTATTATTGAACATTAAAAATTAAAAATTATATGGCTAAGCAATTGTTTTTTGAAACCGATGCCCGCAACAAAATGAAAAGGGGCGTTGATGTTTTAGCAAATGCGGTAAAAGTTACTTTAGGCCCAAAGGGTCGTAATGTAGTACTCGAGAAAAAATTTGGATCACCACAAATCACTAAAGATGGTGTAACGGTAGCAAAAGAGATTGAACTGGAAGATGCTATTGAGAATATGGGTGCCCAGATGCTAAAAGAAGTTGCAAGCAAAACTTCTGACATTGCTGGTGATGGTACTACAACTGCAACTGTTTTGGCACAGGCGATTATTACAGAAGGTTTAAAAAATGTTGCTGCCGGTGCAAATCCTATGGATTTAAAACGCGGTATTGACAAAGCTGTTAGAGCCGTTGTTGAACATTTGCGTACTCAGTCTCAAACAGTGGGTCAAGATAATAGCAAAATTGAGCAGGTGGCTACCATTTCTGCTAACAACGATAGCGAAATTGGAAAACTGATTGCCCAGGCAATGGAAAAAGTTTCTAAAGATGGTGTTATCACTATTGAAGAAGCAAAAGGAATTGAAACAACTGTTGATGTGGTAGAAGGTATGCAGTTTGACCGTGGTTACATTTCTCCTTACTTCGTAACCAACAGCGAAAAAATGCAGACTGAATTGGACAATCCTTATATTCTTATTTATGATAAGAAAGTAAGCAGCATGAAAGATATTCTGCACATTTTGGAAAAAGTAGCCCAGCAAGGCGCTCCCTTATTAATTATTGCAGAAGACCTGGAAGGTGAAGCATTAGCAACATTGGTTGTAAATAAATTACGCGGTACATTAAAAGTAGCTGCCGTAAAAGCTCCAGGCTTTGGCGATCGCCGTAAAGAAATGTTGCAGGATTTAGCAGTATTGACAAAGGGTATTGTTATTTCTGAAGAGCAGGGTTATAAATTAGAGAACGCGGACCTTACTTATTTAGGTCGTTGCGAAAGAGTTGTTATTGACAAAGACAACACTACAATTGTTGGTGGCAGTGGCGAAAAAGCCGACATCACAGGACGTATAAATCAAATTAAATCTCAGATTGAATCAACAACATCTGATTACGATAAAGAAAAATTACAGGAACGCCTTGCTAAGCTAAGCGGCGGTGTAGCTGTATTAAATGTTGGCGCTGCTACTGAAGTTGAAATGAAGGAAAAGAAAGACAGGGTTGACGATGCTTTACACGCAACTCGTGCTGCTATTGAGGAAGGTATCGTACCTGGTGGTGGTGTTGCTTATCTTCGTGCTATTCCAGCTTTAGAAAACCTGGATACTTTAAACAATGATGAATTAACAGGCGTACAAATCGTTCGCCGTTCATTGGAAGAACCTCTCCGTCAAATTGTAGAAAATTGCGGTATAGAAGGTAGTGTAGTAGTAAACAAAGTAAAAGAAGCTTCAGGAGATTATGGTTTCAATGCACGAACCGAAGTGTATGAGAACCTGATTGGCGCCGGTGTAATTGACCCAACTAAAGTTACCCGTATTGCCCTGGAAAATGCTGCTTCCATTGCGGGAATGTTGTTAACTACCGAATGCGTGGTAGCTGACAAACCCAAGAAAGAAGAACCACACATGCATGGCGGCGGTGGGGCTCCGGGTATGGGCGGAATGGACTATTAATTTAACAAAAAAGAAATACAAGCCTCATCATGTTTTGGTGGGGCTTTTTCTGTATATTTAACCAAATCCAATCAGTCCCCCAGTTAACTCTCTTCTAATCTCCCCTCTGACTTTATAACCATATTGATCAACTTCTAAAAGTATTTTATGTGGAGTAAATTAGTTAGATGGCTAAAAAACAAGATAACTCCTGGCAGGCCCAAGCCAAAAGATAAATTTGATTCTAATAACCATTTCCTGATTTTGTGAAAAAGTTAGTGGTCAGGGTTTTCAACACATAATACGATACAGCCTCGTACCGTTAGAGTAATTTCTTTGCTTACACTTTAAACAGAAAAAGATTTAGACTGTATAAACAGCAAAAGCCCTGTTCAATGAACAGGGCTTATATAAATCAGAATTATTAAAATGCTTTTTTTGCGTCTTCTGATGCCAGTTCTATCATAGCAGTAAGTTCATCTACTAATTTATCATCACTGCCATCAAAACCTACAGCTTTAAAACGGATGTTACCATTCTTGTCAATCACAAATTTTGTTGGTATGCCATCAACCTTAAATTGCGCTACCACTTTGTCTTCATTATCCAGTAACACATGGAAAGAATACTTGTTGGTGGTAATAAAATCGGCTGCCTCTTTCTTTTTATTTTCTCCCTTTTCCCAGGTATCAATAAAAATAAATTTTACGTTAGGATCTTCTTTATACTTATTTACCATTTTTTGCATTCCTGGGAAAGATGCTTTGCAAGGGCCACACCAGGTAGCCCAAAAATCAACTACCACTACCTTGCCTTTCAAATCTTCCACATTTATATTCTTACCATCAAGGTCCAATAAAGCAAAAGCGGGCGCTGTTTCGTTCAGCATTGATTTGCGTAAATCCGCTACCATCTTCAAGTAGCTTTCTTTTTGCAAGGCAACTATATAATCATCAAACTCTGCCTCACTCCCTTTTTCTTTAATGTATGCTCTTTTTAAAGCATCTTTTATTTCGGTTGTGGATTTTCCGCTCTTTACAAAAGTTTCCAGTTCTTTTTTATATTGTTTTGCGGGAAGAACTTTTTCTGCCAGTAAGGCATAAGTATTATTCTGTTCGGGATCATTCCCTTCTGCAATTGTAAATGCTGCTTCTTTTGCATAGGGCAGTCCTTTTTTATAATTTCCCATGCGGTAAAGTACCATACCATAAGTATCAGCATACATACCATACATATTTTTGCGTTGCCTTTCCCATTGTTTGCCCGCAATATTGAGGGGTTTTTTAGCTGTAGGCTTTTTCCATTCAGACTTAGTATATTGGGTGGCAAACCTTGACATTTCTTCAGCAGTTTTTAAATCTGTACTTGTTTTTTGCATCTCCCATGCTGCACTGTTATACAAAGAAGCCATTTGATTTTTGTCCGATACATTTGTTGTCACAGATTTTTTAAATCCCTCCCAATCTTTTTTTGTCAGATAAGCATAAGGGACTTGCATTTTATAATTATCGAGCATTGGCTTAATATCTTTCCAGTTAGGATCAGTTTCAGATTTGGAAATTATTTCAGCAAGTAAAACTTCTTTTTTTGCAGGGTCAGATTCTGCGTAAAACTTCTGCAATGTTTCATTCACTGTCCATTTGCCTTGTGGAAATTTTTCTTTTTTTAGCGTATTAACCATTTTGCTTTGCTCAGGTAACTTTGCTATACTATAAAGAGTTTGAATAAAACTATAATCATCTTCAGTTTTTAGCCCGGCTTTTAGTGAAGTTTCAATTTCTTTTTGGATCATAGCCGGGGCTTCAGTTTTATTGGCACCGTTATAAACTTGTAAATAACCTGGGAGAAGTAATTTTCTGTCATCCGGATACAATTTCATTTCCTTTTCTAAGGCTGCTATTGCTTTTTCATTATCCCTATCTACACCTACCGCTCTTCCAAAAAACTGGTAAAAAAATGATTGACCTATGTAAGCTCCTTTTTTATCTTTATCCCCTTCAGAAAAAACAATATAATACCCTTCATTAAAATTATTGTCAAATTTTTTGTCTGCAGAAAAACCAAAATACAGGAAAGCTGTTGCAGTGTCTGTTTTAATTATACCGGAATATTTTTTTCCATTTTTTGTAAGTGGCAGATCATCTGCACTGATATTTTTTACACTTCCGCCTGTTCCATACCCTAATTGATAATAACTTGCTTCTACAGGTTTCATTATACCCGCGATAGCGCCGGCTGGTTCGTAAGTAAAACTTATTACATCACCAGGTTTAGGATTTTGTGGAGTGTAGGTAAAATTTGTTTGCGTAAATGCGGTAGTTGCTATAAAAATCAGGATCACGAAGAACGATATGCACTTGTTCATAAAAGAGTTTTTGAAAAGTTATGAAGATTATTTTGATTAAAACTGAGTTAAAAGGATGGTGGGTATCTACATTGAAAATCACACTTTAAATAATGATGTTCCTCCCTTAAGGGATGGGGGCTAACTTTTTATTATCTTTCTACATGCTTCGGTATTTTGTTGATAAAAATATTGCATTAGCCAGTACACTGAACAGCCAGTTTTACACTGATCCGTTAATTTTCGAAGAAACAAAAGAAAGAATATTCGCTTTATCCCCTCAATTTATTGGTGATACTTCTCTAATTGATGAAGCAGGTCAATGCCATCCTTTTACCTTGCTTAAAAATTATTTAAATGAACCTTTATTGTTGACAAGAGATCAACATCAAAATGTTCATTGCCTTGCAAATGTTTGTACACATCGCGGGAATATTTTAATAGGCCAGCCATGCAAAACAAATACGCTTCGGTGTAAATACCATGGACGGCTTTTTGCATTAGATGGAAACTTTATTTCTATGCCTGAATTTAAAGAAGTTCAACATTTTCCGTCTCCTTTAGATGATCTTAAAAAGCTTCCATTATTTCCATTGGGAAGATTGCTGTTCACTTCTTTAAAAAATGATCTGGATTTCTCTGTTTATTTAAAAAATATGATGGAAAGGCTGGACTGGCTGCCCCTTAATGAATTTATTTTCCGGCCTGAGCTTTCAAAAGATTATTATGTAAAAGCACATTGGGCATTGTATTGTGAAAATTATCTCGAAGGTTTTCATATTCCTTTTGTTCACGCAGGCCTGAATACAGTTATTGATTATGGTGAATACACAACTGAGTTATTTCGTTATTCCAATCTTCAATTAGGCATTGCAAAAGGCGAGGAGAATTGTTTTAATCTACCCCCGTCTTCAATAGATCATGGAAAAAAAATAGCCGCGTATTATTTCTGGATCTTCCCAAATATGATGTTCAATTTTTATCCCTGGGGTTTATCTATAAATGTTGTTCAGCCAATCGCCATCGACAAAACAAAAGTTTCTTTTTTTACTTATATATGGAAAGAAGAAAAGTATAATCGTGGTGCAGGAAGCAACCTTGATAAGGTGGAAATGGAAGACGAGGAAATTGTGCAAACTGTACAAAAAGGAATACGTTCCAGGTTTTATCAGCATGGACGTTATTCCGTTACCCGTGAGCAAGGCACACATCATTTTCACCGGCTCATTTCAGAATTTATGCAATAACATGAATGCACCACAACTTCAACGCAAATTAGGTTTATGGGCCTGTGTTTCTATGGTGATAGGTTCCGTGATAGGCAGCAGTATTTTCATGAAACCAGCTACAATGGCTGCTCAATTGGGTTCACCACTTCTGTTATTAGTCGTGTGGGTGGTAGCAGGTATTATTTCAATTTTTGGAGGAATGATGTGCAGAATTATCTTTCAGGTAAAACAGAAATTATTTTTTCTGCATTAGGATTATTGTTGTTAGCATCAGGGGTTCCTTTTTATTCGTATTTTAACCGTACAAGGTTTCGTAAAACTACGTAAAAGCAATACTGGCAAGGCTTTTGCGTTAAGGTGAAAACAAAACGTATATTATGAAAATCAAACCTATTTTATTAGGCGCTATTGCGTCTTTAACAGCTATAACGCTGCATGCACAATCAACCGGACAACTTAGGGGAGGAATAAACCTGGCTAATGTATCAGTAAACAATAACGGGAGAGTAGATGATGCCAATACGCTATCTTCTTTTCAAGTGGGGTTTATAGGTGACGTGCCTCTAACGGGAAATGTAATTTCTTTACAGCCAGGAATATTATTTACAGGAAAAGGGTCTAAAATTCAACGGGGTAATCCATCAGATAATGGATATTTCAAACAATCTTCCAACCCTTATTATATAGAAGTGCCTGTCAATCTCGTTTTTAAAGCACCAATTGGTACAGGAACCAGGTTTTTTGCCGGCGCGGGTCCTTATATTGCCATTGGTATTGCAGGAAAAAACAAAACAGAAGGTCGTACTATACTTGGCACTACATTCAACAGCGAACGTGATATTCAATTTTCCGATGATGATCCCACTACTTTTTCTGAAGAGGAAGGAACAGGTTTCGGTGTGCTAAAACGATTTGATTATGGACTGAATGGAACCGCCGGAATTGAAGGAAAATCAGTTGTCCTTGGTGTAAATTATGGTTTGGGACTTGCCAAATTACAGTCAGGTAGTAATAGCTCACAAGATAATAATAACAAACACAGGGTGCTTAGTTTTACACTTGGGTTTAAATTTTAAATGGCTTTTTTTTTAAAATGATCGTCTTTACAGGCGATCATTTTTTTTATGTAACCAGTGTTTGTATTTAGTTTTTACACTTTCACTTAGCCCTATCTTCGCTACATGCAGATCATGAAATGGATAGGTTTTATCGCAGCAGCGATTTTAATAACGGCTTGCTTTTTCCCGTGGGTTACTGTTACAAGTAAACAGATTGTTATTTCCGGCATGAATACAGAAGGAACCAATTGGGGGCGACCGGCTTACACCCATTTTGTATTTACCGGGCTGTATTTATTATTTATTCTTTTGCAAAAAACATGGACAAAAGTCGCCAATGTATTTATTTCAGGAATGAACCTGGCCTGGGCTATCCGCAATTATATTCGGATTGGTGGCTGCGAAGCAGGTGAATGCCCGGAAAAACATACTGCTTTGTACACCACTCTCTTTGCATCTATAATAATGTTGGTATGCGCTTTTGCTATTGACAGTAAATTAAAAAGATATAGAGATTTAGTTTGATTTGCTTTCCTTAATTAAGAGCGGTAAATTCTATGCTAATAAATAATACCGTTTATTTGATTGGAAGTAAAATATGAAAAACCGCACCCTTATCCTCGTCTCCTTCTGCCCATATTTCTCCTCCATGCCGGTGTACTATTTTTTTACAAAGTGCCAAACCAAGACCCGTGCCTTCATATTTATCTTTTGCATTTAACCTGGAAAAGACATCAAACATCCGCTCCGCATACGCCTGGTTAAAGCCAATGCCATTGTCCTTCAAGTCTATTTGAACGTACAGAAAGCTTATGAACTTTATTTAACCGAATCCCTTCATTTTTAAAAATTAAAATTGTCCAGGCTTTTATTTATGATCTCAACACATTCTTTTATTTCATCTTTCTTTATTATTAATGGTGGGGCTAATCTTATTTTATCATCATGAGTGGGTTTTGCAAGCAATCCATTTTCTTTAAATGACAAGCACAGTTTCCAGGCAGCTTCTTTATCCGGGTGATCAATTACAATCGCATTTAATAAACCCTTTCCCCTGATTATTCTAATAAGTGGTGATTGTAAACTTCGTAATCCTTCTCTGAAATATTCACCCATCTCTACAGCATTTTTCGCAAGGTTTTCATTTTTCAAAACTTCTAAAGCAGCTATTGCTACCTTACATGCAAGAGGATTTCCACCATAGGTAGAACCATGTTCACCTGGTTTAATAGTAAGCATAATATCGTCATCTGCCAATACAACACTAACCGGCAAAACTCCGCCACTTAACGCTTTTCCCAATATTAAAATGTCAGGGCGCACTTCTTCATGATCGCAAGCCAGCAACCTGCCTGTACGGCAAAGCCCCGTCTGGATTTCATCTGCCATAAATAAAACATTTGCTTTTTCGCATAACATCTTGGCGTTACTTAAATAACCTTCGTCTGGAACTATTACACCTGCCTCGCCCTGAATGGGTTCCACTAAAAATCCAGCAATAGTTTTATCTTTTAATGCTTCCTTTAGTGCAGACAGGTCATTAAAAGGAATTTTTACAAAACCGGTCATGTAAGGTCCAAAATGAGCATTTGCGGCTTTGTCGGTACTAAAGGAAATGACAGTAGAAGTACGTCCATGAAAATTTTGATTACAGACAATGATCTTAGCCATATTATCTTCAATGCCTTTAACCTCGTAACCCCATTTGCGGGCAAGTTTTATGGCTGTTTCAACTGCTTCTACACCGGTATTCATGGGCAGCGCTTTTTGATACCCAAAATATTGCGTTATGTATTGTGCAAACTCTCCCAACATATTATTATGAAAAGCACGACTGGTAAGGGTTAATTGCTGCGATTGCTCAATAAGTGCATCAATAATAAGGGGATGGCAATGCCCCTGGTTAACCGCAGAATAACCGCTTAAAAAATCAAAATATTTTTTCCCATCAACATCCCATACATACACGCCTTTACCTTTCTTAAGCACGACAGGTAAAGGATGATAATTATGCGCCCCGTATTTTTCTTCAAGCGCCAAATAATAATTGGAATCAGTAACTGCCGGTACTATTGTTGGCATATAAGTATTTTTGATTGATAAAATGAGTGAAACGGATAGTCAAAAGGCTTTAACTACTTAGTGGTTAAGCAGATCAAGATTGCAGCGTAGAAATGAAGAAGAAATTAAATTCATATTGATTTACCTGATGCAAAAATAGAGAAATAAAAATGACATATACCATTCCTGCACAAACACAAATTGGCCATGTTCATTTAAAAGTTGGTAATATTGAACGTTCACTTAAATTTTATGTAGACTTATTGGGGTTTTCCATTATGCAGCGATATGGCGATAGCGCCGTTTTTATTTCCGCAGGTGGCTACCATCATCATATAGGGCTAAACACATGGCATAGCAAGAATGCGGCTCCGGCACCAATTAACAATGCAGGCTTATACCATATTGCTATTCTATATCCAACAAGAAAGGAATTGGCTATTGGGGTGAAAAGATTAATAGATGCGAAATATCCATTAATCGGTGCAGCAGACCACGGCGTATCAGAAGCAGTTTACTTAAATGATCCTGACAGGAACGGAGTGGAATTATATTGGGACAAGCCAAAAGAAGAATGGCCTTTTGATGAAAAAGGGAGTATTAAAATGATGACTGAACAATTAGATTTAGAAAATTTATTGGAATTGGCTGATCGATAATTTTGATAAAATAATTTGCAGGGAAATTAAAAATAGGGGATTGGTTTTTAGGAAAAATTCCATACACTGTAGAGCCACTGCCAGTCATGGACGCATAAATAGCACCATGCTCATATAAAGAAGTTTTGATCTTTTCAATTTCGGGAAAATTCTTAAAAATGTTTTCTTCAAAATCATTGATAAGTCCTTCCTTCCATTTCGTAACTGGTTCTTTTATTAAGTGTTTTATAGAAATCCTGTTTGGGCGGGGATTGATATGTTGAAAAGCCACAAACGTATTAATAAGAATGCCTGCATTCACAATAACGATTTTATAACCAGAAAGATCAAGATCAATTGGTTCTAAAACTTCCCCTTTACCAGATGCAAAGCAAGGTTTGTTATAAACAAAAAAAGCACAATCACTTCCAAGCGCCGAAGCATATTCTTCAAGCATTTTGTTTGTTAAATGAAGACCAAATTTTTTGTTAAGTAGAAGTAAGGCAAAAGCCCCGTCCGCACTGCCGCCGCCAAGGCCCGACCCGGCAGGTATCGTTTTGTGTAAATGAATTTTCACGGGAGGCAAGTCTCTAAAATCCCGCTTTAATAATTGGTAGGCTTTAATACATGTATTATTTGTACTTGTAAGATTGATGGAGAGGCCGGTATTTGTAAATTTTACATCATTGGTTTTATCGCCTTCAGGTATTATTTCCAAAGCTTCTTTGAAAGGCAAAGGATAAAAGATAGTTTCCAGGTCATGAAATCCATCACTTCGTTTATTTAAAATATGTAAGCCGAGGTTTATTTTACAATTGGGAAAAACAACCAATGTTATGGGATTTGAAGTGGGGTTTAGTGAGATGTCAGAAGTCAGAATCAGAAATCAGAAATCGTTTTTTATATCACGTTCACGTAATCAGCGTTTCTTTTTGCGCTTGTTTATTTCATCGCGGATAGTAATAGCCCGAATGTAATCCTCGTGGTCTAACACATCGTTTAAAAGAACATTCAGGTCTTCCAACGACATGGTTTTTAAATCTTCTTTACCTGTATGTTCTTCGGAAGTGGTAGTAGTGACTTTACTTTTTTTGGTAGTGGAGCTCCCTGTATCTTCCATCAAAATGCCAGCGCTTTCCAAAATATGCTCATAAGTAAATACAGTACAGCCAAATCTTACGGCCAGCGCCAAAGCATCGGAAGTTCTGGAATCAATTTCAATAGTATCGTTATCGGATGAACAAACAAGTTTTGAATAAAAAATACCTTCCTGCAGATCGGAAATAATTATCTCATGAAGGTCAATGTTAAAAGCAGTCATGAAGTTCTTCATCAGGTCGTGAGTTAGCGGTCTGCTGGGTTGCATTTTTTCAAGAGCTACTGCAATTGCCTGCGCTTCAAATCCCCCGATTACGATAGGTAAGCGTCTTAATCCGTTCACTTCTCCCAGCACAACTGCATAAGAATGAGTTTGTGTGATACTATGCGAAAGTGCAACAATTTCCAATTCTATTTTCTTCATAACCTTTTAAGAATCTATGCTTAGTACTGTTTACAAACCTACTGATTTTAGTCAATAAAATGCCATAGCAAAAAAGGTTGAGCTATGGCAATTATATTCTTTTATGAAATGCCTTTTATTTTTTTAACGGCTTCAATCATTTTTGGAACAATCTCAAATGCATCACCAACAATACCATAATCTGCTGCCTTAAAAAAAGGCGCTTCTGCATCTTTATTCACAACTACAATCACTTTGCTTCTGTTAACTCCGGCTAAATGTTGAATAGCACCGCTAATACCAATAGCAATATATAAATTGGGGGCAATAGCAATACCGGTTTGCCCGACATGTTCATTATGCGGGCGCCAATGTGCATCCGCAACCGGGCGACTGCAAGCTAATGCAGCTCCTAATATATCAGCCAGCTCTTCAACCATTTTCCAATTTTCGGGGCCTTTCAATCCGCGACCTGCGCTTACAACTACATCTGCTTCGGTTAGCGCCACTTTTCCAGTTGTTTTTGTTGATCCTGTAACTTTTATAGTTGGTACATCCACCACAGCATTAAATTGCGATAGTTCTGCAACACCCTCTTTTTCTACAATAGTAAAAGCATTTAGGTTTAAAGAAATAATTTTTATTTCGCTGGTAATAGCCATGTAAGCAAAGGCTTTTCCTGAGAAAACATTTTTACGAACAACAAAACCGTTTGTGGTATCTGGTAGGGCGACTGCACCGGCCACCAACCCGGCTTTTAACCTTACAGCTAAGCGTGGAGCAATTGCTTTTCCGGTACTGTTATTTGAAAAAACAATAATTTTTGCTCCTGTTTGTTGTGCTACCTGCTCAATAACTTTTGTATAAACCTGTGCATCTATTTGTTTAAGATTATCATGTTGTACCTGGTGAACTTTTTTTATACCATGCCTGCCTAATGTGGTAAGATCTTCGTTTACATTGCCTAAAACCAAAGCCTCTGCTGTATCGCCGGTTTGTTCAGCTATTTTAGCGCCATAGCTTGCTGCTTCAAGTGAAGCTTTTTTTATGTGTCCGTCAATATGGTCAATAAAAATTAAAACGCTCATTGAATAAATTTGAAAAAATTAAAATTAGCTAATGTGATGTTTATTTTATGGTTGTAAAGACATTATTCGTATGACACTTTCATTAGCACATTATCTAGTTATATCATTCTCGCTTCTTCATGTAAAAGACGAATCAACTCATCAACCTGGTCTGGTGAAACTAATTTAACACCAGCCTTAACTGGAGGCAAACCAAACTCAACGACTTTAGTTAATGACTCTACTGCAACGGGTTCTACTACTTTTAGTGGTTTTGTACGAGCAGCCATAATGCCTCGCATGTTTGGAATTCTTGCCTCTGCCATGCCTTTTTGACAACTGACGACAATGGGTAAAGAGACTTCGATTGTTTCTTCTCCTCCTTCTATTTCACGTTTGACAGTAGCAATATTTCCCGCTATTTGAAAATGTGTAGCCAGGGCTACATAAGGCCAGTCCAGCATTTCAGCCAGCATACCTCCCAACGAGCCATTGTTATAATCGATTGTTTCTTTACCGGTAAAAATGATATCATATTTTTCCGCCGACTGGCGGACAATTTCAGCAATTTGCGATGCTGCCAGGTAAGGGTCAGTTGGTATTGTATTGATACGAATAGCTTCATCACCACCTAAAGCAAGTGCTTTACGAATAATGGGTTCCCCATCGGCCGCACCCACATTTATTAAATGAATAATGGTAGAGGTATCCGCTTCCTTTAATTCTATTGCTCTCACCAATGCATACCATTCATCGTATGGATTAATGATCCATTGCACGCCAGCCTCGGCAAATTTCGTGTTGTTATCGGTGAAGGCTATTTTTGCTGTAGTGTCTGGAGTTTTACTAATGCAAACCAAAATTCTCATACTAATTTATTATCGGTGAAAGATAGTTGCTTATGCAACTAATAAGCTGCAAATATAAGGCGCAAATTTATCGCAAATACTCATTCAATATGGACAAAATTGAACGGTTAAAAGAGTTTCTAAATGCGAACCCTAATGATAGCTTTGTACAACATGCGTTGGCTTTGGAATATATTAAAAAAGGAAATGAACACAAAGCAAAAGAATTATTTGAAAAGATTTTAAGCGTAGATGAAAATTATATAGGAAGTTATTATCACCTTGCGAAGTTGCTCGAAAGAAATGGTGAAAATGAAGAGGCGATCTCCACTTATGAGAAGGGAATGAAAAAAGCTAAGGAAGCGGGGGATCAGCATAGCTACAATGAATTGCAGTCGGCTTATGAAGATTTAATTTATTAAGTTCTTTATCTTGTATTTTATCGTATTGTTTATTACACGAATTTTCTACGCATTACACAAATTATATCATAGAAACGACATCATATTCATGACTTAACCTTAATACACATTATCACATTGCTCAACTTTTTTATTCAATTTTTTAAAGAAAAAAATTTGCTGCATCAGCAAAACCATTTTATTGTAGCTACAAGTGGAGGTGTGGATTCGGTAGTATTGTGCGAGCTTTGTCACCAGGCAAATTTTTCCTTTTCTATAGCACATTGTAATTTTAAATTGCGTGGCGCGGAAAGTGAAAGAGATGAAGCTTTTGTAAGAAGTTTAGGAGAAAAATATAATGTAGATGTATTTGTAGAAACATTCGCCACTGAAGATGCTGCAAGGGAAGGAAAAATTTCCATACAGGAGGCCGCCAGGTTTTTACGTTACAGATGGTTTAAAGAGTTGTCTCAGGAAAAAACTCTATCTCTTGTTTTGTTGGCGCATCATGCCAACGATGATATTGAAACAGTAATAATGAATTTTTTCAGAGGAACTGGTTTAGAAGGATTGACTGGTATGCAATGGGATCTTTCAGCAAGCGGTTGTCTGCGACCAATGTTAACATTTTCCCGTAAAGAGATTGAAAATTTTGCAAGTGATAATAATTTAATATGGGTGGAAGACTCTTCCAATAGTTCAAATAAATACACGCGTAATTTTTTTCGGAATGAAATTATCCCGGCAATAACAAAAGTCTATTCGCAAGTGGAAGAAAATATCCTGAACAATGTTCAGCGATTTAAAAAAATAAATAATCTATATAATTTATTAGTCAATGACATAAAGGAAAAGCTTAACAAAGCTTCTCTCCCTGAAGTGCGAATACCGGTAAAATTATTAATGCGATACAGCCATACATCTCTCATCTATGAAATAATTAAGGATTATGGCTTTGGTGAAAAACAAGTGAGTGAAGTTGAAAAATTAGCAAATAGTGAATCAGGAAAATTTATAGAAAATGAGAATTATCAAATTATCAGGCATCGTCATTGGTTTATTATTTCACCAAAGATTGAACGAAGTAATACAATAGCAATTGAAGAGGGACTAAAGGAAATTCAATTTGCCGGTGGATTGCTGGAAATAAAAACCAAGACTTCAAAAAAATCAATTTTATCCAATGAGCAAAATATAGCCGTGATTGATGCAAAAGAAATTGAATACCCTTTACTATTAAGGTTGTGGAAAGAAGGCGATTATTTTTATCCGCTTGGTATGCAAAAGAAAAAAAAGCTTTCCCGTTTTTTTATTGATCAGAAATTACCTAAAAACGAAAAGGAAAAGGTTTGGATAATTGAATCTGCCAACCGGATTGTTTGGGTTGTAGGGAAACGGATTGATAACCGTTTTAAGATCACACCAAATACAAAGCAGGTCATTCAATTCAATTTATCCAGCCTTTAACTTGCATATACATTTTAATGCGTTCTATTGCCTCGTTAATAGCATCGTACTGAACAAAATAACCAGCCACAATTACAAATAGTATTCCGTATAATCCTCCCCAGATGTGGGCAGAATGGTTAATGTTATCTCCACCTTTTTTGTCAAGCAATGCGGATATAAGGACATAAAGCGGTGCAAAAATAAACCCGGGTATAGGTATGGGTATAAAAAATATGTAAACTTCTGTACCTGGTGCCAGCATCAGCCCTGCAAAAATAACGGCGCTTACAGCTCCCGATGCTCCGAGGCTGCGATATTGATCATTATTTTTATTTTTAAAATAAGTAGGTAATAATGATACGATTAATGAGCTTATATATAATAACAAATAAAGCCATTTACCCATTTCTCCAAATATTTGCAGAAAGGCTTTCTCTACTTCCGGACCAAAGAAATAAAGTGAAAGCATATTAAAAAGCAAGTGTCCAAAATCGGCGTGGATCAGTCCGCATGTAATAAACCGATACCATTGTTTTCGCTGAGTAATAGCAGGAGGGTAAAAAATAAGATCAGCCATGACTTTTTGATTACTGAACCCACCTATAGAAACCAGGGTAGTAATAATAATTATGATAAGCGTTACAGATAGCTGCATGAAAAAGTTTTATTATAAATAATCAATGGTGAATAGTGAATGGACAATCGAATATCTAAAATCTGCCATCATTTATGATGATATTTTTCGTTGCGCAAAATAGTGCAGGCCCGGTAAATTTGTTCTGCTAATAATAATCGCACTAACTGGTGTGGAAAAGTTAATTGCGAAAGTGACCATTTAATGCGGGCTTTCTGTAGTAACCGGCTATCTAATCCGTAAGCGCCTCCAATTAAAAAAACAATTTGTTTTGTACCCTCGCCGGCTCTTTGTTGTAGAAAGCCTGCTACACCTTCTGAATTAAATTGTTTGCCGTTTTCATCCAGCGCCACTAAAAAATCATCCTGCTTTAAATTTTGCAATATCATTTCTGCTTCTTTCTTTTTTAAATCTAATGGTGAAAACACCCCCGCATTTTTTGGCAAGGGAATAATATTCCATCCTATTGGAAAATAATTAGAAATACGTTTTGTAAATTCTTCCACTCCTTCCTTTATATACGATTCGTTGCTTTTCCCTATTGCCCATATAGAAAGCTTCATACAGTGTTTGTTCAAGTCTGGCACAGTTAATGAATAATCTGTGTAAACCTGTTTTATGAAACGGTATTTCTTATTTTTTTGCATCGCAATAGTAACCATTTTTACTCAATGCGATACCTTGAAGAATCTGCCAACAAATACGAGTGGCGGGTTATTTTCACTAAATGGTAGTTGGCAGTTAAGCAGCTCAAACGATAATCGTGCGATGGAGGGAACGTCAGTATCTATTGTGCCAGGCGTTGCTGATGCAACCGTGCGAATCCTTGCGAATAATACTTATTGTATCAGGGAAAGGGATGTACTGTGGCGAAATTTAAAAAACCAACAAGGTGGCTCTTTCACTTTAGATAACCTGGTTTCTGCTTGTACCGGTAATCCAATTTATGCACAGGCTACATTAACCGTATTAACCAATGATGAGATAAGAATAAGCGGCCGTACCAATACCGGAACAGAATTAATCCAAACATGGCGACGAGCACCTAATTGAGATAAAGAGCAGGAGAAGAACTCATCAAAATCAAAATTTCAAATTCAAAATTTACAGCGTTACTTAGTACAAGTTTTGCTCTATACCGGTCAATCGGAATTATAAATAAAGTAAGCAAACTGGTATAAAGTATTTAGGTAATGAAAGGCTTAACAGGCATGCGAAAAATATTTTTGTTTTTATTGACCGTTTCAGTTTACACCAGCTCATTCCCGCAAATGCCTGATCTACCAAAAAGCGATTCCGTCATTTGGCAGGCAAGTAATCAATATGCTGATCCTTCTTTTTTTAAGAGGATTTTCTTAGGAAAAAATTACCGTAAAGAATGGGAAACACCTGTTAAGTTACCTGTCTTTCATTTAAAAGAAATGGGCTTCAAAATAAGAGAATTAGGCGGAGGCCAGCAAACAAAATCATTAAGATTAGAAGATAAAAGTGGAAAAGAATGGGCGCTTCGTACAATAGATAAAGATGTTGAAAAAGCATTGCCGCTTTTTTTGCGAAATACAATTGCCGAAAAGATTACACAGGATATGGTCTCTGCTGCTCATCCCTACGCCCCTCTAACCATTACTGCATTGTCAAATGCAATGGGTATTATTGCACCCAAACCTAAAATTTATTTTGTTCCAATCGATCCTGATTTTGATACACTCGCAGGCATTTTTGGAAATAAACTTTGTTTATTAGAACAAAGAGAACCTACACCAGATAGATCCAAAACAGAAAGTACAGAGAAAGTATTAGAAGAGATAGCTGAAGAAAATGATCATTTAATAATTCAAAAAGCAGTTTTGAGGGCAAGATTATTAGACATGTTAATTGGCGATTGGGACAGGCACTCTGACCAGTGGGCATGGGGAGTAATAGAACAAAATGGTGTGGATTATTATTATGCTATACCGAGAGATAGAGATCAGGCCTATTTTTATTCAGAAGGTTTATTAGTAAAAATTGCCCGGAAAATTGCTTTACCTCATTTAGTTGGGTTTAGAAAAGATTTGTCAAAACTCAGACAATTGAATAATAAATCACTTCAATTTGATAATGTGTTTTTGAATGGATTAGATAAGCAGCAATGGGAAACAACCATTAAAACGGTGCAGGACAGTTTAACAGATGCAGTAATTTTCAAAGCTGTAAAACAATTGCCACCGGAAGTTTACCCAATCAGTGGACCCGAAATAGAAATGAAATTAAAAGGCAGGCGGGATGATCTGTTACATGCCGGTTTAAAATATTATGACTTTATTGCCAGAAACGTTACCATCACCGGCACAGAGCAAGAAGAAATATTTAAAATAAGTGGAAATAATAAAGAATTAACGGTAAAAGTATTTGATCAAAAAGACGGTAAAGAAGGGCGGCAAATTTACCAACGTACATTCATTTCATCTGAAACATTTCAAATTACTTTGTCAGGATTAAATGGGTCAGATGTTTTTATTATTGAAGAAAATGCGTCAACTGAAATTAAAATAAAACTAATGGGAGGAATGGGGAAGGATATTTATAATATAAAAGGCAACCTTTTTAACACTATTTACGACAATTCTTCTGATGAAAATGTAATTGAAAATAGAGTTAATACACGTGTAAAAATAAAATAAGGTTTTGCTACCATCTCCTTAAAGGCAATGTCATTAGCTTTAAAGTTAATGCTCTCCCCTTAGTGGAATGGGGGGCTTCTGTAATTTGAGCCTGCGACAATTTAGAATGCAATTACTACAGGTACAACTACGATATTTTTTTAGTAGGTTTTCTATCAATTCAATATTCGTTAAGTAAATACCATAATCAAAAAATAGAGCATAATTGCAATTGTGCAGAATGGTTACAGAGTCTACATTTGTATCAGAAGTTGATTGATAAATAATCAATCTACCAATATCCAAAAAAACCAATTTAATCCTGATCCTGCAGAAAACCAAAACCAAAATCCATTATCAGCCAACTTAGTTGTTTTTGAAAAACCATTGTCCATGTATCCTTAGAATCCCGTTTTTTGTCCCAATCCTATTGAAAACAAATCCAATCCATTGAAAAGCTAAGGCGTCCGTCCGAATGAAAAAGTAACTGAAGATTATTATCAGCGCCTTATAAATTTATCCCCTTCTAACCAAAGGGGATTTTTTATTTATATATAAAGACAAAAAATTTATTCCCCCGTTTCGCTGTTAGGGGCATCTACCGGTTTTGATTGAGGCGAACCCTTTTGGCGTAAAAAAATGCTAAGTACAACAAGGGCAAAGACGGATAAAAATTCAGATTGCCAGTTTTGAAATGATTCAAACCATAGCCTGGAATTACTCAGGTATTCTGCAGCCGTTTCCTGGGGCATGTTTTTTAGCATTTGATCTTCATTATAATCTTTTAAGCTTCCAAGCCAGTGTATAACAAAAGAAAAAATAAATAATAAGAATAATGCTATCGAAAGGGAGTTTTTATAAAGGGTTAATATCAAGCCTCCTTGTTTAACCGGCCATGGTGCATTTTTACGCCTGGGGTTTGGCTTACGATTTACCTCTTCTACTTTATCTGGATCTTTGGATTCTGATGATCCTTTTTGAAATAACGAAATGCTTAAAACAACAAATAACGCCATTTGAAAAAATTCACTTTCCCAATTTTCAAAAGTTGATTGTAAGAAATGACCAGAAGATAAATACTGCGGTAAGTTAAGTTGCTGTCCGCTTTTTTCAGCGATTTCTGAATTATGCTCCTTTAAGCCTGTCGCTATTTGTCCAATTAAAGAAATTGCAAAAAGAAGAAAAAAAGCAATTGAAAGTCCGTTGTTTTTTAGAATTTTCATTGTTGATGCTTACTTAGAAGTTAATGAATCAATAAATGAGCGAGGATTACCCATTATCTAATTGTTTCTCACCAAACTTTATACCTAAGTAAATAAATGAAAAGCAAGTAAATTTTACTTGCTAAAAAAGCATCAATATAGAATAAATTTTAGGGATTACCTGGCGGAAAAGGTCCATTTCTTTCTCTACCCCCTGATGAATAAACAGGGCTATCAATAGTTCTTATTTGTAAGTCTATCGCTTGGCCAATTTCATCAACAATATCTTGCTCAACATCATCATCAGCCCAATGACGTCCTTCTTTATGTAGGAGAAACTCTCTTGGTGGATTATTGTTTGGGCTCCCGGTATATTTAAGTAACCGTGCTTTGAAAGATCCGTTTCCTTCTTCTGAAACGTTGTAATGAGCTATAGCACCCTCATGAAACACTGCTACGGTTTTTTCCATAACATACATTTTAAAGTAATAACTCAAAGATGGTGCTAACTTTAAAATGTAGAAATCCTTTACTAAACGTTTTCTTTGATTGCATTGCTTAGATCAATCTCTGCTTCTTCAATCCAGGGCACAGATGGCTTGGCAAGTGTTTTCCACCGGCCTTCTTTATCGTTGATCATTTGGAAAGTAATTCGCGAGCCTTTATCGTCAGGTACGTCAACGCTGTATTTGATACCTTCTTCATGAAAAAGTTGCCTGAAATTAAACTCTCGTTGTTTACCACCTGCTTTAATTATTCTTGAAAAATAAGTGCTCATAGTTTTAAGGTCTGTTTCATAACTTTTAAATGATCATAAAAAAGCTACACTCTTGTAGCTCTTTCACAGTGACCGCGTTAGGATTCAAACCTAAAACCTTCTGATCCGTAGTCAGATGCTCTATTCAATTGAGCTACGCAGCCTAATTATGGGTGTCAAAAATAAGCTCTTCCTAAATGGTATCAAAAATTATTCATTAAATCTTATAAGAGGCTTATCCGCATTGGATTATAGCGCATAATAGGTTGTAAGTGCAGTATGGATTTAAAGCTTTTAAAACAATGTTTGCGCCAACGGTTCTTTATATCCTCCCCGTTTTGTCTGTCATACTATACATTCCAATATCAACACGCAAAATTCAGCCATCTAAGTTTATAGTACAAAAAATGTACAAAACAAATTAATAGTAATTACATGTAAAAAAGAAAATGAGTAACAAGAAACAAAATCAGTAATTGAAACATTTATGCTCATTTGGAGCAGGTAAAAATATTCACCTGATAAATAACCTATATGAGCGATTTAATAATTATTTGATGGCATTAAAGATTAGATTGATGCACAATTCTATTTTATGAAAAAAATTTCCTTACAATTCCCATCAATTCTTCAACTTGTTGATTTTACATTAACCATTGATTCAAATTTTTGTCAAATGAACAAGCAGACATTTGTCCTCATTTGTGAACTTTCAGAAATTGAAATTGAATTAGCTAAAACTAATTATAACGCTACAGTGGTTTAATTTTTGGCTGCTGCTTAGAAAATTTTCTTATAATAATCAAAACTCCTAATTATTTACTCTACCAGTTTATAATGTAATAGTAAACAAAGAGCCAATGTTATTACTGGAGGTGAATTCAATGACTATCTTATTCGGAAAACAACAGAGAGAATTGTAGTTTTTTTGCCGCTTAGCTAAAATTGTAGTTCTTCACAAACGTTTATATAAATTGTTTATTTGTCGGGCAAAAAAGACGATAGGGTAAGATGTGAATTAGAGACGGAGTTAATTGAGAGGGGTACTTTTGTTTTCAAAGATATAAAAACTGATGTAACAAAAGAATTTGAAAATCCATATAAATTTAGTTATGAACAATGAATATTTACCCGGCTTGCCAAGGCAATTTTATAATGGACTGGCAACAAGTATTACCAGTGTCAATGACTTATTAAGTAGTTTAGTATTTTTAGTTTTTAATATTTATATCTAACAAAAGCTTCCATGGCTGCATAATGGGTTAGGCCTAACTGCGCATATAAATTAGCCGTATTATTATTGCGTTCTTCTGCCCGTTGCCAAAACTCCCGGGAATCGCTACCTTGAAATGGTACCATATCTTTTTGTGACTGGTGTATAAAAATGCCATGTCTTTTTTTCAATACCTGGTCCGGGCTCATCGGCACAGCCATTTCAATTTCTTCCATATTCCATTCCTCCCAGGCGCCTTTATAAAGCCATAACCAGCAATCATCCACCCAATTATCACCACGCTCTTTTATCTGTTTTAATGCTTCCAGTATAACATCCAAACAGATGCGGTGCGTACCATGGGGATCAGCCAAATCACCTGCCGCGAATATTTGATGTGGCTTTAATTCACGCAACAATTGCATAGTTAATATCACATCCTGTCCGCTCATTGGTTTTTTTTCAATAGTACCAGTTTCATAAAATGGAAGGTTTTGAAAATGAATATTTTCTTCCCTGATGCCAACATAACGGCAGGTTGCTTTTGCTTCACCACACCGTATTAAACCTTTGATTGCTCTTATTTCTTTAGTATCTACCTGATTTGACTTTTTGCGGGATAAATATGTCCGGACTCCTTTTAAAATGGATTCAGTTTTATCATTATTAATGCCGGCGATTTCCTCAAAGCCAACAGTAAAATCAAGGAAGCGGGTTACAAATTCATCTGTTACGGCAATATTTCCCGATGTTTGATAGGCTACATGTACATCATTTCCCTGGTCGTGCAAACGCTGGAAGGTTCCACCCATACTAATAATATCATCATCAGGATGTGGTGAGAAAATGATAACTTTTTTAGGATATGGAATTGATCTTTCGGGGTGGCCTGGAATATCTGCATTTGGCTTCCCGCCCGGCCATCCTGTTATTGAGTCGCGAAGTATATAATAAACCTGCAAATTGATTTCATAAGCATCTCCTTTTTCAACCAACAAATCGCCTAAACCATATTCATTGTAGTCATTATTAGTTAGTGATAAAACAGGTTTTTTAAATTTCAATGCCATGTTAACGACAGCTTTCTTTATCATTTTTGGTGTCCATTCAATTTCTCCTGTTAACCATGGATTTTTATTGCGGGTTAACTCTGATGCACCCGCTTCATCTACAACAAATAAACAATCTGCATGCTGCTGTAATAAGCTGGCGGGGACACTTTCGGTAACATTTCTTTCAACTGCTTTTTTAGTAACAGGCGCTTTTGACGGTCCCCAGGCAAGTAGTATAATTTTTTTTGCTTTTAAAATAGTGCTTATGCCCATCGTTAGTGCAAGGCGTGGCACTTGAGAAATATTGGCAAACTCATAAGCATTAGCCAGCCGGGTTGAGTTTTCTAAATTGATCAATCTTGTTTTCGAATAAATGCTGGAACCGGGTTCATTAAATCCAATATGCCCATTTATTCCAATACCTAATACCTGCAGATCAATACCACCTTCTTTTTCAATCTTTTTTTCATAAGCCGCACAATGCTCTTTAATTTGTTCTTTTGGTAATTCGCCGTTTGGTATGTGAATATTGTTGTGATCAATATCTATATGATCAAATAATAAACGGTGCATGTAGCTATTATAACTTTGCAGGGCATCGTTTTCTATTGGATAATATTCATCCAGGTTAAACGTAACGACATTTTTAAAACTAAGTCCTTCATTTTGATGCATTCTTACTAACTCGGCGTAAAGGGTTTTAGGAGTTGAACCAGTAGCTAATCCAAGAACACATTTTTCATTTTTGGCTTGTTTTTTTTGAATGAGAGCAGCTATTTCATTAGCGGCAAAAGCGGAACCATCTTTTAAATCACTGAAAATTTTTACAGGTATCCGCTCAAAAGCATCTATAAGGTTAATATCTTTTAATTGTTCTGCCATGTTTGCGAGTCCGAAGCTTTAAAGATAATAACTGTACACAAAAATCTGGGTTTGAAAACTAACTGTTTTTTGAATGGCTCATCTCTTATTAGTTGAAATGCAGTGGCATGATATTATCATACATATAAGTTTGATAAGATAATTTAAATGTTTTATTCAAACCAATTATTGTAATGCCCGTAAAAGAACACAACGTCTGTGAAGGAATAATATGGATTGATGTAGCTGATCCTTCTACACAGGAAATGGATAAATTAAGTAAGGATTACGGATTAAATAATCATTTGGTAAGAGATTGCATGGAACCTGCACATTTGCCTAAATATGATATTGTTGATGATGTTCATTTCCTTATTCTTCGTTATTATAACCACGGGTTCTTCAAGCAGACTTACTACCATCCAGGAATTAACAAACAAAATCGCCATTTTTTATTCAGATAAATTTTTAATTACTATAAGGAAAGAAGAAGTTCAGTTTCTCAATATTATACGATCAAAGCATGTAGGAAATGGAAATTGCACAGCCCCGGTTCAGGTAGTTACAAAGGTTATCTGGCAGGCATTAGAAACATTTGATGATCCTGCGGAGCGACTATCTGAACAAGTTGATTTTTATGAGAATCAAATTATTCTTAAAAGGACAAATAACGACCAGGTTGAAGCTTTGTATTTTATAAAACGCCAGGCTTCTGTTTCCATAAAGGTATTGCAGTTGATGTTGGATCCTATTAACCATATAAAAACCAGCCCCGAAGATGAAGCTGAACTACAGGATGTTCGTGATCAACATTTAAAATTCAAACGCTGTACACCCAGGTATTGGAAGATGTAAATAACCTGATGAATCTTTATGTTTCCTTCTCTGCACAAAAGACAAATGACGTCATGAAAATACTGACCATCTTTTCTGTATTTTTTATGCCCTTGACTTTTATCGTTGGAATTTACGGGATGAACTTCGAATATATGCCTGAACTAAATATGAGATGGGGGTATCCCGGTGTGCTGATAGCTATGGTTGTTGTAACAGGTATAGTTTATCAATGGTTCAAACGAAAAAAATGGTTATAAAAAATTCATGTTAAGCTATAGATTAAATATTTTTTTACTGGAAAATTTGATTGGCTTAATAGTTAATAGATTTTAATTTCATCTGCAAATAACCATGCCTCATTACCACCACCGGGTTTAGCGTCTGGTATTACTCCATAATTTTTAGCAAACAATTTTACATACCGGGCCGATTGTTTTGGAACAGTAACAGTGATGTAACCTAAAGTCAGTGTATCGGAAGTAAAATCATTGCCTTTGCCAACGGATTTGAATTGTTTTCCGTCATCAGAAACAAATATTTCTACATATTCAGGCAAATATATCCAGCTATTGTTTTGATCAAGTGTATGCACTTTAAAAGTTGTAAAATTTTCTTTCTTTCCAAAATCAATCGTCGCTTCCAGGTCATCACCAATCCAACCTAACCAATCTGGATAGCTTAAACCGGTTTTTGATTGAATGCCATTGACCAAACCAAAAGCACCTTGCTGACCTGGATATTTATCAGTTGGTTTTGTAGTAATAGCAATTCTTTTCCCTGTGGCCTTATTGAAAGAGAAGGAAAAGGAAACTTTGTTTGCTATTTTATTGTTGGCATAGGAAGTAAGAATAATTTCTCTATCGCTGGTAACAATAATAGGTTTTGAATAGGTAAGAGGGCTCTGCTTATTTATTGTTTCATATTTGATAGCGCCATTTTTATTTTTTGATTCAACTTTTAATTGAACCCCGTTAAAATTTGGAGTTGGCAGAATAGCCGTTTGTATTCCATAGTATGCCTTGCTGTAATTAGCATCCCACAGATCATAACGTTGAAATTGTTTTTTTAATCTTGTTTCGAAATTGCTCCAGTTCTTTTTTTCTTTTGGACTCCACAGCACTTCACTGACAGCACTCATGCGTGGAAAGATCATGTATTCAACCTTCCCAGGATATTTCGTGTATTCCGACCATAGATTGGCTTGAGCCCCTAAAACATATTTGGCTTGTTCTGCATTTAATTCTTTTGGAATAGGTTCATAATTGTAAACTGCTTCAAGGGAGTTGTATCCTCCCTGTGTAACTGAGTCTTCATTCCTGCTTTGTGCATGATTAAGATAAAGGGGGTTCTCAGGTGTCATGATCACATTGTGTTTTTGTTTCGCTGCTTCAATGCCACCTTTTTCACCGCGCCAGCTCATTACCACTGCATTTGGCGCTAACCCCCCTTCCAGGATTTCATCCCAGCCAATTAAAATACGGCCCTTTGCATTCAGGTATTTTTCCATGCGCTGAATAAAATAACTCTGTAATTCGTGTTCATCTTTTAAGCCTTCCTTTTTTATTCTTGCCTGGCAGTGAGGGCATTTTTTCCAATGCGCTTTAGGACTTTCATCTCCACCAACATGTATATATTTCGAAGGAAACATAGCCAACACTTCATCCAATACGTTTTCTAAAAACATAAATGTTGAATCTTTACCGGCGCAATAGACATCTTCAAAAACACCCCAGGTTTCTTGTACAAGTTTTACATCACCTTGACCTTGACGAAGAATACTTTCTTTTGATGGATTCTTAGGAATAACGGTCTTTAATTCAGGAAAACAACTAAGCCACGGATAAGCAGCGATAGCTGCGGAAGAATGTCCCGGCATTTCTATTTCGGGTATAACTGTTACGTACCTTTCGGATGCATAACGAACAATTTCTTTTACATCATCCTGTGTATAAAAACCGCCATAGCGCTGATTATCATTGCCGCTACCGGGATAACGCCCTATAATAGTGCCATTACGCCAGGCACCCACATCAGTTAGTTTTGGATATTTATTAATCTGAATTCTCCAACCCTGGTCTTCGGTTAAATGCCAATGGAAATAATTCATTTTATGC
>MWWB01000010.1_pt1 | contig 28122 bp, 27 predicted proteins | sample 1047291 | NCBI WGS metagenome assembly MWWB01 (sample SAMN06349976, study PRJNA376086) | soil metagenome | isolation source: MS4-1 sample Antarctic (ecotone) soil | place: Antarctica | reverse complement strand
TCTATGCCGATTCGATTTTGGAATCTGACGGCATCGGTTATCAGAGTATCGATGAAAATACGGCAGATGGCAAAGAAGTTTTAAAAGCGGTCAAAGAAGAATCACTTGTTAAATTAGGTTATTTTTTGAAGCCATCGGAACTTTTAGCGAAATTGCCCGGAGGGGCAACGCTGATGCTCCCGATGAAGAGGGGACGCGCCAAAGCAATTTTATATTAGAAGATTTAGCCCGAATTTTGAGCAGCATCGAGCAGAGCACGATGGGCACGGCAAGCGAAGACGACTTTAATAATTTGTTTGAAGACCTTGACCTGACAAGCACCAAACTCGGGCGCACGGAAACGGCGAAAAATCAGATTATCTCGAAAGTTTTAGCCCATCTCGATAAAATTGATTTTAGGTTGCAAGACATAGAAGCCGATGTCTTGGGCAATGCTTACGAATACTTAATCGGAAAATTTGCAAGCCGACAAACTCAAGCCGCGTCTGGTGAATAAAATCTGATAATATTTCTCGAGAGGTTTCGAGAAGTTAACAGAAAAGTTAGTTACATGAATTTTGAAAATTTCAGATTAAAGCGATTCTAGCTCATAAAAATCAGGAATATGAAATAATGAATCATCAGGGCTAGCTATACTTACATCCGTTATCCTAAAAATTTCTTCTTGGTTTCTATTTTTCTTTTTAATCATAATAAAATCGTTTAGTTTTTCAGAAATCCAATATTCCGTAATGTTTTCATTTTGCTCGAATTTATATCCTATACAATCAAGTTCATATAGTTGCTTTGACCCGATTTTTTGACTTTCGTTCTTAAAATGCTCTAAGTCTTGCAAATTCACAATGTCCGGGGCATTAATAAATAGTTTTAAACCGTTCTTTTCTATTGGATCTAATAAATAACCTACTTTTTCGTCAGGATTATAGATTGTAATTGCAGTTTTCTCCCAACCATAGTTTTTATGGTTTTCATCCCGCCGATAAGAACCTTTTTCTGCTCGATAAATATCACCTTTATAATCAAGTGAGGGCTGACCATCCCCTACACCTAATAGGTATTCGAACTTTGCAATATAATTTTGCCTATTCTTGCCTAACGGTATGGAAATAGTTCCAATTGTCATTATCATACTCATAGGTAGCCATTTTATTGACAAAAAGGCGGTGTTCTACCATTATCCGGTCTGCATCTGCCCGGAGTTGTCCGCCCTGTGTCACATACACCTGGAGAACAAGGAAATGTATTGTTATATAAATATAGTGAACCACATTGAGTATAAGGATCATTTACGGCGATATCCCAAAGAGGTGATATTGTGCAAGTTGAACAGCAGGTCGGTTCATATTCACCACTTGGATATATTTTTCTGTAAGCATGCAGAATAAACGTTCTGGCTTCGATGGTCGTTGTGCTTGGATATGAATTTCCCATATACGGACAACTCATCCAGTGTTCCGAACGAATATTAAACTCATTAGTTGTAGCGTTATAAATAGCGTCAAAATCAAGCGTTTGTGTTGTTTCTGCCCGACTATAATTACCACCCGGACTTGATGTATTAGTTGTGTCTGTATTGGTCGGACTAGTAAGTCTTACAACTACCCAATGTGAATGACCATAATAATTATAAGGATTTTCGGTAGTCCCGGATAAAGCTATTTTCGGCTCTCCCGTCGGAGAATTATAAAGCCATAAATCTGAATATGTGGTAGAATTCCCCATTGATTGAGCTTTAACGGAAGCCGGGCTGACAACTGCTATACAAAATATAGCCAGTAGAAAAAAAATTTCGATAATTAGTGTTTTTGAAGACTTTAGTTTTTGATATTGCATAACTTGATTCTCCCTAATATTTTGTAAAAATTGATTAATGAGTCGAGTCTTTTGGCATTTCTGGTCCGGGGACTATTTTCATTCTTTCTTTTACTCTTGTTCTGATATGTTTTTGAATTTTCACAGCTTTGGCATTTCCAATCCGGGAATTCAAAGTATTTACGAGGTCATTTACCAAAACTTTTTGTTCAGGGCTATATACTTCCGAATTCTCCAGTGGCTGAGTGGCAGGTCTTTGAGATTTGAGTTGTTCTGTCCTGTTCTTATAGTCATTCCCTATAGAAATCATTGTTTCAACGTCAATGTCTTCAAGTCGCATTTGTCGAAAATAGCCTATCATCTTGGCTTTTTCTTCAGAAGAATGTCTGTCTGATAAAAATCTAAAGAATACTCCGTAAGCTAACTCATCAGATATTAACTCAGGATTTTTTGATCCACCAATAATTTTCTCTTCAGAGAATGAAACTGATTCAGAGTTAGTTATAGTATTGTTTGTGTAGCTTTTGGCTTCAGAATTATATCTTGTTACATTCAATCCTGAAACTATTAAAATAGTTACTACTATAACGATAATTGAGCCGAATAGAAATGACTTTTTCATTGCTGATACCTCCTTGCAATATAAAAAAGAGCCTAGAATTATGGTTGAATAATACTAACTTTTATACATTCATTTTCTAGAATTGTCAATTATTTTTTTAGTTCTTCAAAGTGATCTTCAAATAATTCTTCGATGTTTCTTTTGCCGTGCAGCACACGGTAGATTTCTACGCCATCTTTAATCGGGAAGTAATAAACGTGGTAATTCTTGTGCGGAAACAAACGTATTTCGACGAGCAGATCGTTTTGTTCGCGTCCAAGTTTCGGGTTGGCTTCGAGGAGATCGAATTTTTTTGCCAATTCGATAATTACTTTATGAGCCGAGTCAACGCTATCTTCAGCGATATGCGAGAAAATCTCTAAGAGATCAAGGCGAGCGGTTTCGGAAATAATCAGCATTGGTTATTGTCCTTTTTTCTTACTTTTCTCGCTTGCTAATTTCTTTTTTCCTTCGGTAATTATCTCTTGTGCCAGTTGATCGCCCGATTCGTAAGTTCGGAATCGTCCTTCTCGAACGTCGGTGAAGCCCTTCATCACTTCGCGGCGCAATTCCTCGCGGCGAATCCGTTTGAGTTCGTCCTGCTCTTTTAAGAGCCGCAGAGCTTCGCGGACGACTTCTGATGCCGAATTATAATTACCTGATTTAACTTTTTCATTGACCAAAGTTTCAAGTTCGGGGGTTAGTGATACGTTCATAATAATAAAATCCCTTTCGGAGTAAGAATAGCAGATATATCAATCCGTGGCAATGTTTGTTATTTTGAGGTGTTGTAAGAATCTGCCGGTAAAACGCGGAGGGCGAAACAATCTCTCATTTCGCCCTCGCACCCGCCCATCGAAACGAGCGGGGGAATATACTCAAAAATTAGCACTGAACCATATTTTTATCAACGGTCAAAAATAAAAGGGATTTTAATATTAGAAGAAAAAAACAATCTGCTATATTTAGCAGATTGTTTGGTGAAAAGAGTGGGGAAGTTAGCTTACACTGACTCCTTGTTCTTGGCGAAATTGCGTCATTATGTCGCTAAATTTACCCGGCTTAAAGTGTAAATCTCTTTCAACCTTTAACAGCTGAATATTGATATTTTGGAGTTCATTTAAGGTAAAGTAACCCCATTCTTCTTCAAAGCCGATGACAAAGCCAAAAAAGACATAATCTCTGTCTTCCTGCTCGCCTTAGGTAACAAACCAAGTCCAGTCTGCGGCGGGAAAGAAAAATTTGGCGTAAACCATCTTGTCTTGTGCCTTAATCTCTTCCTGTGAATAAAGCGCGGGTATAGACGCGCGTAATTCTGCGGGTAGCAATTGCATACGCTTCGTGTTCCTCCTAATTGTTTTTTTGGTTGTGGAAGTAGGGGAAGCGTAGCAAATAGAAGAAATCTGTCAATAGGTATCTAGCCCTGTTAGTAATTTTTATAAGGAATTAATAGACTGAATTGATTTAACAATAGAATTTCTGTTCCAGCCGACTATTTCCCAAGCTACACTGTTTATTATTTGAGGAATTTTTTTCTGTCCTCTTGGAAGAATTCCGATAATTGGTTTGTGCATTGCTTGAGCGATTTCCAGTTCAAATAAAATAAATTCTCTGTAATTAATTTCCATCCCGACTGGAATTAATACTATTTGAGAGTTTTTAATCCGAGCGTGTAATGCCTCTTTCAACTTAGCTTTACTTCTTGTGTCTATAGCTTTTTGGTAAGGAACGCTATAATTTATGTAAGCAAAATCAGTTGTATTATCTAAAAAATTTATAATTCTCTCGTACTCGTCATAATTCCAAGAGTGCGAAATAAATATACGGTGTATCTTAATGTTTGGCAGTTTCATTTTAAATATCTCAAACTGCTTTCACAGATAAAACAAAGTGTTGCCTCTAAAACAAAGTTGTGTTACAGTTCGTTAAACTTTATCCCTTAATAAGGTAATTGTGAAAATTCATGAAAAAGAAGGAATATATCTCATATGGCTAAAAAGAGAGTTTTTATCAGCTTTGATTATGATCACGACGAAATACTAAAGACGTTCCTCGTTGGACAATCAAAACATGAAGACAGCCCGTTTGAATTAGCTGATTGGTCTATTAAAGAGCCAATTACTGGCGATTGGATAGCAAAAGCTCGAACGCGAATCAGAGCAGTAGATATAGTTACTGTTCTTTGTGGCGAACACACGGATACTGCAGTCGGAGTTAGCGCAGAAGTCACTATCGCGCAGGAGGAAAACAAGCCATACTTCTTGCTTAGGGGTTATCCTGACAAAACTTGTGTAAAACCCTTAGCCGCGAAAAGTTCAGACAAAATGTATGATTGGACGTGGGAAAATCTTAAATCGTTAATCGGTGGTGCTAGATAATATGAAGAGAGCTTTAATTATTGGAATTGATGACTATCCAACTGCGCCTTTAAGCGGTTGTGTAAATGACGCTGATGCTATCGCAAATACAATTGAAAGAAATGGAGATGGTTCTCCGAACTTTTCAGTCCACCTCTGACCAGTAATGAAATAGATATTACTACTACTGGCTTGACTGATTATGGATTGGACTTGGGACAATATCAAAAATTTTATAGATTCACTGTAATTTAGAATACTGTATGGCAAAACGAGCATTGTTAGTAGGAATAGATAGTTACAAAGCACCTGATAGTGATTTGGATTATGCTGTGGCAGATGCAGAGGCAATGGCTCAACTTCTTTCCCATCACGAAGACAGAACTCCGAACTACGACTGCCGAGTTCTGTCCGACTCTATGGAAGATGGCGACCGAGTTACGCGAGCAAATTTACGTCAAGCCTGTGAAGACCTCTTTACTGACTTTAGCGGACAAGTTCTTTTTTATTTTTCAGGACATGGTGTTTTAACGCCATTCGGGGGGCATCTTTGCACCTGGGACGCAAAGCATAATGATTATGGTATTCCAATGCAAGAAATTATGCAGATGGCTCTCGAATCAAAAGCACGGGATATTCTTTTGATTTTGGATTGTTGTCATAGCGGAAGCATGGCTAATCCTTCAATGTTTAATAACAAAAGTTCTAATCCTTTTGCCTTACTTCGGGAAAATATGACCGTAATTGCTGCGTCCCGCACTTCTGAAGTATCAGTAGAAGCGGGCGGGCATGGATTATTTACAGCAGCTGTGCTTGACGCTTTAGAAGGTGGTGCAGCAGATCATATGGGCTGGGTTACTGCACCATCAATTTATGCTTATGTAGAGCGACGATTCGGTGCATGGTCGCAACGACCTGTTTACAAGTCTCACGCTACTGAGCTTACAGTTGTTCGAGAATGTGCGCCTCTTATTGACCGTCTAAAATTGCGTGAACTCGTTAATTTTTTTCCTACTGTAACCCATCAATACCAACTCGACCCTGAATTTGAGCCAGAAGATGAACACGGCAATCTTCATCAACCTGTTAATAAAGAAAAGGTGACTATCGCTCAGCTCTTCAAGGATTACCGAGACGCCGGATTACTTAAACCTTCAACTCCAAATGAACAATTATTTTGGACTGCTCGTAGAAGTCATACTGTTGAACTTACTAATCGCGGACGTGAGTATTGGACATTAGTAAACGGCGGAAAAATCTAATGAAAATTGGCATAACTGGTCATCAAAAACTTGATAATTCAGATTGGTGGGATTGGGTTGAGCAAGAGTTAATTAATCTCCTTGATAAATTTTCAGAGGAATCCGGTAACGATTTAATAGGTGTAAGTTCGCTCGCTGTCGGTGCTGACCAACTATTTGCAGAATTAATCCTTCGGTTTGAAGCGAATCTGCACGCGGTCATACCTTTTCCCGGTTATGAAAAAACATTTGATGCCAAAGGTTTAGATAAATATAAAAAACTTGTTGAACAGGCTACTGAGGTGGAAACCTTAAACGCCAAATCTACAGATGAAGAATCCTACTTCGCAGCAGGGAAGCGAGTTGTAGAACTTTCTGATGTAGTTATTGCTGTTTGGAATGGTAAAAAAGCCGCAGGTCTTGGTGGCACAGGTGATGCTGTTGATTATGCGCGGCAAAACAACAAAAAGATTATTCACCTTAATCCAAACTCAAAAGAAAATAAAATTATTTGAGTAGATTAATAACTGATGCGCGGCTGATTTTCAATTTCCGGGCAATTTCGGATTTATTCAAACCTTTGCCGTTTTTATAAAGTTTCTTTACTTCACTTTTTTTCTTTGAAGCGGTTTGCGGTCTGCCATGCGCTTTACCTTTTTCTCGCGCACTGGCAATTCCGGCTTTCACGCGCTCACGAATAATGTCGCGCTCAAATTCGGCAAAAGTCGAAAGCATTCCCGCCATCGCTCTGCCTGACGGAGTAGAGAAGTCTAAAGATTCGGTTAAAGAAACAAAAACTACTCCGATTTCGCGGAGTTCGTTTAATGTCATTACCAAATCGGCAAGCGAGCGACCAAAGCGATCAAGTTTCCAAACAAGGATCGCATCGATCTCGCGGCGTTTTGCCATTCTGACAAGTTCTTCACGCTTGGGGCGTGTTTTCGCGCCTGACCCGACTTCTTCAACTTCCGCCGTCAAAGTCCAACCGCGATTGATAATATATTCTTTCATCTTGCCGAGCTGCATCGGGAGGGTTTGCTGATCGTGCGTCGAGACACGGGCATAAATTCCAACTCTCATAAATGAAAGATAATAGAGAATAAAAAAACTGTCAAAAAACATCTCTTTTTTGACAGCTCCGTTTTCTAAAAAAGTGTATCAAAAATAATTTTAACCGTTCGACCGGGTTTCGGCACTCGCTCTTTTATTAGGGACTTCTGGCGAGCCGTTATTCTTGCTACGGTGTTAACCCGTCAAGTGGCGGTTTACCGGCTTCGACCCACGCGCTATACCAGAAACCGGCAACCCGTGAACATCCCTTTGTTAGACGATCAACGGCAATCGGTTTGGCAATTTTTGCGAATCCGGCTAAATTTCGTTTCTTGTTCTTACCGCCGTTAGCGGCATCGGCATCGAGCAGCGGCTGCAAATAAGAGTAACTTTCGCGCACCCATCGAAATGCCAGTTTGTGCGGCTTATCGGTAAATTTTTGTCCCTGTGCCGGTTTAATTTCATCGAGCGAGACATACTTATCAAGCAGACGGGACTCAAAATAGCCGTGCAAACCTTTTTGTCCGGTTAGCTGACCGTCGTGATTCGCCGTCGTATGAAACGGAACGTGCGCGTCGCCGACATAATGCCCCAGCCACGCTGAATACCGCAGCACGTCATCAAGATTATTTTCTTTGAAAGCCGTCGCTAAATCGTTGTAAGTGCGCTCAATCTGCCACGTCACGATGCCGCGCCCGATGAGTGTCGCTTCGCCGAACTTCGCTTTCGCCGCCTCGTAGTCTTCGGGCAATTCGGTAAACGGGTAATCTCCATACATATCTATATCAAGGAAATGTCGGGGTCTCTCCGCCGGATCACTATTTTTGGCGTGATCGGGAGCCATCGCGTGTCTTACAATATCGTCCACATGAATTAAATAAAACGCGCGAAGCTCTCCGGGAATCGCGTCAATAGAAAGCCGGTTGACGGCTTCATGACCGGTTTTTCCCCAGAACGGAAGGATTGTTTCCTCCGGCTCGGCGATAGCGGAAACCGCTGCCGCCGCGTCAATGCAGCCGTGTCCGAACAAAGGGGAGTGACCGTTGGCATCATACGAATTCGCGCCGCCGATCTTGCGTGACGTTTGCTCTATTATCCGGCGAATTTCGGCGGCAGTGAGCGTAGGCTGCACCGACAAAATCAGAGCGCAGATACCGGCGACCAGCGGACACGCGCTTGATGTGCCGCCGAAATCGTCGGTGTACGCACCGGCACTATAACCGGCTTCAAATGTTTGACTGCCTCTCGAGTATTGTCCCATTACGTCGGCGGTCGTAATCCGCCAACCGCCGGAGCCGCTTGACGGAGCGCAAACACAGATTCGCTCGCCGAAATTCGAGTAATCTGACTTTTTATCGCGGCTGTTTGATGCCGCCACCGCTATTACGTCCGGGTGAATGGCAAAACCATTGACCGATCTGGCAGCCGGATTGTTGATGTCTAGATTATCATTTCCGGCGGCAAAGCAAATGACAGTTCCCAAACCGTCGCGCCCCTCACGCGCGCACCTTTCGATTGCCCGGCTCGCCCGCGTGGACAATGTAAAATTCTTAGCCGCCGCGCCCCAACTGCAACTGACCACCCAAGCCCCCTGCGCGCGCACATAATTAAACCAGTTTTCGATTTCGCTATCCGACAAAGTTCTTCCCCAGCGAACCGGCATCAGGCGGCAGCGCGGCGCGGCACCGACAATACCGGTGCTGTCGGCATTACCGACCGCGACACCGGCGCACGCTGTTCCGTGCCAGTCTTCGGCAAGCGGATCGGGAGCCGGGTTCGCAGTGTTCCGCGTAAAATCTTTCGGGGCGATGATTTTCCAGGTGCCAGTCAGATCGGGATGCGATAAATCGAAGCCGTCATCTATCACGGCGACAACGACGTTGGGCGAGCCGAGCGACTGCGCCGCCTGCCACGCTTCGATCACCCGTGAGTCCGCCCCCGCCACAAATCCGAGTTCCGTGCCGCGATGAAACCCGGTGTTTCGGAGATGCCACTGGTCAACGATACGCTCGTCGGTCGGCACGACGAAGTTTTGAATTTTACCCGGGGTGGCGAGATCGGGTTCCGCCACTTTAATGAGCGGCGACTCCTGTAAAGTTTTAGCCGCTTTAATCGGATTATCCGATTGCGGCGTGATTTGAACAATTAATTCACGATTGCCGCGCGCTTCGACAATTTCCAAAAAATTTTCTTCGAGTAATTCCTGGCACTGTTCCAGTGTCGCTTCCGGTTTGTATTCAACATAAATTTGCCCGGTCGGAACAAATGGTACCTCGTCGCCGGAAGTATGATAAACGTGCGTTCCCGATTTTATGGCGGAATTAGCCCGCAAAGCGTCGAGCCTATCTTCGAGCGATTCTGAAAAGTTGGCGGTGTTGACAAGCTGAAATCCACCCAAGCGTGAATTCGGGTCGCCGACCGAAACCCCCGGCAGCAATTCCGAAAGGATCGCCGATTCGATTTCCGGGCGCGGTTTGACCGCGATATATTTTTCGCTTTTAAAGAGAGGCAATGTGCCTTCGCCGTATTTTAATTCGACCTCATCCAAATGCGCGGCGGAGTTTGTATTCCTCGCGTCATTATCGAATACGGCGGGGGATATACCGGGGTGATCATCTGCCCCGGAGTTTTGATCAATCGCCTTTAAACTTCCGGCGGCGACATAGACGGTTTTGCCGTCCTCTAATTCGACTTGCGGGTAGTTTGAATTATTCTTCGTTACCGTAACCTTTTCGCCAGCCGGTAAAGTTCCGTCAGCGGGACGACCTTGCTGCGGCGAAGTTTCATAATACGGTGTTTCCTCGGTTACAACGTGCGTGGCTTTGGTTTGCATTTTGAAAGTATCTCCTTTTTTGTATTTCAATTAATGTGGTCAAAAAAATTCGGCAAAGGCTTCGACAAAGTAATTTTTGGGTTAACGACGAGATACGACGATAACCGGCAGAAATGCACTTTAAGCCCAATCGGTTATATGGCTTTTATCCGGTTTGTGTAACCCATTGTTTCTTCAATCAACCCAAACCGGGCGTAAAATCAATTCGGTCTGCCCATTCCGGGAAATCAATCAGCGGATTCCGATTTCCTTGCTTCTCTTGAATTGCCGCGTTGCGATGTTTTTCATAACGCTCAACCGGATTGTTTCGATGCCATTTTAGTAGTGCCTGAAGTCGGTCAGCCGTGTATTCTTTCGCTGTTTGATTGATTTCTCCGGGGTAACGCAGTATAAAATAAAGTGTCGCTCTTGCCACTACTCCTTTGCCTGCCATCGGCTCGAATTTGTTTTCTTCACGCTTGCCGCAGGCTTCACGCACCGCCTCCTCAAAGTCGGGGAAGTCGTAATAAGGAATATTGCTCCGAAAGCTGTTGCACCCGACCTCGCAGGCGAATAAATGATGCAAGTCGCCGCGCATCGGCTCTTTCTTGGCAAACCAAGACTGCGGTACGACGTGTTCGCAGTTAAATGGTAAACTGGCTTCCAGTAAATTTAACTGCCGCTCCTGTTCCATCGCGTTAAAACTTGATTCTCTCATTAACATTTCGCGCAGCTTTGATCGCTCCTGCTCGACGCGAAAATCCGCTTCGATAAAATCTTGGGCATTAAACTCGCGTCCCGAGTAAATGCTCTTTAATTTCAACTGCGAGCTAGTCTCGCGTAATTCCACCCAAGGGTAAACGTGTGTAGCCGGTCGGTAATTTATCTTGTTTTGATGCGTTCTCTTGAGCAGTTCGCTTAATGCCTGAAATAGTTTTTGTTCGTTAAGTTCATCAGCCGCAACGTCCTTATAATATTCGTCACGCGCCTCCGTATCGGCATCTTCGTCGTAATAAGGGCGGCGGCGAGATACTTCCAGCTCGGCAAGTGCCTCGCGCAGTTCCGGCGAATCCAACGGCTCGGAAGAATCTACCGGCGCTTTGTCAACGGTCAGCCCCCCTCCAAGAGATTTTCCTCCGCCAGTATTTGTTCCGGCTAGTTGACCGCCCCCGGTGTGAACACTGTCGGCAGCTGTTCCATTTGCAGGTGAAGTTGGAATCGCGGCAGTCGGCGTTTGGGCAATTCCGAGCTGCACCGTAATCTGGAGCGGAACGGTAAAGCTAACTGCTCCACCGGCAATTTGTAAATTACCCGATTGAGAATTTCCATCTATTGGAGAAACAAAAAACGATTGTCCTTGAACGCCTTTTCGCCTTTTCGCCTCTTCTTCCGCCCGGATAGCCGCGACGACCGGGTGCGGCGGCTCCAACTCCAACAACTCACGCCGGAGATTCGTTTCTTCACTTGAAAGATTTTGCTGTTTGATATAGTTGACGATACGGCTGATGCGAATTCCTTCATTCGCTACCCACGCCAGTTTATGCGGGTCGTCTATCCCGTCGTGCCAAACCGATCCGTCAATGGCAATTAACTGTCCATTTTGCATTTTCGGAACTCCGCTGTGGTGAAGTGCGACGGTTTCCCACTGGTCGTTATAAACCGGAGAACCGGAAGATCCCGGCTCAGTGTCAGTTTCGTAATGAGCGAAGTCGTCGAGCAGATTGAGCAATTGGTTCGACCGGAAAGAGATTTGCTTGGCTTCGCCGCGCGGGTGTTGGATAATATTAAGCGAATCGCCGATCAAAGCCTTGCCCTCTTCACCAATTAAACGATTCCAGCCGTAGGTTTTCAACTCGACATCGCCTCTAACCGAATTATCGCTGACGGCAACCAGCGTAAAATCCAGATTCCTATTCGTGATAAAAAAAGTGTCCGGTTCAAGCGAGTAATTGACAACCGGAAGCAACCGCCCGAAACGATCATACTGGTAGTCGAATTCGACCTCACTATAAAGCGTATCCTGTTTGGTTTGAAGCACATGATTGTTCGTCAAAAGAAGACGCGGAGAAACCATAAACCCGGTGCCGAACCCGACCGATTGCGTCCGGCTCAGTTTGATATTGATGCGACCGACAAAGCGCGAAACGGCTAATGCCAGCTCAAGAAAGCTGACGTTCAGAAAATCCGCTTTTCCGATAACCCGCTCAAACCCGATGCGCTCGACTAGGGAAGTTGCCGCGCCGGAGGTTCCGGTGCCTGCTTCCGCTGCGGCGGTCATCACTTCGGCGACCCGCATCTGCTCGCGGGCGACGTTCATTGACAAGCGTTCAAGTCTGGCTTTAATCCGACTTTGAGGTTCGATGTCAGCTATCTCGCCGCTTTTTATCTTTTCTTCGTTTCGCTCACGCTCTGCGTTATGCTGCCGCCACCGCTCGGCAGCTTGACGAGCAATTTCTAAATTATAATTCATAATTTTTCTCTTTACTTTTAAGTAATATTGATAAAAAATCCGTAATAATTTCTATACCCCATTTTTCGGATCAACGCCGAAATTTGCCGTTAACTGTTAAAGGTTCTTCTTACAAAAATTGGTGTTCTATTTATATATGAGAAAAAAAGGCGAAATCTTACAGAATTTTTTTATTTTTTTTTGATGGCAAGTTTTTTTTTCAGGGTGTCAAAAAAATAATGTGATACTGTTGCCGAATTCAATGTGCCAGTGTTGCAGTTTATTTTTATATTCTTCCTACATAAATTATAAATTAACTATTATGTTCATTGATTTAGTGTCTCAAAGACAATAGTTTTCGAGACGAATCCCGGAAAGTTTCATATGATTCGGCTCACGTCCGTCAATTCGCGGTAATTTTTATGGCGAATCATGTTTTTTGAGTCTTGACGTGAGAGTACGCCGTAATGAGGTAGTTTTAATTGAAACAGGCGTCGGGATGAAAGGTAAAATTCAGCATAACACTTTAATAATTCAGTATAATACAAAGTTAGGCGATAGCTTTTAGGAAGGTAGCGAATATGAAACTTATCTTTACAAGCATCTTTTCACTATTAGTTTTGGTAAATGTAAACGGGCAAGAGCCTTCTCCTTCTGTTATAGGAAATTTTACTAAATCAGCGGAAAATATTAGCGACGTTCGAGCCCAAGCAGAGTTGGAAAAGCTGAGACTCGAAATTCAAAGTCTCAAAAGTAAGAATGGGTGGGGCGAAAAAGTGGCACAATTTACACCATTATTTACTGTGCTTATTGCTGTTGCTGGATTCTGCTTTGGCGTGTACCAATTCAATATTCAGCAAAAAGAAAACATTAAGAAGTTTACTAGTGATCAAAACTCAAAGCTCGACTCAATCGGGATTGAACTTGGAAGGGATCGAGCAGAAAGGGAAAAAGCGTTTAACATGCCCCTTTTTGAGCGGTATATCTCATTATGTTTAGAAGCTTCCAATGCAGCCGCAATAGTTGCGATAGCCAGTGACCCTAACATCAAAAAGAAAGCGGAAGAGGAGTTCTTGAAAATATGGATAGGTCCTCTACATGCTTTGGCGCCACCCGACATAATTAAAGCTATGGCTGAATTCGAAAGATGCTTAAACGATCAAAGTTGTCGTGAGTCGGATTTACCAAATAAGTCCAAAGAACTCGCCAAAATAATGGGTAAAACATTCGGTGGGGTAAGGTCGCTACTTATAGGAAATTCAGAAGAACCGAAACCTGAAGGGGTAATAAAATGAGGACGTTCATTATCACTCCCTCGCTGCGCCTAACAACTCATTCAACCCGACCCACCTTTAGCTTGTTTTTCATCAACCTTGTGTCTGCGATGCGGTTGAATGGTATCGTCGGGCGGCGGGTTACGGTGTACCCACTTCATTTTAGAGGTAAACGTCCATGAATAATCTTGTAAATACAATAGGTGAGTACATCAGTATAATTCAAGTTCTCATCGGAGGCATTCTAACTTTTCTCGGTGGCATTGTAGGGAATCAACTTCTACATATAAGGCAAAGAAAGAATGATCGTGAGAATCTGTCTGCTACCTTCGCTGGTGAAATAAGTGCGATACTTTGGATTATAAATAGAAGGAATTATATACGAGAAATCGAAGTCGCTCTTGATGGGATGCGCCACGGAAAGCGGGTTAGATTTACTGGACTAATCGTACGAGATTATCTTCTTGTGTATAAACAAAATGTAGGCAAACTAGGCGTTCTTGACTCTCCTCTATCGAACGAAATTGTTACTTTTTACACTTATGTAAATGCGCTTTTAGAGGACAACGGAGAATTAGCTGCAGCGAATGTAGATACAATCGATCTAAATTATCTTATAAGAAGACACGAAGATGCACTCGAGCTGCTGAATAAAACTGTTAAATGTGGCGACAGAATTTTGAAAGAATTTGAAAGCTCCTTTCACTTCAAAAACGAAATAATCCCAACCCAAGTTGAACAAAATAAAGATAATCCTCAGAGTCTGACATAAAATTGATTGAATACATCACGCCGCACCGAATAAGTTATTGGACGCGACGCGTAAACAGTTATTTTCTGGAAAATATCGTCCGTAAATCCTACGTTGCATCTATTTGGTTTGCGCTGCTTCAATGCCGCCGTTGGAGCAAACGAGAAATAAAGTGTCTCAAAAAAATCTTTTTTTAAGACAAATAACAAGTGTCAAAAAAGTAATGTTTTCTGACACCCTGAATTGAGTGATTGTTTATGCCTGAAATCAACTGTTTTTGATAGGCTTTTTTTAGGGGTTTTTTGACACCCTAATTATCAGCTTGAAAGCTACTAATATTAAACTGGTAAAAACTATTATAGGAAACTCTAGCAAATGCTAGTGTAGGGGGTTGGGAAATTTTGCTGTGATTTCTAATACGAAATATAATTCGGAGTTTTTACTATTCTTCTGGCGGACCAATCATTAATGCCACATTCTTCGGATCTAAAAGATTTATCTTAACTCCCAAAAATGGTTGTGATGGAAAAAAGGTTGTGAAACTGTCATCCTTTATATGAACACCAGAGTCAACCAAAAAAATTTTAATTTGATTATATAGGTTTAGAGACTCTGCATCATATCCTTGAGGTAGCATTAAAACTACAGGTCTGTTATCCGTAACGTGTTTCTTAAGCTCTCTTAAAAGTTCTTCTTTTAAAAATTCGTTAATCTGTCGTTGGGGCTTGGCATAATTAATAGTATGTGCGGTTATTCCGCCAGACTGATTATTACTAGCAACAACATCGCCAGTTATATCATGAATATTTATTGAATTTTTATCGTAATCCTTCATCTTTTAAAATAAATTTATATGAAAATAGTCCAGAATACCAAAAACATCTGCAAGAAAACCGATAATACCTAGAACAAAAATTATTACTGCAAAAATTATTGGTTTTTTGTATTGAGTAGCTTTGGTGTCTGAAAATTTTCCAGTTATCCCGCCAGATTGATTATTGCTAGCAACAACATCGCCCTTAACATTTTTAATATTAAATTTCATCGCGGTATATTATAAACTACATTTCAGTGCTACAAAAACTTATCAAGAAATATATTACTTTTGCTGCCCCTGGCGTGATATCAGATAATAAGCAATTTAACAACTTGGGTACGCCAAGATTGTTATTACAACTATCAACAATACAATAATAATTTTTACAGCTTTAATTTGATCTTTGGTTACCAATATATCACCAGTAATTACAGGCTTTTTAATTACAGGCTTTTTAATTATAAGTCCTTTTTCGTTGACTTCATTTAATATACGCTTTGCCCATTTATATGTATCAGATTCAGGTTCAGAATTATTTAACAAAAAACTCGCATCTTTTGCTATTATCTTAAAACAGGTATCTATCCGGTTTGATCTGTATAAAGTTTTGTCACTTATTTCTACGGCGCGGCTTAAATCAGTAATTTCGTTCTTGACGTCATTTATCGCTGCGTAAGACATGGCGCGGTTGTTAAATGCTCCGCTTTCTTTTGGATGAAATTTTATCAATTCACTATAATATTGAATTGCAATATGGTGATCTCCATTTTCCCCGTGACAATAACCTAATTTAAAAAGATGACCTGAATAATCAGGCTTGAGTTTTCCTACCTGCTCAAATTCCGCGATTGCTTTATCCCAATCGCCTTGTTCAAAATATTCTTCACCTTTCTTAATATACTCATGTACGTCGTTAATCTTTCTATTTGCTTCCCGAAGTGCATCAAGCATTTCAGAAGGCGTGGCAAAGCGATTGTCCTCGTCCATTGCTAAAGCTTTCTCAACAATATCAGATACTATTTCAGGTATTTGTTTATCTACTTCGTTTATGGACTTGAGGGGGTCAGGTAATTTTTTGGATAAGTCTCTATCCCGTATCAGCGAATCGGTCGGTTCCTTACGGGTAAGAATGTAATAAAATGTTGCACCTATCGAGTAAACATCTCCGCGCTCATCTGTTGGAAATCCTTTCCTTTGTTCCGGCGGTGAATAAAATGGAGAAGAAACTGCTGCTAGAATAGTTCCATATTTAGAATTTTTTGCTATTCCAAAATCCACTAACCAAACTTTTTTGCCCTGTAAAATTATATTCGCAGGTTTAATATCCCTGTGAATGACAGTAGGAATGACGTTAGGGTCGTATGTATGTAAAGTGCTGACTGTTTTCAGTAGTTTCTCTATTATTTCAATTGCTTTGTCTAATGACAATCGTTCGTTTTTTATTAAATTTTCTAGTGTTTCTCCCTCAATGTAATCTATTACAAGGAACAGTTGATCATACTCTTCAAAAAAATCATGGACTATAGGGACAGAATCAATACGCAGACTTTGAAGCGTTTTAGCTTCTGTTAAAAAGGCATTTTTTACATCATTATCGGTTTGCTCATTATCTGCTTCATAATGTAATTGTTTAAGAGCAACTATTCGTTCGCCGAGACTCTTGTGAGAGGCTTCAATTTTATAAAGAGAACCAAAACCGCCAGTTCCTGACTTAACAAGCTCAATAATTTTATAAGTTTTATTTTGCAAGTATAATCCTGGCTTTAGTCGAGTTTCTTCACTTCTCATTACTTCTATATCAACCGCTAATTTATTTAATAGATATAAAGATGTTGAGTAATATACTGCAACATCTTTATAAATAACAACTTTTTTTCTTTGTAACTTTAACAACTTATAAAAGCTTGACAAATTTATAAGTTTTACTTATAATACATTCACTAGCTATAAATTCTTTTTATTGGCTGTTTACAGGTAGCAGGTCAACAAAACTTGGTCTCGCTGCCCAACAACACAACCAAATGAGAGGATTTAATATGCTGGAAAACGAAAACGACCGACAAGTTACTTGGGACATGCCGAGCTACGGAGTATGTACATTTGAACCGTCTTCTTCCATCGAACAAATAGCAGTAGAACTTGTTCAGCTTCAGTTATACCTTCAAAATAACAACCTGGAGAAAAAATTTGATGCCCACATACCGGCAAAAGTGCTTGAGCAAAAGTTAAAAGACTTAACGACCGCAGTTTTAGAGTCAAAAATAAAAAATCCCGAAAAGAAACCGCGGTTAATACTATATGTTCCCGAGGAAATTGTTATCGAAAGCTATGCCGTTGGGAATTTACACAAAAATCAATAAAACTGTTTCGATGTTTAATCGATTGCCACAAGTGCTGAACTAATTTCAGCACTTTTTTATTTTTAAGCATAAAACCAACTTAATCAGCATTTGTGATAAGCATTGCGCGGATAGTTTGCGCCGCAGTAGTTGCAGTGCAGAGTTTGTTTCTGGTGCTCTTTGTAATGGTTGCGAAGCATCGCCACGCTGGAAAACGAGCGGCGGCAAGTCGAGCATTTGAGAGGGGATTGGGACACCGGTTTAGTCGATTAAAAGTAAATATAAGGACTGCCTCAAATAAAACATAATGGCAGCTATTAGCAGCTTACCAACGCCGCAAAAATCGTCAATAGAGGCTATAAAAAAGGCTATAATTCACCTATTATTTCGGTATAACAGTGTTATAGGCTTCACGCAATTATGTCCAATAAACGCAACAACTTACGCACCTAGATTATAGGGGCTTTAACTACCAAAAAAAGGTAGTTGAGTGTCGGGCGCCGAATTGTTTGCGGCGGCGCGGAATGCGGCGTCACGCAGTGAGGTAAATTGGTCGAGCGTGGCATAGGAAATGAAAGGGTAATCAATCGTCTTTCGTGCCAGTAGCAGGTCAGATTCTTTTTCAAATACAAAACCGACGCGGGGATTATCTGGGACTCGTGCATACCTCTCTGCTTTCCTGACTAGCTCCTGGACGCCCTCGGTTCCGCGGTCAAGCTCGAAGTAAGCGACGAGTGGAACAGTTAGGGGGTTGCCGTCATTCTCGGCGGCAAACTCAACTGTCAGATCGGGATTTAGTTCGGTCAAGTTATCATTAAATTTCACTGACCTGACGGCAAAGTTCGAGGCGGTAATTTTCACAAACAAGTCCCTGACGAGAAGGTTGTGCGTCGTCGGGTTGCACGATTTGCCGACGAAATAGATTTTCGGGCGGCGGTCGTCAAGCGACTTAATCTGCCCGGTCTCGACCATTTTTTTCAGTGCGGTACTGGCGTTAGGCGGCAGCAAATTGGTGAGCGCGATAATCTGCGGCTGCGCCAAGTATTCGGCTTGGCGGAGAAAATGCAAAATCTTTTCCGTGTTAGTGGCAAACGTGGGCGGCGAGGCGGACGCCGGGCGGCGGGTATCTATTTGTAATGCAGCCGTTTGGCGGGAAGCCTGGTTGTGCAAGGGCTGGACGGGCGAAACGGGCTGCGGCGGCGGTGAAAAACCCTGACCAGCTGATTCTATCGGCGCGGCATATTCGCGCCTTGTCTGCTCGATAATCGCTTCCTTAAAATTCTGCTTTGGTAATGGCAGCGGCGGGTCGGTTGCAAACGAAAAAGTGTCTTTTGCGGCAGTTGCCGGGCGGCACAGGGCGTGGTATTTCGGGAGGTTGGCAACGTCTGCCGGTTCAAAGGTTCCAAGCTCGTGCCGCGCCGCGCCCAAGTCATCGGGCGAAAGCGCAAAGAAAATGAGCGTTCCGACGTTTCCGAAAACCGCCTTTTGCAGATCGGTTGGCAGCTGCGAGACAAACTGGTGGGCGATAGTTAAGCGCAGTTTCTGCTTTCTCGCCTCGGATAAAATTGTTGAAAACGCGCTCGTCGTAAAGTTCTGCACTTCATCGACAAAAAGCGAAAAGGGGATTCGCTGCTCGGCGGGAAGGTGCGCCTGTCGCATCGCCGCGAGTTGGATCTGCGAGACGATAATCGACCCGAGCAGGTGGCTCGTCGATTCGCCCAGGTAGCCCTTGCTCAAATCCGCCAGGAAGATTTTGCTTTCGGTAATCACGTCATAAAAATTCAAGCTGTTTTTGTTTTGCGTGAGCACTGCCCTCAAAGTTCCGCTCGTTGTCAGGCGATCCATGCGGATTAAGATCGGCTCGGCTTGGCGCACGTCATAGCGCTGCTCCCAAAAACTGGCGAGTTGCGGGTGGTCGATTTGCGAGAGGATTTGGCGGCGGAAACGCTCGTCGGTCAAAAGCCGGTTGATGTCGGTGAATGAGCTGCCGGGGACGCGCAAAAGGGTTTGGAACGCCATCTGGAGAATTGACTGCATCTTGTCGCCCCACGATTCGCTTGTCCGGCGAAACATAGTGACCAGGTCGTCGCTCAACAAGTCGATTTCGTTTTCGTTCTCGGCTGTCAGAATTTCGAGCGAGACGGGGAAATGCCTGGGGCTGAACAGGACGCAATCAGAAACGCGGTGCTCTGGCATCGCGTCAAGCAAGTGCTGGATAAGGTCGCCGTGCGGGTCGATGACGGCGACGCCGTGCCCGGCTTCTATGTCGCGGCGGACGATTGTCTCGATGAGCGTCGATTTGCCCGTGCCGGATTTGCCGACGACATACACATGCCGGTCGCGGACGGTTTCGGGGATCGTGACGGGGAATACTTGCCCACTCGCACGGCTTTCACCGAGCCGCGCATCGCCGGTGGTGTAGAGTTCAGGCGGCTGGACATTTTTCATCGACACTTTTTCAAGCCGTTCTAAGGGCAAGTCTGTAATCGGGAAATGGGCGAGTGCCGCTAATTCTTCAGTATCAAACAAACTCAGGAAAGCTGGAAATACAAATGGGAAACCGTAATTTGTCAAAGGGAGCGAATACGGCTCGGAGAATTTTCGGCTTGGCGAGTCGAGCGTCCTTGCAACACTTTCGGTTAGCGTAGATGCTGTTTGCTCGTTTGTGCTGCTTATGCTGACGGAGACAAACCAGAGGGGTAATTTTTTGACAAACTTGTCAAGGTATATTGAATCATTCGTAAATGTGTTTGCTAGATAATCTTTAATTGATGAGGCTGACTCGTCCAAAAGGGGCGCGAAGATAATTTGGTAGCACAAAAGTTCCCCCGGCGCTGCTTCGTCAAAAAATGCCGCAAAGTGCGAATAAGGGTCAAGCTGAAAGTCGCGCAGCCGCTGAATTGAATCGTACGCCAATACCTTGTTTAACCAGTTTGTAGCAATTGTCGTTTGCGGGTCGATACTGTCGTCATAGAGCAATTCAAAATCAGGAAAATACAAATTCAGCTTTGCAATTATCTGCGACTCAAAAGCAGTCGGAAACTGAAGCCGAAAACAAACGGTTTCTCCCTCGCGCAATAATTCAAATGAAATGAAGTGATTGACGCTATGGAGGCTGTTCAGGAACTCTACCATCCGCGCCGGTTTAATTTCATTGGTTGGAAGAATTTTAAGACATAAGTAGCTGTTAATATCAATCCAGGGGCAGGGGACTGGCGGGTGAAACAGAATGTTCTCAAGTTTTGGAATTCTAGAGTCGTAATAGCCTAGCGAGTAATAATATCTTGAATCATCAAATTCTTTCTTTGCCTCTCTTCCGCGCACATAATTGTATAACTGAAATCTTAAATAGACGTCATACGCTTCTTCGCAGGATAAGCTCTTAGCCGAGTTCAAAGGAGTGAGTTTCTCTGCTGTGTGTTGTTCATCGCTAAACTGTAGGCGATCACTGCGTAAAATCTTTGTGACGGAGGTGAAATCACCCGGCTTGTCACATAAAAAATTTTCGTAAGCAGGTTTCCTTTGTAATTCACGGTAAATAGCAAAGGGATCGCGGTTTGTCCAAATGCAGCCATAGAATTGTTCATTCACAACCTCTCCCAAGCCCCACCACCAATACTTGCTTTTTGCATCTTCCAAATTTTTAAAAAGAGTGACAACTAGCGCATCAGTCTTAATATCGAATATTAGGTGCGGCGGAAGATCAAACTGCGGCGCGTCGAGTGTGACACGTATCTTGTCTTTTCCCTCTGCCTTGTGTTTGCAACCCAATTCGGAAATTAGGCGCGGCGGCTTAATGCCTATCGAACGGAGCGCCGCGTTTTCTCGCGCAATTGTTTGGGCGATTGAGGTTAGGTAGTTGTTGATTTCTTTAATAACTTGTGTTTCTAGCGAATCGTCAAACAGGTCACTGAACAGGGACATATTCTTTTTACCTAGCGAATTGGAGTGTGAAAAGCGAGAGCCAGTATATTCTTTTCCGTTTCTGCTGTAAACCTCTTTATTTATAAGCCCAATATCCTAATCGATCAGTGATAAGAACTGCGGTCGCTCGTCGTCGTCAATTGGCGTCGCCCAGATTTTCTCAAACACCAGTTCCGGGCGGTCTAAATAAGCGGGTATGTCTTTTTCCGCGCCCTTGATCCGCACATTAATTTTCCGCTCGAAAATCAAGTCGGACGTGGTAAACAAAAAAAGTGGTGACGGCTTGTTTCCCGAGACAACCGGGTGCCGGGCGTGGAGGCGCAGCTGGTTTGTCCAGTGATCCTGGATCGATTCGATCAAGACCGCCCTGATGCGCTTGATGCCGTAATCGATGACGTGCTTTTTTTGCTTCACGACGTAATGAAAATGGGCGCGGAGCTTCTTGTTGAATTTTGTCAGCGAAGTGTTTTTGCGGTCGGCTTCGTAAAAGAAGTATTGCGTCTGCTCGTCGCCGTCGCGGTCGGGGAAATGAAGCGCGAAAAATGCGTCCGGGCGGTGCGGCAGCGTTTCGGTTTCCTCCATTTCAGTCATTCGCCCGTTTTTGTCAAAAACAACTTTTGCTGCCTCGACCGTGTTCCATAGGCTTGACCCCTGGTAAAAATCAAGCAGCTGCACTTTGCCGTTTGTTTTCGCACAAGCCTTCTCGATCATGAACCTGAAGCGTGAAATCATCAGCTCGTGGTGCAAGTGCATTAAGCGTCCCTGCATCTTGATCATTTCCCTGCTCATTGTAATCTCGCTGTATTTTTTCTCGCGGTTGCGCCTGGCGATCTCAAAATCGAGTTTTTCCGGGTCGCGCCCGTCATTAGTCAGCAAGACGAGGGCGCGTTTGTCGTCAAGGTAATAGATAAACTCGGTCGGGTAAAAAGTCGAGGGGAAAGCGAAACGATTGACAAAGCCCTCATGATAAAGATTTTGGAGGTGCCGCTCGGTGGTGCGCATATCCCCGTTGATCAGGCGCACAATTGAAGAAGTCGGCACAAACCGGTAGCGCTCGACGATTTCGATGATTTCAATTGACCTGCTCGTGATCCGGCGCGGCGGCAAGTTTTCCGCCTCCTCGCGCGAGTATTTTTTGAGGCGCTGGTTTTTCGTGGGCTGCATCGGTAAGGTTCTGAATAGTTAATATTTTTGGTTGCCGGGGGTAACTGGCAGCGGTATTTTGATTGTAAACAATCCGCTTCGTCTTGGGAAGAAAACCGAGTGTTCCTGCCCGTCAGCCGTGCCGGTTTTGCGGGTCGGTTCTTCCCCGCCCTTGCCCTGGCGAACGGTCAGTGAGAGCACAGGCTACTCTCTCCGCAGGTTGAGCTGACGGTTTGGCAGCGAAACCCAAGCGTCCGAAAAATGCCTGAAATAGCGTCAGCGTTCATTTCGTATTTTTCGGTTTGTCCGCCACTGGTCAAGCGGACAAAAGCGCCGTCGCCTCTTCCGCCCTGTGTCAAATTATTTGGCATAGGCATCGGTCAGATAAACCGAAAGCGCTTTGGCTTGAGGTTTGCGGAAGAGCGAGGCGGAGAGAGTAGCCTGTGGTCAACAGGGGCAAGGGCGGTGCGAGTTTCTTGCTGTTTATGCTAGTTGCTTACACATACTATATAGTCTTATTTTATGTCTTTTTATATACGCTTAAATTACCCTGTAAGGGGGCGAAAATTTTTGACTATTTGATCTGTTTATGGCGTGATTAAAAAAATAAAGAACGACTCATTAGATCGTTCTTTTTGATTGCATTTTATTCGATGCGGTCGTCTGTTAGATATGGTCTTCAAGCAGGTTTTCAATTGCCGCGGAGTGGGTGCATTCGTGCATCAGTCCGTAATACAACTCCCTTTCGCTCTTGATATGTCGGAAGCCTCGCTCGTCGCAGAACCCGCAGTCGTCAATCCGTTTCTGGCGGTCGGCACTTTTTTGCTTGGCTTCCCTATCGGAAAGCGCTTGATGATAGCTTTCGGGATACGAATAATCTTCCTCAATGGCGCGGATCAAGAAACCGGCTCGATTGGCAGTGGCGCTTTCGCCGCGATGCTCTAGCGCTTGGATCTGACCGTTTATCTTTTCAACCGGGTACTTTTTGACCAGTTCATAAGCCTTCGTCTCGCTGATTGACAACTCGCCGGTTAGTCGCGCGAAAATTTCTTTTTGTTCGGTCAGCAAATGGGTCTCGAGCGTCGTCATCGTCAAAACCGCTTCGTCCCCTGCCCTGTTGTCCTCGCCAGATTGAATATTTGGCGGCTCTGCCGTGTTTTTATCCTTGATCGGCAGTTCGGTGCCGGTTGCAATTTTTAACAGGCTGAAATCGCTCGTTTTGGCGATTTCAGCTTTGTCGCTTTCTTTGACCGAAACGTGTCCTACAACTTCTTTTTTCCGGCGGTTAAGAATATGACCTTGTATTCGGTTGATCGACTGCCGCGCAGCGACGCCCAAAAAGTAGCGAATCACAAAATCTTCCTCGCCACTCGCTTCTTTAATCTTCCGGTATTCGACTTTTGTCAAAAATCCCGAATTGAGGTGTGCCTGTACAACGCCGTTCATCTGCTGTACTACCCGGCGGCGTTCATCATACTTTTTCAAAGTGTGATGGTGCTTGATATACCATGAGTAATTGATTTCAAAATATGGCGCGTTGTGCTTGAGCGTCCCGAAAATCTTTCCGGCGAGAAGTTCATACCACCTTCGGGCAATCGGCTTGATGGAAAACATATAAGCGTTGTCGATAAGGCGTTGATTATCAGTTTGTAGTTGTTGCAGCTGTATTTCCATCGGGTCAAGCCGAATATACAGTTTGTCTTCAAGGTCAAAATCGAACGCGACATTGATCAAGTCTTCTTCCTTTAAATGGTACTCCCCTATCGCGTATACCGAGAGGCGGGTAAATTGCCCTTTGACTTGCAAATATTTTTTTTTGCCGTCGCCGTCAGTTTCATTGGTCGGAAACCATAGATCGGCGACGCACCCGGCAAAGCCAATCTGCCTTAGTGATTTGATCAGTTCTTTTGCTTGGTGTCCGCCTACTGACCAGCCGACCATTCGCAAACATTCTCGCATTCCGCCGAGTTGAATAATTTGGGAAATCGTTCCGTCTTTTTTTCTACTCGCGTCGATTGCCGGTTTGATCAGCAGATACCACACCTCGTGCGCTTCGACGCCAGGTGCGCCGGTTCTTTTGTTAGTATTATATTCGACTCTCCAATGGAGCGGGTGTCCGGCATCATCGAAGCCCTCATATTCAATTTCAATCGGTAGATTTTTTTTGTGGTGCGTGAGATTAAAAAACGGCAAATCGGTTGTCGTCTTCGGCACAAAAGTTACGGTGTGCTGTTCGGGTTTTAATGGTATTAATTCTGCTGCCATTTTTGTATTTAGAATTTATAACAACAACATCCTTTTTTCTAGCTTCCCTTTTGAGTCCGATAACCCTCACGGTACTTGTTGTTGTTCTTAGAATATGTTCTTAAGATATGTTCTTCTTTAGTTCCTATTTCACTAACGCCTTTGTTTATCGAACGTTTCGCAGATTCTTGCCATCACTGACTACACACCTTGCCATCACTGACTACACACTTGCGCCACCACTGACTACACGATATTGCCATCACTGACTACACACTTGCGCCACCACTGACTACACGTTTTTCGTCTTTTTTCTGATCGATTTTTAAGGCTGTGGAAATCTTTTGCTGTGCGTTAATTATACCACGCCGCCGGGTAATTTCCGCCAGTGTCGAGAGTGGGGGAGCAGTCAGTTTATTGTCGCTGATTTTTGATCGCCCAATTCAAGATCAGCTCTTCAACCAGTTCTGAAAAATCCCTGTTTTGCCGGTCATCGAGCAAAGCTCTTTTGACCATCGTGTGAGTTTCTTTTTTGACATAAACGGACGTTTGCACAAAACCTGAATCCCGGCTTTTCGCCAATTGTCTTTCGGCTCCGGTTTTCATTTCCGGCGGGGGAGCGGGAATCGGTTTTTGCATCTTTTGCGTTTTTTGAATGCTCGCCGGTTTCGGCTTTGGCTCCGGCGTTCGGGGTGAATTTTTGTTTGTTTTAATATCAAGTAATCCGTCAAATTGGCTCATCGTAAAATCTCCTTACCTATTTTTTGATAATCGTTCCAGGCGATCCGCGCATACGCGTTTTTGACGTCGGAGACGAGCGAGCCGTCGAGCGACGCCTTGCGGTATGCCGCGTAACGGCGGATCAGCGTTTTGAAGACCGGCAGACCGCTTTTCGTTAAAAACTTTTGCGCGTCCTCTCCGTCATGGCTCGGCGGCGGGGGACACATTGTAATTAAAATTTTGAAATCTCGGGTTTTCAGTTTCTGCATTGCGTGAAATGTTTTGATCGTCGCTTTGATCGAAAGCGCGTCGGGGGTTGTCGGAACGATTAAAAGGTCTGACATATCAGAGAGCACTTTGAAATCAGCCGGGTCGGGTCGCGCTTCGGTGTCGATGACAATGTGCTCGAAATTTCTTGCTTCCTTTTTTAGTTCGAGCGGTCGGATTACCTGAAAATCAAAATTGCCGGATTCCGCCCATTCGAGACTGCTCAAGTTTTGATCGCCGTCAACGAGCAGCGTTTTATCTTTGCTCGCCAAAAATCCGGCAAGGTGAATCGCTGTTGTAGTTTTGCCGACGCCGCCTTTGAAGTTTGCTACCGTGATAATCATAAACAGAGAAGTTATCACAAGTATTTGAGTATGTAAATCTTTAAGGATTAAAAAATTTAGATGTATAAGTATTTAGCAATTTGAAAATCTAAATGCTTATAGCTCTAAATATCTAAATATTTCAATACTTGAGTATTTAAGAATCTAAATGTTTAGGGATTAAAAAAACCGGTTGATGAAAAGAGGGTTAAAGAATCAGTCGAGACATTAAAAATTTTGCCCAATCGCCTGCGGCGTAAAATTTTTTGGAAACTGCTTTCAAGCGGTGATAATTTCCATTCGTATTGCGAGCGGGTAGGGCAAAGACCGCGCCGCGACGACCGATTCAATAGCGTATTGGGCAAACGCTTTACCCAGGGGTCTCAGCCCTACGATCAACCTCCGGTTAGAATCGGGGAATCGGCTCGAAAGCAGTTATCTTTTATCATACCTTATCGAGTATGAAGGTAATATATTATTTCATCTTCAAGATACTTTCACTCGTCTGATATAATCCTCAATTAAGTATCTGTGAGAATCAGCCCTTAATAAACTGCGTAAAGTTAATCTGATTGAAAACCCGGAAGTGCGCTTTTTGATGCTCGTTAAACTTATTAATAACGAAATAAGTTATCTCAATAAAGAATCCAATACCTTTGAAGAATACAATCGCTCTATTGATAAACAACTCTTCGGCATAGTTGATGAAGAAGAATGGCTCATTGGAGATAAAAAATTATCCTCTTAATCTGTTAAAACTGCTTTTTATCAGACCCTTTCCAAATTCTCCGGCTTTTGTTACGCTTCCTGTAAATCTTTATAAATAGGAGGTTTAATGATTTATGGTCAATTTAGATGTACTAGAACTGCGTCCAAATCTCGAACTCGAAAATAAGTACGTGGATTTCAGCGTTTTGCGAACAGCTCTGTCGGTCGAGCAAATTCTCCGGGACTTAAACGTTTCTTTAACAGAACCGAGTAAAGAAGGCGAATGCCGCGGTAAATGCCCAAAGTGTGAAAAAGAGAAAAGTTTTTCTTTTAACATTAACAACAATCGGTTTAACTGTTTTGCTAAAGGGTGCGTTCTCAAAGGCGGGGGAGTGATTGATTTCTTCGCTCGGCTGCACGAAATTTCGGCAAAAGAAGCCTCTCATTTTCTGGCTTGTGCGTATGGCATTCAGCCATACACTTCTGAAAAGACCGTCGCAGTTTCTATTACTGCCGAGGTGAATCCGAAACGTCAAAAGGCAAAATCAATTATGCCGGAATCTGAAAACGCGCCGAAAAGCGGGGAAGTGAGTCACGCCGAGTTTGAAAAATTAGAGAAAAAGTTTGAGCGGCTTTCAATAATCGTGTGGTCGCTCATGTTCGAGAAAGATGAAATTGACGAACCCATAACATTTGATTCCATAAAAACGTTTGATGGATCAAAAGATTACGAATTAGAAACCTCATTATCGGGGTAAAACAAAAAGCGATAGATTTTTCTATCGCTTCTTTTTATCGGCTATTTATTTGTTCGGCTAGATACTCGATCGCTTGCATAATCCGCTCAACGTCGGCTTTCGTCGCCGGTTGGTTATCTTCCGTATTGACCAGTTCATAAGTTGTATCACCCATAGATTTATCGATTTTAATATTTACTCGATTATTATAGCACTGAAGATTTTCTAGACTGTTTAATTGTTCGGCAAAATACCCTAACTGCACGTCATAAGCCCGCTCAATAACATTGCTAATATTATGGTAAGATTAGGCTTATAATACATTCAACTTAAGTCACCTCAACTAACCTTGTTATGTCTGAAGAACAAAAAAAACAACTCGAGCAACAGCTTTGGAATATCGCCAACACTTTACGCGGTAAAATGGACGCCGACGAATTTCGGGATTATATTTTGGGATTTATTTTTTACAAATATCTTTCCGAACGAATGAACATCTATGCCGATTCGAGTTTGGAATTTGACTGCATCGGTTATCAGATCATCGATGAAA